>Ga0310696_10000787_pt1 | contig 47273 bp, 27 predicted proteins | sample AusTroGonzalo_MG_4_FD_203885 | JGI IMG/M metagenome (GOLD analysis project Ga0310696, IMG submission 203885) | Bovine rumen microbial communities from tropical cattle in Woodstock, Queensland, Australia - Gonzalo_02 (v2) (version 2) | ecosystem: Host-associated > Mammals > Digestive system >... | reverse complement strand
GGCCCGCATCTACGGCGTAAAGATATTCGAGAACGATGTTCTCGTGAGGAACTTTGTTCCCTGTCTGAAGGACGGTGTCGCTTGCTTCAAGGATCTTGTCGGCGGTGGGTTCATCACAGGCGAGAACGTGGCGGCGTTCACGGCTGGCGGCGACGTGCCGACGTATGCTGACGACGCCTACGTCTCCACGGCAAAAAATGCCGTTGATGGCGAACTGTACATCGATACCGGTTACAAGGTGTCTGACAGGACGGCGGTTGCGCTCGACTACGCCTTTACGGTGAACGCCAAAGACAACCTCAATCCTGGATATTGGTCGCTATTCGAGTGCAGTGGCGGCGTCCGGTTCCGAATCGACTTCAACAAATACGCAGGCCTGAGATATACGGCAGGAGGCAATGGCGAAGTGACAACCCTTTCCGATCCGTTCGACGTCCCGGACGACGACAGGGATGTGCGGCGCTCCGTGTTTCTCGACAATCTCAACGCATCGGTTGGCGTGGTGATGTCCGGCTATACGAACAAGACGGACACGTTCACCGTAAACACCGCCTCACAGCCGAACGGCACCACGCTCAAGCTTGCGTCAACAGCTTGGGGTACGGACGGCTTCGCTGCAATCAAGATATACGGCTGCAAGATATGGGAAGACGGTGCGCTCGTGCGCGATTTCGTGCCTTATGTTGACAACGGCATTCCGGGGATTCGCGACTGCCTGACGGGGAAGTTCTGTCCGGGTTCCGACCATTCTGGCGGCGGCAACCTGCTCGCCTATGGCGGCGCCATCACGGGCGAACGGGACGCGTACATCCAGTCCGCAGGCACGGCGAACATCAGCACTGGCCACAAGATGAACGGCTATTCGCGGGTCGAGGTGGACTTTGCACTCTCCGAGGCGAGCGACTACACGCAGTGGCGCGTGTTCGGAACTGACGGCGACACGTCGTTCATGACATACTTGTACCTTGACGGCGACAGCCATTACTCGATGGTATACCCATGGGGGCAGAAATGGACCACTCACACGGCCGACACAATCCGGCATACGGCAATCATCGACGTGAACCATGGCTGGGCGGGGCTTGTGACCGGCACGACCACGAACTGGTACAGTGAGACCGACACGTCATACGCCGGGCAGGTGGCGGACTACGCATTGCCGTTGTTCGGCCGGAACTATGCTTTCGCCAAGGAGCGCATCTACAGCGTCCGCATCTACGAGTCGGATGCACTCGTCCATGAGTTCATCCCGTACAGCGGAGATGGTGTCGTTGGGTTCTACGACACGGTGACGGGCGAAATCATCTCGAACGGTTCGTCGTTCACGTTCGGCGGCGCGGGACAGGACCACGGACAGCTCAAGGCGTACGTCAAGCCCGGCTACAAAGACAGAATCGACTATGGAGAGACAACGCAGCTTACGGCATACGCGCCCGGTGCGACATCGTATCGCTGGCTCATGGACGGTCAGCCTATCGCGGGCGGAACAGATGGCGTTCTCGATGTGGAATGGGCGAAGGGAGAAACGAAGACTGACGATGGGTATGTCCACACTTACCAGGCAATAGCCGTGTTCAATGACTTCTATGGCGCCAACCTCGAGAGTGAGCCGACGGCGGCCGCGACGGTGACGAGCGTTCCACGCGGCATGGCAATCTTGGTTAAGTGAAATGATGAACAAAAAAAGACGAATGATAGAGGCGGTGGCAATGGCATTCTGCGCATGCCTTGCCGTCGGTTGCGATGCCGAGAAGCCATCGCAAGGCGATTCGGCGTCGTATGACATGACGCTGATGAGCTACAATGTGATGCATTGTGCTGGCGTGGACGACAAAGTCAATATCGCCCGCACGGCAGAGGTGATCAAGCGCGAGAACCCGCGTTTTGCCGGATTGCAGGAACTTGACTTTAGAGCGGCCAAGCGGTCGTTCGGCGTCGATCAGCCTGCGGAACTGGGACGGTTGACGGGCATGCATGCGACGTTCGCGCAGGCGATTCCGTTCCAAGGCGGCGGATATGGCGTTGCTGTGCTGTCGCGCGAAAAGCCGATTTCCGTGTATAAGACTCCGCTTCCGGGAGTGGAGCCTCGCGTACTGCTGCTGTGCGAGTTCGAGGATTGCTGGTTCGGCACCACGCATCTTGCGCTTCATGAGGCGAATCGGCTTGCTGCCGTCGAGATCATCCGAAAGGCTGTTGCCGAGCGTGCCGCAACCAAGCCGGTCTATCTCACTGGCGACTGGAACGCGACGCCAACATCCAAGCCGCTCGCGGCGATGCGCTCGTTCATGACCATCCTCTCCGACACGAAGGGCCGCACCTTCCACGACTTCAAGCCGAACAATCCGGCCACGTCGTATTGCATTGACTACATCGCGGTCGATTCCTTGTCCGCCAGCCGGATTGTCGTGCGCGATTCGCATGTTGTGCCCGACGTGACGACTTCAGACCATTCGCCTGTCGTCGCCACAATCAGCGTCGCAATTCAATAAGGACAATATGGGAACCATCAAGATTGCCATTGTCATTGCTGCCGCGCTTGCGACGGCGGCGGTGAGCGCGGAACCTGCGCTTGTGCCTGCTCCACGGGTTTCCATTGACTTCTCGGCGGAGCGCGGCGCGATGAAGCCGCTTCACGGCGTGAACAACGCTCCCGTGCGGTTGAATGGGAAGCAGGACGAGTTCCGCAGGGCTGGAATTCCGTTTGTGCGGACTCATGACACCGGCGGAGCGTGGGGTGGTGCGCACTACGTAGATATCCCTAACGTGTTCCCGAACTTCGACGCTGACGAGGACGATCCGGCAAGCTACGACTTCGCCTTTACGGACGCGTACCTGAAGCCGCTTGTCGAGGCTGGGTGCAAAATCTTCTATCGGCTCGGCGTGACGATTGAGAACGACTGGAAAATCAAGGCGTACAACATCTATCCGCCGAAGGACTTCGCGAAATGGGCGCGGATATGCGAGCATCTCGTCAGGCACTACAACGAAGGATGGGCGAACGGATTCAGGTGGGGCATAGAATATTGGGAAATATGGAACGAACCTGAGAATCCACCGATGTGGCAGGGCACGAAGGAGCAGTTCTTCGAGATGTACCGAGTCGCGGCGAACCATCTCAAGAAGACGTTTCCGTACATCAAGGTTGGCGGCTACGCTGGTTGTGGATTTTACGTTATAGACGATGTACAGAAGCGTGAGTCCAGCGCGTTCTATCGCAGCTTCGTCACGTGGTTCGAGGATTTCTGTCGGTATGTTCAAGCTCCAGAGACCAAGGCTCCTCTGGACTTCTATTCGTGGCATCTCTACGTGACGCAGAAGTGGCCCGTGGACCGCATCGCCACGCACGCCTCGTACGTGCGCAAGACGCTGGACGCGGCAGGGCTTGCTGCGACGGAGAGCATATTCAACGAATGGAACGTATTTCGTGGCCCCAAAGAGCGGCAGTGGGACATCGTAAAGACGCACGTAGGTGCGGCGAATGTCGCGGCGGCGTTTTGCCTTATGCAGGGCTTGCCCATAGACAAGGCGATGTACTACGACGCTTTGCCGACGCGTGTCTACGGTGGCCTTTTCTACTTCCCGTGCGTTCGCACCACGCCGTGTTTCGAGGCGTTTCGCGCATGGAACGAGCTTGCCAAGCTTGGGACGAACGTTGCATGCCGCGTTTCGGGCAACGGTGTGTACGCGGCGGCGGCGAAGGGCGTATGCGGACGGGCGTTTCTCGTCGCGAACACCGGCTCAGAGGCCGTGAGCGTTTCCGTGTCTTGCGCGGATGGCAAGACATTCTCGATTTACCGTGTCGACGGAGAACACGCCGCGCTTTCATCCGCTGGCTTGTGGCGCGGCGGAGAGGCGCTGGAGATCCCGCCCTGCGGCTTCGTGCTTGCCCTTGACGGACCGAGCCTTGACGCGGCTGGACTTGGTGTGGATGCCCCGACACGGTCGGTTGACGGGTTGCAGCAATAGTCGCGATAGCCTTTTGGTATGATAAGCGGTGTTAGAGGAACTGACATGCCGACTGTGATGAACTCAACATCGTCTATAATTCCTCACCAAAATTTCAAGGATTACGGCTTGAGGTTCGGTAGGCGCGGAGGGTCGTGCCAAAAGTGCGGCGGAAAAGCGCGTTGAGGTGGGTTTGGACGGGGAAGCCACAGCGGGCGGCGACTTCGCCAATCGGCAGATCGGTTTCCTTCAACATGCGGCAGACTTCCTCCAGCTTCCGTCGCCGGATGGCCGTCGCTACGCCTTCGCTCCTCACGGTGCTAAAGCGCATTTCAAGAAGGCTGCGAGAAACGTGAAGCGCGCTGGCTAGGCTTTGCACGGTTAGCCCTTTGGACGAGGGTGGCAGCCCTTGGCAGGCGTGGGAATGTATGATTTTTTCTGCGGAGGTGACGAGACGGGCCGCACCAGAAAGGTCGCGCGTTGTGTCGCGCTCGGCGATGCGCCGGACGCCGCACGTCATGTGGTTTTTCGTCTGGCCCTTGGCGAACAGTTCCTCCATCCTTTGAGCGGCGAGCCTGCCGATCCCGAAGAAGTCCGGCTCGATGCTCGTCAGGCGTGGCCGGACATTCTCGCATATATCCTTCTGATTGTCCACGCCGACGATTTGAATCTGCTCCGGGATGCGCAGCTTCGCATAGTTGCACGCGTCGATGACTTCGCGCGCAACTCGGTCGTTGTAGGCCATGATGCCACATGGTCGGGGCAGGGCGGAAAGCTCCGCCGCAAGGGCGACCATGGATGCCGCCCAGTCGGCCGTCTTGTGCTTCTCCCGCTGACATTCGGCACAGTCGAAGCCAGCGTCCACGGCCATGCGCCTAAATGTTTCCGCCCGCACGGGCGAATGGCTGACATCTTCGCTCATGGCGTATGGATGGACGTATGCAAAGTGTTCAATTCCGCGCCTGGCCAGCAGCTGGAACGCCTCGGCGGCAATTTGCCTGTTGTCGATGCCTACGAATACTGTTTGACGGGGAAACCGCATGTTTATTCTCATGTCTGGGCTTTCAAACGCAATGACGTTCGGAATGCGCTTGAGACGGCTTTGGTAGGCGTCATGTGGAGAATTCAGGTAGATGCCGTCGGGATTCCATTTAAGAATGAGCCGATCCCACGCTTGGCGGTCCTGCACTTCCCACTTGGCAAAGAACCGAATGTCCCATGGTAGTGAGCGTTCCGTGACATAGCGCATGAAACCTGAACAGCAATCGCGGATTGACTTAGGATTAATTCCAGTGTCAATCGCTATTCTGAATTTTGCATGATTGTTCATGTGCGATATTATACCATCTTTCGCCGTAGAATGTTGGTCAAAAACATAACTATGCGTGGACAAAAACAGAAATGTGCGGTGGACAGATTTGATACAATATCATACAAACATGAAAAGCGCTATCATGAAAACATGAAAAGCGCTATCATGCAAACATGAAAATCGCACCAAATGAAAGGGGAACACGACAATGAAGAAACTAATGGTAATCGGTGCGGCGGCGGACTTGACCGCCAAAGCCTTGGCGGCGGCGGTTGCCGCATGCGGAATGTGCCTCGCCGCTTCCGCAGAAGACGGCTACCTCGAATCGGAAGGCGAGGCCCGCATCTGTCTCGTACACTTCGTCGGGCCGAATACAAAGTTAGAGGTTGATTTTCAGCTGACGGAGGTTGCGGCTGGAACCAGGCCGTTCGGCAGCTATGGTAGCAACGACTCTGTCCCGATGTTCTCGCTGATCGTAAACGATTCGAAAAACTTCGTGTGGGATGGCCCTTCCGGTTATGTGAGCTTAGGTGCGGCCGACTGCAATCGACACATCGTCTCATACGACGGAATGACCAAAACGTGCTTCGCCACGAATGTCACGGAGGGTGGCGAAGCCTTTACCCATACCTTCAGCAGCTTGATTTGCAATAAGACCTCCAAGTATTCGCTGTCCATGTTCAGCCGGCTCGGCGAAGACTCGGCCGTTATACCATCCGATTTCTACGGCCCCACCAAGATGAAGGTGTACGGCGCGAAGGTGTACGAATCGGGTACGCTCGTGAAGACCTACACGCCGTGCCTCAAGGGCGGCATTCCCGGCTTCAGGGTAAGCGGTCCCAACATAGAGTCGTTCGTCACGGGTGTTGACATCACAAAGGTCAAGTACGGCGGCGACATTGCGATCGTCAAGGACGACCCCTACCTTTCGACCGGCGACTATAACGACATCACGACGAATTCCGTCGTCGGCAAGTGCATCTACTTCAACACCGGGTATGTCGTAAAGCCGACATCGCGCGTCGAACTTGACTTTGCGCCGCTTACGCCTAACATACCGACGAGCAGCTACAACCGCGCCCCGGAATTCCTGTACGCGAATGATGGCCGCAGAAATGATATGGAGATTGTTGGAAGAAAGGGAACTGGCTACCTCGGCTACAAGCTGGGCACCAGTGCCTACTCCGACTTCAAGAATCCGCTGAACATTTCCTACAACATCCGCCGCACCATCTCGATGACCAGCAACACGCTTGTCATGGTGACGGCCGGATACACGAATTCTGTGCACATGGTATCCGCCGCCCAGGCCATAAACACCGAGCTGAGCAATGTCAAGCTGCAGCTTGGCACGGCGACGGAAGGCAACTACTTCGCGCCGATGAAGATCTACGGACTGAAGATCTACGAGTCGGACGTGCTCGTCAAGGACTACAGGCCGACCGTCACGAACGGCGTGTCGGGGCTGGTCGATGTGGCGAATCCTGACGATTCCCCGCTCTATGCGATCACCTACGGCCATGCCAACCCCCGTCTCATGTTCGAGGCTGGCGGCGACATCGCCTGCACGGACGGATCGGACGAGGCGTATCTCGAGTTCAATGGAACGTCCATTGACACGGGCTGCACCGTCGCGAGCAATTCGTGCATCGAGGCGGACCTCTCGTTCTGGGAAGTGAACAACAGCGATGCACAGTACGTTCTTTATCAGGAGCCCGCCGTCAACAGCGGCGTGGTGGCCTACCTCTACCTCTCCGGCGAGACATCCCAGGTTTTCAACTACAGGTTTGCGGACTGCGACAACTACTCTGGTTACACGACGGGGCTTCGCGTGTCAAACGAGCGCAGGCAGTTTACGCTCGACGGACCGAACTATAAAATGACGATTCGACGCGGAAATGTGGTAGACTACGACCTATCTCTCCCTTCGGCTCAAGGCTCTCTCACGCGGGTCGATGGAGGTTCGGCGACGATGAAGATCGGCAATTCCAAGAATCACATGCGCCTCTACAGGTTCAAGGTGACGACGGGCGGCGTTCCGGTGCGCGACTTCGTGCCGTGTTGCACGAACGGCGTCGCGGGATTGTACGACCTGTGCGGAAAGCGGTTCTATCCGCTTGCGGGCGGCAAGGTGAGTGGGGCGAAGAGCAAAGGCGTGGCGTTCCAGATTGAACCGCAGCCCATGACGTTGAAGCACAGAGGAGCCCGTCGCACGGGAACGCTCACGTGCCTTGCCGCAGGTGCCCAGAGCTACGAGTGGTACGAGAACGGCGTTCTCATGCCGGGCGAGACATCGAATTCACTGGCGTTGGAATGGAGCGAAGAGAAGGCGAAAAGCGCCAACAGTACCTACACCTACTCCGTCAAGCCAGTCTATACCGTCTTCAACGAGAAGGTCGTGGGCGATGCCGTAAACACAACTGTAGAGTACAGGTCGCCGATCGGTACGGTTATCTCCATAAAATGATTTTGCCAAGCAAGATTGGCAAGACGACAGCTGCATTGCTTTTGGCGGCTCTTTCGGCTGTCGCGGCGAAAGCGGCGGACGGCTCTATGTCTGCAGACAAGGCTTGTCCATCCCTTTTTGCGCCGGACAGGTTCATCGTTCTCAACATAGCGCCGTTCTCGCCTGGCAGCGAAGACCTACTTGCCAGGGAGATGGTCGAATACCGCGACCGCACGGGCGGCGACATCGTCCTCTATTCGCTCACCCTCAATCCGGAGGGGTTCCCGGCGATGCGGAAGGCCGAATATCTCTTGGAGAGCTATCGAAAGCTCCGCCGTGCGCTGGATGGGTCCGGCATCCGGCTTGGCGTGCTGGTCCAGGCTATTCTCGGGCACTGGCCGCGCGTTGACAAGGACGAAGAGCCGTGGGCGCGCTCTATCACGCTCGAGGGGAAGACGAAGCGGTTCTGCCCCGCAGATCCCGGATGCCGAAAGTACATCTGTGACGTGGCGCGCATGCTCGCGCTTGAAAAACCGTGCTTCATTCTGCTTGACGACGATGTCCACGCAAGCGGCTCGTTTGGCGTGGAATGCTTCTGCGAGCGCCACGTGGCGATGTTCAACAGCGAGAACGGAACCTCCCACACGGCGGAATCCCTGCGCGCGGCGGTGAGCGGCTGCAAGCCCGGGGACGCAGTGTGTGTCGCGTTCCAGAAGATGCAGCGCGAGTTCGTGGACAATATCGTCGACGGTTTCCGCGCGGCGGTGGACGAGGTGGATCCCGCCATTCCGGCGGGAGCGTGCATGCCGTACCGCGAGCACCGTTTCGCCGGCGTTACCGCCCGGCATGTGGCGGCCAGAGGGCAGGAGCCGGTGTTGAGGATCGACAACTCGCTCTACAATCAGCGGACGCTAGTCAACTTCGCCGGCAACCTCGCGTACACGATGGCCATCTGCGACTGGTGGCGGAGCCGCAGCGTACCGAATCTGCTTGACGAGTCGGATACCTGGCCGCACAACAGATGGAGCATGTCGGCGTCGTTGCTCGCCATGAAGCTTCAGGCGGCGGCGTTCTGCGGCCTGCACGGTTCGAAGCTCTGGTACTGCAACGCGCACAAGGGGACGTTTCCCGTCTCGCGCGCCTATACGGACGCCCTTGCCGCCCAGCGTGGCGTCTGTTCGTCCATCGTCGCGGCGGCTAGCGGAAGCTGGCTTTCGGGCATCGTTGTGCCGACTATCGGCGGGCGCACTCCATGGCATCCGACCATGCAGGATGAGCCGTTCGTGGGCGACGGCAACTGGGGCTCGTGCATGGCGGGCGGATTCGGTGTACCATTCTGTTGCCGACACGACTTCACAGAAGACGGAATCTACGCCCTTGGCGGTGCGGACACCGTCGATAAACTGAACGACGCGGAACTTGCCGAGATGTTTCGTCATAGTGTGCTCGTTGACGGCGCGGCGGCGATTGCCCTCACCAGGCGAGGGCTTCAGCATCTCATGGGCGTGAAGGCCGAATGCACCAGGCCGCGGTACAATTCCGAGCGCGACTTGACACACGGCGTCACCTACGCATTCGACCGGAAGGATGAAACGCCGTTCCTTTCGCCGGTTGTACCGGGCACCGAGACAGTCACGCATCTCTGCTACAGTGCATTCGGAGGGGCACCAGACGTAGATGTGGTCGCGCCTGGAATGGTCCTCGCCACGAACGCGCTTGGAGGGCGCGTGGTGACGACGGCGTTCTTTGCTGGCGGCTATCCGTGGCAGCCGTCACTCACCGACGCGCGGAAGGAGTGGTTCCTGATGGCGCTCTCGAAGCTCGGCTGGAACGACTGGACAGTTCTGAACGACCAGGATGCCGTCGCGCTTGAACGGCGTTGCGCGGACGGCACTGCGCTTCTCGCAGTGTTCAACACAAACTTCGACGAGATGGAGACCGTCAGGCTGAAAGCGCCATACGTGCCCAGGGAGGTGGAAGTTCTCGGGCTGGACGGCGTCTGGCGTCGTGTGGAGGTGAACATGGCGCCTGGCGAACTGACGGTGCCCGTCCATCTGGACTGTTCGCATGCATGCATCATGCGCATGCTCAAATGATTTAAGATGTGGCAACGCAAGAACGTGCGGAATGTCAAGATGTAATGAAGAGATTGCACATGAAGGTCGTTAAATCTGTCTTTGCGGTGATGGGAAGTTTTGTCGTGTGCGCGTCTGCCGCCGCGCCGATTTATGAAGCGAAAGATGCCGATGTGTCTTCGGATGCGGTGAGATGCCGCCTCGCCGGGACACCGGTCTTTGTTGAGGACGGGCGCATCTGGCATGAACTTTGCCTTTATCGCGTTTGGTCCGCTGGATAATACAGAGAACTCTTAAAACAAGCGACGAAAAAGTTGTAGTGACAAGTGCACATTTTGCGTGTGATTTGTGTATAATTACGCGTATGGTGTGCATATGGGCGAAACGAAACATAGAACATTGACCGACGCGCTGAAGGCGGAGATACTTTCGAATAGGTATGCTGCCAGCCGCGCAATTCCAAGCGAGGCACAGCTCTCCCGCAAGTTCAAGGTCTCTCGCACCACGGTCCGCAAGGCGCTAGACGCACTCCACCACGAAGGTTGGATACGCAGCGTTCAGGGACGCGGTACGTTCGTCACGCGGCAGGGTGCCGCGCGCAAAATCGGACTAGTCGTTCCAGGAGTGTCGTATTCTGAGTTCTTCCCGCCGATTGTTGACGAGATATCGCGTCTAACCAGGGATAGCGGCTATACGCTTCTTCTTGGCAATGCGGTGGATAGACGTCCCGAAGCCCGTGCGCGGCAGACGATTTCGTTTGTGCGCGACTTTGTGGCCGAGGGCGTTGCGGGAGTGGTATATCAGCCGATAGAGATGATTGCCGATGCCGAGAAGGCCAACCGGGCGGCGCTGTCCGTTCTTGACGCGGCGGAGGCACCCGTGGTCATCATAGACAGCGATTTCACAAAATCGCCGCGCCGAAGCGGCTACGATGTTGTCGGCATCGACAACGTGGCGGCTGGAATGTTGGTCGCGGAGCATCTTATGTCGCTTGGCGTTACGAAGGTACATTTCCAGTCCAGGCCGCTCTGTTCGGCGAGCGTCAACGACCGGCGCAGCGGCGTAATCGCGGCGATGTCGTCATCCGGCGCAATGGCGCGAAGCTTCCGGGACTTCAAGGCCGAGCCTGACGACATCGCGGCGCTCAAGGCGCATCTCAAGCTCGGGCGTCCCGAGGCGTTTGTCTGCGGGAACGACACGGCTGCCGTCAGGCTGAAAATATCGCTGGAAAAGCTGGGCTTTCGCGTTCCTGACGACATACGGCTCGTCGGCTTCGACGACGTGAAGTACGCGAAGATAGTGACACCCCAGCTGACGACTGTGCATCAGCCGTGCTCGAAGATCGCCGAGGTGGCGTTTCGTCGGCTTCTGGCCCGAATAGCCGACCCGTCGTTGCAGCCATGCACAATCTCGCTGCCCGCCGAGCTCGTTGTCCGTGCATCGTCAGGGCTGCCCATGTCCCCAAAAAAGTTGTAGTGACAACCGCGCATTTGCCGTGAGGTTTTTGATACAATTTCGTCCGTAACGTGCAAAATAAATTTTAAACAACCTAAAGGAGAAAGACAATGAGACGGGTAGCTGATAAATGCATAGCATATATGGTTGCCGTGGTAACGGGAGTGGCGGTCGCCGACTTGCCGCGCCTTGACTCGTCGCAGTTCGAATACAAGTACGAGATGAATGCGCTCCCGACGGCCGAAGACATTGACAACAGCGGCGCGAACGACTTCACTGGCTCCGGCGATTGGACCACCATTGAATCCGGCGCACTCAAGATGGATATGACGGCGGGCGCCAAATATCTTGTAAGCGACAAAGCCGTCGGTACAGCCGGCGACGCCTGGATCAAGATGGGCGCGACATCGGCAACTGGCGGCACTGGCTACACCATAGAGACGATTCTAAAGATAGACAGTTCGGTTTCTGGTGCCACCTACGTAATGAACCTGCAGGCCTCCACAGACGATAGTTCGATCTACAATGCGTCCCTCAACTTCAAAACCAATGGCATCTACTGGGGCAACACGCTCCTCACCAATCTTGACGCGACAGTCTGGCACGCCTATCGCATCGTCCGTGAGGGAAGCGGCGAAGCAAACAAGTTTTCCGTCTATGTCGATGGCATTCTCGTGAAAGATGGTCTTGGAAGCGGACTCTCTGCGAACATCAACCGGGTGATTATCGGTTCGCCCGGCGCAAGTGACTACAAGGGCAAGGCCACGGTAGCGTATCTGCGTTTCTGCAAGGGGGCCTATGCGCCGCCTAAGGCCACGAAGAAGTGGTCAGGCGATTTCTTGGTCAAATATGAAATGGATGCGGGTGATACGCGCTTTGTCGGGGCAACTGCCGGTGGAACGGACTGGTGGGGCAAAATCGGCACTGGTGCAGTAGTTTCGCAGGACGGAATCCTTTCCGTAACTGCTGAGCATGCGGATGCTTGGTGGCGGGGAAGCAACGCTGTCTGGAGTGCGTCCATCGGGGTGGATACGGCCTACACGGTTGAGTTCAAGTTGAAGGTCAACCGCCGCTGGTCCGGCACGCAGAGCAATCGTGACTTGGCTTTCCAGCTCTGGGCCGGGAACCCCCGCGACGAGGCTGTGTTTTATATTGGCGCGAACAATGTCTATTGGGAACCGAATGGCATAGGGTCAATTAGGTGTCTTTCCAGCGCAATCAACATCGGAGAATGGCACACCTATCGCCTGACTTATAGCGGAGCGTCACAGTCCGGGCAGCCATACGTCTATACTCTATGGCTCGATGATTCGATCATTGGGACTGCTCTCAAGGGAACCACGCAATACAACTCCACGCTAAGCGGCGATATCAACTTCATACGCTTTGGCATTCCTAGTTCCACAACAGTCGGCGGTTCGTTCGACCTCGATTATCTCCGTTGGACGACTGACGGAGCGTGGGACTATCGCGACCAGCCCAAGGGATTGATAATATCCTTTAGGTAATCACTAGATGAGAGTTCTGATTTCATCCGTTGCGCTTGCGGTGGCTGCGCTCGTGGCGTCGGCATCGGATAGCGTGTTTCTGCCGTCCGGGCGCATGGCGCTAGGCGCGAACTTCTGGGCGAGCCACGCAGCCACCGAGATGTGGCGCAAATGGGACGCGGGCGTTGTCGATGAGGATCTCCGTGTCCTCGCTGAGAATGGCTTCCGCATCCTGCGCGTGTTCCCGAACTGGGCGGATTTCCAGCCCATCCACGCCTGCTGCCTGAGCGGCGACAACTTCGACAAGGTGTACGAGACGCGGCTGTTCGACGCGGAAGAGCCGCTTCCGGACACGCCTTGCGGTCGCGCGGGCGTGGACGAGCGCATGGTCGAGCGCTTCGAAGAGTTCTGCGACCTTGCCAAAAAGCATGGTATCAAGCTCATTGTTCCTCTACTTACGGGACAGATGACGTTTAGGAACTACATTCCGCCCGCGCTTGCCAACCGCAATCCCTTCAGCGACCCGTATGCGCTCATGTGGGAAGGGCGATATCTCGAATGCATGGTTTCGCGTCTCAAGGCCAAGAAGGCGATTGTCGCATGGGAGAGCGGCAACGAGGCGCGCATCCTTGGCAGAAGCGAGAATGCGTTTCAGTCCGAGGCGTGGCTTAGGTACGTCCACCAGGCCATCCGCTGCGCCGATCCGTCGCGTCCAATAATCGGCGTGGACGGTCTCAACATCTCGCGGGAGGAGAAGTGGCCGAGTGCGATGAATGCCGCGCTGTCGGACTACGTGACTACGCATCCATACGGATTCTGGGGCAATGCCTACATTGACGATTTCCTCTCCGTGCGGTCCCTCACGTTCGCCGCGGCCCAGACGTATGCGCTGGAACAGATTGCTGGCAAGCCGGCATTCATCGAGGAGCATGGTTCGCGCCGGCAGGAGCAGACAAACCGGCGCGGCGTGGCGGAGTACATGCGCGGGATGTTGTGGAATGCCTGGGCACTTGACTGCAGGGCGATGCTCTGGTGGTGCGCCTACGACCAGACCGGATTGACCGTCGCGCCCTACAACTGGCGTCAGCCCTGCGTGGAGCTCGGCGTATTCCGTCGCGACCGTACGCCATATCCGGCCGTGGACGCCGTGCGGAAGTTCGCCGTTTTGCAGGATGGTCTTCCATTTGACGCGTTGCCGAAGGCGAAGACGGACGCCGTGGTGCTCACGACCGACTCGGATGTCGTTCATTCGTCCTATATCCTTGCACGACAGGCGGGCATCATGCCGCGTTTCGCCAATCCGGAGGAACAGCTGCCTGATGCAGACTGCTACTTTTTGCCGGATGCGCTTGGCCGCGCCTATCTCACGATCGAGCGATGGGAGGAGCTCAAGGCGAAGGTTCGCGCAGGCGCAACGCTCTACCTCTCGTGGAACGATACGTTCCTTGACTCGATGGAAGAGGTTGGCGGCATCGAGGTAGCCTGCCGCCAGCAGACGACCGGCTCGGATGTCTGTGACTTCGGAGACTTCAGGCAAGCGTTCGCATATTCCGTGAAGCGCTGTTTCAACGCGCTTGCCGCCGAGACGCTGGCGAAGAACCAGGACGGCGAGGGCGTGTTTTTCCGCAACCGCTACGGGAAGGGCACGGTCTATGTGTTCGCGCACAACTTCGAGAAGACGTTCTACGCCGCTTCCGGAAAATACGAGGGCGATGCCTGGAAGGTGTGGGCGAAAGTGCGTCCAGTCGAAAGGCTTCTTGCGACGGGCGACAAGAACGTGTTCGTCTCTGAGCATTGTTTCGGCGGCGGACGCTGCGGCCTGTTGGTTGTGAACAACAGCGGGCGGCCATACGCAGGCGTGCCAGCGTTGCGGAATGGGTGGCGCATAAGCCGTGCCTTGACGGATGAGCCCGCTCTGGCAAGGTGGGAGGACGGCAAGTTGACGCTTGCGCCATGCTCCGGCATCCTTCTCATGGCCGAAGGGAACGAGGCGCAGTGATAGCGAAGCTTCAGCCGAATCGCGTAAGGCGTACCTATCTCGGCGGCGGACGAATCGATGGCTTTACAGGTGCCATTGCCGATTGCCGTGACGGCGTTCCGCGTCCGGAAGACTGGCTTGCGTCCACCGTCACGGCATTCAATGGGACGGATGAGATCGAGGACGAAGGCCTGGGGCGGGTAGAAGACGGGCGGCTCGTCAGGGATGTCGTCGGTAATCTGCCGTTTCTCGTGAAGCTCTTGGACAGCGACGAGAGGCTTGTCATTCAGGCTCATCCGACGGTGTCGTGCGCGAAGCGTCTATTCGGATCGTCTGTCGGCAAGACGGAGTGTTGGTATTTCCTGCCGGGCACAGCGCCTGATGCTTGCGTCTATCTCGGCTTCAAGCCCGGCGTTACGCGCGAGATGTGGTGCACGGCTTTCGAGGCGCAGTATGGACTACTTGACATGCTTCACCGCATCCCTGTCGCGCCGGGTGACTTCGTGTTTGTCGATGGCGGCGTTCCTCATGCTATCGGTGGCGGATGCTTCATGGTCGAGTTGCAGGAACCAAGCGACCTCATGGTCGTCGCCGAGCGTTTCACGCCGTCCGGACGACGTATCTCAGACGCAAAGATGCATGGCGGCATCGGCTGGAAGAAGATGTTTGACGTGTACGAATACGAGGCGTTGGAATATGAAGAAGTTTGCGAGAGATACGTGCGCCATTGTTCACAAATGGCGAGTGACGTAATTGGTGCAAACAACAGATGTGTGTCGCAAATCTGCGGGCCGGAGTTCACCGACAAATTCTCGACGTGGAGAATTGAAGGTCGTGGGTGCCTTGGCATGCCGCGCTCGGCATGCGTCATAGTGACGAACGGCGCAGGTGCAATGAACGGCCTTGCCGTTAATAAAGGCGACAGGTTCATCGTCGCAGGCGAGAAAGTCATTGAGGCAAAAGGCAACGCCACTATTGTTGTCTGCGCGTAAAGCGTCTGGGCTTGCGGCGAATCGGTGAGTATGGTAGAATTCGCGTCATGAAAACTACGCCGTGCTTGAAAGGAGACTTGATATGAAAGTCATTCGTGTTGCCGTCGCGCTTGCTGTATGCGCCATGTCCATGGCCGTTACGGCTGATGTCGTGACTGTTGACATCGCCCCTGGCGAATGCTGGTGGGGCGCGGCGAACTTCTTCGGGACGAACATGCCATTCACCGCAGGGACCGACCTAAAGATAGACCTCAGGCGCAAAAACTATTCCAACCAGTGCGCGTCGCTGCTCATCTCCGATCAGGGGCGCGTCATCTGGGCGGATGCGCAATCTGAGATCGCAATCAAAGGCGGCAAAATCACGATGGACGCCGACTCCGCCGTGTCCGTGGCGGCAGCTGACGAAAAGACGCTTGCCAGTGCGTACCGCCATGCCATGCGCCGCTGGTTCCCGCCGTCTGGACGCGCTCCCGATCCGCGATTTTTCACTTCCCCTCAGCTCAACACGTGGATCGAGCTGACGTACCATCAGAACCAGAAAGACATTCTCGCGTACGCCAAGTCGATGATCGCGCACGGTATCGAGCCGGGTGTCCTCATGATCGACGACACGTGGCAGACCGGATACGGCGACTGGCGTTTCGACGCGAGGCGGTTTCCCGACCCAAAGGCGATGATCGACGAACTCCACGCAATGGGCTTCAAGGTGATGCTGTGGATGTGCCCTTACGTCGGCATGGACACGCCTGCGTTCCGCCGAATCGCGTGGGGGCAGAACCCGGACGACGTTCACGGATATGCGACCAAAGGCGGATTCCTCCTTGAACACAATCCAGCAGCGCCGGGCGAGGGGGAGTATGGTTTCAAGGACAGGCCCAAGGCATGCGGTTGGTGGAACGGATATTCCGCCTTCCTCGACTTCTCGCATCCAAATGCAAACGCATGGTTCGCGGAAACGCTGGACGGCCTCGTTCGCGACTATGGCGTGGACGGGTTCAAGCTCGATGGCGCGGACCTCGGCGCATACGCTCTCGGTGACCGCAAGGCATTCGACCCCAAGGCGACGAACGGATCCCTCAACAACGGCTACTGTGCCTATGCGCTCAGGTATCCGTTCTGCGAAGTTCGCAACACATGGCGCATGCAGCAGATGCCGGTCGTGGTGCGACTCCACGACAAGATGCACGAATGGAGTGCGCTTGCGCGCATCGTGGCGGACATGATAGGCGCTGGGCTGCTCGGGCAGCCGTTCATATGTCCAGACATGGTGGGTGGCGGCGATTGGGTGGCGTTCATTCCGGGCTCTCCTTTCGAGCAGGAGCTGTTCATCCGTTCGGCGCAGATACACGCGCTCTCGCCGATGATGCAGATTTCCGCCTCGCCGTGGCGCGTCCTCGATGCCGAGCATCAGGCGATCTTTACTGGCATCCTGTCGCTCCGGCGGAAGTTTGCTCCGAAGATTGCCGCCCTTGCCGAAAAGTCAGGTAAAGACGGTGAGCCGATTCTGCGCAATCTTGAATACAACTACCCGGGCAAGGGCTATGCGGGCGTGATAGACGAGTTCATGATCGGCGACGACCTGCTTGTTGCGCCTGTGATGAAGAAGGGCGCAAGGGAGCGAACGGTCGTCGTGCCTCCAGGTCGCTGGCTTGCGGACGACGGGAGTGAAGTCGTCGGCCCGTGCGAAACGTCGGTTTCCGCGCCGCTTTCGCGCCTTCCGCATTTTGTCCTGGTTCGGGAGGCGAAGGATCGGGCGTCTTTTAAGTTATGTCGCGAGCTGGGCTGCGAAAATGGCAAGCTGTGCGCGATTTCAGACGAGTCTTTGTCTAGGCTGGATGGGTTGTTCGCACGGCGCATTGCGGCAATCCGGGCAACGCCGAACATGGACGTGCCGGATGGCGCGCTGTGTCGCTATCTCTCGCCGCGCGGCGATGACGCGGCGGACGGACTCACGCCTTCGACTGCGTGGAGGACGACTGAAAGACTGAATGTAGAAAAACTTGCGCCGGGGTCGTTTGTCCTCTTCGAGCGCGGCGGCGTGTATCGGGGAGGTGTCAAAGCCTGCGCGGACGTCACCTATACCGCCTACGGAGTGGGTGAGAAGCCGCGCGTCTATGCGTCGCCTTGGAATGGTGCAGACCCGGCGAAATGGGAGAGGACGGATGCGCTGGACGTATGGAGATGCCGGGTCGGGACGGAGGACGTCGGTACAATCGTCTTTGACGGCGGACGCACCAATGCCGTGAAGATCGTTCCCGTCTGCAACAAGGACGGCACGTTCACCCAGCAGTATGGCGGGCGCTCGTTCGACAACGGATACAGGAGCCTGGCGGAAGACCTGCATTTCTGGCACGACTACTCCGCGAAGACGAAGTTCCAGCCGCATGCGAAGGGGACTGGGTTCCTCTATCTGCACTCGCACGAGAACCCCGGCAGACGGTTCAAGTCCATCGAGTTCTGCATCCGGCGGCACGGCTTTGCCGTCGGGGGCCACGGAAACGTCACGATCGACAACATCTGCGTGATGTACGTAGGTGCGCATGGCGTCGGGGCGGGAACGGTCAGAAACCTCAAGGTGACGAACTGCGAATTCGGCTGGATCGGCGGCTCGATCCAATCAGAGGGAATCTTTGGACGGAATTGGCCCACGCGCTACGGCAATGGCGTTGAGATATATGGCGGCTGCGATGGGTTTACGGTTGAAAACTGCTACGTCCACGACATCTACGACGCGGGGCTTACGCAGCAGTTCGACATGCGCAGCTGGAGCGGCGGCGAGCCGGTCGTCCAGAGGAATGTCTGTTATTCGCGGAACGTCATCGAACGGTGCAATTATTCGATAGAATACTTTCTGCACGGCATAAAGGATCCTGCAGCGAACAAAAGTCGCATCGAAGGCTTCGTCATCGACCGTAACCTGATGCGTGATGCGGCAGAGGGCTTCTGCCGTCAGCGCCCGGACCTCAACGGCGGGGCGCATGTCAAGTGCTGGCGCTTCAATGGCGGGCTGTTCAACAATCGTGCGTCCGGCTATGTCATACGGAACAACGTCATGTCGGGCAGTCGCGACATGCTCGTAGAGATTTCGTCGTCGATCATGAATCCTGACGGGTCTGATTCCATGCCGAAGATGGATGGAAACGTCTTCGTCGGCAGACACGGACAACGCTTCGGAGTTCTCAACCAGGGCAAGGCCGTTGAACTCAAGTACGACGCTGATGGAGTGACGAGCCTCTCTCACCACTACGGGAACAACGTATTCGCTGCACGTGGCATTGATTAAGGTGCGGAGCACAGAAGGATGTAATTCAAGTGGTTGCGCTTGGAAAGGGGTTTTGGTATAATGCGTTGCGTAAAGCCGCAAATGATATAGAAAATGATATAAGATGTGGCAACGCAAGAACGTGCGGAATGTAAAGATGTAATGAGGAGATTGCACATGAAGGTCGTCAGACTTGGCTTTGCGGTGATGGGGAGTTTTTTCGTGTGCGCGTCATTCGCCGCGCCGATTTATGAAGCGAAAGATGTCGACGTGTCTTCGGATGCGGTGAGATGCCGCCTCGCCGGGACGCCGGTTTTGGTCGGGAGCGACGCATTTTCCCGTAAGGGTTTCTGGACGCTTGCGAACCACGACAACCGTCTCGGAATCGAGGTTGGCGGCGAGCGAGACGGCGCGAAGGGACTTTGCCTCGACGGTTCGGCAAAGACGTGCGACACGGCATGGAGCGCGAGGTCTGGCAAAATCCCGCTCAATGGCCGGGGGCGCCGCTATCGGCTGGGCTTCAGCCTCGACACTACGATTGCGATCAAGCTACCGAACAGCGATGGGGAAAACTGGCGCAGCACAATCTTCTGGTATGGCGCGGACGGCATAGAAATAGCGAAGACACCAATCGAGTATTCCGTCCCGAAAGCCCAGCGCACGGACGTCGTCCAGCTTGGCGACATCCCGGAAGGCGCGGCGTCGTTCGCCCTGTGGCTCGGCTTCGACTGGCCGAACATAGGCCCGGCCAATCGCTTGGTGTTCAGCGGCTTGTCCTTCGAAGTTGTGGACGACAAGCCGTCCTATGCGCCTGTGGCGACGCTTGTCTCGGAGGTGCGAGAAGGGGGACTTGTCGCCTGGCGTGCGGAGGTGCCCGAAGGTAGCGCGGTGCGATTCCAGTGGCGCGGCGCACCGTCGCTGGGCGAACTCGCTAGAAAGCCGTTCATCGGTCCGGACGGAACGGGTGCGTCTTTCTTCGACGCTCCGTTCAGGGCGGACGCGCGGCACATCCAGTATCGCGTCCAGCTCCGATCGAACGGCAAGGCGACACCGGCGCTCCGCGAAGTGCGCGGCGGCAAGTGGACGGACAAGGACTGGACCTTGACGGGCGACGTGCGTCCGCCGCGCGTCCGCCGCGTGAGCCCCAGCCCGACGCGCGACGCAAACGAGGCGCTGCGCATCTCGGTCAAGGACGCGACGTCGGCGGTTCTGTGGGATTCGTTGAAGGTGCGCGTGGACGGCATGGACAGGACGGCGGCGTTCACGCGAAAGGGCGATGTCGTCTCGCTCGTCGCGCCGTCTGGCGGCTGGGCGCAGGGGCTTCACACCGCCGAGGTCTGCGTTGTAGATTTCCACGGGAACAAGGCGAAGAGCACGAAGATGTTCTATGTGGGAGATGCGCCGACGACGCCGAAGGTGTCGCTTCGGGACGACGGCATGACGCTCATCGACGGCAAGCCTTTCTTTCCGATTGGCATGTACGCCGTCTGCAAGCGGGATTTCAATGGTAATAGCTTTGACGCGGCATTCAAGGGACTGAAGGCGGCAGGGTTCAACTTGGCGCATACGTATGGCGATTCCTATGCCCCGGACTTTCTGGCCGCCGCGGCAAAATACGGCTTCAAGCTCTGGGTGGAGGCGCGCTTTCCTGATCGGAGGCTGATTGAAGTCGGGCGGCACAACCCCAGCATCATAGCCTGGTATCTGGGCGACGACACCTCCGACCACATCCTACCGGAGCTGGAGGCTGACTATGACGAGGCGGTGAAGGCTGTCGATCCCACTCGCCTCACGGTGCAGGCAGATCCAATCCTCAGTTCAAGCGGAGGGTTGTCGCACTACGCCGACTATGTGACGGCGACAGACGGGCTGCTCCCCGAAATCTACCCCGTGCGCAACGAGGAAGGCGACCCCACCGACACAACGTGCGTCGCCATGACGATCCGCGACATAAAGCAGTTCCACGAAGACGTGCGACTGCACGGCGCCGGCAAGCCGCGTACATGCTGGGCTATTCTCCAGTACTTCAAGGGGTGGAGCGGCTGGAAGCACTTCCCGACGCGCGATCAGCTGTTCGCGACGACCTTCGCCGCCGTCATCCACGGGGCGCATGGCGTCACGTGGTACACCTACGGCGGCTTCGACAAGAACGAAGGCGTGACATCCACGCCCGAGCGCTGGCGCAACATCTGCGACCTCGCCACGCGCCTGTCGGAGCTTTCGCCTGTTCTCGTCGAGCGCACGCCGCCCCAGCCGGCCGCGCCGACGGTCATCGCCGGTCCGAAGTTCGACTCGCTCGGTGCTCCGTCGGTGACGTGCCTCCTGAAGCACCATGCGGGCAAAGGCTATCTTCTGGCGGTGAACGCGGCGGCGGAGCCTGTCTCGGCGAAACTTGCCGTGCCTGGGGCTGAGACGGCCGAGGTCCTCTACGAGAACCGCGCATGCGATGTCGAGGACGGGCACATCACGGACGACTTTGCGCCGTTCGCCGTGCACATCTATCGCCTGTCGTCACTTGCGCTTGTGCCTGCGCCACGGCACATGAAGGTCGGGGAAGGCGTGTATGCCGTTACGGCATCTAACATCAACGACATCGCGGTGCATACGATGCAGGACAAGTCCCTGCCGGCGGAGGGCTACCGGCTCATCGTCACGACCGGCGGAGTCTTCGTCGCGAGCGCGGACGCGGCCGGCGCGTTTTACGCGCGCCAGACATTGAAGCAACTGGCGGGAGACGCGTCCGTTCCCTGCGTCCAGATCGAAGACTCCCCCGCCTACCGCTGGCGCGGCGTACACCTCGACGAGGTTCGCCACTTCTTCGGCAAGGAGAACGTCAAGCGCATCCTTGACCTGATGGCGTACCACAAGCTCAACGTCTTCCACTGGCATCTGACGGACGACGAGGGCTGGCGGCTGGAGATACCGAAGTACCCGGAGCTGACCCGCGTCGGAGCAAAGCGTCCGAACTCGTGGAAGCGCGGCGGCAAGCCCCACAAGGTGGGAACGCGAAACGTCATCGACCGAAACAGCGAGGCATACGGGCCGTACTTCTACACGGCCGACGACGTGCGGGAGATACTCGCCTATGCGACGGCGCGTCACATCGAAGTTGTGCCCGAGATAGAGCTGCCGGGCCACGCTGGCGCGGCCGCCACCGCATATCCCGAGTTTGTATGCAAGCCGGAGGGCGTGCGCGAGCGAATATGGAACGCCGACTACTGCAACTCCATCGACGTGTTCTGCGCAGGCAACGACGAGACGGTGCGGTTCCTCGAAGGCGTCCTCGACTGCGTTTGCGAGCTGTTTCCATCGAAGGTGATCCACATCGGCGGAGACGAATGCCCGCGTACCCGCTGGAGGGAATGTCCGAAATGCCAGGCTCGCATGAAGGCCGAGGGGATGAAAGACGTCAACGAGCTTCAGTCGTGGATGACGCGGCACTTCGCGAACTATCTAGAAAGGAAAGGGCGGCGCATCATCGGCTGGGACGAAATCCTGAGCGGTGACGTGCCGCAGAGCGCAATCGGAATGAGCTGGCGCACTAGCCAGGAAAACGGCGCAGGGGACAAGCTGACGAGCGGCGCCGAGGGTGCGCGGCGAGGGCACGACATGGTCATGACTCCGCACCTTCTCTGCTACTATGACTACAGCCAGGGTCTTGAAGAGGATCCGTTCCAGTACATAGACGGGCTCATCACGCTTGAAAAGGCGTACTCGTTCGACCCATGCGAGGGCGTTGCGGACGACGCGAAGCCCCGCGTCCTTGGCGGGCAGTGCAACAACTGGTCGGAGTTCACATGGAATGAGCACGACCTTGCGTGGAAGATGTGGCCGCGTACCTGTGCCATGGCCGAAGCGCTCTGGACTGCGCCGACGCCAAGGGATTTCGCGGACTTCTCCAGTCGAATGAAAATCCATCGCCGCCGCTTGATTGCGCAGGGCGTCAATTGTGCTCCGCTCAGCAATTGAGAAGGTTGACTAGGCGTTAGGCCAGAGAGTCGCGGCCATTTCGCGAAGTTTGTACTTCTGTATCTTCTGCGATGCGGTCATCGGGAAGATGTCCAGGAAGTGGACGTACTTCGGGATCTTGAACCACGAGATCTTGTCCTTGCAGAATTGCTGCACGTCATGCTCCGAGAGCGTCGCGCCGTCTGCAGGTATGATGAAAGCTGCAGGCTGTTCGCCGTATTTCTTGGAAGGGCAGCCAACCACTGCCACGTCCTTGACACCGGGCATTGTTCCGAGGAAGTCCTCGACCTCCTTCGGCGAGATGTTTTCTCCGCCGCGGATGATGAGATCCTTGAGACGTCCAGTGATGTAGTAGTAGCCGTCCTTGTCCATGCGGCCGATGTCGCCGGAGTGGAGCCAGCCGTTCTGGTCGATGCACTTCGCTGTCTGCTCTGGCATCTTGTAATAGCCCTTCATCGTATTGAAGCCGCGGCAGCAGATTTCGCCGTCCGTATCAAGCGGCGCGAGATCTCCGGTCTCTGGGTCGATGATCGCGACCTCGACGCCGGGCAGGGCCTGTCCTATGGTCTGGCACTTGCGCTCGATGGACGGCTCGAAGTAACGCGTCATCGTCATCACCGGGCCGGACTCCGTAAGCCCGTACGGATTCGTTATCTCGCGCATGAACATCTTGTCCTGAGCCTGCTGCATGCGGTGGACGGGACAGGCCGAACCGGACATTATGCCGGTACGAAGCGACCGGAAGTCGAACTTGGAGAAAAGGGGATGGTCGAGCATTGCAATGTACATCGTCGGCACGCCGTACGTTGCGGTGCATTTCTCCCTCTCGATCGACGTCATTACCTGAACCGGATCGAACTTCTCAAGAAACACCATCGTCGCTCCGTGGTTCACGCAGCTCATCACGCCCAGGACGCATCCGAAGCAGTGGAAAAGGGGAACCGGTATGCAGACGCGATCTCTTGACGTGAGGTTTTGGCAGGCGCCGATCCAGAAGCCGTCGTTCGCGATGTTGCGGTGGGTGAGCTGCACGCCTTTCGGGAAGCCAGTCGTTCCGCTGGTATATTGCATGTTCACAACGTCGTTTACGTCGCACTCGGCCTGGCGAGCGAGATAGTCGGCTTGCGGCGTCTCGCATGCAAGCGCCTTGACCTCGTTGAGGGAGTACATGCCGCGGTGCTTTTCACCGCCCAGGAAGAACACTCGCTTCAGGTGCGGATACTTCGGACACTTAAGTTCGCCGCGAGGCTGCACCTTGAGTTCGGGCACAAGTTCGTTGATGACCTGCACGTAGTCGCAGTCGCGGTATCCGGAAATGATGAACAGGTTCTCGGTGTCGGACTGCGTGAGCGCGAAGTCCATCTCGTGCGACCTGTAGTTTGTGTTCAGCGGCAGGAGTATCGCGCCGATCTTCGCCGCCGCGAACATCAGCACGACCCAATGAGGCACGTTCGTTGCCCAGAGCGCAATCTTTTCGCCGCGCTTCACCCCGAGCGCCATCAGTCCGCGAGCGACGAGATCGACCTCTTCGCCGAACTCGTACCACGTGAGGCGGAAGTCGCGGTCGGCGTACACTACAGCGTCGTTTTCACCGCACCTGGCGATCGTCTGGTCGAGAAGCTGTCCGAGGGTGTATTCACGGGTAATGGGCAGGTTGTGCCATGGCACTCCTGTAGAAACAGATTGTTCGAAAGGGGCCTCCGATGGTGCTGCGCCAAATGGATCTGTGAGCTTGAACATTTCTTTATCGCCTTTTTAAATTGTCCGTAATTTCTTTTTGACCAACCTCATGCCTCGTCAGTAGCGATGGCGGCGCGGATCTTAGCGATGCGTTTCATCGTCGCCGCAAACGCCTCCGGCGTCTGGCTTTGCGCACCGTCGCATTTCGCGCACGGAGGGTTGTTGTGGACTTCGATGATGAGTCCGTCGGCTCCAATTGCCGTTGCCGCGACCGACACGGAATCAACCATGTAGGAGTATCCTGTCGCGTGCGATGGATCGACAACGACCGGGAGGTGCGAAAGCCGGTGGAGCATCGTGACAACGCCCAGGTCGAGTGTGTTGCGCATCGCAGTCTCGAACGTTCGGATGCCGCGCTCGCATAGGATTACGTTTGGATTGCCGGATGCCATAACGTATTCTGCGCTCATCAACAGCTCACGCAGCGTTGCGGACATTCCTCGCTTCAGAAGGATCGGCTTCTTGGTGTAGGAGCCGACTTCCTTGAGAAGGTTGAAGTTCTGCATGTTCCTTGCGCCGATCTGGATTACATCGACATCGTTGAAAAGGGCGATGTCCTTGAAATCCATGAGCTCGGTGACGATCGGAAGGCCGGTTTCCTTCTTGGCGAGCGAAAGTAGCCTTATTCCTTCAGCGCCCATGCCCTGGAAAGCATACGGCGAAGTGCGAGGCTTGAATGCGCCGCCGCGCAGCATAGTAGCGCCGGCGGCCTTTACGCTTTTAGCTATGCCGACAAGCTGTTCCTCGCTCTCTACCGAACAAGGGCCAGCGATTACCGCAAACTCTCCGCCGCCAATCTTAACTCCAGAGCAGTCGATTACGGAGTCGTTTGGATGGAACTTCCTGTTTGCCGCCTTGTACGGCTCTTGGATGCGCTGGACGGACTCTACGCCATCCATAGCTTCGATAAGTCCGGGATCCAGATGTGCAATGTCCCCAACACAGCCGATGATCGTCTCCATGGCGCCAGATGAAACGTGCGGCGTGATGTTCTTCGCACGGAGCAGAGCCTTTATGTTCTCAACCTGCGCCGCGTCGGCATTTTTATTAAGTATTATAACCATATTATGAGTCTCCCGAATTTGTTAGCTGGGAATTATACCAAAAAATCCTATGCGATTTGTAATAAATTTTCAAAAGCGCATAAGATGGGTTATGTAAACTACGGTTGGTCGCTATAAATATACCACGTATGCACTGTCTTGGGCATCTTTGCAAGGTACGGCTGCAAATCAGCGATACGACACGTTGATGGCGCGTAGATGAAGCACGTATCGGTCTTGGGATGCTTCGTCGCTTCCTCAAAAGAAATCTCTCTCTCAGTAAGAATCGGATCTACGCCATCGCCAGACCAGTCTTCGTCAATGAAAAGAAGCTTCGTCTTTCCATTCGCAATGTGAAGCTCAAACGGCTGTACGAGACGTTCTTTGCGATCCATCCACTTTACGGCCGGAAGAAACGCTCTAAAGAAGAATCCATCCCTGTCGCGTCCGTTGACCTTGATCTTCAAGGAATCGATCTGCGAAAGCGCGTTCGCGGCCGCCTTGGCCTCGGCGAGCGTAAGTTCAGGTGCAAACGACGCCTTGAGCACAAGAGAGCCCTTTTCCGATGCGGCCTTTACGGATTTGAGCGCATCCACCAAGTTTCCCCTGGAAAAGACTACGGACACATGGGAAGGGCGCGTTTTTTCGTCCCATGTCAACGTAAAGGAATAACGCTTCCCCTTCTCCAATGTCACCTTCGCGAGATTGCGTCCGTAAACATCTCCCTGCGGGAATATGCCGTCGAACAGCAACGGCGACTGCTCGAGCGTGTAGAGCGAAAAAACGGAAAGCGGCATGTTATGCGCCGCAAGCGGAGCGTTCGCCGCGTCACGCGTCCCGCCCGTGTAGATGATCGCGGCGTTCGTGGGACACTCCGGCAAAGGCTCGCGCAAGATGAACTCGTCTATCGATGGCTCGAGCGTTAGAGGACACCCCACAGGCCAAAGTATGCAGTTTTTTACATTCTGCGCCTCTCCGCGTGGAACACCGGCCTTCTCTATGGCTGAGCAGAATTCGTCCACCGGAGCGTCGATCAAAAACATCGTTTCGTAATCGCGGTCAGAATCGCGACCGGCAAACATGAACTCGACAGGAGTCCCCTTCGCGACTCCCGTAGCCGTCGCGGTGAAAGTGAACGAGGCGGCGATAAGCGATGTGAAGATCATTTCAGCGAATCCACAGCTCGCTTGAAGCCTTGTGCACTTCTCGCAATAATGGCCTCGTCCACGCTGCAGCTTATGCGGACGTATCCAGCGAAGCCGAATCCCTTTCCGGGCACGACGAGGATGTTTTCCTTGAGAAGAGCATCGACAAAGACGGCGTCGTCCGCCACAGGACTTTTCGCGAAGAAGTAGAAAGCCCCCTTCGGCATCTCGAATTCAACGCCTGCGTCGGCGAGAACCTTCGCCATGAGCCGGCGGCGGCGGTCGTACACCTCAAGATCCACAGTCTCGTCGAGTAGCGCGGCGGCAAGTCGCTGTCCGATGACAGGCGCATTGACGAAGCCTAGAGTCCTGTTCGTGAGCGTGACTGCGGCGATGAGCGTCGCTTGGCCTGGCATCGCAGGATTCGCGGTAAAGTAGCCGATGCGTTCGCCTGCAAGCGAGAGCGTTTTCGAGAACGAACCGAGCACGCACGCCCACTTGGTCAGCGGCATGATGGCAGGAACCGTCGCGCCGTCGAATGCGAACGCACGATACGGCTCGTCGGAAAGGAGAAAGAGCGGTCGCACCCCTTCGCTTTCGCGACGGGCGTTCACACGGTCGACGATTGCCGCGATTGCCGCGACATCCTCTGCCGGATAAATGCAGCCAGTTGGATTGTTGGGCGAGTTGATGATAATCGCACGCGTCTTGTCTGTTATCGCCGCCTCGATTTTCTGGATGTCTGGACGGAACGCCGGAGGAATCGACGGAACGGTCTTGAGAACTCCGCCGAAGTGTCCGCAGTACGATCCATACTCCACGAAATACGGCGCAGGCGTCAAGACCTCGTCGCCTGGCTCGATGACGGCCCGGAAGAAGCTAACCATCGCGCCTGCGGCGCCGACGGTCATGACAATGTCCTTTGCCTCAAGAGCGGTCTCCTGCTGCACGGAAAGCTTCTTGGCCATCGCTTCGCGGACTGTCGCTATGCCGGCGTTCGGACAGTAGCCAAGCCCGAGAGGCTTTATGGCGTCCTCAGCCAAGGCGGCGAGGACCTGTGCCGTTTTCGCGGGCGGCGGAACGTCGGGATTGCCGAGGGAAAAATCGCAAACGGCATCGGCACCGAAGCGTTTCTTCAGCTCAATCCCCTTCTCGAACATCTTGCGGATGAAACTCGAAGATTCCATCGCGCGTCCGATTTCGCGGGACACAACATCCATCGTCATTCCTCCGTAGCGACCTCGATTTCAATGTCAGGGAACATCTCCTTGGCCGTCTTCGCGAAATCGGGAAATGCTTCGACAGTCTGCTTGACAAGCTTCTCGGCATATTCGGTCGCGCCCGTCACCTCCGAGCAGACGAGGCGCATCGTAAGCGCAGCGCCGGACATTGCAGTGGCCCAGTCCTTCAGCCCGAGCCCGGAGTTGCGGCGTCCGTTGACGATGAAGGTATTGATTGCATCGTTGAGGTTGCCGGGGCAGTCCTTGTAGAATTTCGCCCATGTAATCTTTACCGTGCGCCCCTTCGGATCGGCAGCCTGAATCTCCTTCTCGTTGATTGACGAAACCTTGAGACCGTTGAGCTGGCCTTTCTTCGGCTTGCCGCGGAAGACATGGCCTTTAAGCTTGGCAATGAATACATCCTGCACTTTCTTCATCGCGCTCACCTTGTACAGCTGGAGCTCCGCGGCGAGCTGTCCATCCGCAGTCTTGAATGCTTCGGCGGCGGACTTCAACTGCCGCTCTGCCGAGCGCCAGTCCAGCTGGCGGAAGCACCCTTGCGCGGCGACGGCGTCGAACTTTGCCACAATCGAGGAGACTTCTTCCTCGATCAGTGCCTTGCGTTCTTCTTCGGCCTTCTCCTTTGCGGCCTTCTCCGCCGCCTCCTGGGCTTCTTTCTTCGCCTTGCGATCGGCCTCTATTTTCTCAAGGCGAAGACGCTTGACGGTCATGTCGAGAACTTTCTTGCCCTTGGACTCAATCAGGCCGAGGTTCTTCTTGACGTCGACGACTTCCTTGGATGCAACGACCTGGTCGTAGAGGTCCTTCGTGGCGATCGACAGCTTGCCGAGAGCCTCCATGCTCTCTTTGGTCTCGCCCTTTATCTCGTCGGCCTTGGCGCACTCCGCGTAAACCTTCGCGATGGCGACAGAAACCTTTATCTGGCAGGCTTGGCAGGAATACGCCTTCTCCCATATCTCCTGCATGTCCGTTACGGCTGAAGGCGGCGGCTTTGCCGCTTCGGCAGGCGCTTCGCCCTTCGGCTCTTCGGCTTTCTTCTCGTCAGCCTTGGCAGGCGCGGCATTGGTGGTCGCGGCTGCCGGAGCGTTCGTCGTCGCCGGCGGTGGCGGAGACGGAGGTTCCGCAGCGGCGGCCGTGTTCGTGGAAGCTATCGCATCAAGCAGCTCCTTGGACGGAGCCGGCTTTAACGAATCCTTCCAGTCGGGGAGCAGACGTGAAAGTTCTGCAGTCAACTCAGTCGCCTTCTTAGTCGCCTTCAACGAGAACTCGCCGAACTCGGACTCGAACTTCTCGGTAGCCTTTCGGATATCCTGCACGGCCGTGCGGGCCTTCGAGATGTTGGAGACGATCATCTGATACCGCTCCTGCTCCTGCGCTTTCTTGTTGGCGTACTGATACCAGACTAGACCGCCTATAACGCCGCCGATGAGAAGGATGCCTCCAATGACAAACATGGCAACCTTAAGTCCGAGGTTGCCGCCGCTCTCCTCGTCGTCATCGTCGCCTCCCTTTGTGGAGGACGCCACGTCTTCATCTTCTCCTTCATCGCCAGGCAGATGCTTCTTGATCGTCGAGCCACCGGGCTTGCGGATCATCGCGCCCCTGCGAGTGCGCATCGCCATGCGCCGCTGCCCGCCGGCGGCGGCAGGTCTTGCGACAGGAGAAGCAGTGGTCGTAGAAAGGCCGGAAGTCAGAACGTCCTTAAACGCCTGTATCAAGGCCTCGAAGCTAGGATAGCGCTTCTCCTTGTCAAGCGCAAGCATCGTCATGACAAGAGTGTCTATCGCCGGCGAAATTTCGGGACGCAGCGAACTTGGCTTCGGCGGCATGCCCTCGAAGCGCTTCTTGACGACCGCCACGGAATCCTCGCCTTCGAATGGCGCGACGCCCGTGAGCGCATGGTAGAGCGTGCCGCCGAGCGAATACATGTCGGCGCGGAAATCGACAGGCTCCTTCTTGACCTTCTCAGGCGAAATGTAGTAGGGCGTGCCCCAGATCTCGTCCGTGTCCTTCTGCATCGCGGCAAGGCCGAAATCGACAAGCTTCGCGTTGCCGTTCGCGTCGAGCAGAATGTTCTCCGGCTTTACGTCGCCGTGGACAAAGCCCTGGTCGGTCGAACACTGCAGCGCCTGGGCGACTTGCTGGCAGATCTTCATCACGCGCTGGATGTCGGTCTTGCCGGGATTCGCGTTCATGATCGAGTAGAGCGATCCACCGGACGCAAGTTCCATTGCGATGTACGGCATGCCGTCGCAGATTCCGTACGAGTATATCTGCGCGATGTTCGGATGGATGAGCCTGGCGGCGGCCTGCGCCTCCTTCTTAAACTTCTCTACGAACTCGGCGTCAGAGCCATACTCCTTGAGCATGACCTTGACGGCGACGGGGCGGTCGAGCATTTTGTCGCGGCCCATATAGACTCCGCCCATTCCTCCGGAGCCGAGTTCGCGCTCCAAAAGGAAGTTTCCGTTTTCCCCGAACACTCCGGGCGTTGGAATAAGCTGATCGCTCATCGTATTATCCTCCATCCATTGAAAGGCCAGAAAACAAAGGAAGCTTCACCTCGCAGATTTGCGCGCGGCACGGGCCCCCAGTATCTGCTGTCGAAAGAATTGCTGAAGTTGTCGCCGCAGGCAAAATATTCGTCGGCACCCATTGTCACGACTTTTGGAAGGTCTTCCCTGACGTTGCCGAAGCCGTCGGTTGGCGGATGCTCCAGCGTGTATGTCTCGCCTGGGCGAGCCTTCATGCGCTTTATGTAGTGCGTTCCCTGCGGGAGCTGCGCAATTCCCGTTGTCGAAAATATCATCACCTGCCCGTTCTGAGGCTTCCAGAAATTCCACTTCCAGCGGTTGACGAAGATAAAGTCGCCAGTCGTGATGGAACCTTTCCAGAACGTGTCCCCCTTGTGAACGAACTTGCCCTGCAACGCCCTGCACGCATCGGTAGGAAGCGACCACGTCTCGTCGGACATGCCGATCTTGACCGTGGCGAAGCCGTCGTTGCGAGGTTGGCATCTGACCATTCCAGATACAGGAGCCTTCCAATCGACGGTGCGAGAACCGGTGTATGCCCATTTGAAGAGCGAAAGAGGAAACGCGTCCCACTTCCCCTTTTCCGCATTCGCCTTCGTGTGCCATCCCCACAGTGTCTCCTGCATGGATCCCGTGGGAATCTTGAACGGTTCGTAGTAGTAGGCGCGGAACGCCATCGCAACCGACAGCGCGACAACGAGCGTGTCGAGCCATTCCCTGCAGTGGTCTTGTAGAGTCTTGCCAGCCATTATTTCTGTGGGACCTTTGACATCAGAATGTCGCCGAGCATCTCGACTTGGGAAAGTATAAGCGACGCCTCTCCCTGAAGGACGGGGTTGGAAGCGTCCTGCGACATCTTCTCAAGCGGCTTCTTCCAGGTGTTGACGAGCTGAACGGCCTTCTTCGCGTCGGAGGTGTTCTTGAACATGAAGTCGGGCTGCGACCATTCAAGGTATTTCTCGTATATCTTGCCAAGCGTTATGGCGGACTTGTTTGCCTTTAACATCGCATCGACGTTGGCTATCGACTTCTTCTCGTTCGGAAAGTACTTGAAGAGCCTCTGAGCGTCGGCAAACGCCCTCGCCGGCGATGCCTTGAATTCCAGTGTAATGCGAAGCTTCAGATCGCTGCAGAACTGGTTGAGCGCATCATACATTATCTGCGCTTCGCGTGCCTTCTCCGAATTTTTGTCCGCAATTGAAGCCTTGAGCGCCGCGATGCACGGCTTAAGCGGCTTCTGCGCGATGATCTTCTTTTCGACATCCTTGAAGAACTGGACCTCCTCGACGCCCGTAAGCTCTTTCCAGGGCGGAAGATCTCTTTTCGCCTTGGAAATGACATCGCGTATCTTTTTGGTGTCCGCGGCCTTGTACACGCCCTTGTACACGGGATCCGCCGTTTTGCCGTCCAAGACATACACGTACGGAAACTCCGCTGTCGGCTCGGCTCCTGCAAGCGCGAGGTCGCGGTAGAACGCAGGGGCGAGGCCTTCATGCCACGCCCTGAGCTTCTTCGCGTCGTCCTCTTTCATGTCCTTGGGCCCTTTCAGCGCGCCCTTGATATTTTCCAGAACGGTTTTGGAAGCGTCGCTGATAGATATTACGAGCACGCACTTGCGCGGCATTGCTTCCATTGTGTCCCACTGCGCGACATGGCCCGCCGGCATGCCGTCAAGCCCCGCCACAAGCCCTGAAAGGGCGAATATGTTCTTGGAGAGGTTTGCGTCGTCCTTCAGCGCTACGACAACGACAACACGATGTCTAAGGTCGGACGGCGTCAGGACTCGCCCATGGATGTAGTTCCTTTCGGTCACGCCTTCCCAAGAAGGGAAGCCTTCCGCAACGGGATCTACCTTCGCCGGTGCCGCGCTCGCCGCAATGGAACAAGCCATCGCCGCCAACGCCACAACAGCACAAAACGATTTCTTCATCTGAAACCTCCCAAAGTCCATCAAATCCCCTTACGTCCTGTAGTTCGGCGCTTCTTTCGTAATCGTGATGTCGTGCGGACGAGCCTCTCTCAGACCCGCTGCCGTAACACGGTAGAAGCGCCCCTTCTCCTGCAACTCCTTGATCGTCCTTGCGCCGCAGTATCCGAGCGAAGAGCGAAGGCCGCCGCAGAACTGGGTCATGATGTTTCTCACGTGGCCGGAATACGGAACGATTCCCTCGATGCCCTGCGGCACGAGATTCTCGTCGCTCTCGCCATCCTGAAAATACCTGGCGCGGCTGCCCTTTCCGTTCTTGAGCGCGGCCATCGACCCCATGCCGCGATAGACGACGTACTGGCGCCCGTTGGAGTATATCTTCTCGCCCGGCGATTCGTCGGTGCCGGCGAGCACGGAGCCGAGCATGACGGAATCAGCGCCTGCCGCGAGAGCTTTCGGGACGTCGCCAGAAAGCTTGATGCCGCCGTCCGCAATCACCGCGACTCCGCTGCCGCGCAACGCCTTCGCCGCGTTATAGACGGCCGTGAGCTGGGGAACGCCGACGCCGCAGACGACGCGCGTCGTGCAGATGGAGCCCGGCCCTATGCCGACCTTCACTGCGTGCGCTCCGGCCTTCGCGAGATCCTTCGCCGCTTCGCCTGTAGCGATGTTGCCGGCGATCACGTCGATTTTCGGATAGTGCTTGGCGATGTACTTCGTCATCTCCATTATGCCCTTGGAGTGGCCGTGCGCAGAATCGACGACCACGACATCGACACCCGCCTCCGCGAGCTTCTCCATGCGCGAAAGATCGCCCTTCCCGCCGGATACCGACGCCGACACGCGCAGGCGGAACTTTGCGTCGATGTTGTAGCCCGAGTTGGAGTTCTCTACGATGCGTGCGACGTCCGTAAACGAATAGAGGCCGACGATGCGTCCGCTCTTGTCCACGAGCGGGAGCTTGCCGATCTTCGCCTTGCGCATGAGGTCGTAAGCCTTCTTCAGGCTTGTGCCCTTTTCGCCCGTGATCGGGCACTTCTGCATTACGTCCTTCAGCTTTGCCGCGTTCATCGGCGCGAAGCGCATGTCGGAGGATGTTATCATGCCGACGAGCTTGTCGTCGCCGTCGAGCACTGGAAATCCATTGAACTTAAGCCCCATCCTCAGCTTCTCGGAACGGAGGAAGCTGATGTCGTCGTTCGCATGGAAGCAGACTGGCGTGGCGATGAGACCGTTTAGGTGGTTCTTGACGCGTGCGACCTGCGCGGCCTGCTCGTCTTCTTCAAGGTTTTTGTGAATGCAGCCGATTCCGCCCGCAAGCGCCATCGCTATGGCCATCGGCGCTTCGGTCACGGTGTCCATCGCGGCGGACATGAATGGCACCTTCATCTTCATTCGCGACGTCAGCTTGGTTTCAAGCGAAGTGTCGTCCGGCAGGAAATCCGCATACTGCGTGACGAGAGAAACATCATCATACGTAAGCCCTTCGAACGGAAAGGCCTTCATAAATTCATCTAGATGTCTGTTCATGTTTTTATCCTCAAATTCGCACACGTCCTTTTGTGTGTAATTATACTATATTTATGGAACGATAGCAACCGACAACTTCAATGCACCCCTATTGCGCCAGAAAAAATATTTGAACAGGATTTACAAGAATTACAGGATTTTAGCATGAAGAACAGGAGATACAGAAGTATGAGGGGCTGAGACAAAGCGCAAGCTATTCTCCTGCATCTCCTGCCCTACCAGATAATGGACGTTTCCAGGCAGTATCATCCCTCGACAAGTACCGCACGAAATACGCGGAATTCCTCGACACGCCCTTGTTGGCAACGACTTCTGCGAAGTCTGCTTCATCGAGTCCTCACAGCTTGAATTCCACCTACAAGGGCAGACCCTCGCAACACTTCAGGACGTACCGATGCGCATTCAGCAGGTGCAATGCGCGCGCAATAGCCGCCGCAGGGGCGGAGTACAAGGTAGATCTTTCCCTTCCTGTCTACGGCGCGGCGGTCGATCCTGTAGCCGTCCGGCCTGTCGTCGGCGTCGGCAAATCCAAGAAGCTCGTACTTCCCTTCGCCTAGGAAATCGAGCGCAACAGTCATGCGACGCTCCTGTGCGCCGTTCTCAATGGCGACGAACCAGACCTTGCCCTTGCGCTTCGCAAATGCCGCGCACTCGCCGATTTCCGAACCGGGAAGGACGCGAACCTCGTCGTAGGCGCATGGGATCGCCCTGATGAGTTCCGCCGCCGGATTCTCTAGGTAGTTCTTCGGATAGTCGCCAAAGCACAGGAACGGCGCGGAGAATATCACGCCTTGCGCAAGCTCACGCGCCCAAGTGAACCCCTGAAGCTCCTTCTTCTCGAACACCACCGGCGTATAGTCGGCATGTCCCTGAACGAGCCTGTTGAACGGAAGGATGCAGTCGTGCTCCGGCGGCAAGACCCTGTCATAGCGCGTGATGTGCCACTCGTGCCCGCGAATCGCCTCGCGCGCCACTTCGTGCGGCCACGTCCTTTCGCGGCCAGACGGCTTCACACAGCCGTGGAAGTCGGTCATGAGAGAGAACTCGAGTGTGTCGGCAAGCGTCTCCTCGTACCACTTCATCTGCGCGCATGACGGCGAGGGCACGAAATCTATCTTGATCCCTACTGCTCCGCTTTCCCTGACATTGCGGAGATATGCGCGCCTGGCCTCCGATGTGCGCATTTCCTTCGAGTCGACCCAGACGAAGGTCTCGACCCCGATGGACTTTCCGTAGTCGATCCACTTCCTGAGACACGCCCACTGGTCCATGTCGCCGTCGCGCCAGACCTTCCATGCGTCGTCGACGAGATAGTATTCGAAGCCAAGCGCCTTTGTGCGGTCGTACCACTCCTTCTGCTCGCCGTACTTCGGAGCGCCCGCAGGCAGCCACTGCCAGACGCTTCGCCCGACCTTCACGAACGCCGCGCATTTCGCAGCGACCTCCGGCGACGGGTCGGGGCAAAGCCGCCGCACGATGTCGCTCGTCGCAAGCGCCTCCAAATCCTTCGCGACAAGCGTAACGCGCCATGGCGTGACACCGGCCCCGGACTGCGAGAACCCTTTAGCGTCGTTGACGTAATATACGGCAAAGCGACCTTCGCCAAGATACTTCGCGGCGGAGTCTGTGTAGTCGACGACGTTAGCCTCGGTGAAAAGAACGTACGTGCCGTCCGCAAGCTTCGCAGTCACGGGCAACGACACGACAGTCCCGACCGGCATGTCGCGCACAAGCGAAGACGAATACGGATTCTCGTATCCTGAGCTGTATCCCTGATACCACGCCTTCGCGTCAAGCGGGAGCGTCCAGACAGTTTCCTCCCGCTCGACGAACCGCTCGCCCTTCGGCAGAACGTATCGCACCGCCCAGCCATCCGCAAAGTCGCGCCGCTCCGTCTCGCGGCACACCTTGCCGCCAACGACGACGCCGTTCGCCGACAATGTCGTTCCGGCGACAGCACCGTGGACAAGAGCCGCGCCCGCGACCAAGAGTGCTGCCAACAACCACTTCGCCGAATTACGGCAGTTATTTTCTGTTTTCATTGTCATTTTACCTATCTGCCTATAAGCTCCGCCGCCGATATGACGGCATCGAAATAGCCCGATCCTTCGACATATGGCGCAAGTTCCCCCTCGTACACCAATACAGGGCGAGGCGTCATTCCCTTGCGCAGCGGAAGCTGGGCAATTCGTTTTTTCATCTCGGTTATTATCGACTCGTCAATTTCACGTTTCCGCTTGACCTCGGACAATAAAACGCACCGAATTTGGAATTTCTATTTTTTGTTTTTCAAACATACTGTGCATTATATCACTTTTATCCCAACATAGCAACGTCGTCACGAAATTTCCGATTTCACAATTTTGCGACATCAACACGCAAATTCTTCTAGCTCCTTACAGGCGAAGTGGAGTTGGATCCTTTCACTCTATCTTGCATAATCTCGTCATTCCAAGCCAAAATCACTATCTCATCTGGGGACAGTTCCCGTCGTTTGTCCCCGTCGTTTTCCGTCTCCCGCAGTTTTCCAAAAAGCAGACAAAGATTCATGATGGCGGGCTTTCAAACAGTAGAAAATTGGTCTGACCGAAATTCTACTGTTTGAAAAGCGTTAGGCGCGGAGGAGGAGGGTTAGAGAGCCGATAGGTTTGCTGGTAAGGGGGCGGATGAGTGGGACGGTGATGGTGAGTTCCTCGCCCTCGGCGGGGAGATCGGCGACGTCGAGAACTCCTTGCGCTATCACCTTCGGGACGTCCTTCTCGCCAATCATCGCCGCGAGCGCGTCCATGGGTGACGAGGCAATGTCAGCATAACCCACCATCGCCTTTTCCATGAAGTCCGCACCCATCTTCAGGGCATACTTTGCCGTCAGGCGCAAGAACCGCCGCACTTTCTGGACGCTCACCGGCTCGGTAATGGAAACCGCAAGCCCGCAATGATCCTCGATTTCCTCGCGGAACACCACTCGCTTCGTCCACGGCTCGGCGGTGAAGTCGCACATGCCGCGCTTGAACACCATCTCCCTCGCGCCGGACTTCTTCGCAACACCGGTGCGCGGCCAGATCAAATCGACCTGCCCGATGTTGCGGCTCTTCAGAAGCGCCTTTTCAGGCACGCCCTTCACCTCCGCTTTCACAAGCAGAAACTCAAGATTCACCTTCATTCGCTTCGCTGTCGCCATTGTTACTCCTTTCTTTCAAATGACCCCGCCTCCGCATTGGTTGCCGCCCGCCGTTTCGCAACCCACCCGCAACCCAGCCGTCACGCGGACTCACCGTAGTTTTTATTGACCCACTGCGCTTAGGTCGCATCAATCCTCTGGCTTGATAAAGTCGTACATTGCGTCAACGCCACGTTCTAGTTCTGTGTCGCATGCCGCTCTCAAATAATCGTCACTTTCTAGATATAGACGAGTTTCAGGGTCAGAAAGCAACTCAAACAATTTCATCCCGCACAACTTGTGATATGCAACATCCTGCATCGTCCCGTCTCGCAACATGAGATGTCGCGTTAGTTCAATCACCTTTCCGCCAGTAACGACCTTTATCTTTCCATCGGTCATGCGTACATCCTCCAATTGACAGGAACAAATGTCATAACGGCGGATTCGCTCTTCGTCGAGCAAAGACAGCACTGTACGCCAAGGTTCTCAGGCTCAAGCGCGGAAAGCAACGCCCCCTTGGCAACCCTCGACCCGATGGGCCCATAGACACCCTTCCAATAGTTCTGCAACGAAACCAACGTGTCGTCGTCTGCCGTAGGCCCGACGACAACATCATATTCATGAGGGTGCGCCAAATCTGACTCCCTGCACAGCAATATGAATTCAAGCCACTCCATGTCCGCTGTCCTGAACTCTTTCACGGTGAGTCCAGCCTCGGAAGTTGGCTTTAGTTGTATCTTGTACAGTCGCTCGACGAATTTACATCGTGCAGCGTCTCGACTTCTCCTAACCGCCTCACGATACTTCTTGTGCATCATGCCAATTGCCTGATGCGGAGACATGGCCATGTAGAATCCTCTGCCAAAGTCCTTGTGCGCCCGACCTTGAGAAACATCAATCCGATCGATCGATGAAATTGTACCGTGAAAAAGAGACTGTTCAAACACCCTTGACATAAGCGTCTATCTCCTTGACCATTTCCTCCTCTGTCATAGAGTCGAATATGTCGGGACATTCGGCAATGTAATTCAATATCGCATATTTGTCGTCAAGGTCGAGAAATTCTTTCGTCGAAATGTGATGCGCAGCGCAATATGCCCCCGACAGCAGGAACATAATGAATATAGAGTTGTTTATTCTCTTGTCGCTCATGTCATGGTATTATACCAAAAAATGCCGTCATGCACACAGCGGATCAGAAATCGCCCACCTATTTTGCATTATGCAAATTAGGTGGGCGGTATTTGTTTGCCGGACAGAGACATTCCACAAACCTCGCCGCCTCCACATTGGCTGCCGCCCGCCGTTTCGCAAACCACCCGCAAAAGAGCCGTCACACGGGGTATGTCCCCGTAGGTTTCCTCGCGGAACACCACACGCTTCGTCCAAGGCTCGCTCGTAAAGTCGCACACGCCGCGCTTGAAGACAAACTCCCTCGCGCCAGACTTCTTCGCAGCGCCGCCCCTGCGGCGGCCATGCCCGCCGCGCCGAAGAATGATCTGCGCGATATCTTCATCATTTCCTCCCCCTCACCGCTTGAATCGGAACGAATAAAGGTCTGCGTCATACATCTCAAATTCCACGACTACAGGTCTGCCGGCAAACTCCAAAATCTTGCCACCATTGGCGAAGTCAACGACGCGGTCAACTTTGTCGCCGAAAAGCTCCACGCTCCTGATGCTGCGCCCCGACTTGTCACGGATCGTAATGAACATCCGCCCACGTGCCGAGGTCGAGAAGTTGACAAGCATCTCACTGCCGGCGAACACGAGCGGTTTCGTCACCACCTTCTGCCCGGAATACGTCGCCCGGCGCGAGACGAATCCGTCCTGACGCAGACGATAGCGGTTGAGGTTCGAGGCAAGTCCCGACCAGTGGCGGTCAAACGTGAAAATGGAAAGTTCGTCATCTCCGCCAATGGGCGACGGCGTCTTTATGAGAGTTCGCGCCGGATAGCAGTCGCCATACACCCAGTTGTGAGGATTCTCGGGTCCCGGACGCATGAACGCCTCATCCGGACGGCTGAACCTCTCGCCGTCCCGCGTGAAGATAAACACGCAGTCGGTGACGACAAGCCCGTGACGCGGATGTCCGTGGTGAGCGGAGTCCATGCGCCACTTGCGCTTTGCGGGAGACGGCAGACGGTCGTAGTTGGGCGTCCACGCCTTGCGCTCCACGTAGCGCGAGGGGAACCCTACAAAGATTGATGGCTCGCGAAAATACGGCTCTATGACATTCGTATAGAGCGCATAGTCCTCCGCGCCCTCGCCAAAGTCCAGCAACGTCGGAGCAGACCATGTTTTGAAGTCCTTCGAGACGCTGTGCCGCACGTCGCGCACGTCGAGGTCGCCGTTGCGCTCCGATTCGACCTTGTGGAATCCCCTGAGGTAGAGGTGGTACTCCCCGCGCGTCTTGTCCCAGAACGCGACGTTGAGCGAGTCGAACGCCCCCGCACTCGTCAGCAGCCACCCCTTTCTGAAGTGGATGCCGTCTGCCGAGAGGAAGCACCACAGTCCGCCGTTCTTGCCGACGGCCTTGTAGCGTTCATCGGGCGGACAAGCGGGATTCTCGTCCTTGAACACCATGAAGTTGTCCCATTCGCATCCGAACGTCTTCGTGCCCAGAATACAGTTGTTATCCTTCGACCCGTTAAATTCGACGAGACCAAGCGACGGCTTGACCCACGAGAGGCCGGCATCGCGACTCTCGGCATAGCAAACCCTTATTCCCCGTGCTGGGTAATGGTTCGTTTCATCTTTCGGCGCAGACCCCATCGACCAGCCAAGGTAGTACATGCGCAGAAACTCGCCCTTGTCGTCGCGGTCGTGGACAATATTGTGGAAGTCGCACCCGTCGCCTTCCCACGGCTTCTCGTGCGTCATCGCGACGCCCACGTACTCAGGCTGATGCACGATGCGCGACGCCGTGGTACGCTCTGAGTCGATGATGTGGTCATCCCACAGCACTTGCAACCTGCTTCCCGCATCGATTGGCTCTGACCAGCCGTCCAACCCGAGCGCCATGCGGATGGCCTTAGCATAGGCACGTCCCATCTGAATCATGCCCCAGTCGTTCGGATGGCATCCGTCAACCGTGTACTCGCCGTCATCCTCCTCAAGATCGTCCTCCGAGACCCAGTGAAGCATGCCCCATCCTCTGGGGTCCTCCTTCTTGAGCTTCTCGTAGATTGCGTGCGCCTTGGCGACGCCCGGCGAGGGACGGTCAAGATACGAGCCACCCGGCGCGGAAAGGATAATCGGCACGTCTGGGCGCGCTGCGTGCAATCTGCGGATGAACGCTTCATATCTTGTGTCGAGTTCGACTGGGGATGAATTAAGCACGTTGCCGAGCGGATCGACAACATAGCAGCTCGCGTCGATGTCGGCCAGCATGTCGCAGACCTCTGGCTCCACGTGCGCACTGCCGGAGAACCCGAGGTTCACTACCGGGAAGTCCCCCTGCCGCCCCGCGATGGCGGTGAACGCCATTCCGGGACGCGAAGCGCACGCACCCTGCGTGATGGACGAGCCGTAGAACACGACTGGCTTCGTAACGCCGCTCGCCCGCGCCGGAAGCGGCTTGATCGTCTTGCCCTTCGCAACACCGATCGCGAAGTCCGTCAAGCCGTTGTAGAGCGGAAGGTACACAAGGCACGGACGTCCCGGCGTCCACTTTATCGTGTAAATGTTCCCGTCCTGCCTGTCGGGATAGTTCCGCGGCGTGATGAAACGCCAGTTCACGAATCGCCAGCCTCGGTCGGGCGTAAGCTGGTAGATATCAAGTCCACTTGCGCCTGTGGCCGGCATGTGGGGCATTCCCAGCTGCGGACGGGAGAGCGACCAGCGGAACGTCAATTCGTCCGCGTCGGTAACGAATCTGTAGCAGATTCCCGCCGTATCTGACGCGAGGTTCGCGACGCCACTGTTGACCGGCGCAATCTTCGAGAGGTGCTTCTTGCCTATGCGCCAGTACGGACTCTGCGTGTCGGCGAACGCACGCCCTTCCTGCGGAAGGTTCGCACCATCCGCCCATACAAGCTCGTTCGTGTTCGCGAGCGGCGCTGCTGATACGCCTCCCGCAGCCACCACGACAGCCACGGCGAATATGCCATTGACAAGAGGAGAATGCAGTCTAAATGCCATTGGTTTTCCTTTCTGCGTATTTAATTGCAATGCTTGACGACGACATGCGACAATGACTGGACGACCGTCCCGTCTGCCATTGAAAAGGGCTTCTCGCCGAAGTTCACCACGACGGAGATTCCGTTTGCGAACACCGTCTGCTGGACCGACTTGTCTGCGCTCAGAATGCGGTGGTCGAGCATTTCGCTGTATCCGGTCGCCGCGGCAAGCACACCGCCGCACTTGTAGCTTTCCACAAAGCGGTCGCGCAGTTCGCCCCAGGCTTTTCCGTCGAACAGGAACATCGGAGGCGTCCCGTAAAGAGCGTTGAAGAGATCGCGCTTGCGCCACGTCGAGGGTATCTTGTTGTTGTAGTCGCCCCAATACCAATAGGCCACGCAGCAATCATGGTAGACGAGCTCCCACAGCGGCAGACGGTACTTCTCCCCGACCTGAAACTTCACGACGCTTGCCGGGGCGTTCGTCCATACCTGCAGCTGGTTGCGACCGGAATCCGGAACGCGATAGTGGACGAGGCTCATCATTCCCTCGAAATAGTCACACCACGGCAAAACGGAGTCCCACCCGTTCTCGCTGCCAGTCACAAGTTTGAATTCGCCACAGACGACCTTTAGCAGTTCGCGGCGGAAATGGCGGCTGTCGGCGCGCGTCATCGGATGGGCGGGATTCCAGCATTCCCGCAGCGGGGCGGCGGTCGTAGTGTCGATGAATCGGCAGTTGAACGCACCATGCTTGGCCATGTCCGCCGCGATTTTCTTCCGCGCGTAACACGGCGCCACCTCGTCGCACATCATTGCGCAATGCGTCCACGTTCCGTCCTTCGCCTTTACGCCCCAGGCATGGGCCCAGTCGTTCGAAGTGGGGCCGTCCCACACGACATCGTTCGGCCACGCCTCGAAATTAGCCGTCCTGTACCCGAGTTTCTTCTCCTGTTCGGGGTTCCCAACGTCCTGATAGACGTCGTACGTACTTACAAGGACATTTGTCATTTTCGACAGGACATTTACGTTTCCGCCGTTGCTCCATAGAACCTTTTTGATTCCTGACGCCTGCATCTCCCTGACGAGTTCGACGGAATCGACCGCATTGCTTCCGTAAAAATACCATACATTCGCCGCGCCAATCAGGGAATCAATCCTCGGACGGCTCTTCCGCTTTTCGGCGAACGTCACGAGGCGCCCTGCGGAGCGCGCATACCCACGATACCTCTTTGCCATGGCAACATGTCCGCCGGACGGCAGGAAAACAAACCGTAATCGTCGCACATACCCAAAGCGTCCCTTCTGGGGAAGCCAGTCAACCCCTGCCGTCAGACACCCGTTGGCTCGCAACGGCACCACCGATGCATCGTCTGGCGTTTCGATGTGGCACATCCATCCTGCGCCGTTTTTGTCCTCCACGGCACCGAAAAATGGCATGCTCAGAGGAAACGCAGAAGGCAGCGGCACTATTTCTTTGACGGGGAAACCTATGCCCTCCTGCATCGGAACGACAAGTCTATCTCCATCCGCCGTCTCGAAAGGCGCCGGACAGCGCAGCGTCCTTGGCATAATGCCTTCGCCCCCGATTTCCACTATGATTTCATCGGGGCGACCCGAAAACACCGACATCCGGTTCGTCGCGAGCGAAAGCGGATCGACAAACGTCGCCTCTATCCTACCGTCCGCCAGGGAACACGAGAGCGCAGACAGCCCGCCCTTGCTTTCCAAAGAGCTCCAGACCCTTCCTGTGCGCTTGTCAAGCACCTCTATGCCGGCATCCTTCGCACGAACCCTCACGGACAGGCCGCCCGTCTCGAATCCGACGTTGCCGGAGGCAGCGCTCCCCGCAAACGTCCCTGACTTCCATAGTCTGACGGCTCGCGTCTTGAAGCAGATGGCGCCGGTGCCTGTCGCGCGCGGGGATACGGACGACACGCCTTCCGGTACTGCAAACGAAAACGACACCGTCTCGTTTGTCGTGGAGGACACGCGAAATTTCGTTCTCGCGTAATTCCAGTCGATCACGCGCCCCGCAGCGCCGTAGAGCGTCGCACTGAGATCCAGCCGGTTGCGCGTTGGGTGCGCGCCTGGCCCTATCTCGGCGGAGAAGGTGCAGACGTCTCCTGGCGCGACCTTCAATGATTCGTCGTAGACCAGCGTCCAATCCGACCATCCAGAGTGCGTGACCTCGTGCATCCCACCTCTCTCTTTGAGAGTGATGAACTTCTCGCCCAATGCCGCCCACGTGGACGCGGCACTGAGCGAATCTGCCGCCAATACGCATACTGTCGCAACGGCCAGCGCGGCGATCTTCCATCCGCAAACAATATGCCAGGACATCACCTGTAGGATATGATCATTCCCGTTGCGCCGCGATGCAGGAAGTTCCCAGGTGCAAGCACGCCCTTTGTCATGCGCAGCTCGTCAAGGTAGAACGACGCGCCGCCGATGTAGAGCGCCATCCCCTCGGTGAGACCAAGGAAGGGATACGTGCTGCTCGTCCAGCCATTTTCTGAAATCGGCGCATAGTCCCTGTACGCCATGTAATGCGTCTGGCCATCATGCGTCGGCTCGATCGTAATTGCATAATGATGCCATTTATTATCCGCGAACGGCGAGCCGATGACAGTCTCCATGGTTTCGCGCGAACCCGCATTTGCAGCCGAATACACATCCGCAAAGCCGTCAAAACGAACCTGCAGATTTCCCGAACTGTTTATCTGGAAAAGCATCGGGAACGGCGGCGTCCCGACATTAGCCGAATTGGGGGCGAAACCCATTACGCCAGCCCAGTTATCACCTGACACGCCCTTGAGGAAGAACTCGATTGTCACGGAATCGAGATAAGGCCGCAACATGGCGTTGGAAGGAAACGTCATCATGAATCTTTCTCCTGCAAGCAACGAACCTTTGTTGTCGCGGCAGGAACTTCTATGCCCAGTTCTGTCATCGATTACCGCAGAATACCGGCTTTGCGAGAAGGCCGGCGTACCGCCGAGCAAAACCGGCGCGGTATCGGCTCGGCCCAGAGATGCGAGGGTTCCGTCGAACGTCAAATGGACAAGCGTCTCTCCGCCCTCGGTTTTGGGAGCGCCGGGCAGGAATTTGGAAACAGGCAGAACGCCCTTGGTTACGCGAAACTCGTCAACAAGAAGATCGGTACTGGGGTTGCCGAACTGAATGGTCATCGCGTTCAGTCCGTTCCATGCCGAGTCGGTCGTAGCAGAATAGACTGCTATATGGTCGAAGTACAGCGTGATGTCCGATGCCTCCCCCGCCGAATCGGCTATTGTAAGCGCCACATGATGCCAGTGATTGTCGGCAAAGGTGCCGCCGGTGTAATTTTTGTTCTGCGTTGTCGAAGTGTCAACACGATAATAGTATTGCCGCGCTCCGTTCAGCTGCACTAGAAACCTGGCCTGCGTGTCTCCTATGCAGAATACAACCGGCCATGAACCGGCAGCCGATATCCCTTTGATGAAGAACTCGATTGTCGCATTTGGCAGATTCGGCTTTGTAAGCGGCTGGGGCGAAAGAAGCGCTACTGAAGGGACGGTCAGAGTAATGGTATTGTTGGCATGAAGTGCGCCTGTGTTGGCACGCGAAACACTGCCCTCGTCAGTCCATATTGTCGCATGGGGTACATCGTTCGTGAAGGCCAATGCGCCGGACGTCAACACGGGAGTCTCCGTCGGACGCACCAGAGACGACAGGCTTTCGTCGTCAAAGCTCAGGTGAATGAGCGTGTCCCCGTCGCGAGCCTCCGGTTCCAGCCGAAGAAACTGCCCCGCCGACAGCGGCGTGTCGCTTATCCGCAATTCGTCAATGTTGGAAACCGCTGCCGTCGAACCCAGACTCAGGAACATTCCTTCGGCCAACCCGCTCCAGGAATAATCTGTCGTCAACGCCGAACCAATCTGCGCATAGTCAAAATAGAACCGCACTTCAGACGTTCCACCTTCGACGGCAGTAACCGTCAGCGCCACATGATGCCATTTTTTGTCATCATATCGACACGTTACACTGGCTGTTTTTGAGGCCCATACAGACGTGGAAGATTCCGACCAGGTGTCCGCCCTGAAAAAACACTGAAGTGCATTGTTCGCCTGCACCATAAACGGAAAAGGCACACTGCCTGACGTAAACGAGAACGGAACCGCCCAAGCCGACGCCGATTCGCCCTTGATGAAGAACTCGATGGTGGCATTGGGCAAGTTCGGCTTAAACAGCGTCTGATGCGTTAGATTGAGAGCTACAGACGCGCTGTCAAGACGAAGGGACTTCGAATTGCTCCGCCTCGCGGATGCCGTTTCGTTCGTAAGCCAGCAGACCTGCGGACCGGGAACATCCACGGTATAGGCGGGCGTTCCCGACCTCACCGACACAGTCCCCCCTCCCGCATCAATGGGTTCCACCGTGTCGTCGAAGGACAGATGGACGACAGTTGCGGCATGTGCTGCCGCCACTTGCACAATCGCCGACAGAACGATCGGCAACCTGGATCTTATTTGGCATTTTTTCATTTGGACTCTCCTTTTCATTTTCGCTCTACGACAAAAGCATCTGCGAATTCATCCCGGACGAATTCATGCGGAAGATCAAGCGTCACACCGCGCTGATAGTCGCCTATCGTCTCTTGGAACGGTATCTCCGCGCCGCTGGCAAGGTGCCTGATACGCACGACCTTGCCGTCTTTCTCGTCCAGATCGAGAATCACATGCGAGAAATCCCTGTCCCCCTCACTCCAGAGCCTTATAGCGAATAGCCGCCCGTCCTTGCCTTGCGTGTAACGCCAGCTCTTGATCTGGGTGACTTTTGCAACTCTCGTTCCATATATCGCCGCACCATTTTTCGCAAGCCATCTACCAATCTTCTCCAGACGTTCCATGGCAGGGTGAGGAATGCGTCCGTCCGGCATAGGACCTACATTCAGGGCTAGATTCCCGCCCTTTGACACGACATCGACGATCAAATGGACGAGCTGTCTGGTGGACTTGTACGCATCGTCGCAATGGTATGCCCAGTTGTCGCTCATCGTGATGCAACTTTCCCACGGATAGTCGAGAGGTTCGGCTGGAACGGTCTGCTCTGGCGTGCGGATGTCCATGTACTCGTTCTTCGCCGCCCTGTCAACTGAAATAAGGTTAGGCTGTATTTTCCTTGCGGCATCGACAATGTCTGAGATCCCCATGTCCCAACCAGTCTCATGCAGCAGCCATGCGCCGTCAAGCCAGAGAATGTCGATCGGCCCGTAGTTGCCGACAAGCTCTAGTATCTGGTTTTTCGTGAACGCCTTGAAGCGCTCCCATCTCTCCGGCTCCTTCCCTGCGGCATACGTCGGATAGCGCGACGTAAAACGCCCGATTCCCGCATTCTCCCAGAAGTCGTCGTGATGCCAGTCCGCCTTTGAAAAATATGCGCTTATGCCAAGCCCTTCCGCGCGACAGGCGTCGAAGAGACTTTTCACGATGTCTGCGTTCGGGTTCGAAGAATACGGGCATTCAGGTGCAGTGACCTTGTAGTCGGTATACTTCGTATCCCAAAGACAGAAGCCGTCGTGGTGTTTCGTGGTGAAGGCGACATACCTGAAGCCGCACCGCTTCGCGGTTTTGGCAATCTCCCTGGCGTTAAACCTTACTGGATTGAAGCAACGGTTGAGCGCATAGTACTGGCGCTTGAGCTCGGTGTCGTCCTTCGTCCACTCAATGTCGGCGCGCGCCCAATACGCATCCTTTGTCGAAAGCGGCCATGACTCGGTTATTCCCCAGATCGAATACAGTCCGAAATGCATCATCAGACACAGCTTTTGATCCTTGAACCACTCTAAGCGTTCACGAACCAGCGGCGATTTCGGTGGCACATATTTATCCTTTGGACTCGCATTAACCACAGCTTGGGCGAAGACT
>Ga0310696_10000786_pt1 | contig 47364 bp, 40 predicted proteins | sample AusTroGonzalo_MG_4_FD_203885 | JGI IMG/M metagenome (GOLD analysis project Ga0310696, IMG submission 203885) | Bovine rumen microbial communities from tropical cattle in Woodstock, Queensland, Australia - Gonzalo_02 (v2) (version 2) | ecosystem: Host-associated > Mammals > Digestive system >... | reverse complement strand
AATGAATAAATTGTCAAGAATATGAAAACTGATTTGAGAAAGGGTAATGTTGCTATGAATAAAATGCATGAATACTATTCGAGAGGTGAGGAGCGCGAACGGCTTGATGAGCGATTTGGCAGAGTCGAGTTTCTAACGACTGTTCGATATATTGAAAAATACTTGTTTCCCGGAGCAAAAATCCTTGAGATCGGCGCCGGCGCAGGCAGGTATTCTCACTACTTTGCCCGAATGGGTTATGAGGTTTCCGCAATCGAGCCGGTAGATTTACATATCGAGCAATTCAAAGCGGATACCGCCCCCGGAGAGCGTATTTCAATCGTAAAAGGAGATTCTCGCGATTTATCTTTTTTTGCGGACGGCGAGTTTGATTTAACGCTCGTTTTGGGTCCGCTGTATCATCTTTCCGCTTTTGAGGATAGGCGTAAAACTATTTCGGAAGCACTCCGCGTAACTAAAAATAACGGCGTTGTTTTCGCCGCTTATATTCTCAACGAAATGACGGTAATGAATTATCTTTTTCGTCGCAATAAAATAAGTGACAAGGATATTGCCGCTCGCGTCAAAGAAAACGATTACTTATTGTCTGAAATACCAGAAAAAGGACTTTCAATATGTAGGATAGAAGATATTGACGTACTGATGCGCAGATTTTCTGTCGAGCGACTGCATTTGGTCGGTACGGATATGTTCTCCGGCATGATACGCGATCTGCTTGCTAATATGAGCGACGAGACATTCAATATGTATGTTGAATACATTTATACGATTTGTGAGCGATTGGATATGATTGGCCTTTCGGGTCACTTACTTGATATTTTTCGGAAATTATAAACAATGATTCATATGATTTAAACAAAACAAAATGGCAAACAATAAAGATTTGATATTGAAACAATACGGTGACGGAATAAAAGAAGAAAACCGTCACAAAAGATCGCGCGCGTCGTCGCATGAATTTTGTTATACAAAAAAACACTTGGAGCCGTACATAACAAAAGAAACAAAAAGATAAAAAAATACAAAATACAGTATCGCGGCAAAATGATTTGCAATTGAAAGCTACAAGCAAAAAATCCCCGGAGAACAATGAGATTCTCCGGGGCAATGGTGCGGATAACAGGACTTGAACCTGCACGCTCGCGCATTGGTTCCTAAGACCAACGTGTCTGCCATTCCACCATATCCGCGCGGACTGTATTATACTGTCCGGCGCAGAAATAATCAATAGACAAAGTTTTACTCCGCAGGCTCCATAATGTAGTTTGGCGTTGCGGACTTGACCAAAGGATCGTCCTTGATAAGCTCGATTCCGGCAGTCACAGCATCCTTTGTTTTTTCACTCAAGGTGACAATAAAATCTGTGCCGATTTTTGCGGCGTATGCGTCCGCTTGTTCCTTGAGCTCCGGATTGTCCTTAACCCTGTCGTAAGCCTTTTGATTGACGTCTTCCGCACTCTCAATATCGAGTTCCGGGAACAGACTTTCAATGGAACCGGTTTGCTTTTCATTAAGAGTCAGCAAAATAACGCCGGGCTGAAAATCCCTGCCCTGATCGTCACTGTCCGTAGGCTCCGGTGTGGAATTATCTGCAGTACTTCCTGCAGTACTTTTTGCAGGCTCCTGATTCACGGCGGTGCCGCAGGCAACCAATGAAACCGCCAATGCAAAAAGCACGACAAAAACCATAAACTTTTTCATAACTTTATTAACCTCCTGTAACAAACTGTCTGAAACAGCTGAATTAAACTTAGATACTTGCCTTTGGATAGAATTGGAGATAAATCCAATAATATTGCCATATCCTTCTAAACTAATTCTACAAAAGAAAAAAACAAAAAGCAAGCGCCGCGGTACAAAACGGTGCCTGCTTTTAAGTTGATTCAAGAATGTGATTCGGCCGCGGGAATGGGCGGTCAGACGAGCTCGTGGGCGCCGTCGCCGATCTCGCAGACGTAGAATTCGGGGATGTTGCCGGTTTTGGCGGTGTAGAGAGCGGCGACGTGCTTCTTGAACTCTTCGACGGCGGAGGCTTTTACGATGTTGACGGTGCAGCCGCCGAAGCCGCCGCCGGTCATACGGGAGCCGATGCAGCCGGGGAAGTCAAGGGTGGCGTCGAAGATTGCGTCGAGTTCGTCGCCTGTGGCCTCGTAGAGGTAGCGGATGGACTGGTTGGCGTCGCGGAGAAGGGCGCCGAAGGCGGTGAGATTGGCGTGTTCGAGGAGGGTTACGGCCTCTTTGACACGCTCGTTTTCGCTGACGACGTGCATGACGCGCTTTCTGATGATGTCATTGGCGATTTCGGGGGCGTACTCGAGGAGCTCGGCCTTGTTGAAGGCGCAGAGGTTGGGCTTTTCGGGGTTGCCGTGTGACTTGGCGATGCGGTTCATCTCCTCAAGGCCTGTTGCGACTTCGGCGCGTCTTTCGTTGTACTTCGAGGCTCCGAGGGCATGCTTTTTGCACGTGTTGGCAAGAACCAGGACTGAATCGCCAAGGTCAAGAGGCGCATATTTGTGCGTGACCGAAGCGCAGTCGAGGAGGATGGCGTGGCCGGCAAGACCCATTGCCGATGCAAATTGGTCCATGATACCGCAGTTAACGCCGCAGAACCTGTTCTCAGCCCGCTGTCCGGCGAGGGCAAGTTCCTTACCGGTGAGCGGTAAGCCGAAAAGCTCTGACACGGCAAGGCCCGTCGACACTTCAATCGAAGCTGACGAGGAAAGACCCGCGCCGAAAGGTATCGTGGAAAGGTATGCGGCGTCGAAACCGCCGATATCAACCCCGAGAAGCATGAGCTCCTTCACAACACCTGCCTGATAGTTGCCCCAGTCGAGGTTTCTTGCGGACTCGATGTCGCCGAGCGTGAAGGTCCTGACCCCGTCAATGGTGGTCGCCGCGAGCCTCATGGTATCCTTAGTACCGTTTTTCCTGACGGCAACGTAAGTGCCGAGCGTCAGAGCCGCCGGGAACACGAAACCGCCGCAGTAATCGATGTGCTCGCCAATGAGATTGACCCTTCCGGGAGCCGTGAACACGCGTACTCCTTCAGTGCCGCCGAACGTCCTGTCAAAGAAGCTGAGCAAGGTGTTTACTTGGGAATTTGTCTTGTCGGTATCCATTCTTCTACCTGCTTTCAACAATATGTTTGGAAAAAATCCTTCAAAAGAGCCGCCGGGAACTGTGCGTTCGGGGCGGATGCGGGATTTTCATTGGCGTTTTGGACTTGAAAAAGTACCTGAGATAGTTTAAAATAAACGCGGGAGAGTTTCAAGTTGTATTTTGATAAGACTGTCAGAATTACACTATAGCTTGAAGACTGAATGTGCTGCAATTATGGATTTTAAAAGAGGAGATTTTGTTGTTTTTCCGCTTCACGGGGCAGGTGTAATCAGCGAGATTAAACAGAACGTGATCGACGGCGAAACGAAAGATTTCTATATAATCGATTTGCCATACGGTAATCTTCACCTGATGGTGCCTGCGAGTCAGTCCGGCGGGACAGGACTCAGGCCTGTTATTTCTCCTAAAGAAATCGAAAACGTTCTCGAATATATAAGGACTTCCGAGGTTCTGCCTCAGGACCCGAACTGGAACAAACGTCAGCGCGACCAGCTTGAACTTATGAAAACGGGCGATATTTACAGAATAATCGACGTCTACAAATACCTTGCCCTCCGCGAAAAGACAAAGACTCTTTCGTCGGGCGAGAAAAAGATGTTCGTCAGCGCCAAGAAGATTCTTTTCAGCGAGATTCAGCTCGCCTCCGGAATGGAGAAGGAAGAGGTCGAAACTATGATCGGCCGCTGCCTGGCTTGATTTTTGTACTGTTTTTGCGTTCGGTTCCCAGACTTCTAAAATCTGCAATTCTCGAGTTTTAAAGTGAATTTAAGTTTGCAAGGGTATAATTCCGGTGAAATCGGAAGCTGCCATATCTTTGTGAATTAAGACTGACAGCCGGAAAGCACCCTAAAGAGGTGACAGGTAAAGCCGGTTTTATTTGTTCAGGAGAGTTAAATATGCCGGAAAACAACGAAATAAACGAAAACGAAATCACGGCGGAGGCGGTGGCGGAAGAAGTGCCTCAGAACGAGGTTCTGACGGGCGAGACCGAAACCGCTGAGGCGCCTGTTACGGATAAAGAGACTAAAGCCGAAAAGAGGGCGAGAGACCGCGAGAGCCTGAAGAACGAGATGTATGAAGCTGAAAATCCGGGCGCTCTCGGCTTTTTCAAGCTGTTTTTCATCGGTTTGCTTGGCGGTATCGTTGGAGCGTTTCCTTTTGCGGTGCTGCTCTGCGCTTTCGATATCTTTTCAATACCGCTTATGCTCGCATGCGGCGCGGGTGTGACGTCCTTCTATTTTGCGATCGGACACGGAAAGTACAAAGGGGCAAGGACGCACGTCATCATCGTGCTCGACACCTTATTGGCAACGGTCATATCGTTTGTCGTTACGGTGCTTATCTACTATGTGCCTAAGTTTGCGGAAGTATATCCGGGCAAGAACCCGTTTGAGATTCTTGTTCACTACTTCTTCGTTTACGCGCCGGGGCATCTTGACTCGGTTCAGGGCGGCAGCATCGTGACGAACGAGGGAGGCTTTAACGGCTATACAGTTCTTGCTGTCGCATTGGTTCTTTCGCTCATAGGAGCGTACGGCGTGCTTATCTGGCTGAAGATTTACAAGAAAAGAGCCGATAAAGCAAAGGCTCGCGAAGAGTGAGGCACCGGCCGCAGAATGCGTGAAAACGCGATATTTCAGAGGGAAAATCATATGAGAAGACTGTCATTCGGCGGGGTTTTCAGGGAATCCGCGAGAATCTTCCGCCTTCACTTCAAAAAAATAATAATCATGATACTGCTCGTAATGGTACCTGCGGGAATCGTCACGGCCGTGTCCGAACTCTTTTTGCTGAAGAACGAAGCGGTAAACCTCTTCCTTGAGGTTTTCAGCAACAAAGAGTCAACGCAGAACGAGATTTACGAGGCGTTCTACAACGCGGCATCTTCGCTGGTGCCTTTCCTTCTGCTGATGCTCGTGGTCGCCATACTGTCAATGCTTCTGCCCGCCGCAATCGCGAGGCTGACGCTTGACGAGGGCAGGCGCGGAATCCTTGCGCGCTCCGAAACCGACGAGGCGATGAACGTGGTTCACTCGGATGACTTTGATCACGTCGAGGTTCTTTCGGGCACAACTTACGTTATGAACGCAATTAAAATGCTCCCCAGAATTGCAATCTGCGCGATTATAGGAACTCTGATTGCGTCCCTTGGCTTTTTGATCATGTTTATACCGGGAATGATCATTGCCGTTGTCGCAGGACTCAGCTGCTACTTCGTATCCCTCACGGGTCTGACTTTCTTCAAAGGACTTCTCGGAACGGGCGGGGCGCTCTTAAAAAGGCCTCTTATGATGATCATGTATCTGATCTCAGGCGCCGCGACACTGATGACAACATTTCTATTCGGATTTGCGTTCTCATTCATCCCCTTAAACGGTACGGCGGGTATAGTAGGCTCGGTCGTGATCACAACTGTGACCTTGTGCCTCTCGTCGGTGGTCTCGGCATTCGGCTCGATAGCGGTGTCGTGCTACATGATAAACGCCCTTGATATTTCGGGTTACGAGAGAACAGAAAGCGGCTTCATGGAAAAAGTAATCAGGCAGCGCGAAAATCCTTTTCAGCAGTAATCGTTAAACAATATCGCCAATGAATCAAAAATCCGGCAGAGCCGCAAATGCTAAGCCGGATTTTAAGTTATCTTAAATACACTTTCGAAAGGTAGAGCCCCTGCGGCGGTGCGGTCATTCCCGCGTCCTTCCGTGCCTTTGTCTCAAGGGCATTCTCAACGTCGCCTGCGGTCATCTTGCCGAGTCCGGCGTAAACAACCGTGCCGGCAACGATCCTCACCATATTGTAGAGGAACCCGTCCCCCGTGATCTCAAGCTCGAACACGCCAATGCACTCCGGCGCAATTTCAAGCTCGACTTTTTTGACCGAGCAGGAAAAAACTGTGCGGACTGTTGTCTTGGCGTTTTTTAAATCTCCGCAAAATGCCGAAAAATCGTGAGTTCCGACAAGCTTTGCGGCTGCCTCGTTCATCGCCTCCAGATCAGGGACGGTCTGGGTTTTGACGAACCACGCATTGGCGTCAAGCGAAGGAAAAGAGCTCTCGCCGCAATAGAACAGATACCTGTATGTCTTTTTGACTGTGTCGTAGCGCGCGTTGAAGCCGTCGGGCGCGATTTCCGAACGAAAAACTGTCAGCGTTTCGGGGAGAAGAGGGCGGAGGGCAAGGCAGATCTTGTCCGCAGGAACGATGAGCGAGGAAACCTCAAAGCTTGCGCAGTAATCGAGGGCGTGAACACCCGTGTCGGTCCTGCTGCAGCCGGTGACCTTTATCGAATCGTCGCGGAGAAGCTCGCGGAGAGCCTTGTTCAGGGTGCCCTGTACGGTCGGCTTTGACGGATTTTCGGACCCGCCTTCATTCTGAATCTGCCAGCCGCAGAAGCCCCTGCCGTCGTATCTCAAAAACAGTCTGACAGTCATGGTTTAATTGTGAAGGAGCGCGGCGCCTATGATGCCCGCGTCGTTTCCGAGCGTCGCGCAGGTAATCTCAGTCATCGGAATGAGATTTGTACCGTAGCATCTGTCGTAAACGTATTTGCGAAGAGGCTTGAGCAGCTTCTCTCCCTGGTTTGAAATGCCGCCGCCGAGAATGAGAACCTCGGGCGCCGCTATGTTGATGAGGTTGATGAGTCCCTCTCCAAGCTCTTTGATGTAATTGTCGACAACAGCCGCAGCGACCTCATCGCCAAGGTCCCTCGCCTGGAAAACCTTTCTGCCTGAAATCTTTTGGATATCGCCGCCGCTGAGCTCAAGAATTTTTGACTCGGGATGCTTTCTGACCGCAACTTTTGCGTCGTGTATGATTGCTGTCGCGGAGGCGTATCTCTCGAAACATCCGCGTCTTCCGCATCCGCACTTTCTGCCGCCGACGTGCGTGACCATGTGACCGACTTCACCTGCGGCAAAATTGAAGCCCGAATAAACTCTTCTGTTGAAAACCATGCCGCCGCCGATTCCCGTTCCGAGCGTTACGGTGAGTGCCAACTTCCTGCCTTTTCCGGCTCCCGCGACAGCTTCCGCGAGGGCGGCGCAGTTTGCGTCATTGTCGAGAATTATCGGTATTTTAGTGTATTTTTTGATGAAGGAAGCAAGATCGAAACCGTCAAGCCTGAGATTTGCAACCCTTATAACCTTACCGTTCTGTTTGTCCACAGCTCCGGGAATGCCTATACCGATGGATATAATGTCATCTTCTGTTAAATCGGCGTCTTTGATAAGTGAAAGAGCTGTTTCGCACATCAGTTTTGCAACATCAGTCGCTTTGCGTCCTTTGCTCAAAGTAGGGACACTTTTCTTAACAACCAGCTGACAGTCTTCTGTTACCAGTCCGACGGCGATGTTGATGCCGCCAAGGTCTATTCCGATCCTGTACATAAATCGAAACCTCCGGGTATTATTTTACTGCCACATTATAGCTTGTCACCCTTTTGTTATCAACTACAAAATGATTTTAAAACATTTTTAAACAACGTTTTCAGGCTTGAAACAGGTGGCGGAGGGCTTGTTTTTCCTTGAAAAAGAAACTTCCCCTGTGTATAATTCAGTTTGACGATGACGCCGCGGCAGATGCTGCCGCACGAATACGTATGCGCCGGAAGGAGTATTATAATGAGAGTTGTTATTCAGGATAATTATGAGAAGATGAGCAAATGGGCAGCTAACTACATTGCCGCCAAGATCAACGCGCACAAGGGCTACAAACCTTTCGTTTTGGGTCTCCCCACAGGTTCGTCACCCATTGGCGTGTACAAAGAACTCATTAAGATGAATCAGGAGGGCAAGGTGTCCTTCAAAAACGTTGTCACGTTCAACATGGACGAGTACCTCGGACTTCCGAGAGAGCATGACCAGAGCTACTGGTACTTCATGCACGACAATTTCTTCGACCACATCGACATCCCGGCGGAGAATATCAATATTCTTGACGGTATGACAAAAGACCCTGCAGGTGAGTGCGAGAGATACGAAAAGAAGATTGCCTCCTACGGCGGAATAGATCTTTTCATGGGCGGCATCGGCGTCGACGGACACCTCGCTTTTAACGAGCCTTTCACTTCGCTCTCATCAAGGACGGGCGTCAGGGACCTCACAACAGACACAAGAATCGTGAACTCGAGATTTTTCGGAAACGACCCAGAAAAAGTGCCTGCGCAGGCTCTTTCGGTGGGCATCGGAACCGTCACGGATTCGCGCGAGGTGCTGGTGCTCATCAGCGGCCACAACAAGGCAAGGGCTCTTGCCGCAACGGTAGAGGGTTCAGTCAGCCAGAAGTGGACATGTTCGGCTCTTCAGCTTCACAACGGCGCAATCATCGCGTGCGACGAGGCGGCCTGCGGCGAGTTAACGGTAGACACTTACAAGTACTTCCTCGACATCGAAAAGAAAGAAAGGCTTTGATTTTCGGCTGTTTACGTAATTTGCTGAAGAAAACGATAACAGTTGAATTGACGAACAAACATACAATGTGTCTTCGACAATCTGTCGGCAAATTACTTTGCGCGAACTCGCCGCTCGCGGTACCTTCGTACAGCTTCGGGACTCGTGCACGCAAAAACATCTCGAAAATCAGAAGCTTTTCGCAAGAATTTAATCACTGAATGGGCAGGTCTTTGACCTGCTTACGGAGGAACATATGAGCGCATTCAGCGGATCGACACTTTTAATAACGGGCGGCACCGGTTCGTTCGGCCATGCCGTGCTGAAATCTTTTCTGCCGGGAGACATCGCGGAGATAAGGATCTTTTCGCGCGACGAAAAGAAGCAGGACGACATGAGGCATGAGCTGCAGAGAAACCAGCCGGAGCTTGCCGGAAAAGTGAGGTTTTACATTGGCGATGTGCGCGACATGCGGGCTGTCTCGGACGTTATGCAGGGCGTTGATTTTGTGTTCCACGCGGCCGCGCTGAAGCAGGTTCCGTCATGCGAGTTTTTCCCTATGGAAGCGGTAAAAACGAACATCATGGGCACCGACAACGTACTCCATGCGGCTGTCGACGCAGGCGTCAAAAAGGTGGTCTGCCTCTCAACCGACAAGGCGGCTTACCCGATCAACGCGATGGGCATCTCAAAGGCAATGATGGAGCGCGTGATTTACGCCAACGCAAGAGTCGCCGCAGAGCGCGGAGGCACGGTCATCTGCTGCACCCGCTACGGCAACGTTATGTGCTCAAGGGGTTCGGTCATTCCGCTCTTCATCGACCAGATTAAAAACGGTCTTCCGCTCACTGTCACAAACCCTGACATGACAAGATTCCTGATGAACCTCGACGAGGCGGTTAAGCTTGTCGGTTTTGCGTTCGAGCACGCTGAGCCCGGAGACCTTTTCATACAAAAAGCTGACGCTTCGACCATCGGCGACCTCGCCAAGGCGGTTCAGTCGCTGTTCGGCGACACCGGAATGAACATCATAGGCACAAGGCACGGCGAGAAGGTCTACGAGACTCTCATGACTTCGGAGGAGCGCAGAAGGTGCGAGGATATGGGCGGCTACTTCAGGGTTTTTGCGGACAACAGGGACCTCAACTACGACAAGTTCTTCACAAACGGCGTTGACAAGTCGGAGGGTGAGCCTTACACGAGCCACAACACGAAGCTCCTTGGCGTCAGCGAAATCAAAGAGAAGCTTCTCACAACGGATTACGTCAGAAAAGAGCTGGGCATTGACTAAATGAACGGATCGGATTACATAAAAATAGTTAACGCGACGATTGATAAGGCCTGGAACGGCCAGAAAGACACACTCGCCAATGCGTCACTTGCGATTTCAACCGCAATCTCCGCAAAGAGGAATGTGTTTGTTTTCGGCTGCTCACACGCGGGCATTCTTGCGGAAGAGGTCTTCTACAGGACGGGAGGCCTTGCCGTCATCAACCCGATTTTTTACGGCGGTATGATGCTCAACACAAGGCCTATAACCAACACGAGCGCCACAGAGCGCGTGCCCGGCCTCGGAAAAGAGATACTTGACGGCACACCCGCAGGGCGCGGCGACGTTATAATCATTCACTCGGTCTCGGGCAGAAACAACGTGCCCGTTGACATGGCTCTTGCGGCAAAGGAAAAGGGGCTTACGGTCATCTGCATCACGAATCTTAACTACTCGCGCTCGGTGACTTCAAGGCACCCGTCCGGGAAGAGGCTTTTTGAGGTTTCGGATATAGTTGTCGACAACATGGGTGACGTTGGCGATGCCGCGGTCACGATTGACGGACTTCCCGAAAAAATAGGGCCGACTTCAACAGCCGTGGGCGCAGCTCTTATAAACGGTATCGTTATCGACGCGGTTAAAAACCTTGTCGAGGGGGGAATCGTACCGCCCGTTTTCATGAGCGCAAACCTTGACGGCGGCGACGAGCACAACGCCAAGATATTCAAGGAATACAAAGACAACATCTTTTACATGTAATTATTGGCTATGGGAAGCAAAAAAAACGAAGCAAACATCAAAACCGGAAGGACTTCCGTTGCAATCGACAACGGCGGCTCCAAGGCTTTTGCGCTTCGTTTTGACGGCAGTTTCAGACCCGTTAAGTCTTTTAAAACCGGGAGCCTTAGATTCAATACCAACTCGCAGAAAGTCATTGACGAGAGAGTTGACGGTATGATAGAAGGGCTCGGATTTAAAAAGGGCGATGAGATTGAGTCGCTCTGCGGAATTTTCCCGCCTCAGATTGCTGATAAGTTTAAAAAGACGCTTTTGGTCGGCGACGTTTCGCTCTACGGCGAGTTTAAAACGAGCCTTGCCGCAGGCGGTGTTTTCGGCGACGGAATACTTGCAATCTGCGGAACCGGAGTGTCGATTTTTGCGCAGATTAAGGGAAAAGGTTATTCCATTGGCGGCTACGGTTCGCTCATCTCGGACGAGGGCTCGGGATACTATATCGCGAGGCAGGCCTTCAACGCGGCAATCCACGACTACGAGGGCAGGGGACCGAAGACGGCTCTTACGGAAATCATCTCGGAGAGATACGGCGGCAGCAGAGAAGCTGATTTCAGAGACGCGGTTTTTTGCATCTACAAAAAAGAAAAGGATTCTCTTGTGACGGAGATTGCGTCGCTCACACCGCTTGTCGTAAAGGCGGCGGAAGAAGACGCGGTTGCGGCGGGGATTCTTGAGGATGCGGGAAGGCTCATCGGCGAGCAGCTGCTTTCGCTCGTTAAGAAATACAGTCTACCGGACGGTCTGCCCGTTGTGATTTCGGGAAGCGTTTGGAAGAACAACCGTATACTGTTTGACGCATTCAAAAAGACGGTCGACGGAGGGTCGCACGGGTTTGAAATCGTGGTGCCGAAATACCTTCCGGTCGTCGGTGCAGTCATGCTGAAGATGGCTGAGAAAAACGGCGGTGACGTGCCTTCATTAAGTGCGGAAGACAGGGAGATTCTTGAAAAATACTACCGCGAATACACTTTTTCGGTGTGAAAAAGCGGCTTCATTGGCGGTTTAATTTAAAAACGGAGATAAAAACATGTTAATTGACAGGTATCAGAGCGCGGTTGAGGACCTTTTTGCGAAAGTCAGAGAGACTCAGCGGGAGAATATTATTAAAGCCGGCAGGATTGTTGCCGATTCGGTCGCAAACGGCGGCTGCATCTTTTTGTCGGGCATCTGCCACTCGATCGAAAACGACCTCATTTACAGGGGAGGCGGCCCGATCTTCTACAAGCATTTTTCGTACAACCTTAACGTTGAGAGTGCGTCAAGAACGCGCGACCGTTCCGACCTCGGCTATGAGCGCCAGACCGTTGCGGCTGCAAAGTATGCTCTCACGCAGTCATCGATAAGGCCCGGCGACGTGCTTTTTGTGAGCTCTGTTTCCGGCAGAACCGTTAAGGTGGTTGATCTTGCATATGAGGCGGAGCAGCTTGGCGTCAAGGTCATCGCGCTCACGTCAATGGAATACGCGACCAAAGTCGACCCCGTCCACCCGTCGGGCAAAAAACTCTATGAGATTGCGACGCTGACACTTGACAACTGCGCACCTGCGGCAGAGGCAATGCTTGAGGTCGAGGGCATCGAGGCACGTTTCGCTGCGGCTTCCGGAATCGCATCCGACTATATCATGTGGAGTCTTACGTCCGTGGCTGTCGAGGAACTTCTCAAAAAAGGCATCACACCCGGCATCCTCAAGAGCGCCAATTTCCCGGGCGGCAACGACTACAACAAGACAGTTGTCGAGCCGAATTACGAAAAGTTCGGCTACTGAAACCGCCAATGAAATGACCGTTTAACTGTCATATCGGCAATGAAAAAGTCCCGTCGGCACAAGGCTCTCGGAACTTTCCGTTTATATGGCACCCTCTGCCGGAATCGAACCGGCAACGTTCGCGTCGGAGGCGAAGATTATATCCGTTTAACTAAGAGGGCGTGCCGCTCCGGGCAACATATTTTAGCACATGAGTTCCGAAAAAGCGAGTGCCAAATCGCCGGGACTCACCGCAAACTCGCTCATTTTCTCCGAAAGAATCTCAGCCGCAAGCCCGTGAATAAAGGCACCGCACCTTGCCGCATCGTATGCGCAAAGGCACTGCGAAAGAAGGCCTCCTATAAGCCCTGAAAGAACGTCTCCGCTCCCTCCCTTCGAAAGCGCCGAATTCCCGGTTCCGTTAATTGTATAACGACCTTCGCCCCAAACGACCGTCCCGCTCCCTTTAAGAAGCGTGACCGCGCCGTACTCTTTGGAAATCTCCCCCGCATAAAACAGCCGTCTCTCATCAATTTCTTTTGAGGACACGCCAATGAGCCTCGCCGCCTCACCGGAGTGCGGCGTGAGTATGACTTCCTTATCCTCAAAAAGCTTTGAAACACCGCCGGCAAGCTCTTTCTTAGTGAAAAGTTTTTCGTATTTTAAGGTAAAATCAGCTGTTTCTCCAATCGACAGCGCTCTAAATACCGAAAGGGCAAAAAGCGCGTCAGCATCGACAACAATCTTCCTGCACGGGGCCATTTTCAGAAAATCAACAGCAGCTTTTACGCTGCCCGGATTCCTCCCGAGCCCCGGGCCTATAACGACCGCATCTGCTGCGCCGGAGGCGTCAGTCAGAATTTCGAGGTGCCTCCCGGCAAGCGATCCGCAGGCAGAGTTTCCGAGAGGCAGCCTCACCGCTTCGGGGCAGGCGGCGGTGACGGTTCCTGCGATCGAGCCCGGAACCGCCGCAGTCACAAGCCCTGCGCCGCTCCTCAGGGCAGACGACACGGCAAGAATCGCGGCGCCCGCATACCGGCGCGACCCTGCTGTCACAAGCACCCTGCCGTTTGAAAACTTGTTTCCGTAAGGGTCTCTCTTCGGCAGGAGTGCCCTGACCGTTTCCCTGTCGCGCCGCGTGAAGCACTCCGGCGCATCCTCGCCCGTCAATCCGTCTTTTATCAGTATGGGGGACACGGCAAGTTTTCCCGTCAGCTGTTTGCCCGGAAGAATGAAGTGCCCGGGCTTCGGCGCGCCGAACGTCACCGTTTCATTGGCGGCAACGGAAGGCACTGCCGCTTCTCCGCTGTCTGCCGAAACCCCCGACGGTATATCCGCCGAAATTGTGAAGGGCGAGCACCTGTTTATGACGTCAACAGCCGCTTTGAACTCATCGGATACGCCCCGCTCAGGGCTGAAACCTGTCCCGAAAATGCAGTCGAGAACGCACGACGAGTCTATGATCAATTCCCGCAATTTACCGGAAAAAATAAAGTCGGAATCCCCTTCGTAAACCCTGACGCCAAGCCCCGAAAGATTTCTCAAAAGCTCCTCCGAAGAAGCATCGTTTTTCCCTGAACCGCCGAGGCGCACAACCGCCGCGGGCACGTTTTCACGCTTTAAAAGGCATGCTGCGGCAAGACCGTCATTCCCGTTGTTTCCCTTGCCGGCAACAACGATAACCTGCCTGCCTGAAGCCTGGAACTGCTTCCTTGCCGGGTCTGCAAGACCTTCGGCAGCGGAAAAAATGAGGTCCAAAAGGTTTCCGCCGTCATCGACATATTTTCTGTCCGCCGTTTTCTGCGCTTTTGAAGTCTGAAGAAACATAGATCCTCCCGGGGGTTTGACGAAGTTTTGTTTCATGCGTATTTTATCATTGGCGATATCCGCTTGCAACGGTTTGTAATCTTTGGGAGCATGCACCCTGTTTGCCAATCAGATAACACTAAGCAGGAACGCCCGGCGATTGAAAAAACTCCCGGTATTTGATAAAATGAGGGCGGTAATCATGGGGAAATACATTTTCTCCGGGAAACATCATGTCTTATTATTTAGGAGGTTGAATATGTTTTGCACCAGTTGTGGAGAAAAAGTTCCGGATGAGTCCGTTTTTTGTCCGCTTTGCGGCCAAAAGATCGCATCTCCGGCGAATGAAGCTCCGGTTAGCCCTGTATCCGGACCGTCTGTTCAGCCTGCTGCGGTACCCGTGCCGGCGGCATATGCGATTGAAAGAAAACCTTACAATAGGTCCGGTATGGTGCTTTCCATACTGGGTCTGATTTTGACCGTTTTCAGCTTTATCACACTGTTTTTCATCACTTCATACAGCGGATATGCGATCAGAGATATGCTTTTCAAAGGCGTAACATACTCGGAACTCGCACTTATCATCGTTGCCTGGTCGGGATTGGGAATCGGATTTGTGCTCATGACGGCAGGCCTGATATCTTCGCTTACGGACCGCAGTAAAAGACCGGTTCTCGCGACAGTGATCGTATCGGGTGTGTTTATGTTCTTCGTTCTGATCTACATAATATCGCTTGTCGTTTCCTTTGCGGTAAGGGGCTCGGGATCGTACGGTTATCTAATCTGAAATTACAGCTCCTGGAGGCTTTGAATGGGTGCTTTGAGACAGAATATTGCCGTTGACCTCGGTTCTTCGGCCATCAGAATCAGTGTTGAAAAGAAAGGTATCGTAATTGACGAGCCTTCTCTTGTCGCGGTCAGACGGAGCGGAGAAGTTATCGGAATCGGCGGCAGGGCGAGAACGCTTGAGGGCAAGACTGACGAGAGCGATGTCACAATCATTAAACCGATCAAGAAGGGCACAATTTCGGACTATACGGTTGCCGTGAATATGATTGGCTATTTCCTTGACGAGGCGATAAAAAACCCTATAAGAAGGTTAATTAAGCCTGACGTGATCACCGCCGTGCACTGCGATATAACCAATGTCGGACGCCGCGCAACCGAAAGAGCGCTGAGAGAAGCAGGCGCAGGAAGAATTTTCTTTGTGGAGACTCCCCTTGCCGCCGCTATCGGCGCGAACCTTGACGTTTCAGCGCCCAACGGGAAACTGATTGTCAGCATCGGAGCAGAAATCACCGACATTGCCGTCATCTCGTTTGACGGTATCGTCGCAGCTACAAGCGTAAACGTCGGCGGCAGATCGTTTGACGAGGCGATTAAGATGTTCTTCAGGCGCGAGTATAAGATGGTCCTTGGCGACAGAACCGCCGAAAAAATCAAAAACGAAAATGTGTGCGTCTACAGGGATGCGAGAGTGCAGCCTTTTGACGTCTCGGCTTTTGAGCTTTCGGGAAGGCTTCCCGCTGACAAACAGATACGGCCCGAGGAGATGATAAAGCTTCTCAGTGACATCGCGCTTCCGATAGTCGAGGGTATCAGCAAGGTGCTCGAAAAGACTCCTCCTGAGCTTGTTTCCGACATTCACCAGCGCGGAATCGTGCTGACGGGAGGCACGAGCAGGTTTGCGGGGCTTGACACGTTCATCTCAAAAGGCACCGGAATCGACACGGTGATTGCGGAAGATCCTCAGAACTGCGTGGTGAACGGATGCATGAAGATCCTTGAGAACCTGACGAACGAAAAGAAAAACGAGCTGATGAACAACTGACAGTCGGTTAAGAGAGGTTATTAAAACAAAAAGAAAGTCCTTTTTCCGGAAATCTTAAAGCGGAAAAAGGACTTTTTGTATAAGGCTTAAAGCTTTCAGACTGTTATCTTATCGGCAATCTTATTTACCGTTCCGGCGCCGAGCAGAAGGACGATGTCTTTTTCACCGGCGTCTTTCTTTATCTCTGCGGCAATTTCGTCAAAGTCGCTGATGAGCACCGCAGGAAGGTTCTTCTTGAGGAAGAGATTCAGAAGGTCGCGGGACGAGATTACGCCGGTGTCCTTTTCCCTTGCCGCGTAGATATCTGTGAGAATGATTTTGTCAGCCGAAACGAGCGCCTTTGAAAAATCGTTCTTGAAACGGAGCGCCCTTGAATAAGTGTGCGGCTGGAAGACCGCAATGACTTTTCCCTTGGCGTTTTGCTTCGCAGCATCGATTGTCACCTTGATTTCGGAGGGGTGGTGCGCGTAGTCGGAGATGACCACGGCGCCTTTTCCTGTTTTACCGACAATCTCAAAACGCCTCTTTGCACCGGTGAACGTAGATATGCCCTCGATGATCTTGTCGTCGGGACAGCCGAGTGCGGAAGCGACGGCAGCTGCGGCAAGCGAATCCGAAACGTTGTAGAGCCCTGGAATCTGAAGTTCCGCGCGCCCGACATCAGTTCCGTCTTTGACAAGCGTATATGAGTAGCCCGTTTTGACGCACTCCGCAGAGTCGGAGGAGGGCTTCTTAAGCTCTGCGTTTTTAGCGTAAAAATGCGTTAAAACTTTCTTCCCGAGAGCGTTTTCGACAGACGGGGCAGACTCGCTTTTTACACTGTAAGTGATGACGTTTGCCCTGGTGTATTCTGCGCACATGAGCGCATATTCGGAGTCCGCGCAGAGCACGAGGTAACCGTTTTCGGGAATCCCCTTGGCGAATTTGATGAATGCGTTTTTCATGTTCCGGAAAGTCTTGAAATAGTCAAGGTGCTCCGGCTCGACGTTCAGAATAATGCCCGCAAAAGGCCTGATGTGCAGAAAATTCTTGTGGTACTCGCACGCCTCGGTGACGAAAAACTCGCTTCCGCCCGTGATGACACTGCTCTCAAGCCCCGGAATGACACCGCCAATGTGCGCGCTCGGATTCATGCCCGCCTCAAGAAGAATATTCGAAAGCATCGAAGTGGTGGTGGTCTTTCCGTGAACGCCCGAAACTGCCACGGTTTTGTCAAAATGGTCCGCAATCCAGCCGAGATAAACGCCTCTTTCAACGATAGGGAGGTCAAGCTCTTTTGCTTTCAAAAACTCGGGGTTGTCGCCGGCAATGGCGACTGTATAAACAACAAGATCGACGCTGCCGTCAATGTTATCGGCTGAATGCCCAACGTGAACGGTCACACCGAGAGCCTCAAGCTTTTCCGAAGCGGGAGACCTGCTGATGTCGCTGCCGGCCACTCTGTAGCCCCTGTTCAGCGAAATCTCAGCGAGCCCGCTCATGCTTGAGCCGCCGATCCCTATAAAATAAATGAGAGCCCCTTGGCGCAGGGACATCTTGCTTACAGTTTTGTCATTCAGTTCCATGTAACCGCCGTTTTTCTTTCGTATTTATGCCCGCTTTTCTGCGGACTTTGCTGATTAATTATCTTAAAATCTGAAAGGATTGTCAAGGTCGAAATAATCCTTCCTTCGCCTAAGCTGCGGCATTCCCGTGCCGAAAAGATCGTCAAAATCGACCTCTATGAAGTCGTAAGGCATGCTTTCAAAGGGCTCGTCAACCGCAACCGATATGACCGCATCGGGCATCCTGTAAACGGAGAGGTGGCGGCCGTCGCTGAAAACGTGGTTTCCGTCGTCCTTCGGTATGAAAAGATCCTTCTGCGAGATCTCCCGGAAAATGCCTTCGCCTGTCATCTTGGCGTGGGCTTCCTTGGCGGTATATATTTCGAGAAATCTTACGAGCTGCTCATCCCCGTCGGCACCGCCAATGTAACCGCGCTCAGTCTCCCCGAAAAACCTGTCTGCGGCCTTCATGTGCATTCCGGCCTTCTCCTTCGCCCCGGCAATCTCCTCGATGTCAATCCCGCACGAGGGCGCAGGGCCGCGGTCCTCGTTGTAGTTTATGACGACGGCAACCGTATTCTTCGCATGCGACATGCTGAACGATATGTCGGAGTCAAACCCGAGCGACGGCTTTCCGTTTTTTTCGTATTTGTAGGTTAAATCAGATACAGGTACGGCGGTGATGAAAGAGGCTTTTTTCTCAAAAAGTCTTGATGCAACGCATGAAAGGAGCAACCCGTCGGGGTTCTTTTTTGTCTCCGTGATAAACGCCCTTCGCTCAGGCGAAAGGAGGGCAAGAAGCCTTTCGACGGTTTCTTCTCTGTCGATATTTTCGGGTACGGTTACGCGGTACGCTGAGAACATTTTTCTTCCTCCGGACATCATGCGGTAGTTTTACGTAAAACGCCAATGAAATTATCGCACTTTATCCCCGACAATTCAACTCGCTTGAATTATTATATAAATAAAGCATTTCCCTTGAAAGAAAAGCCGCCGATGTAGTATAATTCACAATCGGGTAATTGTGCCCTCAATCAGATAAAAAGGACAAAAACAGACGTTTTTTCCTCAAATGTATACGGAGAAATTGATGAGAATAAAGAAAATCGTAAAATCGAACAACGAACTGCTGATCCCGGCCCTCGTGATGCCGTTCCAGACGGTATTCCCGACGACCGTGGAGCTCTTTTCGGTCACCGAGTTCAAGAACGTCGCGGCCCTCATAGCTGCCGACATTACGCATAAAAAAGTTTTCCTGCCTTTCCTGGACTCTCTTGAGAATGCCGACAATGAATCTCTCGCCTGCGCAGCGGTCGAGTCGGGTTTTATCGGTAAAAAGGTGAAGCTTTACGGCATGACCTGCGAGATCAGAAACATCGAGATGAAGGAGCGCCTTGGTCTGTGCGACGTTTCATTGGCGGGTATCTGCTACGGCGTTGCCACTGAGATTGTTATCGACAGCGACGCGGGAAACATATTCATGGCTACCGTTGAGCTTGACCCGGATATACCGGATTTCAAGCCTGACGAGAACCCCGGCTCGCTGAAGAGAGCACTCCGTTCTGTTGTCAGAAAGTATGCGAAGACGGTTGAAAAGTCCGAACAGAGGCATATCGAGGTTAACGACGTGCTTTCCACGGCCGATTCGAACGTTCTCTGCTACCGCGTTGCCCAGCTCCTTGACCTTGAGTACGAGGACAAAAAGGAGGTTATCGCGGAGCACGATCCTTACAAGAAGCTTCTTTTGACGTACGACTTCGCCAAGAAAATACTCGCGTACGAGGAAATTCACCTGAATATCCTTCAGAAGACCGGCATAAGCATTTCCGAGCAGCAGAAGGAATCGTTCATGCGCGAGCAGATCAGGGTCATCGAAGAGGAACTCGGCGACGACGAGGCGGGCGAGAGCGACATCCTTGAGGAGAAGCTCAATTCGCTCAAATCTTATATGAGCGAGGATACGTACACAAAAATCAAGAAAGACATCAACAGGATGAGGAGGATTTCGTCAGTGTCACCCGACTATTCGGTGATGAGATTGCACGTTGACTTCCTGCTCGATCTTCCTTGGGCGCCCGAGACTCTGCCCGCGATTGACCTTGACGAGGTGAGGCGCGTACTTGACAGAGACCACTACGGACTCACCAAGGTCAAAGACCGCATCGTTGAGTTCATGGCGGTTAAGACCATGAAGAATGCGACGGCAGCGTCCATCATATGCCTTTTCGGACCTCCCGGAACAGGTAAAACCTCAATCGTAAGGTCCATTGCCGAGGCGCTCGGAAGAGAATACGTGAGGATTTCCCTTGGCGGTGTCAGGGATGAGGCAGAGATCAGAGGCCACAGAAAAACGTATATCGGCGCGATGCCGGGAAGGATACTTTCTGCCTTGGAAAAGGCAAAATCGAACTCTCCGGTCGTGCTGCTTGACGAGATTGACAAGCTTTGCGGCGACTTCAGGGGCGACCCGGCTTCGGCTCTTCTTGAGGTTCTTGACACGGAACAGAACAAGGAGTTCACCGATACTTACGCGGAGGTGCCTTTTGACCTTTCGAAGGTGCTTTTCATCACAACCGCCAATACGCTTGACACCATTCCTTCGCCGCTCCTTGACAGGCTTGAGGTCATAGAGCTTTCGAGCTACACGGAGAGCGAGAAGATGCAGATTGCGGTGAAGCATCTCATTCCCAAACAGGCGCGCGAGCACGGGCTTTCCAAGAGCGCGGTGAAGTTCACCGATGAGGCCGTGAGGGTGCTCATAAACGACTACACGCAGGAGGCCGGCGTAAGACACCTTGAGAGACAGATTGCGGCGATTTTGAGAAAGTCAATCTGCATCATGAAGACGACCGGAAAACGCAGCGTCACCGTCACGCCGAAGCTCATTTTCGAGATGCTGGGCGCGGGAAAAGCCATCCACAGGTTTGAAACCGGAATCGATAAAGTCGAGGTAGGCTCGGTAAACGGCATGGCCTGGACGCCTGTCGGAGGCGTTCTTCTTAACGTTGAGGTCAACGTTTTTGACGGAAGCGGAAAGCTTGAGGTCACGGGACTCATCGGCGATGTTATGAAGGAGTCTGCGACGGCGGCTCTCAGCTTCATAAGGTCAAAGGCGGCTGTCTACGGAATAGCCCCCGAGGTCTTTAAAACCAAGGATATCCACGTGCACGTGCCCGAGGGCGCAACACCGAAGGACGGTCCGTCGGCGGGCGTTACCATCGCGACGGGCATTTTCTCGGCACTTACGGGAAGACCGGTCAGAAGGTGCATAGCCATGACGGGTGAGATCACGATAAGGGGCGACGTGCTTGCCATTGGCGGTCTCAAGGAGAAGTCATTGGCGGCTCTTAAGGAGGGCATCTCGGAGATACTCGTTCCGAAGGAGAATAGCGCGGATATAAGGGAACTTCCCGAGGAAGTTAAGAACGGACTTAAGATAACGACGGTTGAGACCGTTGACGACGTGTTCGGAATTGCATTGGCGGAAAAACCGGCTGATAAAGACTGAACTGAGTTTTGGATTTGCAGGAGCCCGAAGGTGATTGCCGGCGGGAAAATGCAGACGGAGAGAAAAATGAGCAAGAACAAGAAAATTCCATTCGACAGACGCACGATGAGGTCGCTTGCCGTAAACTGCGTGTTTGCGTACGATTTCGTACTGAGAGAGAAGAGGGCTGCGGAGGGCGACAAGCCGAAGAAACCCGAGAAAATCAAGCGTTCCACGGACACGGTTTCGATAAGCAAACCTGTCGGCAAGGGCCTCAAGAGGCACACGACAATGACGCGCTTTGAGTACGAGGAAAAGTACAAGGAGGTGCTGGAGCTTCTCAAGGACGAGGCGCCCGAGGAACCCGCCAAGGAGGACGTTTTCAACACAGAAGAGTTCATCCAGGACGTTCTTTCATCGAAGCTTGAGGAAGAGGGCAAAGAGGAGGTCATTTTCGCGGACCTTCCGGACTACAACGAGTACCTCTATCCCGTCGTGAACGGCGTTGTCGAGAACATTGACGAGATTGACGCCGCAATCGTGAGAAACATGAAGAACTGGGCGCTCGACCGCGTAAACAGGGCTGACCTTGCAATAATGCGTGTCGCAGCTTTCGAAATGATGAAGTTCGGAAACGTTGTGCCGCTCAAAATCGCAATCAACGAGGCTGTGGAGCTTGCGAAAGCGGGCGACCAGAAGTCGGGCGGATTTGTAAACGGCGTGCTCGCGGGTATCGCCAAGGAGCTTCCGGAAGAATAAAAGCCTGCGGCTCAGGCTTTCGCTGCGGTTTGGATTTTACTGATTCATGAAGACGATTTCGGTTACCGAACTCAATAAGTACGTGAAGGACATGATCTCGGAGGACGGACTTCTCTCCGACGTGTCTGTTTCGGGCGAGCTTTCAAACGTCAGAAAATCCGGAAACGGCCACTACTATTTCACGCTGAAAGAGGACAATTCGGTCCTCCGCTGCGTGCTTTTCAGGGGTTCCGCGTTCGGCCTTAAGTTTGTTCCGAAGGACGGAATCAAGGCGATCGCGCGCGGCAGGTGCTCGCTTTACGAGCCCGACGGAGCTTTCCAGCTTATTTGCGAATCGCTCACCGAGGACGGCACAGGAAAGCTTTACGAACAGTTCGAACTGCTTAAAAAGAAGCTTCTCGAAGAGGGGCTTTTCGACGAGAGTCACAAGAAGAATATTCCTTTTTTACCGAAAAAAGTCGGCGCGATTACTTCGCCCGGCGGAGCGGTTATAGAGGACATAAGGCACGTATCCGGAAGGCGTTTTCCGGGTATGCCGATTAAGCTTTATCCCTGCCCGGTGCAGGGGAGCGACGCGCCGCCTCAGATTATAAAAGCACTGAGAGAGGCGATTTTAGACAACGACTGCGACGTGCTCATCATAGCAAGAGGCGGCGGTTCATTCGAGGACCTTTTCTGCTTCAACGACGAGCAGCTGGCGCGGGAGATATACAACTGCCCGATACCTGTCATTTCGGCTGTGGGTCACGAGACTGACTTTACCATCTGCGACTTTGTGTCCGACAGACGCGCGCCCACGCCGTCTGCTGCGGCAGAAATTGCGGTTCCTGAAAAAGCCAAGATCATATCCGACCTCATGACCCTCAAGCAGAGGTTGAAGAGAACGGGCGAGATAAGGCTTGACAATATGCTGCGCACGCTCGAAATGCTGAAGCAGAGGCCTGTTTTCATGAGGCCGCTCGAGCTTGTCGAGACAAGGTACCAGATGCTTGACGGCATGGGTCTTAGGCTTAAGGCGATTGTTGAGGACGCCTCGGGGACGAGGCGCAGGGACCTTGGCGTGTTGAAGGACAGGTTCAACGAATCCGACGTAAAGAAGGTTCTTTCCGACCACAAGGCCGCATTTTCGGGCACGGCAATACGCTTTGAGGCCGCGGGCGACGCTTTCCTCAAGATGAAACAGGCTGAAACCGGTCTGCTTTCGGGTAAACTTGAGGCGCTCGGTCCGAAGAACGTTCTCGGACGCGGCTATTCGATGATTGAAAAAGACGGTGTCCCGGTCACGGGCGCCGAAGCGATAAAACAGGGCGACATTTTCCGCGTCATCATGCGCGACGGGGAGTTTGACGCCGAACGGAAATAAAAGCAAACCAATTCGATTAAACTTTAATAAGGGGACGGCTGCAGTATGAGCGAGTATCGCAAGATTCCCTCTGCGGGGGAGATTGATTTTAAGGCAATTGCAGAGAACCACGGTGTCACTGAGATTAACAGGCTGGCGCCGCGTTCTTTCTTCATTCCTTACGGCGAGCGCTGTGAAGCACTTTCGAGGAACAGGAGGCGGGGCGGCAGAATCAAGAGTCTTAACGGAGACTGGAACTTTGCTATGTTCAGGAGCCCCGAGGAGGCCTCACGCGCACTCTCGGAGGGCACCGCTTTTAACGACGGAGCCCTGATCAAAGTGCCTTCATGCTGGCAGATGTACGGCTACGGCGCGCCCGAATACGTTAATATTGACTACCCGATCCCGTTTGACCCTCCATTTGTTCCGGATGAGAACATGACCGGCGTATACAGGAGAAAATTTACCCTGCCGAGGGACTGGAAGGACCTCAGACTCATACTCCGTTTTGAAGGCGTTGACACGATGTTTTTCGTGTTCCTCAACGGCTCGTTTGTCGGAATGGGCCAGGGTTCGCACCTTCCGAACGAATTTGAAATTACCGGAATTGCCGATAAAGAAGGCGAAAATGACATTTCCGTAGTTGTGCTGAGATACGCCTGGACTACATACCTTGAGGACCAGGACAAGTACAGAACGTCAGGCATTTTCAGGAACGTCACAGTTATCGCAAGGCCCGAAAAGTTTGTGCGCGACGTGTTCGTGAGGCAGGAGATTGACCTTGAAAACGCCAAGGCGAAGCTCCGCGCGGAGATTGATTTTGACGGCGGCGAGATTGAGACGGGCGCTGTGCTCTATGACGCTGACAGGGAGATTGTCGGTACCGCCAAGGCTGTAAACGGTGTTGCCGAGTTTACCGTCGAAAACCCGAAGCTCTGGAACGCGGAGAATCCTTACCTTTATACGCTGCTCATCATGACGGCGGATGAGTGCATACCGTTTTACATTGGCGTCAGGAAGATCGAAATCGGCAAAATGGGCGAGCTGCTCGTAAACGGCAGATACGTCAAGCTGAAAGGCGTGAACCACCACGACACGGATCCGCTGAGAAGCTCATACATGCCGGAGGACGCGATCAAGAGGGACCTTTTCCTCATGAAGAGGCACAACGTGAACGCGATTAGAACCTCCCACTATCCGAGCACGCCTGAGTTTTACGACCTCTGCGCTAAATACGGTTTTTATGTAATCGCGGAGAACGACACCGAGACGCACGGAACACACAGGGGCGGCGGTGACGGCAACGGAATGTGGAAGAACATTCTCAACGACGACAGGTCGTGGGACAAGGCGTTTCTCGACAGGATGGAGAGAACTCTTGAACGCGATAAGAACTGCCCGGCGGTCATCATCTGGTCGCTCGGCAACGAATCCTTCTTCGGCGACAACTTCAGGCAGATGGCGGATTTCTGCAGGGCGAGGGACGGCTCGAGGCCCGTGCACTACGAGGGCGACTATGACATGGTTGCCGAGGACATCTACTCGAGGATGTACACAGATCCTGATTTTGCCGAAAATTTAGGAAAAGAAAACTATGAGAAGGGACTTGCCGGCGAAAAGGTTGTGCCTTTCTTCATGTGCGAATATTCACACGCTATGGGCAACGGCCCGGGCGACCCGAAGGACTACTGGAAGGTGTTTTACAAGTATCCGAGTCTCATCGGCGGGTGCGTCTGGGAGTGGGCCGACCACAGCATCCCGACGGTTGACATTGGCGGTAAACCTTACGTTTTGAACGCGCTCATAAACCGCCAATACGCTTCGCCCGACGTTCCGAAGGACGCTTCGGAGTCTGAAAAGAGAAGCTACCACACGTACGGCGGCAGCTTTGGCGAGTTCCCGCACGACGGCAATTTCTGCGTCGACGGACTTGTGAGCCCTGAGAGGGTTCCTTCGACGGGACTTCTGGAACTGAAGGAGGCTTATGCGCCTGTTGAGATCAATCTTATTGACGGCAGGCTCGGACTGATCGAGGTCATAAACAGGACCGACTTTACGAATCTTTCGGCTTATGAACTGGCGTATCGTATTACGACAGAGTACGGCACGGAGTCTGAAGGCTCGCTGAGGCTCCCCGACTGCGCGGCGCACGAAAAGACCGTCGTGAAGCTTAAGTATGATCTTCCCGATATATCGGTTTTCGAGTATTTCCTTGAACTTGACGTTAAGGATACCGCTTCGAGAGAGTGGGCCGATGCAGGTCTTGTGCTCTGCTCGTACCAGTTTAAGCTTGACGTCACGCCGACCGAGTGCGAAAAGACGCTCGAATCTGAGATGCCTTCGATAGACTTTGAAGAGACCTCAGACTCATACGTGATAAGAGGAAAAGAAGGCTCCGAATTTGCCTATACTTTCGATAAAACCAAGGGCGCGCCCGCATCTCTTAAACTTGACGGTGAAGAGTATCTGGCTGCCCCTGCGACGTTCGGAATCTGGCGCGCGCCTACCGACAACGACAGAAACATCAGGAACGTCTGGCAGTTCTGGAACTTCAACAGGTCTGTTCAAAAGTGCTACTCGTTCAAGGTGATGAGGAAGACCGAAAAGTCCGTCATGTTCCTCGGTTCGTACGCAATCGGCGGTCCCTCAGTGAGACCCGCAGTTAAGTATTCCGTTTTCTTTGCGGTTTACGGCAACGGCGAGATCGGCGTGTCCGTGACGGGCGACGTCGCTGAAAACGCTCCCGTGCTTCCGAGGTTCGGATTTGAGATTACGATGCCTTCGGGCAACGACAGAATGCGCTTCTTCGGAATGGGTCCCGGAAGCTCCTACGAGGACATGAACGCCTACACAAAGGCAGGTAAGTTTGACATGAGCGTCAGGGAGAACTACACGCCGTACATCAAGCCTCAGGAGACCGGAAACCACCACAAAACGCGCTGGGCATACGTTTACAACGGCAATATGCGCGGCCTCTTGTTCAAGGGCATGCCTGAGTTTGAGTTCTCGGCGCTTAAGTACAGCCAGCATCAGCTTGACGGCGCGGCTTACGAGAAGGACCTTGTCGAAACCGGAAACACATACGTTCACATCGACTATAAGACCGCCGGAATAGGCTCCAACAGCTGCGGCCCCGAGCTTCCGAAAAAGTACGCCTTTGCGGAAAAGAATTTCGCGTACTCGTTTGTGATCAAGCCCGTTTTTGAGGAGGCCGAGGACTTCGGACGCGAGGCAAGAACCATTCCCGCCGTCGACGCGGAATAACCTGATTGTAGAGAAAAATGAAAGACAACACGCCAATGGCAAACGGATACGATTTCGGCAGCTGCAGACTTGTCGCGACTGACATGGACGGCACGTTCATCACCTATACCGCCAAAATCCCTGACAGAAACAGGGAGGCCGCAAGGATTTGCGACGAGAGCGGCGTGCATTTTGTCATTGCGAGCGGAAGGTCGTATAAGTCCCTTGGCGATTTCATAGGCGTTGAAGGGAAGAACGGGTATATTATTGCCCACAACGGGGCGAGAATTGCCACGGCAGGCGCAAAAAAAGAGCTCATGAGGACGCCTCTTAAGATGGATGACGCAAAATACCTTCTTGACCTTGGCGATAAGCTTTCGGCGTGCGCGTGCGTCTGGGCTGACGAGATGCTATTCATTTCAAAGAAGACAAGGCTCGGAGATTTTTATGCACAGGCGGCTCTTGCGGAGACGGTATATTTTGACGCTGCGGACCCTTATTTTCTGAAGGAGATAACCGGGGGCAGGAGCAATATCGACAAGATTTACTGGACCGCGGGCGACGACGGCACGGGCTGGAAGTCTGAGGAAGTTTCAAAGCTCATCCCGGACACGGTTTCGTGCTTTACGTCGGGCGGCGGCTGCATGGAGTTTGTTGACAGCAGTGTCAGCAAGGGCAATGCGCTTCGGACTCTTTGCGGCATCATAGGCGTTGACGTTGAAAAGACGGTTGCATTCGGCGATTCAGAAAACGATATCTCACTTCTTGAGGCTGCGGGCCTCGGAGTCGCGGTTGAGAATGCCGATGAAAGAGTGAAGGCGGTCGCGAGTTACGTCACGGGGACGAACAACGACTGCGGAGTTGCAGATGCGATTGAAAAGCTGTTCGGAAAAGAGCAGCTCGGAAAAAAGTTTGGCTTTTAAGAGCCTTGGCGGTAAAAACGCCGCGGAAGATAAGACGCGGGCGTAATGAGGATTTATGACAAAAGACGGCGAGCAGAAGAATACCGGCGGCGAAAGCGGGTTCATGCGCCTTGATTCGAGCGAGTACAGTATCGCTGTAGGCGCGGAGGCACCGGAGCTTCCCGAAGATGAGCAGGAGATTGAGGTCAGAAAGAAAAAGACCGGATTTCCCGTGCTCACGCTTCTTCTTGTGCTTGTGCTTGCGGCGCTTGTCGTTCTGGGACTTTTCATCAGCAAGGCGATTTTAAATACCGGCGGCATCATGCCCGGTCTTGACGGCAAGAACATCCTCGGCGGCCAGAGTTCGGGCGGCAAGGTGACCGAAAACGCGGAATTCGGCGACTATACGGAACGCTCGATCAACCTCGCGGCGCTTGAGTCGACCCACACCGAATGGACCAACATTGACAAGAATCCCGCGGAGACAGGTTTCTTCTGCATCGCGACGGAGGATGAGGGCGAGCGCATGGTCTACAACCTCAATCCGGAGCACATTGCGGGCAATCACAAACTGTCAGATTTTGACTATTTATGGGTAGATTCCGTCAACTCGGGCTTCTGCTGTCTCATCAACATTCCGGGCGAAGTGGTTGACCTTTCGGGCTACTACATCATCGTACACGACGACAGCGGAAACCTCGCATCGAGGCTCATCATCAACTGCTACGAGGCCAAAATCGTCAAGCTCAACAAGGCGATTGTTATGGGCACAATCCTTGCCCCTGACGCCAACGTGGAGTACGACTCGACTGTCATCTACGGCGCGGTATACGCCAAGGCATCCGCCGGCGCGAGAGCATACTACAAGCAGATCGCCTTCACGGGCTACAACGAGATCCTGAAGGAGAGCAAGCGGTTCGAGTTCACAAACCCCGTCATCAGGAAGAAAGTTTTTGCGTGGCTCCGCGAAAACTACCCGCAAAAGTACGCGACTTACCCTGACGACTACGTGCTCCGCGAGGATGACATCGCCAAGGTTACTTCGCTCAATCTTGAGGGAGATACCATTGGCGATATGTATGACGATCTGAAGGCGCTCGTGAACCTCGAAAGCCTAAACGTCAAAGGCACGAGGCTGAAAAAGCTCGACCTTTCAAAGCAGACGAAACTCAGGTACCTTGACATCAGCGAGACGGAGATCAACCTCCTGACGCTTCCGGAATCGGAGACTCTCGAGGAGTTTTACGCGGATAACACGAAGCTTTACGTCTTAAACACAAACCCGCTCGTGAACGCAAAGGCGGTTTCCCTGAAGGACGCCGGTTTCATGTTCAACCCCGACTATTCGAAGCTCGCCAAGGTTGAGAGCCTTAACATCATGCGCACGAATGCGAACGACGCGGCAATCGACATGCTCGCAGGGCTGAAGTCGCTTAAAAGGCTTGTGGCTTCCGAAAACGCCGGAATCACGAGAGTCGACTTCAAAAACCTCGAAACCGTCGAATATGCGGATTTCAGCGACTGCTCGATTGAGTCCGTTAGCTTTGACGGCGCGGTGAACCTTAAAGAGATAGATATCAGCCACAACAAGCTCGCGGAGATTGACGCCAATAAAGCCGAAAATCTCGTAAAAATAGCGGCTTACGGCGACAATGTCAAAACGATATACGTCAAGGGCATGACGGTGGCTGTCGAATGTCTCAGCACGACCAAAATACTATACGGGGAGAAACAATGAGACCGAGAAATAAGAAAAATCTTGAGAAAAGACTTGATGCCTGTTCAAAATACCTTGTAAACGACCCTGAGTCAAAGAAAGGGAACTGGAAGGGCTCTTTTAAATGCGTCAGGCTTGAAATAGGCTGCGGCAAGGGCGGCTTCATCACGGGGATGGCGGAGAAGAATCCGGACGTTCTCTACGTCGGAATTGAGCTTGTGAGAAGCGTTATAGTTACGGCGGCCGAAAAGGCTGCGGCGGCAGGCGTCGAAAACGTGCTTTTCGTTAACGCCAATGCACTCTTCATCGAAGATTTCTTTGAAGAGGGCGAGATTGACGAGCTCTACCTCAATTTCAGCGATCCGTGGCCGCGCGACCGCTACCACAAAAACAGGCTCACAAGCGACACTTTCATGCCTCTTTACGTGAAAATCCTGAAGGAGCGCGGCTGCCTCATCCAGAAGACCGACAACCGCGACCTTTTCGACTTCTCGCTTGAGATTTACAAAAACTACGGCTGCGAGTTCATACGGTCCTCGTACGACCTTCACAGCGAGCCCTGGTACGGCGAAATCGCCAATGTCGTCACCGAGTACGAGGAGCGCTTTTTATCCCTTGGCGTGCCCATAAACTATGCCGCCGTGAGGATGCCCGAGCGAGCAGACATTGCCGATAAGATCGCGGCATGCGAGGAAAATATCGCCAAGAGAAAAGCCTTCCAAAGCAAGGCAAGAGAGAATAAGACCGGAACAGTCTGAGCCGCATTGGCGTCAGCTTCGGAACGGTAAAAATATTATCCGGAAAATACGCGAAAATGCCTCCGTTTTGTTTGAACAAGCGGGGGCTTTTTGGTATAATCGCGTCCGTATGAGGGGAATCGGGTGAAACTCCCGAACGAGCCCGTCGCCGTGAGGCGGTTACAAAAAGCAGCTCTCCAACCGGATTCCGCAGATCCGGGCAGAGGTCATTGGCGGTTTCGCTGAGAAGGCCGGAGAGATGTCCGCCGCAGTCGAAATACCCGAATACACGAAAAAGCTTCCCGTTCGCGGTTTTCGCGATGCTGCGGGCGCCGGCAAGGGAAGTCAAAAGTCTATGCAAAGGAGTGATGCTTATGAGAAAAGAAAATTCTAAAAAGTTGTCTTTTCTTGCAATTTTGCTTTGCATCATACTGACTGCGGTTTCAGTTGTTTGCCTTGCCGGTTGCAAGAATGATGGTTCAAAGACCGATAAGCCTGTTGCTACAGCTGCCGCTACCGCAGAAGCTGAGCCTACCGCCGCACCCGAAGCTGATAAGGTTTCCTTTAAGCTTGTTGTTGTCGGCAAAGACGGAACGGAGAAAACGTTTGATCTGGAGTCTTCAAAGAAAATGCTCGGAGAAGCTCTTGTTGATGAGAATCTCGTTTCGGGAACTACCAGTGCAGAATACGGACTCATGGTTGACACCGTTGACGGCGTTAAACTTGACTACAACACTGACGGTTACTACTGGGCATTTTATATCAACGGCGAATACGCTATGACCGGTGTTGACTCAACACCTATCACAGAGGGCGCTGTTTACAAGTTTGCCGCAGCAGCAGGCTGATGAGAACCATTCTGACCGCCGGGGAAGTTTTTCCGCGGCGCTAAAAAGACCGGGACGTTTTGCAGATCCGCAAAGCGTCCCGGTTTTTAAAAATGTGTAAAACTATCCTGTTTTCAGCCGAAATCGTACCTTCCGGAAACAATCTCGTCGGGATCCACCTCAATGATTACGGGGAGTATCATCGGGTTGCGCTTTGTCTTTTCGAAAATGAAAGTGCGCACCGTGTCTCTCACGCTGAGGCGCTTTGCGTTAATGTCAACGCCCTTGAATCTGTTCGAGAAATCGTCGAAGCTTTCGGCCATAGTGCTTTTTGCGAGTGCCGCGATCTGGCTGAGAAGGTTCTCTGAATCCCTGATGTAAACGAAACCTCTTGATGTGATCTCGGGGTCGAGCAGGAGCTCACCTGTCCTTGAGGAGACGAGCATGCTGATGATGATGAGACCGTCCTGTGCAAGGTGCTTCCTGTCTCTCAGAACAACGCTTCCGACGTCGCCAACGCCGAGACCGTCAATAAGAACGTTTCCTGACTCTACCTGCTCCTCGCGGATGACTATGTCGGAGCCTCTGAATTCGAGCACGTTGCCGTTACCCATGATGAAGATGTTGTCGTCGGTAAGACCGAGCTTCTTCGCGATGTTTGCGTGCTGCACGAGGTGTCTGTACTCGCCGTGGACCGGCATGAAGTATTTGGGTCTTGTAATCGAAAGGATGAGTTTGAGTTCCTCTTCGCACGCGTGGCCCGAAACGTGTACGTCCGCGAGGGCTTTGTAGATTACGTTTGCGCCGCGCTTGAAAAGTTCGTCAATCATTCTCGCGATTGCCTTCTCGTTACCCGGGATAGGGCTTGCGGAAATGATGATTGTGTCATTGCTTGAAACTTCGACCTGGTTGTGCGTGGCGCTTGCCATTCTCGTGAGAGCCGACATAGGCTCACCCTGGCTGCCCGTTGTGATAATAACTATCTCGCTGTCGTCGTAGTTTGCGGCGTCGTCAATGTCAATGACAGTGTCGTCGTAGTGGTTGATATAGCCAATCTCTTTCGCAACCTCAAGCACGTTCACCATGCTTCTGCCGCAGATGGCGCATTTTCTGCCGAATTTGGCGGCAGTGTCAATGATCTGCTGTACTCTGTGAATGTTTGAAGAGAAGGTTGCAACTATTATTCTTCCCGTAATTTTAGAGAAAAGATCGTCAAATGCGGCTCCGACGGTTCTCTCCGACATCGTGAAGCCTTTGCGCTCCGCGTTGGTGCTGTCCGACATGAGGAGGAGCACTCCGTTTTCGCCGAGCTCGGCAAGTCTCATGAGGTCTATCGGCGCATTGTCGATAGGTGTGTAGTCAACTTTGAAGTCGCCCGTGTGAATCACAACTCCGCAGGGGGTCATAATCGCGAACGCGGCGCTGTCCGAAATACTGTGGTTCGTGCGGATGAACTCAACCGCAAAATCGCCCTTGATTATAATGTCGCCGTAGTGAACTTCCTCAAGCTGCACATTGGCGGCCATGTTCTCTTCCTCAAGCTTTCTCTTTATGAGAGCAATCGTGAACTTCATGCTGTAGATCGGGACGTTGATCTTCTTGAGAAGGTAGGGCAGAGCGCCGATGTGGTCCTCGTGTCCGTGCGTTATGAAAATGCCCCTGATCTTGTCAAAGTGATCTTCGAGGTAGGTGAAGTCCGGGATTACGGCGTCGATACCGGGCATGTTCTCGTCCGGGAACGAAATTCCGCAGTCTACGATGATGATATCGTGATCCGTCTCAAAAGCCGTTATGTTCTTTCCTATTTCATCAAGTCCGCCGAGAGGTATAACTCTCAATCTGTTTGATGTCTGAGGTTTTGTAATCATTAATTATCTCCTATATGTGTATTCGTGTTTTGCCTTCCGCCAATGCGCTTCCCGCTCCAAATAATGAAGAGTCAACACGCCAAAAAACTGCGGATTTCTCCGCCTGCGGCGCATGACAAACGGACTCAGTGAGAACTCCTGATTTTATTCAGAGTTTCCTCCGAACGAACCGATTTTTCAATTTGGTCAATTCGAAAAGCCACATCAAGTACTTAAGTTTATCACAAAAGGGAAACAAAAATAAACTACTTTTGCCGAAACCACCATAAAATTTAAGATTCGTTTAAACATTCGTTCATTTACAAAATAAAATATTTATGCTAAAATAGGCGCGATAAATGCGGACGACGCATGCCGGAGGAAGGCTCTTACAAATGATGATAACAATAGCTAAAATCATAGAATGCATTGGCGGTACTCTCGTGCCGGAAAGTTACGGATTTTCGGATTCGGACTATATTGACAATGTCATCACGGACACCAGGCTTCTCTCTGCAGGCGGGGACTACTCCCACACCGCTTTTATAGCCGTAAAAGGCGAAGTTTTTGACGGAAATGATTTTATCGGATCGGCTGCAAAGGCCGGTGTGTTTCTTATCGTGGCGGGCGCAGACGTGGAAAAGGCCCGCCGCGCTGTTTTAAACGGCGGAAAGACGGTCATCGTCTGCTGCGAGGATACGTTAAAGGCTTACGGAAGGATTGCCGGCTTGAGGCGTATGATGCTTGACCTTTGCGTCATCGGCGTCACCGGAAGCGTAGGCAAAACCACCGCAAAAGAATTTGTCTCAAAAGCGGTCTCGTCCCTCGGTAAAACCGCCAAGACCCCGAAAAACCACAACAACGAAGTCGGTGTTCCCGCAACGATACTCTCTATTGACAGCGACGCAAAGTATGCCGTGATTGAGATGGGCATGCGCGGACGCGGCCAGATTTCGTTCCTTGCGGGCGTCGCAAGACCTCACGTCGGCATTATAACCAACATCGGAACGGCGCACCTCGAGCTTCTCGGAAGCATGGAGAACACGAGGCTTGCAAAGCTTGAAATTGCCGATTTCATGGGCAAAAACGACTTCCTGCTCGTAAACGGGGACGATGAGCTCCTCGCAGAGTCATGGGAAGTTCTTGACGAAAACGGGAAGCAGGACATACCCGGCATACTCACGTTCGGGTTTAAAGAAGGCTGCTATTTCAGGGCCTCAAACGTTTCGGTTGACGCAAAAAAGACCGCGTTTGACCTTGCGATCGGCGGTATACCTGTCACGAGGGTTACACTCGGCGTCGTCGGCGAGCATTTTATTTACGCGGCGCTTGCCGGTATCGGTGCCGCCAATATCATCGGCGCGGGCGAAGCGGACCTCCTCTCCAAGGTGATCCCCGCCGTCTCGTCGGTCCGCCCCGAAGACACGGGCAGACAGCAGATTTACGAGCTCCCGGGCGGGACTCTCATTGACGACTGCTACAACGCGTCGCCGGAAGCCGTAAGGGCAGAGCTCGGAATACTTTCGAAGCTTGCCGCGGGAGGGCACAAGGTCGCTTTCCTTGGCGATATGCTTGAGCTTGGCGATGTCTCGGAGGAATCTCACATGGGCCTGGGAAAAATCTGCGATGAGTTTGGCGTTGACGTTGTCGTGTGCGTGGGAGAGCGCGCTCTTGATATCGAAAAAGGTGCTCCCAAGGGCACAAAAACGGTGTTCAGGTGCTTTGAGAACTCAAAGGATGCCGCGGAATGCGCCAATGAGTTTGTCAGAAAGGGCTCCACGGTACTCGTCAAGGGCTCGCACGCAATGAAAATGGGAGTGATCTCTTCGAAGGTCAAAGAGATCTTCGAGAATGAAAACTGAGGGAAAGATATGATCAACGACGAAATCATAGGTCTTTTGATATCTTTTGCCGTTGCGGCCGTCTCCGGCCTTTTTGTCGTGCCTCTTATGCGCAGACTGAAGTTCGGACAGGTCGAACGATACAACGGCGTTGAAAGTCACCTTAAGAAGACAGGCACACCGACAATGGGCGGCTGGATTTTCCTGATACCCATGATCTGTGTCACGGGCGTTTACGCGATTATCAAGAAGGACTGGGAGTTTATCGTGCTCCCCGCCGTCGCGATTCTTTTCGGCATTGTCGGCTTCATCGACGATATGCTGAAAATCAAAAAGAAGAGCAAGGACGGCCTGCGCTGGTGGCAGAAGATGGCGGCTCTCCTTGTCGTGAGCGGCGCTTTTGCGGCATACATGCAGTTCTTTGTGAACAAGTCTGCGTCCTTCAAGTTCATGTTCCTCGGAACGCGCTACGTGGTCTCGCTCGGCTGGCTCTACATACCCTTCGTGATATTCATGATGCTTGCCGAGAGCAACGCGGTCAACCTCACCGACGGCCTTGACGGTCTCTGCGGAGGCTGCTGCGCGATAGTTTTCGCGTTTTTCACCGTTGTGACGCTCTACATGTTCCCGAATCCGAGAATATCGATCTTCTCGGCAATATCTGTGGGCTCGCTCGCGGGCTACATGATCTACAACTACCACCCCGCAAAAATATTCATGGGCGATACCGGGTCGCTGGCCCTTGGCGGTGTCCTTGGCGCTGCGGCAATCATGTCAAATCACCCGTTCCTTCTCTTCTTTGCGGGCCTGCTTTTCGTGTTCGAGGCTCTCTCGGTGCTTCTGCAGGTGGGATTTTTCAAACTCACGCACGGCAGAAGAATCTTCAAGATGGCCCCGCTTCACCACCACTTCGAGCTCTGCGGCTGGAAGGAAATCACCGTAACTTACGTATTCTGGGCATTTGTGGCCGTCTGCTGCATTGCCACATACATTTTCGCAAGGGGCTTCTGACAGAAACCGCCAATGCGTTAAACCCTTAAATGACCGTACGGAAAGGGGAAGGCGATGAAATCACAGATCCAAAACAAGCAGTTTGATTTCGTTCTCCTGATACTCATTGTCGTGATTCTCGGCGCGGGCATACTTATGCTCGGCAGCTCGAGCTTTGTACGCGGCAGTTACCTTTCCGACGACACAATGCACTTCATGAGAAACCAGTTCATCTTCGCCGTCCTGGGCTCGGTGGTCATGATCGGCGTCTCTTTTGTCAATTACAGGTTCTATAAAAGAATTTCGGGCTATTTCCTGATATTCGCGCTCGGAATAAACTACCTGACGGCGCTTGTCGGACAGGTAAGAAACGACGCGCAGAGATGGCTGAAAGTCGGTTCGTTCTCGTTCCAGCCGTCTGAAATACTGAAAATAGCGCTGATTTTTTACCTTGCTGCCACTCTTTCGGATGAAAAGTGGGGCGAAAAGTCAAAAGGATGGGCAGGCATCCTGACGCTTTTGCTGCCGACGGCTGCGTCGCTCCTTGCCGTGGTGCTTCAGAAGCACATAAGCGCGACAATCATAATATCGCTGATTTGCATTGCCATCATGGCTTACGGCGGCGTCAGGTGGTTCGTATTCCTCACCGTCATAGGAGGCGGCAGCGCTCTGCTCGGGCTTGTCGTCCTGATCAAACCGGACCTCATCGAGCACTTATCGGCAAGGTTTGCGGTTTACTTCGCAACGTTCATGGGAAATACCTCAAAGGTTCCCGAAGGCGTTTCCGAGGAGGCACTCTCCCAGATACACAACTCGATTCTCGCAATCGGCAGCGGCGGCGTTTGGGGACTCGGCTTCGGCAAGAGCATCCAGAAATATTCATACCTCCCCGAGGCTTACAACGACTTCATATTCGCAATCACGGCTGAGGAGCTTGGCTTCTTCGGCGTTCTTGCTATCATCATAGTTTACGGACTCTTCTTTGCAAGAGGCTTCAAAGTCGCGGCACATTCCGGCGACAGATTCGGCACGCTTCTTTCCGCAGGCATAATGACCATGATGGCTCTCCAAACCATCCTGAACATGGCCGTCGTGTCCGCGCTCATCCCCGTCACGGGCGTCAGTCTCCCGTTCTTCAGCTACGGAGGCAGCGCGATACTGATCATATTGGCGGCAATGGGCGTGCTTCTCAACATCGCAAAACAGAGCAACTATCCGAAAATATAGGGGCAGTGCGCCTTGAAACCGCCAAAAGGATACATTTACCATGGACAAACTTCTTCTCGTTGACGGCAACAGCATAGCAAACAGAGCTTTCTACGGCGCAGGCGCGAGCATGCTCCGGAACTCCGAAGGCACCTATACGGGCGCTGTCCACGGTTTCCTTCACATCATCACAAGGATTCTTGAGCAGGAGAAGCCGACAATGGTATGCGTCGCATTCGACGCCGGCAAGCACACCTTCCGCCACGACATCTTCAAAGAGTACAAAGGCAAGCGCAAAGGCATGCCCGAAGAGCTCAGAATGCAGATGCCGCTCATCAAGGAGGCGCTCGATCTTCTTGGCGTGTCAAGGTGCGAGCTTTCCGACATCGAGGCTGACGACATAATAGGTACGCTCTCCGTGAGCAGTGCAGAAAAGAACGTGCCCTGCCTCATACTGACCGGCGACAAGGACTCCCTCCAGCTCGTTAACGATAAAGTCACGATACTTCTTCCGATCACTTCGGAGGGCACCACGACCACAAACCGCGTCACACCCGACAAGGTAAAAGACGTTTTCTACGGCGCCGACGCAGACATGGTGGTTCCGATGAAGGCTCTCATGGGCGACAGCTCGGACAACATACCCGGCTGCCCCGGAATTGGCCCGAAAGGTGCTCTGTCACTTCTTCAGCAGTTCGGCTCGATTGACGGAATTTTCGAAAATATAGACAAAGTTGCCGCCAAGGGCACAAAGGAGAAGCTCGAAAACGGAAAAGACCTCTGCTACCTGAGCCTGAAGCTTGCCGAAATCAAAAAGGATGTTCCGCTCGCGGATATATGCGGCGGGGACATCGAAAATCTTGCCGTAAAAGAAAAGGATTATCCGGGGCTGCTTGCCTTCATGAAAAAGCTTGAGCTGAGAAAGCTCATCAAGTCAATGAAGCTCGAGGAACTTGCGGAGAAGGCCGCCGCCCGGGCTCAGACGGATGACGATGATGCGCCTGCATCGCTTTTTGATTTTGCATCAGGCGAAGAGGGCGGCGGTGTACTGCCGCAGGCAAGAAAAGCTCACGCGGATTATGTGAAGCTTACAAACAGAGACGAAATGACGTCGGCTCTTGACTCCATGACAGGCGCGAAAAGCCTCTACATTATCGTGAAAAAGCAGAAGGGCGCGCTCTCGGAAATCATACTTCACGCGCCGAAAGACGACAGGGAAGAGGCCTTCACGGTCGATATGTCGGACGATGCTGCTTTGGAGGGGTTCATTGGCGTGTTCGGGAAGCTCCTTTCCGACGAAAGCGTCAAAAAGTTCATGTTTGACGGAAAAGCCCTCGTTACCGCATGCCTGAGGCGCGGCGTTCTCATTAAACCTGTCGCCAATGACCTTGCCATCTGCGCATACCTTTCGGACTCGACAAGGGGCCTTGACGAATACGTTTCGACGGTGAGGTTCTACACGGGCGTTGACCGCGAGGACATTTATTTTATGCCCGAGGTTTTCAAAGCCGCAGACGAGCGAATCGCGCGCGACGGTATGAAGGTTCTTCTTGAGGAGATTGAGATTCCGATGATCACGGTACTCGCCAAGATGGAGTGCCGCGGCGTCAGAGTAAACGCGGACATACTGCGCGAAGAGGGCAAGGTTTATGAGAAAAACCTTGACGAACTGAAAAAGAAGATTTACGAACTCTGCGGCATGGAGTTTAACATTAACTCGCCGAAGCAGCTTGGCGAGGTGCTCTTTGACAAGCTCGGAATCGAAGGCGGTAAGAAAAACAAGACCCGAACGGGCTACAAAACAGGCCAGGAGGTGCTGGAGGAACTTGTTGACAAGCACCCTGTAGTGAAGCTTATCCTTGAATACAGACAAAACGCCAAGCTGAAATCGACCTACATAGACGGTCTCCTTGGCGTCATCGATGAGAAGACCGGCAGGGTTTACACGACTTTCAATCAGACTGTGACTGCGACGGGAAGGCTCAGCTCAAGCGAACCGAACCTGCAGAACATACCCGTGAGGCACGAACTCGGCAGGGTCATCAGAAAGGCGTTTGTTGCCGGCAGCGAAAACATGGTGCTCGTTGACGCGGACTACTCGCAGATTGAGCTTCGCCTCATGGCATGCATGTCGGGCGACAGAACCATGGTCGAGGCGTTCAAAAACGGCACCGACATACACACGCTGACCGCGGCGGACGTAAACGACGTACCGCTTGAACAGGTCACATACGAGATGCGCTCCGCCGCAAAAGCCGTCAACTTCGGCATCATCTACGGCATGAGCGAGTACGGTCTTGCGGCTGAAATCGGCGTCAGCGTCTGGGAGGCAAGGCGCTACATCGCGGGCTACTTCAAAAAATTCCCCGGCGTCAAGGACTTCCTCGAAAAGCTGAAGCTTGAGGCAAAGCGTACGGGCTACGCGAAGACGCCAATGGGCCGCCGCAGATACCTCCCCGAACTCGTCAACCCGAAATACCCGGTGAGACAGTTTGGCGAGAGAGTTGCGATGAACATGCCGATTCAGGGCGCCGCAGCAGACATAATGAAGCTTGCAATGGTCAAGGTCGACCGCGAGCTGGAGCGAAGGGGCCTTAAGTCCTGCCTCGTTCTTCAGGTGCACGACGAGATACTGTGCGACTGCCCGAAGGAAGAAGAAGAGGAGGTCAAGGCGCTCGTTACCGAGATGATGGAAGGCGCGGTTGATCTCGAGGTACCGTTCCCGGTATCAGTAGTATCTTCTTATGAGTGGGAGAAATAAAAGCGCCTATTTATAGGCAAACTTTAAGAGGTATTATATGCGAGTACTTGGCATAACGGGAGGGTCGGGCACCGGAAAATCAAAGGTAGCCGCGATTCTCAGAAATAAAGGCTGCGAAGTCATCGACGCGGACGTCCTTGCAAAGGAAATTCAGCGCAAAGGCACGCCTGTGTTCGATGAGATTGTTGCTTACTTTGGCGGTGACGTTGTCGACAATGAAACAGGCGAGCTTGACCGCGCAAAACTTGCGGCCGTCGTCTTTACCGACAATGCAAAACGGCTCAAGCTCAACGAAATCGTGCACGGGGCCGTTGCGGCAGAGATTAAGCGAAGGCTTTCCCTGCTTGATGCAAGAGGCGCAAAGTATGCGGTCCTTGACGTGCCAATCCCCGTCGAAAACGGCTTTTTTGACGTTTCCGACGTTGTCTGGGCGGTCTGCGCGAACGACGACCTCCGCATTGAAAGAATCAAAAACAGAAACGGTCTCACTGATGAGGAGGCTGAGATGCGCATTGCCGCGCAGCTTTCGAACAGGGAGTATCAGGAGCTTGCCGACGTGACTATCGACAACGAAGGCTCAGAGGAAGACCTCGAAAAACTGGTGCTTTACGAGTTCGAGAGAACCGTCGGGAAGCTTTGATGCATTGGCGGCAGTCTTATCGCCAATGAAACCGCGCGGCGAAAAGCGCCGCGCTCCGGAACAAATTTTAAAAGAAGAACGGTAAAATGGAGCCTGAAAAGAGCGTTGAAAACGAATTGAACAGCGGAAAAATGCCGAAAAAAATGAGGGGTCTTAAGGACCTTGTGCTCAGCATGCTCGGTCTTGTCGCGATGAACGGCGTCATACAGCTGCTGCTTTATCCGAGCATCAGTAAAGCCCTTGGCGAGGACGCTTTCGGCGACGTTCTTTCGATGCTTGCAGTCGTGTCTGTGCTTGCCACTGCGATCGGTACGGGCGTCAACTATGCGAGAATGGTTGCCGAGACGAAGGGAAGAAGTGCGAACGGCGAGTTTAACCTGTTCCTGCTCATATCCATGATCTACGTTGCCGGCATATCGGTCGGCGCATCGGTTCTTATCCTTAAGGAGAAGGGCGTTCTCTTCAACGTCCTGTTCATCGTGCTCTCAGTCCTCAGCGTTCTCCGGTACTACGGGGACGTCGAATTCAGGCTGAAGGTCAATTTCTTCAGATTTTTCGTTTATTACGTCCTGATTGCAATCGGCTACGTCGGCGGTTCGTTCCTCGTCAGGTTCAACGTCTTCGGCGGAAGCTACAGCTGGGTGATCGCAATCATCCTCGGCGAGGCGCTTGCGGTTGGCTTTGTGTGCGTCACGGGCGACATTTTCAGGGGCAGAAACGTTCTCAAACCAAGTCCGTTCGCGAAGGAAAACGTCAACACGGCAATGTTCCTCCTCGCGACAAACCTCATCAACGCGCTCGCTCTCCAGGGCGACAAGATACTGCTCCAGATATTCAGGCAGGGCTCGGACGTCACGGTTTTCTACGTTGCGACCCTTGTCGGCAAGATCGTCGCGCTTCTCACAACGCCTCTCAACGGCGTCATCATCGGCTATCTTGCCCGATATAAAGGCAAATTCACAAAGAAATTCTTCGCTACGGCGACCCTCATTGCGGTCGTTGTGATGGCTGTTTTCACTGCGGGAAGCGTGCTCGCGTCACACATTTTTGTGCGCCTCATCTACCCGGACATATACGCCAGTGCATCCCCTTATTTCATATTCGCCAATGCAGGTCAGATCGTTTATTTCACCGCCGGCACAATGATGGTCATCGTCCTACGCTTCGTTCACGAGAAGTACCAGCTTATCATCAACACGGGCTACGCGGTCCTTTTTGTCGCGGCTCTCGTTCCGCTCACAATGTACGGCGGCATCTGGGGCATCACCTGGGGACTCCTTGGCGTCAACGCGGTCCGCTTCATCGCAGTCGTGATCCTTGGCTTTGCTCATACTGACAGGGATAAGCCAAGTATTGATGAAACCGCCAATGAAACACCTATCGACTCAACCGAAATACAGTAGACCTTTAAAATGACAGAAGTTTCGAAAAACAGCCGCATAACTTTTAAAGTAAGGGACGTCTCGATTGACGGCAATGCCGTCGGTGTGTGCGATCAGAACGGCATGACCGTTTTCTGCTTCGGCGCCGACGTGGGGGAAACTGTTTCCGGAACAGTCATCAAACAGACATCAAGCTATCTTGTGGCAAGACCCGAGAGCAGGGCGGCGTCCGAAAACTGCCCTTATTACCCTGTGTGCGGCGGCTGCTCGCTCCTTCACTTTTCCTACGAAAGAACGCTCGAAATCAAAGAGAGCCACGTGAAGGACTGCCTGGAGCGCATTGGCGGGTTCAAGGGCATCAAAATCGATCCGATTATCCCGTCGCCCGCGACTGCGGGGTTCAGAAACAAGGCGATTTACCGCTTCGTCAGGACGAAAGACGGTATCCGCTGCGGCTTTTTCAGGCGAAACAGCCACGACGTTGTGGCCTCGGACAGCTGCTTTTGCGAGAAGCCTCTTTGCCGGAAGGTCTGCAACGCGGTCCTTGACGTCCTGAACCGGAAGGGCTTCACGGTCTATAACGAGGAAACCGCCAAGGGTCTTCTCCGTGCTCTCATGGTCCGCGTCTCGGTTCGGGGCAGGGCAATGGTCTGCCTCTCGGTCAACTCAAAAAGCGTTCCCGACGCAGAATCAATCGCCTCCGAGGTCATGAAGGCCGTTCCGGAGGTCGTGTCCTTCTACACGCACGCGAACACATCGAAGACCAACAACGTTCTCCTTGGCGAGTTCACGCTCATTGCGGGCGAGAAGACGCTCACGGACTTCATTGGCGATGCGGTTTTCGAGATTGCGCCTGAGTCGTTTTTCCAGGTCAACCCCTACGCCACCGTGAAGCTTTACGACAAGGCTTTTGAGTATGCAATCGGCGACCGCCAAGGCCCCGTCAATATGCTCGACGTCTACTGCGGCATCGGCACCATAGGCGTATATTTCGCGAAAAAATGCGACAAAATCAAAACTATCTACGGCGTTGACTTCACCGAAGCTGCAATTGCCGAGGCAGGCAGGGCAGCCGTCGTGAACGGAATTGCCGCCAACGCAAAATTCACCGCAGGCGATGCCGAAAAAGTCCTTTCCGCCGAAGCCTCAAGGCCTTTCCTCCGCTCCGCTGACACCATAGTCGTGGACCCGCCCCGCAAGGGCCTTGGCGACAAAATGCCCGAAATCCTGAGCAGTCTAAGCGCCGACCGGCTCGTCTACGTCTCCTGCAACCCCGCGACCCTCGCAAGGGACCTTGTCAGGTTCAAAGACCTCGGCTGGCAGATTGAAGGCGTCACACCTGTCGACATGTTCCCGTTCGAAGGGCATGTTGAGACTGTGTGCCTCTTGAGCAACCGAAAACCAGATGCGAGAGTAAAGATCGATGTGGATCTGGAAGATTACTACCGTATCAAGGACGAACAGAAAAAGAATAAAGCCTCAGAATAAAATAAAACACCGAACTTAAAGCGAAGAGCTGCTGATGCAAAAAAGCATTAGCGGCTCTTTTCGCATCAAGGGAGGTGGTGCCTATGATCTGACTCACGTGATGACGGAAGGCGATGACAATCAATGACAATCACGAAATGGAGGAAATCATAATGGCAAAGAAAAGAAGCATCAAGGTATATGGCCAGTCAGGCTATAAGTATCAGGAAACGCCCACAATCATGCTGAAGGGAAAGTGGCTGGAAGAACTGGGATTCAAGATCGGAGACTATATCTCCATCGCCTGCGAGGACGGCAGACTGGTGATCACACCGGACGCCGAGAGAGCGGCTGTAAAGGCTGCAGAGGCTGAATACATGGAACGGGAGATGAAAGCCTTACAGAAGCGTTACGAGGCCGAGAAAGTCAAAATTCGGGCGCAGATGGTGGCTGAGCCGGGAGCGAGGTGGTAAGCATGTTTACCACGGAAGAATTACAGGCAATCGACCGGAAGTATTTCACGGTGATCGTTGCGGATGCCTATGACGTGACTCTGATCAGCAATAACACGAAGCATGTCTGGTACATCCATAATGTGGAGCTGAAAGACCGGAACGTTTGTCTGGTATATCACAAGCATAAGATCAGTCACCCCTATCACAGCCATTCCCGGTGTGGGACACTTCGGAGGGCAATCAGGGATATCAAGTCCCATGATCAGTTTCAGTTAAACGGCAGGAAGCCGGTCTATAAGCATTAAAATAGGAGCGGTAGCACCCGAATGATGGATGTTACCGCTCTTTCTTCTTTACTTACGGTTCTTCTTGTGGTGACGGAGCCTCAGATACTCACAGACCGCATCATGCGCGTTATTGATCTCCTGGCGGCCACGGCTGGGCTTGAGGTTGATCTGGACGCAGATATCGTCGATCGGTACTCCCTGCAGGCTAAGACGGATAATCTTGGCATAGCGGGGATTTTCCTTGTCAAAGTGAGCAAGAAGCTGTACCTGCAGTTCTTCCACGGTAGGACCGGGGCAAAGCTTATCCAGAACCTGATCTTCGAGAGGCGGCTGTGTCGTGTCCTCAATATCGAAGGTTTCTCCATCGTACTCATAATCGATCGAGAGCATCTCAATGCGGTTAGGGTTGTAACGTTCGAGAAGTCCCTTGTTGGGACACCCCTTGCAACGTCTGGTGTAAGGACAGGTTTTGACGCTTCCGTCAGGGTTCTTACCGATGATGCAGCGGCCTTCGCGCTTCATGAGCATATCTGCGTTGATCTCTGCCCAAAAGTCCTTCATGTAGCCTTCAAAGCATTCTTCCTTAATCGGCATGAATCCGATCACATAGGGAATTTCGCCGAGGTGCATGGTGGTGAAGTTGGCGTCAATGTAGTCGTCTTCCTTCAGGTCGTAGAGATCCTTGCGGAAGGGAACGAGCACCATTCCCACCGGAACCGGCTGACCATCGAATGATCTGCGGTTGCTGTACTTGTGTGTGTTACTGTAATCTGCTACTCTTGCCATCTTTTTTCCTCCTTTGATTGGCGTGGAGGAGATGTGACGGCCTGCCGTTCACAGGGCTCCTCCGATTGACTTGGATTCCGGAGCAACCCCATGAGGATTTTTCAAAAGCAGCAGATAAAAATTGAATTTCGGGTTGATCTGTGCTATACTTGTTTAGTCGGGTTTGTTAGGGTTTGTTGGAACGCCTTTTCCCGGCTATTTGCATTGAAAAAATCCCTGTGATTGCTCACAGGGACATCAGATAGTTAGCAAAGTTGTCGTGCTATAGTTGGCAGACTTAGTTAAGTTGGAATTTTGAAAAAAGGTGAAAATCTATGACAAATACGGGGATTCCGCGATTGTGCGGTGGTACCGTCTTCACTCTGATACTGGAGGCACGGCAGCAGAGGTACGGGGTCAGAGAGCATTTTGCCGGAGACTCAGACGGGCTTTCAGAGATGGATACGCTGATAGGCTTGGCGCAGGTGATGGTTCCTGATCTGAAGAGACCTGCGAAGACGAGAGAAGATACGGTCCAGGGAAATACGACAGAGTTTAAGATATGCAAGACTGCAGGCGGCAAAGGATACTATCCTTTCAGCAACAGGCAGTCTAAGAAGGCGTTTGATGATAGGGTGAAGGGGTATTACGCAGAGGCACTGAAGGCGATGTGTGATTTCGTGAAGAATTTCATCTGGGTTAAGGGTAGCGACAAGCAGGATGTGAATCTTGTGAAAGCGTTGCTTGATCTGATTGAGAGGGATGATTCCATCAATAATAGCCAGGTGTTCTATATCATGCCGGATGGAAAGCCCGTTACTAAGCAGAGAATCGATCAGATTGACGGAGAAGATGTCTGTTTGGAATCATTCCTTCTTGGTGTCTGGCATTACGCGATAATGCGGCGCGAGGGAAATACGATAGGAAAAGCCACGATGAATGAGTGGTGTCCTTCAAAGGGCGGTGCTCCGAGAGAATATGAAGGTCATATGGGCGAAAACCTGTCAAGGAATATCAGACTGACCTATTTGGGGGATGTGGAGGTTCCTGATCAGGATGAAGAGATTGAGCACATTGAAGCAGAGGTTGTGGAAGGAACAAAGGATCCGGAGCCGGAACCACAGCCACAGACAGTGAATCAAAGTGTCAACAATCCTGTGGTTATCAATATCACGATGAATCAGTCCGGGAACGGACGGCAATATGGATATATCGCAGATTATCATGAGAAGGGAGAGGATTAAGCCTATGGATAAAGATGAACTACAGCCGGCTTCTTCCATGCTCCCGTCGCAGGATCATCCGCAACAGGTTACTGTTCATTTGGAGCAGTCCGGCGGCGAGGGCAAGCAATTCGGTTATGTGCAGAAATACGAGAGCACGAAGAAAACAACGCTGTTGATGATTCCGAGTAACGATTCGGATGATGACGATGACACACCGGATGAACAGATTGAGGTGGACTTCAGCTGCTACAACCTTTTTGTAATAGCAGATGAACAGTTTAGGGGAAAGTATTTTGTTGTGCCGAAGGATAAGGCAATTACGGAGAGTACCCCTTCCGACCTGATGGAGCTGGCGAATCTGACACCTGAGAAGATCGCGGTTGTTAAATCGTTTCCGGCGATATTTGCCAATCAGAATCATTCCTTTGCAAAGACGGATGATTCGCACAAAGCCTTCTTCGGAATCATCAGGGATGTGCAGATCAAGGAAGAGGGCATCTGGATATATTTTTATAAAATGAGAAAGGTCACGCAGCAGGTGTTTAATGAGCACGCGGCGGAATTTGGGATTGAAGGTACAGAGTTTAAGAACGAGCTGGATTGTACGCACTGGTCAATTAAGAGAGTCAATGTATTGGAAACATTGGAAAAAGCGGGTCACAAAATAACATTGATATAAATACAACTCACCGTATAAAGAGTTGCGGAGGTAAGACATGAGCCAGGAATACGAAGAAATGCAAGTTGAAAAATGGGTTAATTTAGAGGATGTCGCAAAGCATCTGAGTATTAGCCAAGATACGGTTCGTACATGGATAAAAGAAGGAAAACTGCCATACTACAGAGCCGGAAAAAGATATAAATTCAAAATTTCCGAAATCGATGAGTGGGTTCGGGAAGGCAAGATACAAGAGTAAACCTTAGACAAGGAGGATGATAATATGGGCAGAAAAATCCCTTCGCTGATCACCGGCATGAAAGTCGATAGAGCGACTTTTCATAATGCGCCGATTGAGAAGCTTTCTTTCATCAATTTCTTTTATGGTAACAACGGAGCAGGTAAGTCATCAATCGCTTATGCTATCGACGAGGATGAAGGTCTGACATGGGCGGACGGAAGATCCCGCGATGACTATGATGTTCTGGTTTATAATCGTGACTTTGTGGAAGAGAACTTTTCTTCTTATGGAGATCTGAAGGGCGTCTTCATCGTCAATAAGGTCAACAAGGAAGTACAGGCTCAGATTGATGCCAAGAACGAAGAGAAGAAGAAACTGGACGGGGAGTTCACCGCAACACAGGATGAGTGGCATAAGAAATCAGATGCTCAGAATACGCTTCTGACTTCATTCCAGAATGAGTGCTGGGATAAGACTGTGCAGCTGAGAGCTGATTTTGCGGATGCTCTTGAAGGAAAGAAAACGAAGAAGGGTTTTGCGGATGCAATACTTGGAGAGGCGAACCCTATAGAGCATGATGCTGAAGAGTTGAAGCGGCTGTGCAAGGTTGCGTTTGATGCTACTTCCAGAACATATCCGGAGTTTCAGAGGGTAGGTACAAAGTCCACTTACGGAACGCTTCCGGGGAAAGACCTTCTGGATAAGATAATCGTCAGCAGCGCAGAGACGGATTTTGCAAAGTTCGTCAGGAAGATCAAGGCTTCTGACTGGGTGCTTGATGGTCATAAGCACTATATACCGAATGAAGAAAACAAGTGTCCGTTCTGCCAACAGAAAATGCCGGATACTTTTGAAGAGGATATAAAGAAGTGTTTTGATGAACAGTATCAGCAGGATGTTTCCGATGTGCTGGAATTTCAGAGCACTTATGACAGCGAGATGGCGGCAATCACACGCAAGCTGCGCGGCAATCTGGATGATGTCATGCCTTCGCTGGATATGATGGATGAATATAAGAGCAAGCTGGAGCTACTTGAAAGCAAGGTTTCCATTAACAGCGGAAGGCTTGCGGAGAAGGCAAAGGAACCG
>Ga0310696_10000785_pt1 | contig 47435 bp, 34 predicted proteins | sample AusTroGonzalo_MG_4_FD_203885 | JGI IMG/M metagenome (GOLD analysis project Ga0310696, IMG submission 203885) | Bovine rumen microbial communities from tropical cattle in Woodstock, Queensland, Australia - Gonzalo_02 (v2) (version 2) | ecosystem: Host-associated > Mammals > Digestive system >... | reverse complement strand
GCAGGAGCTTGTTGTAGCTGAACGATGCCGGCGAGTCGTTGAAGTCACCGCAGATGATGACAGGGTAGGGGCATTGGTTGATGTGCTCCCGGATGGCTTTCGACTGGTGCTGGCGCGCCACGTAGGCCGCCGAAATCTTGCTGGAAAGTTTCTGCGCCTTGTTGTTGAAACTGGAGTCGTAGGAGCCTGCCCACAACGCCTTGCCGGTTGCATAATCCGTGCTGTCCAGGTGCATCGACGACAGGTGGATGTTGTAGATGCGCAAAGTATCGCCGTTGAAGCGGATGTCCACGTACATCGATTTGTTGCTCGACGAGTCGGCGGTCTCCACAAAACCGCCGTCCACAATCCGGTATTTGCTGAAAACGGCCATGCCGAACTGGTAGCCCAACTTGTTCTTGTAGGGCAGCATCACCTTGTGTGTTTTCTCGTTGTCTTTGACATTCAGCGCGTTGATGATAGCTTCGGTGGAGTTGAACCCCGACTTTCCCGTGTTGTCGTAGCTGTATTCCTGGATGCAGAGGATGTCGGGTTTCTCGTTCTGCAGGAAATGGACCACTTGCCTGTTCCGCGATATTTGGTCGTCGCTGTAGATGTTGAAAGCTTTGGCGTTGTAACTCATTACCTTCAGGCAGTTGGTGCAGACCTCCGGCTTGTCGATACCACGGAACTGGAAATGCCGGTCTATATTGTTGACATTCAACAGGATTACTAAGACAGGAATCAGCGCCCAGGTGAAATCGATGACCAACCATACGATGGTCAGTATGAAGCAGGCGATGAGCAGGTAAGGGAAGAAGAGGCCGCAGTAGGCGACGATACTGGAGAACGACGGCGGCAGGATTTTGGCGAAAAAGGCGAACAAAAGGCCGAGTGAAGCCAATATGGTGATGACGATGAGCAGGAATTTGCCCAACTTCTTAAGCCGTCCGCTTTTTTTCTTCGCCATGGGTTATTTCTGGGAATAGTGGAACAGCAGGTCTTTTTCCTCTTTGCTCAGCGCATCGTAACCGCTTTTGGAGATCTTGTCGAGAATCTCGTCGATGCGCTCCTTTTCGGCCTGGCGGCGGGCGTTGTAGTCCTCGTCACTGAGGGGACGGCCGCTCTCCTTGGATACGTAATACTTTGATTTACGGTCGCTTACCCCTTCTTTTTTCCAGAACTGCCAGTTGGATTGGCGACCGTTGTCGCGGGTTCCGTTGAACTGGTAGTAGGTCTGCTGCTGTCCTAATTTGTCGTGACGGTGCCAAAGCCAGATGAGCAGGATGCCGAAAATCATGCCGCCGAAGTGCGCGAAATGCGCCACGCCGTCGGAGGTGCCCACCACACCGTAAATTAACTCAAGAGCACCGAAAATCACCACGAACCATTTGGCCTTGATGGGGAAGAGGAAGTAGATGTAAATCGGGGAATTGGGGAAGAGGAAGCCGAAGGCGAGCAGGATGCCGTAGATGGCTCCGGAAGCACCGATGAGCACGAAACTGTTCAGGTAGCTGTCCTGGATGGAGATGGTGGCGGCCACCAGTTCGTTGAGCTGGTCGGGCTGCTGCAACAGCACGTTGTAGTTGTTCTGCAAAGCTCCTTGCAACTGCGTAATCTGGTTGTTCTCAACGAGATAGCGGTAAGTCTCTAACGAGGGTGCGTCCAGAAACTGGTCGAAAAGCGCCATAGCGGAGTGGATTTCCACGAAGGTGATGAGATAGTGGGTGAGTGCGGCGCCGATGCCGGTCACGAGATAGTAGATCAGGAACTTCTTGGTGCCCCAGTAGTTCTCCACCGCCGCTCCGAACATCCAAAGCGCGAACATGTTGAAGAAGATGTGGCCGAAGTTGCCGTGCATGAACATGTAGGTGATGAACTGCCACAGGTGGAAGTCGGGGGCCTTGAAGTAGTGCAGCCCGAGCCACTTGTTCAGGTCGCAAATGCCCGTTTTCGCGAACACGACGGTTGCGAAGAACACCAGCACGTTGATTATAAGGAGGTTCTTGACGCCTTTCGGCAGGATATTGAACCCGTTGAGTCCGATTTGATTGTTTGCCATTGACTTTCTGTTTGTTTGCTTGGCCCCACACTGCGGCTTCGCCTTGTGTGGGGTTAATTGCGCTTTGCGCGTTTTGCCTCTTCGAGGCTGCTCAAGGAAGCAGTTTCGAAAGCGGCGGCAAAAATACAAAAAAATCGTACTTTTGCCACTCGATATATAAATATGAAAAATACAATAAGGTTATTATTCAGTTTTTTGATATTCAGTGTGTTAATGATTTCGGCGGGGCAGGCGCAGCCGTTGGTCATCATGCACACGAACGACACGCACAGCCAGATTGAGCCCTATTCCTACAAAGGCGATGTCAATGTGGGGGGCTTTTTGCGGCGCGAAGCGGCCATCCGCGAGGTGCGGGCGGAGAACCCGAACACGCTGCTGCTCGACGCCGGCGACTTCTCGCAGGGCACCCCCTATTACAACTTCTTCAAGGGTTATATGGAGGTCCGGCTGATGAACGCGATGGGCTATGATGCGGCCACCCTCGGCAACCACGAGTTTGACAACGGCTGTGCGGCCCTCGCCGCCCGTCTCAAGACCGCCAACTTCCCCGTGGTGTGCGCCAACTACAGGTTCGCCAACAAGAAGTTAGACAGGGTGGTCAAGCAATACGTCATCATTGAGCGCGGTGGTCATAAAATCGGCATTTTCGGCCTCGGGGTGAACTTGGACGGCTATGTGGCACCACAAATCGCCAACGAGGTCACCTACGTTAATCCCTTTCAGGCCGCCAGCGCCACGGTAGCGGAACTGCAACGTCAGCAGTGCGACCTAATTGTCTGCCTATCGCACCTCGGCGTGGATACCACGGTGACGGACAACGACTTCGAGATTGCCCGCCAAGTACCTGGTATAGATGTGATTATCGGCGGTCACTCGCACGAGGAAATCAACCCGCCGGTGGTCATTGGCAACACGCGCGTGTGCCAGATGACGAACCGCGGGAAATGTTTCGGCATCCTCACCCTTGAACAGTAACCTAACAAAACCATACCCTTAATCCTTGAAATAATAATGTCAGAGAATTTGAAATTGGTTGCGGATTTGGCGCTGATATTGACATCGGCGGGAGTCGTGACCGTGATTTTTAAACTGTTGAAACAACCCCTCGTGCTGGGGTATTTGGTGGCCGGCTTCCTCGTGGGACCGCACTTGAACATCTTCCCTACGGTCGCCAGCACTGAGGACGTGGAAGTCTGGTCTGAAATCGGTATCATCTTCATGATGTTCGGGGTCGGACTGGAGTTCAGCTTCAAGAAGCTGATGTCGGTGGGCAGCAAGGCCTTCATCACCGCGCTTATCGGCATTGTCGGCATGATGGGTGTGGGCACGCTGCTCGGCGTCATCATGGGGTGGGGCATTATGGAGAGCATCTTCCTCGGCGGCATGCTGTCGATGTCCTCCACGGCTATTATCGTCAAAGCTTTCGACGACATGAAGCTCAAAGACCAACCGTTCGCACGTCTCACCACGGTGGTGCTCATTATCCAGGACATCGTGGCTGTGGTGATGATGGTGTTGATTTCCACCGTTGCCGCCAGCAAGAACTCCGCACCCGGCAAAGAGATGCTGATGAGCATCGTGAAACTCGTCTTCTTCCTGGTTCTCTGGTTTGTGGTTGGCATCTACCTGATTCCCACGTTATTGCGGAAATTCAAAAACTATATCAACAATGAAAATCTGCTGATTATCTCCATCGGTCTCTGCTTTGCCATGGTGATTGTCGCCAACAATGTGGGTTTCTCCTCCGCTTTGGGCGCGTTCGTCATAGGTTCCATATTGGCGGAGACGGCTGAAAGCCAGCGTATTGAACATCTCACAGAGAGCATCAAGAACCTCTTTTCGGCCATCTTCTTCGTCTCCGTGGGCATGATGATAGATCCGCAGATTCTGGTGCAATATTGGAAACTGATTCTCGCGTTGGTGGTTATCACGCTGGTTGTCAAAGCGTTTGTCTGCTCCGCTTCGGCGGTGGTGGCCGGTGCCAGTTTGGAGGATTCCATCAAGTCGGGCTTCACGCTGTCGCAGATCGGCGAGTTTGCCTTCATCATCGCGTCTGTGGCGGTGGCGCAGCATGTGATGCCGTCGTACGTCTACCCCGTCATCATCGCCGCTTCCGTCATCACCACCTTCACCACGCCCTACTGGATCAAGTTAGCCACGCCGGTTTACAACGGGTTGGAGAAACGGCTCTCCCCAAAGGCGAAACAAAACCTCGATGCTTACGCGCTGTTTGGGGCCAGTAAGGAGGGCAAGAAGAACTGGCGCAGCATCATCAATAGCAACCTCACCAGTGTGCTGGTCTTCACAGTGCTGTCGTTCGCCATCTTGTTCGTGCTCTTCAACACGGTGGTGCCCTTCCTGAAAAAGCTGCCTTTCGTGGAGAATATTCCCGTCTGGTGGTTCAACACCATCTGCGCGGTCATCTCGTTGTTGATTATCTCGCCGTTCCTGGTGGGCATTGTGCGCAACAGCCCGAAGACGTTAGAACTCTACCGCAGCCTGGTGAAGGAGAACCGCGCCAACATGCTGGTTATCATCGTTTGGACACTCCTCCGATTCCTCATCGTCTTCTATTTCGTCTTCTCCATCCTGGTGAAATTCTACAAATACACCAAGTGGGTGATTGTGCTGATCGCCGTGGCGGTTATCTTCATCATGGTGCTTTCGCGCCGCAACCTGAACCGCTTCGCCTCCATGGAGCGGAAGTTCAAGACGAACCTGAACGGGGAGGAGGAAATGCTGAATGCTGAATTATGAATTATGAATGCTGAATGCTGAATTATGAATTATGAATTATGAATGCTGAATGCTGAATGATGATGATATTTCCTTAAGCAGTCCCGAAGGGACAACACGCGCGAAGCGCAATTAACCCCACATAAGGCGAAGCCGCAATGTGGGGCGCGCGAAACACAAATAACCCATACAAGGCGAAGCCGCAATGTGGGGACCTCAATAACCAATAACCCCTAACCAATAACCTCATAAATGGACACCCTATTCTTAGACCGAGACGGCATTATCAACGTGCAAATCGTAGGCGGGTACGTGCGCAAGCCCGAGGAGTTCGAGCTCATTCCGGGCGTGCTGACGGCCATGCAGTGGCTGCGGCCGAAGTTCCGCCGCATTATCGTGGTCACCAACCAGCAGTGCGTGGCCAAGCGCATCTGCAAGATGGAAGACATCGAGGAAATTCACCGGCAGATGCGGGTCACTTTCGAGGAGAACCTCACCCCCTTGGACGCTGTTTATTGCTGTCCGCACAAGGCCGGTGCGGGCTGCGGCTGCCGCAAACCCGACATCGGGATGGCGTTGCAGGCCAAGGCTGACTTCCCCGACCTCGACTTTGCCGACTCCGTGATGGTCGGCGATAGCCTCTCCGACATGCAGTTCGCCGTCAATGCGGGTATCACACCCGTGCATGTCGGCGCGAAACACGAGGGCGAATACGAGGAGATTTTGAAGCTCACGCCGTTACATTACCGGAACCTGCTGGATTTTGCGAAAAATTTTTCTACCGAGCTCTTGCCCCTGCGGGGCTGTTCAAGGAAGTAGTTTTAACTACCCCGGCCCTTCGGGCCATCCCTTCTTAAAAGAAGGGGAATAGGGCTGCTCAAGGAAGCTTCAATAACCCATAACCAATAACCAATAACCATTCAAGAATGACCTTCTTCTTCATCTTCTTCCTCTGCTACCCCCTTGCTGCGCTGCCGTTGGCCGTGCTGTATCTGCTGTTGCCTGTTATCTACGTGGTGGTGAACCCTGTTGTGCGGTATCGGCGCAAGGTGGTGGACGACAATCTGTTGCACTCCTTTCCTGAACTGACGGAGAAAGAGCGTAGACGGATTCGCAACCGTTATTACTGGCATCTGTCGCAGATTGCCGTCGAGATGGTGAAGATGCTGCTGATTCCGAAGCGGGCGTTGCAATACCGTTATCGTTGCAGCAATCCGGAGGTGGTGAACCGCTTTTACGAAGAAGGCAGGAGCGTGATTCTGATGTCGAGCCACTACAACAACTGGGAGTGGATGATTGTGGCGTTGGACGGGATGTTTCGCCACCACGGCATCGGGGTGGGGAAGGCCAACTCGGACAAGGTTTTCGAGAAGTGGGTGAACCGCGCTCGCACCCGCAGGGGCACGGAGGTCTGCTTTGCCGACACCGCCCGCGAAGTTTTCGCGCACTACGAGGAGAACCACATCCCCGCCGCCTACATGATGCTCGCCGACCAGTCGCCTGGTGACCCCAAGAAGTGCTACGTCACGCGGTTTCTGAACCAGAACACCGGCGTGATTTACGGTCCCGAATATTTCGCACGCAAGTACGACATCCCCGTGCTCTACTATGAAGTCATCAAGGAGCGCATGGGCAAGTACCGCGTTGACGTTCAGGTGATTACGGAGTATCCGAACAACGAGCGTCCCTACTACATCACGCAGCGATACGTAGAGCTTTTGGAGGAGACCATTGGCCGGCAGCCGGAGTATTGGATCTGGAGCCACCGGCGGTGGAAGCACAAGTTTGATTAGAAAGGCTTGCTAGTTTTCCAAAAATTCCACCACCTCGTCAAATGTGACGAGCTCTGTGTCGCCCGGCGGGTTGAACACGCCGGGAAGCAGCTCGGAAAGTTCCTCATTCGCCATATTGTTGAGCGTTTGTTCCAACTCAAACACCCTTTTCTTCAGCGGATCATTTTGGTGGAGGTAGCACATCCGGGAGATTTCACCCGCATGGAATTGCTGCTTGAGCTGCTGCTTTTGCCAATTCAGCGATTCCAATAGTTTCTTGCCCTCCTCTTGTTTCCGGCAATAGTCGGCATACCAGTTCGTAAGCGCCTCGCGTTTGCATTCGAGGTAAGCCTTCAGCAGGGTGCGCCGCATCTTCTCCTCTGCTTTGGCTCCGGCTTCTCGGGCGTCTTGAAGTTCCTGCCGCAGAACCAGATTCTCGCGCTGAAGGAGGTAGAGTTCCCTTTCTGTCAGACTGTCGCCCTCGTCGCTGGCTTCCAACAGTTTCACCACCTCTTCCAACGAGTAAGATTCGTAGCGCTCCTTGGCTTCGTCGTAGCGCGTGTTGACCTCCACGAAGGAACGCCAGATGGCGCTGAAAGGGTTGGGCAGGCACTCCGACAGGCACTCCCCTTTGGCGTTGACAATGCCGCAGCAGTTGCGGCCCGACAGCGGACTCCCTGCAATGTAATACACCAACCAGCTGTTTTTGCGGTAGCGGCTGATGATGGCGGGAATGCAGGTCATCCACCATTCCACATACACGCCCAAGGTGGGGCGTTTGAACCCGCTGGTGCCGAAGTAGGCGATGCCGTTTTCTATGGGTACGGGGGCGAGGAACATGAGGCTGTCGTTCAGGATCTTCTCGCGGTGGTCAAGGAAGAAGAAGGCGTGGTCGGTAAAGAATTTCACGGCCTGCTTGCGCTGCAGCTCCACTTCCGGCGGAGTGGGCTTCACAACGAGCTTCTGTCGCCCGATTGTCAGATACTGTCCCGTGGTATCTAGTTTCACGCGGTTGTCGATGGGCGTTGAGGGTTCCCCTTTCGGATAGCACAAAAGTTCGCGTCCGTTGAGCAAGGTGATGTGATGATTCTCTTTCATCTTTCGGTTCCGGTTGCCTTTACACCGGAAGGTTCTATGCCGAAGATGAGAAACGCGGTGTCCTTTATTCGCTAAAGAACACCGCGTATGGCGGGTTGTTATTTAGCGCGTTTTTTAGAGAGGTTGGCAATTTGACATAAATCCGTTCCTCTTTCTCATCCGGCGGCAAAAATACATTTTTTTTGAATGATCAGTTTTCTGCTACTCGCAATTATTTTCTAGCATGGAAAAAATGACCATCTTTGCCATGTCATAAGAAAATCTTTTGACAGTATGCGGGAACAGCATTATTGTTCTGAAATAATTGTATCTTTGCATCTTGATAACTTTGTAATTTTACTTTTATGAAAATCATTTACAGTCCGCATTACGATGGCGAAATTTTCCTCGGCGACCAGCCGGCAATGATGGGGGTTAAATATGTCGGTACAATGGGGTTGCTAGAAGAATTGGGCCTACGGGTTGGCATCAGAAACAAGCCCATGTCCGATGTTGAACGCGAAGCGAATTATCTCTATGCCATGCAAAAGCACATAATCCAAACTCCTTTTGAGAAGGCATCTAAAGTTGATCCTATAGGTGTGGCCTCCAAACTGATGCGATGGAGGGATGACCTTATTATGGCTGGTTGGGATAAAACGGTTCAAGCATCGACACGCAATTTCCCAAAACTATCATTGTTGGCGGCCATAGAAGCGGACTTCAAGGTTTTGGGTGTCGCTGATCTATGGCGGGATGTTTACGATGCCTGTCAAAAAGACAAGACAGTCGCGAAAAGCATTAAAGAAATACAAATAGATTGTCCGTGGAGTGAAATTCCCGCTTTGGTACAACTTACTCTAAATGATGTTGAGAATAAAGGTGTTATAATCACCAAGTCAGTTCCCGAGGAGAACAAAACTCAAAAACTGGATGTGGAAAAGTTCAAAATGCTTGAATTCGCCGACTTGAACGATGCCTACGAATGGGTGGCGAAAGTAAGCGATCTGCCCACTGAAACTGTGATAGTTAATCGTGACAATGTACGACTTAATCACACTTTATTTACATGGGATATGCCCGCAGTTCATTCCTCGCTTGTGCGGAGCAATCCTCAACTGCTGCAGTTGTTCAAATTAAGTATGAGCGTGTTCGCTCGCCCGTTCAATTTGCAGAATCTTGTCTCCTATTTACGCCTGCCAATGAGCCCCATTCCGACGAAGCTTCGCTATGCCCTAGCTTTCTTGCTGACTAAAAACGGCGGGTTTGGTGAAAAAAAACTACGAGAAGAAGGAAATGCCACGGGGAAAAACCTTGATGATTGGGACAACGAGATAGAGAACTATACCTTCTTGAACAAGGAGGGTAAAGCCACAGCTCAAGCTAAAAGCAAAAAAATGCCATTTCTTGATGTTATACGCAAACCTTATGCAGATGGAATTCCAAAAGATGAACTTGTCGCATACATTGAGAAGATAGAGAAATGGCTTCAAGGATTCAAACAAATAAAAGATCTCCCCGAAGCATATAATCGACAAATACATGAGTTGTCGTTGATGTTTTCCTCGTTGATGACCGCAGTTAAAACTTTGCAAGACAAATTACAATATGTTGATATTGAAAAACTTGTCATGCAAATATATCGTCCTATGAGTTATACGCTCCATCAACCTCAAAAAGGGTCGATGAATGTCATCAACGACATTCGCAGCATGGCGGTTCCCGCCAGTACACTCATTTGGCTCGACTGTCAAGCGGAGGACATGGAATCCGACCCCTATGATTTTCTCAACACAGAAGAACGAGAGTATCTTAGCCAAAATGGAGTGACTCTTCCGGATTTTTATCAACACCTGAAATTATTGCGTAGTGAGCGCATCCGCTTGCTCAACAAAGTGAAAGCACAGGTGATTCTTGTGAAGAGTCTCTATGATGGCACAACAAGATTAGGAGAACACAGTATGGTGGCAGAACTGCGGTATCATTGTAAGAGCGGATTGCCGACAACGACAGTTGATAAACTCTTTAATGGCTTAAGACCAATAAATAATACCCCTGATAAAATAATAGACTGCTTTAATTCTCAATTCTATTATGAATTGGGAAATATTGCATACCAAGGGCGAAAAGAGAGTAACACCTCCATTGACACGCTCATCTATTTCCCATTCAATTACGTCATGGAGTATGTGGCTGATTTGCCAAATCCCGTTGATGAAGAATTGAAGAACACATACCTTACCTTGGGGCTGGTGGCGCACTATTTTTTCCAACATGTGATTGAGGACAGCAATAGAGAATTGAAAAAAATGCGAGCAATCGTTGACACTGAATTCAAAAAACGTTTGGAGGAGGCCATCGATGCCACTGGACTCATACTGCGCCAACCAGAGAATGCATCACAGTTGCATGTTTTCAAATGGCAATTGAAAGATAGTGTGCTGGCTCTTATTGACATCATGGAGCAACTGAATCTCAAACCTGAAGATTGCGAAAAGAATTTTCCCGAAAATAAAAAAGATAAATTCGAAATAGAGGGAATTGGTCCTTTCGGTGCACGAATAGACTTGCTGCTTATCAACGATACTGGCAATTATGTCATTTTTGACTTCAAATGGAGTATGGGAAAGTCGTACATCGAAAAAATGCAGAAGTGTAATGCTATTCAATTGGAACTCTATCGCCAAACTGTACTCACTACATATGAAAAGCAGGGCAAGGGTGTTGCAGGGGTTGGTTATTATCTGATGCCCAAGAAACAACTTGTCACTTATGACTTCGAGGAAATACCCGATTCGACCCTCATCAAAAAAATAGATAAGGACAGCACTGGTTTATATGAGAAAATAAAAGCATCATACTCGTACCGTATGAAAGAAATTCGCAAAGGTCATATAGAGGAGGCGGAAATGATGGACATGAAGGATGTGCCAAATTGTTACTTTGCTGACCAAAAAGAAAAGAATCTATGTCCTTTGGAGACTGAGGAAATAGGAGAAGGCAGAGGTGCGAGAAGGATTATTACACAAATCAACAAATCATCGGAGAAGGTACTCCGTCCAAGTGTAAAGAACACGTTTGTTAACCAAGAAAAAGAGCCGTCGGAAACAGCAACATCCCATTCAATTTTAAAAGGCAGACTAAAATGAAAAACGTAACTTATATCAATGCCGGCGCGGGTTCCGGAAAAACCTTCACCTTGACAAAAATTTTGTCAGAGCGATTGGAGAAGGGAAATGTGAAACCATCTCAAGTGATTCTTACCACTTTTACGGAATTGGCAGCCACTGAATTTCGTGAGAAAGCCCGAAATAGGATTCTTGCTGGTGATGACCCTGAAAATGCCAATGAGAAATCCAGTTTGGATGCGGCAGCACAAATTGACAGCGCCACCATCGGAACCGTGCATTCCGTCGCTTTGAGATTTGTCAAGAAATTTTGGTATCTACTGGATTATGGCGCTGATATTCAAGTCATCTCACAACGTGATGAGGAATTCTACCTTAACCAGTCTCTAAACCGCATCATGAGTGACACAGACGATACGGGAAAACTAAAACGACAATCCGACTTGGATAATTTCCGTCGTTTTCGCGACTATTTTGAGATCAATGATTCTTTTGGACGTCCCGACTATCAGTTCTGGCAGCAATATCTAAATGACGTGGTGGAGAAGATGGAGTATTATGGTGTGGACGAAATTCAGACAAGCATTGACAAGAATTATAAAATGCTTGATGCTGTATTTGACCAATCTGTTCCAGATATTAATAAGATCAAGAATGCATTAGCTGAATATCGTGATTATTGCAGAAAACAAAGCACAAAACCAGACGACAAGGCAGACAGACATGCTATAGAAGCAGACAGACTTTATGTACTATCCGAACAGAATCGCCAATGCTGGTTGGACATTCAAAAATTGACAAAAGAAGACCCTGTATCACCTACAAAACTTGCACAATCAGAAGCCGCTTCAAGCTATTCCTGGTTGTGCGCCACCATGAATAATTATGCGGCATCCGTCTCTCACCTTGATGTTTTGAAACCTTTTGTGAAATCTATCTTCAATGTGGCGAAAGAGTGGCGTGAGGATTTTATAAATTACAAAAAAATCAATCGCATCATCTCTTACAATGATATGGAACAACTGTTCCTGCATCTGCTCGAAAACGAAAGTGAAGTTCGGGATTATATCAGTAACCACTATCGACTTATTTTGGTGGATGAGTTTCAGGATTCCAACCCTATCCAACTGAAGATTTTCAACCAGCTATCCGAATTGATCGCCATCAACAACGGACATTCAGTCTGGGTAGGAGACCCCAAGCAAGCCATATATGGTTTCCGTGGCGCCGACACCGAACTGGTGAACTCTTTGTCAAAGAGTTTCCGTTTTTATGAAGATGCTGAAATCCATGAAGAAGAAGGTGACAACAAGTTGGGAACCGGCCGTTTAGTGGAAAGTTGGCGTTCGCGGGCAAAGTTGGTCGAACTGGTGAATGATACTTTTTACAAACCTTTTGTGGATTATGGAATCAACCAATTGTTAATCAAACTCGATCCGCATTTTAAAGACGACAAACTGGACACGGATGCCATTGAGCATTGGGAGTGTGGGGAGAGTAACCAGACAAAAGCGGCTGCGGCATTAGCAGTTCAAGTGGAAAAACTGTTACAGTCAAAAGTTTCAGTACATAAAGGGCAAATGGATGAAGATCCAAGTGCTATAACACCTCGTGATATCGCTATTCTGTGCCGAAAAGGGGGCCCTGTCAAAACCATTGTAAAGGCACTCCGGCAAAGAAACATTCCAGTTTCAGAACCGGAAGATGATATTTTGCAACGTGTCGAAGTCCAATTGGTTATTGTCCTATTGCGCTTTATCCAAAATCCTTCTGATAAACATCTTTTGGCCGACTTGATGCGACTGTTATGGGGCAAATCAACAGAGGAGATCCTAAAGGATCGAATTAATTATGTGCTGGGACTGAAAGAGGGAGAAGATGACTGTTGGCATTGTAATGTGAAAACCTCACCAGTAGAGGAAGTTGATGATTCCAGTCAAGAGGTTAATACAGAAACTTCCGGAACCGACAGCGGAAAAGAGGAAGATGTCGCCGAAGAGACAATTGATGATTCAAACGAGGATGTGACATTCGACATAGATGATTCAGATGAAGACATGGATGTCGAGTTGGAAGACGATGAAATTGCGAATTATGTGTCACGTCTGCGCAAACAGTTAAGCAGATATAGAGATTTGTCGATTCCGGAAATGGTAAGGGCTTTGATTTACGAATGCAATCTCCCCGCCTTGACAGCCAAATGGGGCGACCAGCATATCAGACAGCAGAATCTATCCACTTTACAACACCTGGCCGAGGACTATGACCGGATGTGTCTGCAAATGGGGCAAGGAAGCTCCATCAGTGGTTTTGTCAACTATCTGAAAATCAATGAACCCGATAAGGAAAAAGACAACATATCAGACACAGTCAAGGTCTTTACCTATCACGCTGCAAAAGGTTTGGAGTGGCCTGTGGTGATTCTGCACAGTTTGGATAATAATGTTCTTGAACAGAACGATTTTATCAGAAAAAACATCATGAAAGTGAGGGAAATGGAGTTGACCGATGACGTTGCTCCTAATCAATCCACCAAAACAGATCCTTTCAACAAGAAGTATTATATTCACTTTTTCCCGTTTATACTTAGTAGTTCAAGAAGCAACGTTCCTGCTGTCGTGCTAAACAACATTGTGGAACTTCCTATATACAAACCCTTAAAGAATAAAACCGTCAGCGAGGAGTGTCGACTGCTTTATGTAGGCATGACACGAGCGAAAGACAAGCTTGTCACTTTTGGCTATAAACAAAAATATAGTTGGCTGATTAATATTGGGGTGAACAATCCGACACAGGATTATATTTGGGGAGATTTTAATCATTCTGAAGAAACAAGTAGTACAGTTGACAAAGAAAAATATAGACCCACACTCACCAACTTGACCGCCCCGGAAGAGATAAATGCTGCAGATTGCTCCGACACGTATAACATGCAGGAAAAGCCATCTTCTCATTCCGTATTTGAAAAACGTTATCTGTCGCCCAGCAAACTTAAAAGTTTTGCCGGCTATACCAATCACGAGGAATGGAAAGAAAAAGGAAAGGAAATTCAGCACAGAGGGTGGGGAAAGGATTATGATGAAATTGGCAGTTGCATCCACGACATTTTTGCCGTCTATCAGCCGGGGCAGGATCAACAGAATAAGGCAGCTGCCATTCGTGTCATCAGCGGTTATGGTCTGACCAATAAGCTTGTTGACTATGTAGATGGCATCATTGGTTCCGCCGACTGGTTGTATGAACAATTACGGTGTAAATTTCCGCAAAAGGATAATGACATGGTCAAGCGTGAGTATCCTTTCCAACTAACACTGGACAATGGGCAGACCCTGCGTGGCGAGATGGACTTGTTGTGGTTCTACACCGATGAAAATGGTAAGCAACACTGCGTATTGGTGGACTACAAGCCTTACCAGGGAGTGTCTTTGCACAACTACACCCAAGAGAAATTGCCTCAGCTCTCTGCATACGCCTCAGCCCTGAAGGCCAACAATATTGATGTCACACACGCTCTGATCTATTATCCGGTTCATGGAGCAGTGCATGAGTTGCTGAACAGCACCTCGTCCCCCGCGTGGTGATTTTGTTTAGAAAAAAGTTTGCCACATGTGTTGAGTGTTTGATGTTTTTGTAACTTTGCCGCGTTGTTTTCCAAATTATTCTTTTAAATAATTTCAGATATGAATAAGCCAATCCTTTTCTTCGACATGGACAACGTCCTTGTCAAATTCAAGTCTGGTATTGACAAGCTGGACGAAGCGACAAAACAAGAATACGGTGAATATTACGACAGCGACGGTGTCAAACACGAGGCGCATTACGACGATGTGCCGGGCATTTTCGCACTGATGGAACCGATGGATGATGCAATTGATGCCGTGAAAAAACTGGCCAAGAAATACGATGTTTACATTCTCTCCACCGCCCCGTGGAAGAACCCCACGGCATGTAACGACAAGTTGGCGTGGGTGAAGAAGCACTTCGGCGGTGAAAAGGACGATGTCTTCTACAAACGGCTCATCCTTACCCACCATAAGAACCTTTGCCACGGAGATTATCTCATCGATGACCGACCGGACAAGTGCGGGGTTGACAAATTCACGGGTGAGGTTATCCACTTCGGCTCGGAGAGGTTCCCGAATTGGGTTGCGGTGGTGGAGTATCTGATGGCGAAGTGATCTATTTGATTCTGTTTTTAATTCTGTCAATCAATTCATCTATGTTATAGCCCGTTGCATCAACTTGTTTGGCCGCTGCTCTATAACGACTGTTATTCTGTCGGTTTGCAGGAGTGTCGCCATTCCCTGGCGACCTCTGTGCGGCAGGGATGCCGCACCTCCTAAGGCAGTTGCAAAAAACATAGCGTTTCCAGCAATTTTTATTCCGAAAAATGCTATTTTTGCGGATTAAAAATTGCTGAATGACTGATTCTGATTTGAAGAAATTAAAGGACGACCTCTGGCACTCCGCCGACATGTTGCGCTCGGGTGCCCATCTTGGTCCAAACAAATACGGGCAGCCCATCTTGGGGCTTATCTTCCTGCGCTATGCCGACATCCTTTTCAAACAGCACAAGCAGGAAATCGACAAGGAATATGCCAAGTGCAAGGGCACCCGTATGGAAAAGCCGTATAAGGACGTGGCCATCGAAAAGTGCGGTTTCTTCCTCCCTGAATGCGCCTATTATGACACCATTAACGAAGCGCCGGACACCGCTCATAAAGCCGTATTGGTGAAAGAGGCGATGGAAGCCATCGAGAAAGAGAACGCCAAGATGGACGGTGTGCTTCCGAAAGAGGTGTATGGGCAGTTAGTGCCGGATGACGAGCCGGAGTTGCTCAGCAAGATTATCCGTGTGTTCAAGGACATACCCGAAAACATCAGCATTGACCTTTTTGGCGAAATCTATGAGTATTTCTTGGGCAAGTTTGCCTTGAGCGAAGGGCAAGGAGGAGGCGCATTCTACACGCCCGCCTCTGTGGTGCAATATATGGTGGAAGTGCTTCAGCCGGTTACGGGCGACAAGAAGTTTCTCGACCCCGCGTGCGGATCGGGCGGAATGTTTGTGCAGGCGGCCCGCTATATGCATCGCCATAATGCTTCCAACAGCAACATGATGAATTTTCGATGCTACGGTGTGGAGAAAGATCCCGATACCGTGAGACTCGCCAAGATGAACCTACTGCTGAACAACGTGCGTGGTGACATCATCGAAGCCAATTCTTTCTATTCCGACCCGCATAACGCTTTCGGGCGTTTCGACTACGTGATGGCAAATCCGCCGTTCAACGTGGACGAGGTGGTGGTGGACAAGGTGATTGAGGACAAGCGGTTCAACACCTACGGCGTACCGCGCAACAAAACCAAGAGTGCCAAGAAGGCTTCTGACAAGAAAGAGACGGTGCCTAATGCCAACTATCTGTGGATTGGCTTGTTTGCCACCTCGCTGAACGAGCACGGCAAGGCGGCGCTCGTGATGGCCAACTCGGCCAGCGATGCTGGCGGCTCGGAGCTGGAAATCCGTAAGAAGATGATAGAGGACGGCATCATCAGCCAGATGGTGACGCTGCCCAGCAATATGTTCTCCACCGTCACGCTGCCCGCCACCTTGTGGTTCTTCAACAAGGAGCGCAAGCGCAAGGACGAGATCCTCTTTGTCGACGCCCGCAATATCTTCACGCAAGTTGACCGCGCCCACCGCAAGTTCTCGGAAGAGCAGATTAAGAACCTCGGTGTCATCAGCCGTTTGTACGAGGGTGACTCTGACAGTTTCTGGGCATTGGTGGATGAATACAAAGCCGCAGGAAAACAAGCCGAAGCGGACTGGCTCTTGGAGCGCTGGCCCGAAGGCAAATACAAGGATGTGATTGGGCTGTGCAAAGTGGCAAAACTCGAAGGTGAAGACGGAATCATAGACCAGGACTACTCGCTGAACGCTGGCCGCTACGTGGGCGTGGTGATTGAGGACGACGGAATGACCGAGCAGGAGTTTGCCGACACGATGAAGGGCTTGAATACCGAGTTCTCGCAACTCAACGCCGAAGCGTTGAAGTTGCAGCAGGAGATTGAGAAAAATATGAAAGAACTGTTTGGGAGGATATGATTATGGAATATGTCCGAATACGGGAACTACTTGCTGACAAAAAGATGGTAACTATAAGTCCATCAATAAAAATAGCAAAAAGCGATATTTGCTCCGAGGGCTTATATCCAGTTGTATCTCAAGATGAATCGTTTATTTTGGGATACACTAATTGTGATGATAAGAAGTTACAAACACCGCCATATATTGTCTTTGGGGATCATACAGAGAGCATTAAATATATTGATTTCAAATTCGTACAAGGTGCAGATGGTATCAAAATTTTAAAGGTTAATGAAGAGTGTGGAAATCCTCGATACTATTATTATGCTCTCTTATGCTTTTATAATAAAACGGGATTTTATGAGAGACATTTCAAATTGTTACGCCGTACATTTATTCCTGATATTACCAAAGATGAACAGCGCCGCATAGCCTCCATCCTATCCGCGTACGACAATCTGATAGAGAACAACAACAAGCGCATACGGTTGTTGGAGCAGATGGCGGAGAATTTGTATAAGGAGTGGTTTGTGCGGTTCAGGTTCCCAGGGCATGAAAAAGTGAATCATGTTGACTCCAAAATTGGAAAGATACCCTCTTCATTTACCGTAACCACTATGAATGAGGTATTTGAAGATTATATAGGAGGTGGCTGGGGAAATGATGAAAAAACCGAAGAGTTTCCTGTTTCGGCAAGTGTAATTAGAGGCGCAGACTTTCCGAATGTGTGGCGTTATGATTTGTCAACTTGTCCTAGACGTTATCATAAAACAAGTAATTATAAGTCACGTCAACTTCAAGATGGCGATATTGTTCTTGAGATTTCAGGTGGAACATCAGAACAACCTGTTGGCCGTACTATCTTAGTTACGCAGGACATGATAAATCGTTTTGAAGACGGGAAAGTGATATGTGCGAGTTTCTGCAAGTTGATAAGACTCAAAATGAACAAGATTTCTCCTTACTATTTCTACTATTGGATGCATTATTTATACGACACCCGTATCATCGACAGATATCAATTGCAGTCAACAGGTATCATCAACTTCAAATTCGAAGCTTTCCTGAAGAAAGGTATCCTTATGCTTCCACCTAAAGAACTGATGTTGTCATTTGAGAAACAAATTGTCCCATTGCTTAAGGAGATAAATCAACTTGCAATGCAAAACGAAAACCTCACCCGTCAGCGCGACCTGTTACTCCCTCGACTGATGAGCGGCAAACTTGAAGTGAACGTAAAAGAATAATCCAATATAGAACTATGGCAACGACAAAAATAACAGATCTATTTAATGACAGATATTTTGAAATACCAAGGTATCAGCGAGGATATGCATGGGAAAAACAGCATATACGCGAATTGTTTGAAGACATCAAAGAAGCTATTGACTCAAATTCATCTCACTATATAGGAACAGTTGTTCTTTCCAAGTGCGCCACTGATCCGAAAAAATTCTTTGTAGTTGATGGGCAACAGCGTCTAACAACAATAACCTTACTCATTGCCCAACTTCTACAAAACATTCAAGATAGCGATACAAGGATTTATCAGAAAATGCACTACATCAAAAAAGGAGCTCAGTACAGCTTGAAACCTTTGGAAAGAGATGTGCAACTATTTCAGCAGTTATTAGACGGAAATACGTCAGCAACTCCACAGAACAAGAGTCAACGCTATATGTTAGAGGCCGTCGAAGAAATGAAATTCCAGATTGCAAACATTCAAGAACCCGAACGTTTTCTTGATGCAATCGGGAATCTTGAGATTATGGAGTTTATTGAAAACTCGGAAGGCGATGCCATTCGAATATTCCAAACCGTAAATGACAGAGGCAAATCCTTGTCGAACATGGAGAAAATAAAGAGTTTACTCATTTATTTTTCCAACAAGTATTTAGACAAGAAGTACGATGATTCAATTAACGCAGTATTCAGCGATATTTTCGAATTGTATGATTCAATCAAATACAACGGTGGAGACAGAATAGGGATTAATCTGATCAAACGTCAGAATTTTACGGAAGACAATATTCTGAGTTACCACTATGTAACCTATTTTCCCGACAACTATGAGCCATCGGCCGAATATGTGCTCAAGACTATTAAACAAAAACTAACTGAAATTAGAAAAGGAAGTGATTTCAAGGATGCAATGGCAACCTTTATCAACCAGTATATCGGAAGTCTAAAGTCTTTCTTTTTAAATCTCAGAGATATTATTTCCAGAGTAGGCACGGATACTAAGTACTACAAGTTATTTGTTATCTTAAATCTATCTGCTACACTTTATCCGCTTATTGTCAAACTACAAGAGAAGGGAGTCCTGGAGAAAAACCTGGTTGGACCTAAATTTATCGGCAAAAAGTTCTTCGATTTAGTCGAATTAATAGATGTTCGAGTATATAAAACAAGAGGCACTGATCCAAAAGCGGACATTGTGAAATTTGTAAGCTCAATTAATGGAAAGACTGATATTGAAATACAAAACTGGCTGTTGTGGTTCAATACCAAATGGATGAGCAAAGATCAGTTTAACGCGAGTTTGAGTGTAAATATTTATCCTAATGGTGCATTGCCTTACATTTTTGTGAATTATTGTGAATCGATACGAAACAATGAATATTCTTTGCAAGAATTAAAAGACATTGTGTCAACCGTTCCGACTATAGAACACATTTTATCTCAAACACCAGATTTTCAACCTGAAAGTTTAGGCTTTGAGGATATGGAGGACTTTGTTTCATACGAACACCGTATAGGCAATTTGTCGCTTTTGGAAAAGTCTCTTAATTCAACCATACAAAAGAAAGTTCCTTTGTTAAAGGTTGAATTAGGATACGACAAAAGTGGTTTTGAGATGACAAAAAAACTTGCAAGTGATATTATTGCAAATCAAACATTTGCAAAACAAGATGTAATAGATAGAACAGAGGAATTAAAGGGATACTGCGTCAAACGCTGGTGGGCTGGTGTGCCGGACGGTCATCCCGATGATGTTATATCTGACGAAATTGAAAGCGAAAATATCTAATAGATACGATATGAAATCCTTTATCAGCGAAGACGATATAGAACAATCCCTGCTCCAACGGCTTGTAGCCCTGAAGTGGAACTGGATAGAGTGCGACCCGGCGGTGGAACAGCAGGACGAGGTTGCCCGTACGGGACGCGCTAATTCCGCAGAATGCGTGCTGCCTGAAATTCTGCGCTCCAGCTTGAAGCACATCAATCCCGATGTTGACCAAGAGATTATTGACTCGGTGGCCAAAGACCTCCGAAAAGACTTTTCCGGGACCGACATTGTGGAGACCAACTATAAGCTCTACAATCAGATTCGCAACGGCATCAAAGTCAATACGCGTGTGGATGGCCGGGACGATTTCGTGATTGTGAAGCTAATCGATTTCGAGCAGCCATTGGAAAACGACTTCACCGCCGTCAACCAGATGTGGATCAAAGGGCACTACCGCTACCGCCGCCCTGATGTGCTGCTGTTTGTGAACGGACTTCCGCTGGTGTTCATCGAATTGAAAAACTCTACCGTAAAAGTGGAGGAGGCCTATAACAAAAACCTCTGCAGCTATCGTGAAGACATCCCCAACATCTTCGCGCTGAACCAAATCTGCGTGCTCTCCAACGGGCTCACCACCAAGCTGGGCGCTTTCAATGCCGGATATGAATTCTTCTTCGAGTGGTTGCACGTGAACGACGAGAAAGAGAAGGTGGACCGCAAGAAGATTGCCGAAGAGGGATCGTCGATTCTTTACCTGATAGACGGTTTGTTCCGCAAGGAACGCCTGATTGACTACATCGAGAACTTTATCTTCTTCGACAACAAGCAGATTAAGATTATCGCCAAAAACCACCAATATTTAGGCGTGAATAACCTGATGGAGAATGTCAAGAAACGCAAAACGTTGAAAGGCAAGTTGGGCGTATTCTGGCACACGCAAGGTTCCGGAAAGAGCTATTCGATGGTGATGTTTGTCCGGAAGGTGCGCCGCAAGCTAAAAGGCAACTTCACCTTCCTGGTGATTACCGACCGCGACGATCTCGACACCCAGATACACAAGACCTTTGTCCGCACGGAAGTGATTGGTCCCAAGGAGGAATGTCAGCCGAAGAACTCGTCGCAGCTGCGTGAGTTCCTCTCTACCAACAAGCCGATGGTCTTTACGTTGATACACAAGTTCGGCTACGACAAGACCAAGAAATACCCGCTGCTCTCCGACCGCGACGACATCTTCGTGTTGGTGGATGAAGCCCATCGCACGCAATACAAGCAGTTTGCCGAGAATATGCACACCGGCATCCCCAACGCCAACTACATCGCCTTTACGGGAACCCCGCTGCTTGGCAGCAAACGACTGACCAATCAATGGTTTGGCGACTATGTGTCGGAGTACAGCTTCGGGCAGTCGATTGACGACGGTTCCACGGTTCCGCTGTTCTACTCGCGCCGCGTTCCCGAGGTGGGTTTGGAAAACGACTGGCTCGATACCGATGTGGATAGAATTGTGGAAGAAGAAGAACTTAACGCATCCGAGCAATACCTGTTGGAAAACTCATCCTCGCGGATCATCGAGGTCATCAAGCGCGATGAGCGTTTGGATAAGATTGCGCAAGACATCGCCCATCATTTCCCGCATCGTGGTTTCTTGGGCAAAGGCATGGTGGTGAGTGTGGACAAATACACCACTGTCAAGATGTACGACAAAGTGCAGCACTACTGGCAAGAAGAGAAGAAAGCGCTCATCAAGGAAAGAAATGCCGAAAAGGATGCCAAGAAGCGCGAGGAACTGACCCAGCGCTTGAAGTATATGGACAATGTGGAGATGGCTGTCGTGGTGAGCGAGGAAGCCGACGAGGTGCAGAAATTCCATGACAAAGGGTTGGAAATTGCGCCGCATCGCAAGAAAATGAATGAGATCACGCCCGATGGAAAGGACATTGAAGACCGTTTCAAAGACAAGAACGACAAGCTTCAGTTGGTGTTTGTGTGTGCTATGTGGTTAACCGGTTTTGACGTACCGTCGCTTTCCACGTTGTATTTGGACAAGCCCATGAAAAATCACACCCTGATGCAGGCCATAGCGCGTGCCAACCGTGTATTTCCCGGCAAGGCCTGCGGTATCATCGTGGATTATGTCAACGTTTTCAAATACATGCAGAAGGCCCTCTCGGAATACGCCACTGGGGCTGACGGTTCGCAGTACCCCGCAAAGGACATCGACCAGCTGCTCGAGAATATCGACCAGTGTGTCACGGAAACCGACAAATTCTTGGGACGTATTGGTATCAGTTTGGACAAGATTCTGGCAGAGACGGACACCTTGAATCGGGTCGAGATGTACCGCACGGCCTACAACCGCATTTTGGAGAGAGACGACTGGAAAGACCGCTTCAATGTGCTCACCAACCTGCTCGAAAACCTCTATGATGCCGCCAAGCCTGAAATTTTTGAAAAGAACTGGTCCAACGAGAAATTCACTCCCATCATGTACCTTGTTGGTTTGTTCTACAATCAGATTGATGATGAGAAACTGAATCGTGCAAAGGCTAAGATGGCCGATATTTTAGACACAAGCGTCACATCCAAAGATGCGGAAGACAAGAGTAAATACGTCATCCACGAGGGGAAGGTTATAGACTTGAGCAAACTGGAAGTGGATGGTCTCCGCAAGGCCATCGAAGCTGCGCCGTATAAAGCCCTTGAAATCAGGGAGCTTCGCGTTTACATCGAGCAAGCTTTGGAACAGATGATCAACAAGAATTGCACCCGAATCCGGTTCTCGGAACGTTACAAGAGCATTATCGACCGTTACAACGCTGGCGGCAGCGAGAACGAAGACTACTACGAGAAACTGCTCGAACTCATTGAAAGCCTGAAACGAGAGCAGAGTCGCGCTACCAAAATGGATTTGGAAGAGGAAGAACTGGAGATCTTTGATCTGCTCATCAAAGACCGTAAACTGACCCAGGCCGAAGAACAGAAAGTGAAGTTAGCGGCGAAGAATCTTTACAAGAAGCTTCAGGAAGAAAAGGACAAGGTGATGGTTGTGGACTGGTACAAAGACGAGCAGCCCAAACAAAAGGTGTTGGGCCTTATTCAAGTATCCCTCAACAACGATCTTCCCGAATCTTACGACCGTGAAGTGTTCAGCACCAAGACCAACCTCCTGATGAACCACTTCATCGACATGGCGGTGCAAGGTTATGGCTGGGTGGCGGCATAGAAAACATTTGCAGTATACCATCTACTATTGACCGGTCTGCGTTTTTCGCCGCTCTATCCCCTTGCGAGTCCGAGATTCCGTTTGGCCCGTACTTGCAAAGCTCTTTCGTTAATGCGTATGCCTCGTTAATGCGAGGCTTTTTCGTTCTCACTTGGCGGTCAAACGGAGCCCCGTACACGCAAGGACGGGGTGTTGCGGAAAGTTCCATCCGCTGGGATGCGGCTGCACCTATGCTTTGCCCCTATCCCTTCCAAAATCTTCCGAAAATCCGCCCGTCTAGCTCGATGCGCAGGCCTAAACTTCTTCGTGCGTTTTTTACAATTTGCAACTTTCATATCGAAAAATGTCATTTTTATATGTTTGATTTTTAATTAGTTAAATTAATTTTGCCGTTGGTTTTCCCGGAAGAATTTTGTATGTTTGCAGTCTCGAATTATTAAAATTCAAAATAAAAAAATCTTATGAAACAAAATGAAATAACAGCAGAGAACGGACAACAAACCACGAACACTGGCGAGATTATCCTTTACCAACCGGACAACAGCATCAAATTGGAGGTGCGCATGGAGGGCGAGACAGTGTGGCTGACACAATCACAGATGGCCTTGCTGTTCGGATGCTCCCAAGATAACATTGGCTTCCACCTAAAGAACTTATACGCAGAAATGGAAATTGAACAAGAAGCAACTACCGAGGAAATCTCGGTAGTTCGATTTGAGGGAAATAGAAAGGTTACAAGGAGAATAATTCATTATAATTTAGACGCCATCTTATCGGTAGGCTATCGTGTTAGCTCAAAAAACGCCACTAATTCCGTCAATGGGCAAATTCAGTACTGAAAGAGTACCTCCTTCACGGTTACACAGTAAACCAACGGATTGAACGCTTGGAGCAGCGTGTCATCAAAACCGAAGAGCAAATCGGGTTCTTCGTACGAACTGCCCTGCCGCCCGTGGAAGGTGTTTTTTTCGACGGCCAGATCTTTGATGCCTACGCTTTCGCCTCCGACCTGATACGTTCTGCCAAAAGGCGCATCATCCTCATCGACAACTATATCGATGACTCGGTGCTTCTGATGTTGGCGAAGCGGGCAGATGGTGTAACGGCGGAGATTGTCACGCGACGCGTTACAGAAACACTAACCTTGGACATCGAACGACACAATCGGCAGTACCCGCCTTTAACCGTTAGGGAATGCGACCGCTTCCATGACCGATTTCTCATCATCGACGACACGGTGTATCACCTCGGAGCATCACTCAAAGACTTAGGAAAGAAGTTGTTCGCGTTTTTTCACCCCGAATGCGCGCACCATTCCGCCGCCGACGATAGGAGGTGGCGGAACTGACTTGATTTATTTCCTTGGATTTTGTCAAAATTCATATTTTTATTTCCTTGGATTTTGTCCTATTTTGAAGATTTATTTCCTTGGATAAAATATTTTTCGTATTTTTGCATTCGAAAAAAATCGGAACAAGAAAAAATGTATTATCCAAGATTTATAGATAGTTATCTCTCAGAATGGGCGTCGCGCAAGATGCATAAGCCGTTGCTGCTCAGGGGTGCCCGTCAGGTGGGCAAGTCAACCGCCGTCCGCCATCTGGCGGAAAACTTCGAGAGTTATGTGGAGATCAACTTCGAGAAGCAGGCCTCCTATATCCCACTGTTTCAGGTGAAAGACATCGACGTGAAAGCGATAGTCTCCCAGATTTCGGCAATGGCTGGCAAGCGCATAGAACCAGGAAAGACCCTGCTCTTCTTGGACGAAGTGCAAGCCTGTCCTGAAGCCATCATGTCGCTGTGGTTCTTTAAGGAAGACCTTCCCGATCTGCATGTGGTGGCTGCCGGCTCACTGCTGGAGTTCGCCCTTGAAGACCTTTCTTCTTTCGGTGTAGGCCGCATTCATTCAATGTTCATGTTTCCGATGACCTTCGACGAGTTCCTCGTTGCCAACGGTGAACAACTGCTGATGGACGCCCGCAACGGAGCCTCCTCCTCCCAGCCGTTACCGCAGCCGCTTCATGAGAAACTGGTGGGCCTCACACGGACTTTCTTGCTTGTGGGCGGAATGCCCGAAGCGGTGGCCCAATGGGTGGAGACGCACGACTATCTGGCCTGTCAGGAGGTGCAGGACGACATCGTGGTGACCTACGAGGATGACTTCCCGAAATACCGCAAGAAAATCGATCCCATTCTGCTTCGTAATACCATGCGAAGCGCTGCCGTGCAGGCCACGAAGAAGTTCGTTTACTCCGCCGTGGAGGGCAACTACAAAGCCGCCGAGGTGAAGAAAGCACTGGATATGCTCACCAAAGCCGGGATAGTGATACCTGTGACGCATAGCGACGGCAACGGCAACGGCCTCCCCTTAGGCAGCGAAGCCGACAAATCGTACCAGAAGATGTTGTTGCTGGATACTGGACTGATGCTGCGTCTGTTGAATATGACCACGGGCGACATCTCGGAGCTCACCGAGCGGATACTGACGAGCAGCGTCACCGATCTGGTCAACAAAGGACCGATGGCTGAGATGCTGGCCGGATTGGAGCTGCTGCACTACCGCACGCCGAATATCCGCCATGAGATGTACTATTGGCAGCGTCAGGCGAAGAACTCGCAGGCCGAGGTGGATTACCTCTCCAGCTACCGTCAGATTGTTCTGCCTATTGAGGTGAAAGCCGAGACGCAAGGCGGCATGAAGAGCCTCTGGATGTTCATGCGTGAGAAGAGACTCGTGAACGCCACCCGCAGCTCGCTGGAGAACTTCGGAACTTTCAACTATGTGGACCCGGAAGCCAACGGGGCGGTGCGTCATGTGCAGATCTGTCCGCTCTATGCCATTTCGCAGATGGAGAGGCTGTTAAAGGCTTTCCGTTGGGGATAAAGCCCCGCAAAACAAATGCCGCAAGCCTGTCACGATTTTGACCAACCCGTTGTCCTTTGAGTCGATGAGTTGTTGCATACATGCCGGTCTTTTTATCTTGGAGACGCAAAATTTTGCGTCTCGACAAAATCCCGCTTGGGCGGTGCACAAGAATGTATTTCCTTGGATGAGCATGTATGCATGGCATAAAACTTTCTTTCTATGCATCACTTGACAAAAAAAAAGGCCTTCTCCCGAAGACCTTTCCATCGTGGGAACTACTAGACTCGAACTAGCGACCCCCTGCTTGTAAGGCAGGTGCTCTGAACCGACTGAGCTAAGCTCCCTGCAAAATTGCGGTGCAAAAATACATTTTTTCCGCGAATGCCCGACAATTTCCTGCTGATTTTTGCATGCCGCTGTGAATGAGTGGATTAGAAGATGACACCGGCAGAAATGCCGATGTACTGCGGCCGCTGCCCGTCCACACCTTTGAAGAAATGGTGGAATGAATAGCGGTAATCGACACCTAAGGTGATGAACCCGAACCGGAAGTCAAAACCCGTTGTGAGCAGGGTGGGGTGGTTCTCGATGTTACTCTTGTCAAACCCCAAGATGTTTTCCGTCACCTGCAGCAACGGCTGGTAAACGACGCCTACATGCGGCATGAACCGGATCTTTTGGGTGATGGGAACGTCGCCGACCGCCTTGATGGGAATCACCAAATGGCGGGTCTCCACCAGGTCTTCCTGCTCACCCTCCGGAAGGGTGACGGTGAACATGTTCTTGAAGTACTGATACCCAAAGCCGATTTCGCCGTAGACGTACTTGCCGGCACGGAAGTAGCCCCCGAAATGCACGGTGCGCAACGTCGAGAGGTGCACGTTATCGGCATATTCCCTGTTCAGCGGGAACTGCGTGTTGACGCGGAACCCGAACTGGTACCAGTTCTGCGCACTTGCGGTTATCGCCGCCACCAGTATTGCGGTTATGGTTATCCATTTCTTCATAGTCTTATCGATTACTCGTTGTTGTTTTCTATAGCTCGCTTCGCGCACCCCACATTGCGGCTTCGCCTTATGTGGGGTTAATTGCGCTTCGCGCGTTTTGTCTTACCACCCCGCCCTTCGGGCACCCCTCCAGAGGAGGGGAATGGACTGCTTAAGGATTATTTTCTTCTTAGTTACTGTGGACTGTCATCACTAACAGTGAGTTGCTTCGCCAGTGCCGTCTCCTTAGTGTTGAACTGGTTCATCGTCATCTGCATGCCGACGGTGACGAAGGACTTCACCGCGCTGACGGCTCGCTCGATGCAGGGCTCGACCAGCTTGAGTTCCTCGGAGGAGAAACGGCTCAGCACGTAGTCGACCTGGTAGCCTTGGGCGTAGTCCTTGCCGATGCCGCAACGCATGCGCGGGATATCGGTGTGGCCGAGCGTCTCGATGATGTTGCCGATGCCGTTGTGGGTGCCGCCGCCCCCTTTGGGTTTCAGCTTGAATATGCCCAACGGCAGGTCGATGTCGTCGTAGATGACCAAACAGTGATTCACCGATACGTTTTCGGCTGCCAACCAGTGCTTTACGGCTTTGCCGCTCAGGTTCATGTAGGTGGTGGGCATCAGGATGACGAGCTCGCGTCCCTTGAACGTGGCGCGGGCCACATAGGCTAACCGGTCGCTCTTGAACTCCGCCTTGAAGGCTTTCGCCACAGCGTTGGCTACCTCGAAACCGTAGTTGTGGCGCGTGCCGGCATACTGCTGCTCGGCATTGCCCAATCCCACAATCAGATAACGTTTCTCATTCTCCATCGTTTTCCTCGCTTTCCTCGTTTTCTTCAGACATGTTCACAAAAAAGGAAAAATGCAGCTTTCCGTAGCGCCGGTGGTCGTAGAATTTCGGATGCTCCGAGAAGTCGCGCTTGCCCGAATGCTCCATCACCAACCAGCCGTCGGGGAGCAACAGATTGTGCTCGAACACGTTGTCAATGATTTTCTCAGTGTCGGGCAGGTCGTAGGGCGGGTCGGCGAAGATAATGTTGAACTGCTGGCGGCACGCGGCGGTGTAGGCGAAGGCATCCTGCCGGATGACCGTCACCTGGTCGTTGTACTGGAGCTGGTCGATGGTCTTCTGGATGAACTTGGTGCACAACGGGCTCTCATCCACGGCCACGACCGAAATAGCGCCCCGGGAGGCGAACTCGTAGGTGATATTGCCGGTGCCGGCGAAAAGGTCGAGCACCCGCACGCTGTCCAAGTAGAAGTAGTTGTTCAGGATATTGAAGAGACTCTCCTTGCCCATGTCCATGGTGGGGCGCACAGGCAGGTTGGCGGGCGCGACAATGTGCCGGCCCCGGTTCTTTCCACTGATTATTCGCATAACTACAGGATAATGGGGTTCAAGTTGTAGGTTTTGAGCAACTGCGGCAGCTTGCGGTCCTTGTCGCCGAACGGACGGAGATAGAGCGCGGGCTGGCGCAAATTGCACTGTTTGACGACGTTAAGGACGTGGTAGAGCGTGTCCTCGGGCTCGGCCGGACGGAAGCGGTTCATAAGCAGCACCTCCTCCTTCTGCGTGGCCACGATGTCCGTGAATCCGGGGTTCGCAGACACGAACAGGGCGGCGGAATGGCCTTGCGCGCACAGGAATCGGTAGAAAAGGGTAGTTTCGGCCACAGTCTGGTGCGGGAAAGGCAGCCGGTTGAGGGTGTCCGTCTCATTCTGCGTCAGGAAATAGACGGCCTGGTACGCACCCACCGCGTCGGTGAAGGTGGCGCCGAGTTTGGAGGTGTCGAACTGCAGGGCGAGGTAGTCGCGGTCCTTGTCGGCGTCGTAGAGTTCGGCGGGCACGAGCATCGGGACCTGTTGGGCTGCAACGACCGTGACCTGCGCTGCGTTGCCGAAGAACTGTGGAGCCTCGGTGGAGAGCAGGGCGCCGGAGGTACTGGCGAAGGTTTTGGACTCCGTTTTGCTGCCGTCCAGCTTATAAAACGAGAATCCATCCGGCGCAATGCGGATGGATTCCTTGTCATATAGTTTATATGTATCGTTCATTCATGCGGTTTTATTCCCAGCTGCCGGCCGTGCTGGCCTCGGTGAGGGAACCCATGTAGATGCCCTCGTATTGGGAGCGGTACTGTTTCTCTTCCGACAGGTTGCTGTAGAAAATCTTGTTCCAAAGGCGGGTCAACGCACCGGCATTCTCCGGGGTGATGGAGCGGTCCATGTTGTTGAGCAGGTCGTCAAGGCTCACATCGATGCGGTACACGGGGATGGTGTAGGTCTTGCTGGAGAGGGAGTCGGTCTGGATCTCGTACTTTTTCTCCTTGTTGGAGAAGGGGATATACTGGAAGTTCTTGAAGCTCTCGGCGGGGATTTTGTGGTCGATGTCGAGAATCTTTTCCAAAGCAGGCACTTCGACAACCTCCTTGTGGATGAGTCCGAGTTTGAAGGCTTCGGCCTCGCTCATGGTGTCAGGGAAGTTACCAACGTTCTTCTCAATCTGCACGGTGCCGTTGTTGACGAAATCAACCAGTTTGTCGATGTCGTCGGCATAGACCTTGTTCACGTTCTTGTACACGGCCTGTGCGCTGCGGATGGCCAGCAGATTTTGCACGTTGGCTTCCTTGCGGAGTTCGTAAACGGTTCTGAATTTTTCGGGACGCATGATGCTGCGTGCGGCGAAGATGGCCAAAACAACCACCAGAATTGCCAATAAGATAGCAAGTAATGTTCTAACTTTCATAACGTTATATAACTTTTATATTTATTTCCTCTGTTATAAAAAACCTTGCAAAAGTACGAAAAATATGACAACAAACACGACTTCAGCAAAATAATTTTCAATACCTTGTTGTGAATTAAAAGAGGATGCGGTGGATGCCGGGTTCGTGTTGATGGGTGATAATATCCTTAAATCGTTGATAATCAGATTCCTTTTCAACAAAATCGACATTTTCAGTGTCCACTAAAAGAATAGGTGTCTGCTGGTTTTCACGGAAATAGGTGAGGTATTTCTCCTGGATGTCGGAGAGGTAACCGGCGGTGATGTCGCGCTCGAAATCGCGGCCGCGCCGGGCGATCTGCCGCAGCAGGCGGTCGGGGGTGGTGTAAAGGTAGAGGATCAGGTCGGGTTTTGGCAGGGGACCCGAGACGGCATCGAAAACGGTGCGGAAGAGCGCGAACTCGTCGGCGGCGAGGTTGTTCTTGGAGAAAAGCAGGCACTTGTCGATGAAATAGTCGCCGATGATGAAGTCGGTGAAGAGGTCGCGGGTGGTGATCAGCGACTTGAGTTGCTGGTGGCGGTCCATCAGGAAGGTCATCTCCACAGGGAGGGCGTAATGTTCGGGATCCTTGTAGAACTTCTCCAGGAAGGGGTTGTCGGCGAAGCGCTCCAGCACGAGCTGCGCGTTGAAATCGCGGGCAAGCATCGTAGCTAACGTGGTTTTCCCCGCGCCGATGCTGCCCTCCACCACGATGTAGTTATAGGGTACTTTCATAGTGATCAATGGTTAATCCCAACTCCCGCAGCGACACCTGCACGAACTCGCGTTCGGCGATGCGGGGGTGGGGGAGCGTGAGTCGGTCGTCATGATAGTGCAGCCCCTCGTAGTCGAGGATGTCGAGGTCGATGGTGCGGGCGTGGTAGACGGGCGAGCCGTCCTCCGCCACCGAACTCTTCTCGGTGCGTCCCAACCGCCGCTCGATGTCCTGCAGCGCGTCCAGCAACGCCAACGGTCCCAACTCCGTCTCCACCACGATGACCTGGTTGAGGAACGGGGCCGAAAGGAAACCCCACGACGGGGTCTCGATGACGGACGAACGTTGCACAACACAACCCACCTCCCATTCAATGAGCCGGTTGGCCAACTGAAGGTAGAAGGCGCGGACACCTAAGTTGCTGCCCAGACCGATGACGGCACTATGCGGCATGACGAACTCCGGCTGCGCTTAGTTGTTGATGAAAAGTAACGGTTGCGATGAAATCCCCACAATGACGCTCAGGGATTTGGAATAGTTCAGGAGGTTTTCGATGATTTTTCTCGAAGGTTTCTCCTTTTTGACCGTTTTTTTGGTTACAGGGGTAAAATCTTTATCCATCGGCAATTGGTTTATGAAACTTTGAAATACATGATGGATAACGACAACGGGCGCGGATTATTGTATCCGTTGAGAAATAATTTTCACTTGTCTATAAATAACTGACTATGATAATGTTAGTTTTAGGAGGTGCGGCATCCTTGCCGCACAGAGAGTGCCAGTATTGACGGCTTTAATGAATAGAATCGCAGTGTGGATACGTTTCAAGTTTCAAGTTTCAGGATTCAAGATTCAAGTCTACTTCTTAAAGATAAAGTACACCGCCAGAATCAGGAAGGCGAAACCGATCAGGTGGTTGTAGGTGAAAGGCTGGTCCTTGAAGAAGACGAGCATGAAGATGGTGAAGATGGTCAGGGAGAGGAACTCCTGGATGACCTTGAGCTGCCAGAGGTTGAAAGGACCGCCGTTTTCGATGAAGCCGATGCGGTTTGCCGGCACCATGAAGCAGTACTCGATGAGCGCGATGCCCCAGCTGAAGAGAATCACCAAGGGCAGCGACAGCTTGCTGAACCACGCCGTGCTCTGCAGCTTCAGGTGACTGTACCACGCGAACGTCATGAACACGTTCGAACAGATTAACAATAGAAATGTATAGACTCCTTTCATACTGACTTTGACTTTTGACCGTTGACCTTTGACTATTGACAGGGTAGGGGAGCGGACTCCCGAAAGCGGCGGCAAAGATAAATTTTTTATCGCGTCGAGAATTGAAAATTACACGATGAATTTCATTGGGGCACGAAATATTCAATTATTTGTCAATCCGATTTGTTTCGGTGAAAGTGTAAGCAGGTATATTTCAAATGTAACAAACCTAAAAAAACAATGTTACATACAAAAGTAAACAGTATTAAGCGTTTGCGGCGGATATGTTTACAAATATAACACAAGTGCAAACAACAACATGTCCAATTGTAACACGATAAGCTAAAGTTCGAGATGTAATCAACAACACTCGCTACATTACGTCAACTTTTTCAGCCCCACGCCTACAGAAAAATCATTGATTCTACCTTTGATATAGAACTGTCGAGTATAATAGATATAAATTTTGTATAAATACCTTATTTCCACATATTTTATACAATCTATTTAATGTATTAAATCAAATGTACAGCCACTATTGTTAACATTTATATCTTGTTATATCTATTAAACAATAAGTATTTGTTTTTCAACTAAATAATTAGACTACTTAATCCTATACTAGAAGAAGTTATTGACAATTTTGAAGTATGTGATTCTGATTCAATCATATCCTTTTCGGGTGATTATTTTTGTAACAAATTGTAGTTACAATCGTATTATAACAAGTGTTTAGATCATCGATTATTGTAATTAGTATTTGTGCATGGTGGTTTACTTTTGTGATATTTTACTTTGTGTGTGTGTTATAATTGGAAATAAATTGACAAAATAATGATTGACAGAATTAAACAAACAATCGAGTATTCACAATTGTCCGCATCGGCTTTCGCGGACACAATCGGCATCAGCCGTTCCGGACTGACCCATTTGTTAACCGGTCGGAATCAGCCGAGTTTGGATGTGGCCCGGAAAATTCTCGCCAAATTTCCCGAAATCTCCACGGAGTGGCTGATCATGGGCATGGGCGACATGCTGCGTTCGGACGAGCCTGTTGAACAACCCTCTGTTGCAACGGGCACTATTGAGAACACGGCCGAACAACATCGCGCCGAGAATCCAAAATTTGGGGATCAACACGATCTGTTCGCCGAATTTGCCAATCCGGACGATTCTGAGCAGGATGACGAAGAGGAGGTTCTCGCTGATGAGTCAACGGAATATGTCGAATCAGCTGAAGATGAGCAAGATATGGATTCCGTTCCACTATCAGCCTCCATTCCCGAACAGGTTGAGGCTTCTGTTGCGCCTGTGCGCACGCCTATGCCCCAACCACGCACGCGTAAGCCCGCGTCTGAACCCAAACCCGCTCCCGCACGGCGCGAGCGTCACCTACCCGCACCTGCGCAAGAAAAGAAGCTGCAGAAAATCGTCTTCTTCTACGATGACCACTCGTTCGAGGTGTTTAATGGTTAGTGGTTAGTGGTTCTTGGTTAGTGGGCCGAACGACTTAAACCCGAAAATGTCAGCCTAAGGTGGCGTAATGCAGTTTGTTTGGGGTTTTCGAAAGCCTTCGGTTTACCATTCCGGCCAGCTATCGCGTGGAAACGTGAGGAACTTCAAGCATTTCAGCAGCGCGTCCACATCGGAAAAGTTGTGCTTGGTCAGCATCTTGGACGGCATGGCGTCGCCGAGGAATCGCAAGAAGGGAATGTGTGTGCAAGGTAGGATATAATCACCGACACGCAGTTCCACTGGCAGCATATAGGGATGCTCGCCCCCACGACTGCACGAACCGTCATTCCCGCGAACATACAGCTTGTCGCCATTGCTGTTCACCAGCTTGGCCTCAAAGTAGTTTATCGAGGTGCAGCCGTCTTGGAAACCGGTGGTCAGGATATAGTGGAGAAGCGAGTCGCTGAGGGCGGCCACAGAATCTTTCAGATTCAGGATATCCTGCTTTGAGGTATATCTGAATAGATAGTCATCGTATTGTTCGTAATAGCTTTTCACTTGGTCGTAGTCCGCCTGTGTGAATGAAAACATCCCTTGCGTGATGGCGGTGTCATAGTGCAGGTTAAGGTCGCGCAGCATCGAATCCAGCGTCTCTGCGCGGAAAGCAAGATTTACCGGCATGATGGAATCACGCAAACGGAGATTCTGCGCCACAAAGAGATCGCCTTTGCGGTTATAGTTGATAATGTCCCCCCAATGATGAAAACAGCCTTGGGTGTAGGGGGAGATGACGACCTGGATGACAGGATATTGGAGGAAGTTGTCTAACGGCCCCTCAATATGGACGGTTTTTAACTGCGGCTCATCCTCGCTCACCACATACAGTTTTTTCCTATCGCTGACGATAACCTGCTGTTGACCAGTATGTTGTTGGTCGCTATAGGGATACATGTACTTTATGTAGAAAGGCGTGGTTGTCACCCGGTACCACTGTTGCCGGGCCGTATCGAAATGCAGGATGTCCCTCCGTTCCCAGCCCCAGGGATAGGCTTCCACGGAATCGTCTTCCTCGTAGTAAATCCCGTCTTCATTCTCCTTTATAAATCGTAAGTACCAACCATCCTCCGTGGTGGCTCGATTCCGAGGGGCGGCAATCGGGTGGTCGTCGCTGAAAAAGCCCATGCGGATGCAGCTGTCTCCGGCGAAGAGGCAAAAGTAAGTGTCCGTTTTGGTGGTAATATAGCCATAGAGCTGTCCATTGCAGAGACGAAGTCCTCTCGGAACCACGCCTATGCTATGAAAAACCGTGTCAAAGTGTTGTAAATCAGCGGTCTTTAAGATATCGCCGGCTTCTGTTGTAACCAGCAGGAAGTCGTTTTCCATATCTTTCGTCTGCACGGTGAGACCGGCGGGGAAGCGTTCCCATTTGATTTTCTGGCGTGATGTGTAAAACCATTCGTTAGCTTGGTGGACCATCAGCCAATCCTTGAAAATTCCGGTGACCACGCATTGTTTATACCACGAATCTGGCCTGGATAGCGGGGTGTTCATCTTAATCAGATGCTGGCTGTCGGGAGTGGGGATGGTGCGGTAGGTGGCCCAATTGTCTTCGGTGTAGAAAAGGACGTTGTCATAACAACCCGCAATGCCCGTGCGCAGGTCCGGATTCATGGAAATGGACGCCAGATTATGGGGGAAATGATTGACTTTCTCAAAATCAAGTCCTTTGTCAGCAGAGTAGTAGAGGGTGTCGCCTGCAATCCAAACTTCGCCCGACGGAGCACAGAAGGCGCTGGTGATGATGTTCTTATTGTCGGCAAAAATTCTCGGTTCCCAAGTTTCGCCTTTATCATCGGAATACCAATAAACGTTACGAATCTGTCTGTGCTTGAAAGGGTTATGAATTTCCCCGAAGATTAATACGGTGTTGCTGTCGGGACAGACGATGCGTGACATCTTCCCGCCGCCGTCGTAACGGTCGTTGTCCGGATTTCCCTTGCCGATGTTTTTCACGCTGTGCCAGAAGGCGTGGATGTTTTCGGCGTGGTACAAACGCCCTTTCTCTTCGAGCGCACACCAGAGTCCACCGTCAGGCGACACCGTCACACCCCAAAACCACGGGGAGACACGTTCTCCGAAGTCCTTTTCCGTCTGCGCGAAAGCCGAAAGCGTGCAGACTATCAGCAACAAAGCAACAAGATGTGTTTTCCCTGACATAGCATTATAATTGTCCTTAAAAGGTTGTCCCAGTTGTCCAAGTTGTCGTAAACTACCGCAGCTCCCAGTCGGCAAGTTTCATGTCGTCGGCCTCTAAGATGGCGAGATAGTTCAGGTATCGCGACAGGGCGATTTCGCCGTTTTCCACGGCCTCCTGCACGAGGCATCCCGGCTCGTGGGTGTGACTACAGTCGTCGAACTTGCAGCGGTTGTTGAACGCCCGCAGCTCGGGGAAGTAGTCACGGACTTCCTCCTTTGTATACTGGATAAGTCCGAACTCCTTGATGCCGGGCGTGTCGATCATGTAACCGCCCGCTAACGGGAACATTTCCGCGAAGGTGGTGGTATGCTTGCCCTTGTTGTGGACTTTCGAGATGTCACCCGTACGCAGGTTCAGCGTCGGGTCTATCGCGCTGATAATCGCGGACTTGCCCGTGCCCGAGTGCCCGCTGAAGAGACACACTTTCCCATCAATCATCTTTCGCAGTTCGTCGATGCCCGTACCGTTCACCACAGACGTATGCAGTATCCCGTAGCCGATGTTCCGGTAAAGTTCCGACAGCTCCTCCACCACGTCCATTTCGGCCTCGTTGTAGAGGTCCATCTTGTTGAAAACCAGGCATACGGGAATGCGGAAACCCTCGGCCGCCACTAAGAAGCGGTCGATGAAGCCCAAAGAAGTTCGCGGTTCGCGCAGGGTGACAACCAAGAACGCCAGGTCGATGTTGGCGGCAATCAGGTGTCGGATTTTCGAGAGGTTGGTGGATTTCCGTTCGATGTAGTTCTTCCTTGGCTCGATGGCGGTGATGCTGCCGGTGCCGTCCTTTTCAGGCTCCCAGGTCACGCGATCGCCCACCACCACGGGGTTGGTGTTCTTGATGCCGTGGATGCGGAACTGTCCGCGCAGCCGGCACTCTGTGCGTGCGCCCGTGGCCTCGTCGAGCACCGAGTACCAGCTTCCTGTCGATTTTGTCACAAGTCCATGCATTTTCAATGTAGAATGATGAATGTAGAATGAAGAATATTCAGCGGGGTAATTGAGGCGTTAGATTGAAAATTCAAATTATAGTGGTTAGCCTACGCTATTTCTCAAAATTGTTGAGATTGTGCAGGTTTTCTTCGCTGGGACACAGTTCGTAGGCTTTTTTAAATGCTGTGTGTGCATCGTTGTATGCTCTTATGGCATCATAACTAAATCCAAGAAGTTTGTATAGTGTTGGTTCCAATGTATACTTCAATACCAGCTGTTTTAGCCATCTGATTATGTCAATGGGGCTACAACCTTTTTCCTTCATAATGGAAAAAGTGTCGTACACGAGTTCCTCTCTGAATAGATTTTTCGTCTCCATCACTTCCAAAGCCTTTCTATTATAGCACAATGCTTCTGAACGATTACCAAGACACCACAAAGTTACGCCAATATTTGTCAACACCCCAAATAAGCAAATCTCTTTTTGATGTTGATTGTACGGTTCGTAAAGAAGTGATTCAGCTTTTTGCAGGTATTGGAGGGATTCATGATAGCAAGACGAAGCTTCTTCCAGATCGCCGATTTCAAAAAGATCTTTACCGAGAGCCATCATGACATTCCCATACCCTCTGAACCCCCTGGGATCCTCCGGGAACAGTTTTGTTAATTCAAGGAAATATTGCCGGGCTTCTTCCAAATTCGGTTCGTCTTGGTTGACGAGCCAAACCGCGTAGGTCCACCTGGGGAAAAAAAGAGGTATTTTCGCGTTCTTGCAATCGTCCATCCACACCTGAAAAGATTCCCGGACATTCGGATAATGCATCTCTATTTTGGTGAAAATGTTTCGAAATCCGTCGAGTATAATATTAGCGATCTGTTCATTATATTTGATTTTTGCGGCATTTTTAATCTCGTCTTTCAGATCCTGATAGGTTGGAATCCTGTTCCAACTCTCATAGCGTACTCCCAATATCTTACAAATGGTATTCAAAGTCGAATCATACGTATGATCATCATCGTACCCTTCATAGTATAGCTTCAGGTACTTGAGTTTGTTAATCTGCTCAAAGACCAGTTTGTGCTCTTCATTTTTATATTGGGTGCGCCAGGGACCATCTTCTTGCAAAAGACAAACAATAATTTGTGGATCGTCCTTTTGATCGTCTTTTGGGTCGTCCTTTTGATTGTTCTTTTTAGCGTCCCGTCTTTGTTTTTGGTTCTCCAGACAGCGTTGCACTTCCGTACAACACCAATTGGATCTCCCCCTATAGTTTGGACTGTCCAGCATGATGAAAAAGTCACATTCGTCGATTTTCTGCAGGAACTCTTCCTGAAAATCGGCGGTCGGGTCTCCGTCTATCTGGTCTCTCCAAATCGGAACATTGGAACGCACTAAATCATAGTACAGTCGCGCTGCTATCTGCGTGTCTTTCCACGAATAGCTCAAAAAAACTTTATTGCTCATCGGTTTTTAAGATTAATAGGTGTATAAACTTCTGGGGCATCGTATTGGAGTTTCTCCACTTGTTTCACAAATGAATTCCAGCTTTTTTTATGATATTTTTTAGCATACCGGAAGAATGCAGCCCATTGGCTAGTTGTCAAAGCAGCATCATAGACTATAGGATTGAGATTAAGAACGAGCTTGTGTTTTTCCCTTAAGGCATTTGTTAGTTCTGTCAACTTAATTGTTTTAGGGATTGGGTTCTGATAGAAATAAAAGATTAGCAAATCGTCAAAAGTAGGAAAATCTAAGTTTGTGTTAGTCTCATAATTATCTTTTACATATTTGGCTAACAAATAAGGACGAAAAAATTTTTTGTCTTTTTTCAATGCTTCTATTTCTTTTATTGTGGTTTTCTGCTGATCTTTCGGTAAACTAAGGTAGTGTTTTTTGAACTCTCCCTTTAAAAAAACATCCAATTTCCTTGTTTTATCAATAATAATTCTTTTTGCTTTTGTACTGTCCGAAATGCTATTGTAATATTTACAGAACCAATATAAAGCTTCTTGGTAATTTTCTTTCTCTATGTTTTTAAAAATCCTATAACTTTTTGGAGAATCCGTTTTGTTGAAAGCCTTTGACTTTTTTATTTCATTAAAAAAATCACACAGTATTTCTAAGGTATCAATCTGCGTCGTATCTTTTCTGATAAAATAATAGTATGGAAATCCTACTATAACCAAACTATCATCTACGATATTGAATTTTATAGAATCACCTGTTACCGAATCGACAAAATCCGTGAAAATGTAAGAATCATAATATCCGTACTTGGCAACAGTATTGCTAATTTGTTCTTGTACGTTTCCCGACAACGAAATAAAAATATTTTTCATCGGATTATAATGCGATGATTCGTAATTGCTTAGAATAGGAGATTCATTATTGTTGAAGGAGGGGAGAGAACACTTGTCTTTAGGGGTAATCACAATAGTACCATAATTATTAACAATACTATCCGCCAAAAGAAGATCTATTTGCAACAACCTGATTCCAAGTAGCTTGTCAATAAAGGCATCATGAAATAATGCACTTATAGTATCCGAATGACCAATATTCGAATACGTTCTATTTCCATACAACGTTACTGCTGCATCATACTCGCTGTTTGCGTACGCCACAATAGGCATCAGTTGCCACGTTTCTAACGGAATATCATATCGTTTTCCATTAATAACCGCGTATGCAGAATTGTTGTTCTGATCACATTGGAGAGAAAAAGATTCAACATGAAATGTAGGCTGTGCCACCTGTACGAAAGATACACCTCCGACTTTATGTGCAAACGATGACGTGATACCTCTATTTTGGGGCATGGTAACCCTCAATTCTCGCATGCCATTGGATAATCCTTCTGGCGGTCGGACAAATTCCAATCTGCCTAAGTGAATGCCGGGTATTGTCTGGCCTGCCGAAAAGGAGAATGTGAACGTTGTCACCAGACAGAGTGTCAGAAATTGTATTACACGTTTTTTCATAGTGATGATTTTTGTTAAAAGACCTTATTTGTTTATTATTGCAATATTATCAGATGTAGTGAGGTTCTCAAACACAACATCTGAAAATATGACGCTGCAAATCTACAAATTATCATCCGACAGTTATCAAAACGACGAGGGGTTTTTTATGAAAACTTATCAACAGAATCCAACATCGCTATTTCACCCCATCCGTACTTCTTCCCGCGTTCGTCCCCGCTTTCGGCATGGGCGCGAGGGCAGATGTGGGCACGGGGGCGCGCTTCGGGGTGGTCTTGTCTGCGGACATGGATTGCTCCAGCAAGTTGCCCAAGGCCACAGCCTCATGCGAGCTCACTGCGGTGGTGAGCGGCGATACCAGCTCCTGAACCCAGTCGTTGCCGATATACGCAGTCGTCACACTCTGCCATACCAGATTCCACGTCTCCCTCGAATTCTTCTTCGAGCACATCTCCTTCCACTCCGGCTTCCATTTGCTGTTGTCCCAGCGAGGCTTCTTGTCCTTGGAGCCGTTGCCGCCCTTCTTCTCTTTCTGATACCATTTCTCATTCACCAGACAGTCCTCATGAATGGTCACCTCCAGCCGGTATTGCCCCGTACCCCATGACGGAGAGTTGGCTGTTCCAGTGTAACTCCTTGGAACGATGAAACTTTCGCCCGTAACACTCACTTTGTCGCCGTGCTTTTCCGGGTCATACACAAAAAGAAAATCCTCGTTCAAGTCACTGGAATCGATTTTGGCTGTGATGTTGAACTCTCCGATCTGCTGGTTGTCGAAAAGCATGATGGCTTCGTTCACCCATGAGGAAAAGACTTTCACATTCAAGTTGAACACGAAGTCCTTACGTCCTTTGAAATCAAATGGTTTCAGCTTTTGACCGGAGAGTGAATCATTGGGGAGACAGGAATGGCGGGCATCAAAGACAAACTGGACAATCTCAACTTCAAACTTGGAATGGTTGGCAATTCGGCTTAACCCGACAGAATCGTCACGAAGCCTGCACAAGAAATAAAACTCCAACAATTCGGTGGTGTCCGAAAGCGCTTTCGGGCTCCCCTGGCTCTGCTTGCCCAGTGAGCGTGTGTCGTGGTCAGCGACTTTATTATCCGTGGGAAATGCTGTGGGTCTCAATGTGCTTATGCAACCGAACCCGGTAAATTTCATGTTCATGGGATCCAGCGCCCCGTTGATTGAGGGAAGATAGTAGAAGTCGTCAATGAAGACTTCAGATGACAGTCTGTGCTGGAAATGGCACTGCTGGTTGGCCGTTTGCAGCCACTCTTCACGATCCAGCTTGTTTTTTTGAGCGAGTCGAATCGTCATGCTGATAAGGTTGGCCATGGCCGAGACCGACTTCTGTACGAGGACCGTGCCGTAGCTCTTCGCAATGGCCAAACCCAAACCTGCGAATATCCCTCTCTCATTATTATCCATGTATTGGTTTCTGATCAGCTCGTTCCGGGATTGGATAACATCGGGATTTGTGTTGTTGTTGGCAAACACCCGATAGACACGATTGGCCTCCACCGTCTCCGGTGCATCGTTTTTGTCCGTCTTTTGCGCAAAAGACATCGTCGCGACGGCTAAAACAGCCATGATTGTTAACAGATATTTTTTCATATTCACTATTTGTTTATTTGACATCAATCAGGATAAACGCATTCATGTATTGCGGAGCCGCATACAGATTGATATATTCCGAGCTCATCCTCTTCTCGTTGAAAACATACCCCTTCGTATCTTTCAACTGCTGGCGGGCTTTCATGAAAGCATTGTAAACATCAGCATTTTCATCGTTTTTCAAGTTGTCATAGAAATACATCATCAACAGCGAAGTGGCTTTGTCATTCACGCTCCACAAGCTGACAATCAGGGCTTTTACTCCGGCCTGTTTCAACGCCCGCTGTATTCCGTAAACGCCGTCAGCGGTAATGAACCCGAGGCCGGTCTGACAGGCGGACAGTACCATAAGCTCCACGCTGTCCAGCGAAATGGTGGCGATTTCCTTCGCCGAGAGCAGTCCGTCGGCGAAAATGGGGTTGTGGGTTGAGTCTCGCAACGCAAACTGTGCACCCGCGAAAGCCAGTCCGCTTTGGGACATGCTGTTGTCACGCAGGACGGACTGCAGTCGGGAACCGTCCTCTATCTCGCCTCCGAAATAACCATGCGTGGCCACATGAACCATGGGATAATGGTTGGCCAAGGTTCGGAACACGTAGTCAGAAGCAGCAATTCCCTCTATTTTCAAATCTTGATCGGACTTGCGCAACGACAGGATAGAGTCGATTTCCCGTTGTGTGCCAGGCAGATAGTCGAAACCGTCCGCAATCTCCTGGAGGAACCGGTAGGCGTAAACGTCATTGTCTTTGGAGCGTGCAATGACGGGGGATGCATAGTCCACACCGCCCATCAGCAGCATCTTTTTCTGGTTCATCGGCTTGCTCCGGTCCAGAAGTCTGCGGGTGGAGGTCAGACGATGGCAGCTGCGACAGGAGTCCGTCATCATATACTCTATGGCAAGCTGATGAAGCAAGCCGTCGGCGGAGAAATAGACCTTTGTGGCACCCTGGGTGACTTCCAGGAGTTCGTCCGTCCAAATTTGTTTGGGCAAATCCGGATCATTGTAAATGGCATTTTTGTCCACGCCATAGTCGGAAACCAGCGCCATGTTTAAACGAACCCACTTCCTGAGTCGGAACTTCATCAGGCTATCCACATCGACAATGTGCAGGAAACGAGGTCTCTCACATTGTTTGGTCAAGACCAGCGCTCCGAGTTTCCGGGCATCATTTTTCCCGTTGTACTGCACAAATTCGATAGCGCACGAATGTTCGTCAAGTGCTTTTTGGACATCCTTCCATGTGGATTCCTTCCGGTCCTTGTTGTGGTACTCCAAAAGGAACCCCTTGCTGAAAAGGGCTAGGTCGTAGAGCATCTCCGGCGCATAATCCTCCAACCGGTAGCAGTCGAACAAGAAATCATGCAGGTTGAGCCAGTACTGTTCCCGCTGTTTGTCCGTCATTTGTTCCAACTGTTCATCGGCTTGCCGCTTCATCGAGGAGATGTATCGACTGTAATAGGCCATGGCTTCCGCCCTGCGGTCCGTCCCGTCATAGTCATATTGCATCATCAGCAGTTTCCCCCGGGTGCGCAACACCGAAGGCAGGCTGTCGCACTTTTCGGGCAGTTCGGAGAGCACCTTTTGGGCCTCTGCAAACCGTTTTAGCCGACCCAACACCATAGCTTTGCAGAGGAAGGCATCGACAAACGCCTGGTTCATCCTTTCGTCAGCAGAAGACCTTGGCATGTCTACATACCCTAAAACCCAGTAATAATAGTTGAATACGGAGTCTGCTTCGGCGGAGGCCTTGTTGTATTTCTTCTGTTTGTAATACAGGCTCAGCAATTCGCGATGGATAATAACGCCCAACTCCATGTCGTCCTCATCCATATTGTCAATTAGGTTAAGGCAGCGGTTGTAGGCGGATTCCGCTTTCTGAAAGGCCGACGGGTCCACATCGCTCATGCAGAAGTAGTAGGATCCCTCCAACTTACAGACAGCCTCTTTCCATTTCAAACGGGTTTCGGAGTCGCGCGAATCGGCATAGCGGTTGTAAACTTCCCGGGCTTTTGTCAGCGATTTCCAGAGGTCAGTGACCAAATTCAGCATGTAATAACATTCTCCCTCCGCTATCACGCTTTTGAAATATACCTCCGTATTGCCTTCACGCAGGGCCATGCCCTGAACCTCGTGAAAAGCCGCAGCTGCCGCCATATATTCCTGCTTGTCGTTTAGCGTTTTGGCCGAGGCAACGGATGCGGCAAGGTCCGACTGGGCCAGCAACGGACAAGCACAGATGGCAAAAGTCCAAAAGAGCAGGAATGAGCGAGCTTTCATTTTTTGTTGCGATAATTGTGGTTAATTATTACGAAAGAGGCGTTATTATTCGGATCCTTGTTGGAGATTTCCAACGTGAGAGGCTCCCCAGCTCCGGGTCCATATTGGGTGGCTACAGAAAAGTAGGTGATTCCATTGGCATCCTTGCCCTTTGCGGGGAAGATTGTACCGTCTTTTTTTCTCAATTCGACAGCGTATGGTTGGTTGGCCGAGTAGGGAATAATCAGAAAGACTTGCCTCCCGGAACGGCCCGTCATAGTGTAGGTGGCGGTACTGCCTTTTTTGATTCCTTTTTCGAACAGGGAGTAATCGAATCGGGGGTCAGAACCATTCAGCAGCTCCCTTATGGGATTCTGAATAAACCCTCCTTTTTTCAGCTCCGTCACCATTCTGTTCACCCCGAAGGATTCCACTTCAGCTCCGATTAAACCGCAGTCGTTTTGTTCGTCTTGAAGTTCGTTCATCAAAGTGAAATACGGCACTATCTTTTTAAGTTCCGTTTGTGCAGAGTCCCAGCTTTGTTTGCTGTCTTGGCGCAAAAGAAGAACGGCATCCATCAGTTTGAAGGTAACGGATTCCTCTTTCTTGTCAAGCTGGATTTGACCGAATGAGAACAATGTGGAAAGCATTATGGTCAGCAGGAGCAGAAGTGCTCGGGATGGCCCCGCAATCATTCGCTCGGGCCATTGGCGGTCGGTTTTGTTCATCATCTCTTGGGTTTGGGTGGAAGGATGGATACGCCGTTTCCGTCCATGAGAAATGTGGTCATTTCCCAATTCTTTCCGGGAAATCTCCAAGATTTCAGCCGCAGAAGGACGATTCTCGGCTCTGTTATCCAAGCATCTGTGCAATAACAGGTTAAGGCTTTCTGTGTTCGGAAATGGCAATGCGGGTATAGGCGTGTTGGCATTTTGTGATGACTCGCCACCACCGTTGAATATGGGCGAGCCCAATATCAACTCCATGGCGGATGCGGCAAGCGCCCAAACATCGGATGCCGGAGTGGATGGGCGAACGCTATCCGTCAACTCAAAATGCTCTCCATGAACCCTGACATGACTCAAGTCAACCGAACCATGGGTGTTTTGGGATGCGTGCAGCTGTTCCAATTCGCCTGACACATCATAGATGAACTGCCAGCACACTCGGATGGAACAAAAGCCTTTCAAGGCACTCGCGTAGAGAATATTCATTGTTCTGGGATTTTGCTGATGAGACGGTGAATCTGGGAAACGGGAACGATGAGCGTGTGTTGCTTGTCTGAGCGAGTCACGATGCCGACCACTGCGTTTCCGGATTTCTGTGACCGCGTGAAGACCGGTGCGCCGGAAAAGCCTGCGTCAAAACCCTTTTCGCAAAGGAAATAGTCCTGTGCAGTCAACGGTTTTTGCAACACGGTTCCATCTATAAAGGAGGCTTCCTCCGATTGTTTTACTTCATTCTGCGGAAAACCGAATGCAAACAGTTTGGTTCCCGTTTCAAGCTGTGAATCCGGTTTCCCCAAATGGACGGTTCCCTTGTCGTGCCACCGCATCACGGCCACATCGCCAAACTCGGCATCCCTTTTCTCAAAGCGGCTCATCACACTGCGCCACAAGTACGGAGTCTCAAAACCGCCGCATTCATAGATGTCATCGCGGGTCTTGTCCATTGTGAAATCATCGGAGCGGAGGAACCAGGTCTTTTTCCCATCATGACTGGTGACCCTTACCTTGGCGACCAGACGGATGGTGGTGTCCATTTCTGCTTTAATAGCCCAGAGAACGATAGGGGACCGGATGTCGTGGGTGTCGGGGCGAAGTTCCTCTTCCAACGTCAACCAGAATTCCACGCAATGGCGGGCGGTCACAAAATAGCCGTCATCCGTGATGAATCCTGTACCGACGAACGTATTGCCGGCGCAGACCACCTCAGGTTCGTCCTGATGCGTGGAATACACCAACAATGTGTCGGCTTCGACCTTGCAAACACTCAAAAGTTCGTCCTTGAAAACAGCTGTGGGTTCCTTGTTACTTTCATGCAGGAATACCAAAATTCCAGCAACGAGCAGAAGCAGGGTCACCAAAACCGCCCACATTCCCCAAGGGGTGCGGTGTTGAATATACGATACGGTCGGAGGTTCGCCCTGCTCTTCTGTGAATTGTACGACCGTGTGGTCAAATTTCAACAGGTCGCCATGGTGCAGGTCTGTTACCAACGCCATCGGTGTCCCATTCACGGAGATATCCGCCGAAGACTCCTGCCGGATGATTCGCCATCCCGACCCGTCCTCCGATTTGACAATCACCGCATAGTTGCAGTCCTCGTAATCCGGATGACTGACTATGCGCAACCCGCATTCGTCTGTCTGGCCGACATACAGCAGATCGTTGGTCTCATATTTGATGTCGCCTTTCCGATGCAGTTGGTCTGAGCTCCGAAAACGGAGAGCATAATAATGTTGATCTGACTTATTCATGGTTTATCTGTTGTAACTGGTGATACGAATATGCAATCAAAGGCAGGGTGCGTGTAAACCCAACGTCATAACGGGTGACGGGAAGCCCCGTTTCGTCCACCCCAAGTTCATGGAAATTCCGTAAATCGTCGTGAGCGTTCTCAGCCTTTAGCCGGGAGCGCAATGAAGGATCTTTCTTGATGGCGGAATGTTCCTCCTCGGAGGTGGGTCGGAGTCCAAGGATTAATTCCTCCACACTCCAACGGTTGTGTTCCACCTCTGCCAAAAGTGCTGTTTCCCGATCGCCGATGGCGAACAGCGTTCCCCACTCCTCGTCGGCATGTCCGAGCGAATGCATTTTGGTTCTGATCGTGAATGCGTTATGGATGTTTGACCACCTCGTCAGCGTAGTTAACCGCTGGCTGTTCCACGACTCTTGCAGTTGTCTGTCGGTAGGCGGGTCAAGGGCCACGGCCAAATCGGCTCTGTCGCGATTCCCCGATTCAGCGGTGATTTCCCGCATCTGGAGGTAGGCGTAATTCACACATTGTGCCATACGGATAAAGACCGACATGTCGGGGAGGGATGATACTCTCATACCGAATGGAACCACTTGGGCATATTGTTTTGATTGTTTCAGGAAAGAAATAGCCCTGTCGTCGGCGGTCTTAACCCATATTGGTGTGGAAGTGAGCACGGAGGCAGCCAATGTGAGCATTTCTCTGAGGTTGCGGTTGTCGTCCTCATGACTGAAGGCGATGGTGAGCTGCTGCTGCTCGTCTTGGGCCCATTTCTGAAGTTTGTAGAAAATGGCGGAATCACTGTTACGTCCTTCCACAAACTCCCATTCCACATCCACGAAATCGTTGCGGATGCCGACATATTGCGGCTCCAGGAACGTTGTCCGCACCTCGTCATCTTGCAGAGTAACCATTCTCCGATAGCCATTGCGCAGGAGGTTTTGATACTGTTGGCGGAAGTCATGAAAGTCTTGCAACGAATCGGACACCATCGTAATGCGCGTCCGCAACGTGTTGTCGCGACAGTAGTTGGGGTAGTGGGCGGTCAATGCGGTATGGATGGCAAGGCTACTCGACTGGTTGCTTGCCCCGAACACAACCAGGTGAACACGAAGATTACTGTCTGGGGTTATCGGTTTGCGGTCGAGTCGGGTAGGGCTTTCGGGACGGAGCCCCAGCAGTTCCATGGACCAGAGGTCCTCGGTCGTATAGGCATAGAGTTCCACATTGTCCGCCATTTCGCCGGTCAGCGGCAGGCGTTTGAGGCTGTCGGCGAGATGTTGCTCGCGAAGGACGAGATGGATCCGCAGGCGGTCGCCGTCGTGCTCTTCGGCCCGGTAGCCTGCGGCCAGCTCCTGCAACTTTGCAATGGCCGCATTGTCCGCCTCAAGGGGCGGCAAGGTAGGATCAGACTGGAGAATGGTGTCGGGATAATTCATAATAAATAGGGTTTCAGAGAGCGTGATTTCCTGATTGTCCCCGCCTCCGTGCGCTCCAGCGGGGTTGCTGCCGAAGACATGGATTTGGTTGGGTTGGTGTTTCGTGATTTTGTCGGGGGTACATGATTTTTTTGGGCAAATTGGTCTTAGACAAGGGAATATTTGATAATCTGAGACTATGATATTCGGATAACCAAGGTGTCTGTATCAAAATAGTAAACAATCAGTGAGCAATACTGGTTAGAGAAGCCAGTCAAAAAACATAAACAACAAGATAGTAACCACTGTCAATATCATTAGAACACCAACTATCCCCATTACAATAAATAAATCATTCATAGCATTTTCTTTTATTTTGGCATGCCATTGTATTTTTCGTTCAGCATCTTTTCTTTCTT
>Ga0310696_10000784_pt1 | contig 47527 bp, 44 predicted proteins | sample AusTroGonzalo_MG_4_FD_203885 | JGI IMG/M metagenome (GOLD analysis project Ga0310696, IMG submission 203885) | Bovine rumen microbial communities from tropical cattle in Woodstock, Queensland, Australia - Gonzalo_02 (v2) (version 2) | ecosystem: Host-associated > Mammals > Digestive system >... | reverse complement strand
ATGCCGTCGTTGATGATCGCCTGGGCGAGCACGGAGGCGGTGGTGGTGCCGTCGCCCGCCTGCTCGTTGGTCTTGGAGGCGACCTCCTTGACCATCTGGGCGCCCATATTCTCAAAACGGTCCTCCAGCTCGACCTCCTTGGCGACGGTCACGCCGTCCTTGGTCACCTGGGGAGCACCGAATTTCTTCTCTATCACTACGTTGCGGCCCTTCGGTCCGAGGGTCACCTTCACTGCGTTAGCCAATGCGTCCGCGCCGGACTTCATCTTGGAGCGGACATCGACGTCGAATTTGATTTCCTTTGCCATAATTACAGAATTGCTAAAATGTCAGACTGCTTCACGATAAGATATTTCTTGTCCTCGACCGTCACTTCGGTGCCGGAGTACTTGCCGTAGAGGACCTGGTCGCCGACCTTGACCTCCATGGGCTCGTCCTTCTTGCCGGGGCCGGCCGCGAGGACCGTACCCTGCTGGGGCTTCTCTTTCGCCGTGTCGGGAATGTAAATACCGGATGCCGTCTTGGTCTCAGCCTCCTTGGGCTCGATCAGGACTCTGTCTGCTAAAGGTTTGATCATAATACGTATTGTTTTTTGATTTGTATTCACAAAACGCCGCGGCAGCGCCGCGACGTCCATCATAAAATCAAGGTCTGTGCCAATGACAATTTGTCACTGCCCGTAGAAGAGCTGCCACAGGACGATGCCCACGGACACGCTGACATTGAGCGAATGCTTGGTGCCGGACTGCGGAATCTCCACGCACAGGTCAGCCTCGTCCACGACGTCCTGCCGCACGCCGTCCACCTCGTTGCCGAAGACGACGGCATAGCGCCGGCCCGGCTCGCGCCGGAAATCGGGGAGGCGCACCGCGTGCTCCGTCTGCTCGGCGCAGACCACGGTCCAGCCTTCGGCGCGCAGGCGCCGGATGAGCGCGAGGGTGTCGTCCACATGCTCCCAGGGCATGCTCTGCTCGGCGCCAAGGGCCACCTTGTGGATCTCGGCCGAAGGCGGCGCGGCGCAGATGCCGCAGAGCCAGACCTTGTCGACCTTGAACGCGTCGCCCGTCCGGAAAGCGCTGCCGACGTTGTGCGCGCTGCGGATATTGTCCAGCACGAGCACCACTCCGGAGGGCGGCAGCCCGCGGTAATCGTCCGCGCGCACGCGACCCAATTCAATATTTAGCAATTTCCTGTCGCTCATATACCGCAAAGATACGGAAAAGTTGTATATTTGTAGATACATTTAAAACGACGTATGAAACAGGACATCCAAATTACCGATCTGATCAAGAAAGAATACGAGCGGCAGAAAGCCGGCCTCGAACTTATCGCTTCTGAAAACTACGTGACCGACGAGGTGCTCCAGGCCATGGGGTCCATCTGCACGAACAAGTATGCGGAGGGCTACCCCGGCAAGCGCTACTACGGCGGTTGCGAAGTCGTGGACCAGATCGAGCAGCTGGCCATCGACCGCCTCAAGGCCCTCTACGGGGCCGAGTGGGCCAACGTCCAGCCGCACTCCGGCGCCCAGGCGAACATGGCCGTGACCATGGCCATCCTCAAGCCCGGCGACACCTTCATGGGCCTGGACCTCAGCCAGGGCGGCCACCTCACGCACGGCTCCCCCGTCAACGCCTCCGGCTTGCTGTACAACGCCGTGGCGTACGGCCTGGATCCGGAGACCGGCCGCGTGGATTACGACAAGATGGAGCAGTTGGCCCTGGAGCACAAGCCCAAGCTCATCATCGGCGGCGCGTCCGCGTACTCCCGCGAATGGGACTATGAGCGTATGCGCAAGATCGCCGACGAGGTGGGCGCGATCCTCTGGATCGACATGGCCCACACCGCCGGCCTCATCGCCGCCGGTCTGCTGAAGAACCCTGTCAAGTACGCCCACATCGTGACCTCCACCACGCACAAGACGCTGCGCGGCCCGCGCGGCGGCGTGATCCTCATCGGCAAAGACTTCGACGACCCGCAGGGCCGCACCACGCCGAAGGGCGTCGTCAAGAAGATGAGCCAGGTCCTCGATTCCTACGTCTTCCCCGGCGTGCAGGGCGGTCCGCTCGAGCACGTCATCGCGGCCAAGGCCGTGGCCTTCTTCGAGGCCAGCCAGCCGGAATACATCCAGTACCAGAAGCAGGTCATCGCCAACGCCCAGGCCATGTGCGCGGAGTTCCTCCGCCGCGGCTACAAGGTCGTCTCCGGCGGCACCGACAACCACCTGATGCTGATCGACCTGCGGGGCAAGTTCGACGAAGTCACCGGCCGCATCGCCGAGCAGCAGCTCGAGCTCGCCGCCATCACGCTCAACAAGAACATGGTCCCCTTCGACACCCGCAGCCCGTTCCAGACTTCGGGCTTCCGCATCGGCACCCCGGCCGTGACCTCCCGCGGCTTCGTGGAGCGGGACATGGAAGACATCGTCGCCCTGATCGACGAGGTCCTCTCCTCCTGCGCCAAGCACATCGACGCCCTCTCCGTCAAGAAGGGCGAGCCGCTCACCGGCGCCCAGCAGGCTTCGCTCGCCGAGCATGAGGCCCTGCTCGAGGACGTCAAGCGCCGCGTGCACCAGATGACCGCCGGTGTTCCATTGAACAAGTACTAGCATTTGAAGAAAATACTCTACATCCTGTTGCTCTGCGCGCTGTCGCTCCCCGCGACGGCGCAGGGATTTCTGGAGCGCAACCGCTTCAGCTGGGAGTACGACGCCGACCTCCAGTACATCTTCGACAACCGCGAGTTCTCGATTTCGCAGGACGCCATCATCCCTTCCGGGACGATGCATACCGTCGTCTTCGCGCCGACGGTGGGCTTCAGCATCCAGCAGTCGCGCTACGTGCAGCACCGCCTGACGGCGGGCGTCGAGTTCGCCCACGACATGGGCACGCGCGACTGGGCGCAGCTGCCGCGCGAGCTGCTCCTTTTCTATGACGCGCACGTGCGTACGCGCAAGGGCAACTTCGAGGCACTGGTGGGCATCTTCCCGCGCCGCTACACGGAGGGCAGCTACGGCGAAGCCTTCTACTCCGGCATGTTCCGCAACTCCGACCGCAACATCGAGGGCACGCTCCTGAAATGGCGCGCCGAGCGCTTCTACGCCGAGATCGGCCTCGACTGGATGGGCAAATACGGCTACGACACACGCGAGCGCTTCCAGGTGTTCAGCGCCGGCAGCTGGCAGGCCAAGTCCTGGCTCCAGCTGGGCTGGACGGCCAGTTTCTACCATTTCGCCTGCTCGCAGCTCGCGCCCAACGTGGTGGACAACCACCTGCTGGAGCCGTGGGTGAAGATGGACTTCTCCCGCCGCACGCGCTGGCAGGAGCTCTCGGTCCAGGCGGGTCTGCTGGCCTCCTACCAGCTTGACCGCGCCGCCGACGCGCAGCCGCGCATCCCGGTCGGCGGCGAACTGAAGCTGACTGCGCGCCGCTGGAACGTCATGGCGCAGAACACCACCTACGTGGGCGGCAACCTGATGCCGTATTTCCATGAACTCGATCCGGCAGGCACCCCCTACGCCACCAGCCTCTACTTCGGCACGCCGTGCTACGACACGTTCTTCAACCTCGCCGAAGTGGCCTGGACCCCGCAGATCGCGCACTTCCTGAGCCTGCGGCTCTCCGCGCGCTTCTACTTCGACCGCCTGGGCTTCCTGGGCTGGCAGCAGATCTGCTCGCTGCGCTTCAACCTCGACGCGCTGCGCAACCGCGACACCGCCTCCGGACGCTGCCTATGAGGTACTGGGATTTCCGCGAAAGCGGCAGACCGCAATACGACTACATCGCCTACACGGACGGCAGCTACCGCCTGCCGAAGAACTTCGGGGCGTCCGCCTGCATCGTGCTGGACGGCCGCGAGGGCAAGCCGCTCTACCAGTGGAGCGAGGTGAGCCGCTATTCCACCAGCAACCGCCAGGAGCTCGCCGCCATCGTGCACGCCCTGCTGCACGTCCCCGCAGGGAGCAGCGTGCTCGTCCGGAGCGACAGCGAGAACGGCATCGCGCAGCTGTCCGGGCAGGTGCGGAGCCGGCGGGACAGCGACCTCGTGCAGCTGTACCGCCAGGTGAAGAAGGACCGCGCGCTGCAGGTGCAGCTGGAGTGGGTCCGCAGCCACAGCGGGGACCGCTGGAACGACCACGTGGACGACCTCTGCATGGAGGCGCTGGACCTCTACGAGGCCAACGGCACCCACGTGCGCGAAGGGGTTGACCCGGATGCGCTGATTTCGTATATTTGCAAGCAATAATTCTTTACGGATATGAAGATCGCGATCATCGGCGCCGGCAACATGGGCGGCGCCACGGCCCTGGGGCTGGCAGCCGCGCTGCCCGACGCCCGGATCACCGTCACGGCGAAGCACGCCGAGACGCTGCAGAAATTCGCCGCGCGCGGCCTGCAGACCACGCAGGACAACGTCGCCGCCGCTTCCGGCGCGGACGTCGTCGTGCTGAGCGTCAAGCCCTGGCTCGCGCAGGGCGTGCTCGCCGAGCTGCGCCCGGCGCTCGCCGGCAAGCTGCTCGTGTCGTTCGTCGCCGGGGTGCCGGCGGCGGAGATGCTTTCCTGGCTGGAAGGATCCGGCGTGAGCGGCGCGTATTCCGTGATTCCGAACCTCGCCATCGAAGTCGGCGAGAGCATGAGCTTCATCCATGAACTCTGCGGCACGCCGGAGACGCTCCGGACCGTGCAGGGGCTGTTCGACGCGGTCGGCAAAACCGCCGTCGTGGACGAGAAGCGGCTGGGCGCCGGCATGATGCTGGCTTCCTGCGGCACCGCGTTCGCGCTCCGCTACGTCCGCGCCTCGGCCGAGGGCGGCGTGGAGATGGGGCTCTATCCGCAGGAGGCGCTCGCCGCCGCGCTGCAGACCGTCAAAGGCGCCGCCGCCCTGCTGGAGGCGCGCGGGACGCATCCCGAGGCCGAGATCGACCGCGTGACCACGCCCGGCGGCATCACCATCAAGGGGCTCAACGCCATGGAGGAGGCGGGTTTCTCCGCCGCCGTCATCGCCGGCCTCAAGGCCTGGAAGCCGAAACAGTAGCGCCTTCCTGCCCCCTCCCCTTCATGGGGAGTTTTTGTAAGTTTCTGAAAATCTATTAGTTATACGATTGCTTGAGGGAATATACCCTCGAGCAATTAAACAGGGCACAAATTCTTTAAAAATTTTGGTACTTTGCGATACAAGGTATTAGAAAATTTATATATCTTTGCATCGTAAAAGTTCTGAAGAAATGAAAAAAGTACTGAACATCAGCCTTGCGAATCGCAGCTTTACCCTGGAAGAAGACGCCTACAAGCGTCTGAGCGACTACCTGGAGCACTTCCGCACCCGCCTCGCAGCCTCGTCGGGCGTCCCCTATACGCAGAGCGCCGAAGTCATGGATGACCTCGAGTCCCGCATCGCGGAGCTCTTCATCCAGGAAGTCGGCACCGACGGCCGCGTCGTCAAGATCGACCTCGTGGACCGCGTCACCAGCCAGCTCGGCATGCCGGACGGCGCGCCGGAAGGCTCCGCCGAAGGCCCCTCCCCCGCCGCCGACGACACGCCCGTACGCAAGAAGGTCTACCGCGACGAAGAAAACCGGCGCATCGCCGGCGTCTGTGCCGGCCTCGCCGTCTACCTGGACGTCGACGTGGTCCTGGTGCGCGTCCTGATGCTCGTGGCCCTGGTGGCCGGCACCGCCGGCTTCTGGATCTACGTCATCTGCTGGATCGCCATCCCCAAGGCCCTCACGGCCACCCAGAAATGCGAGATGTACGGCCTGCCCGTCACGGCCGAGAACCTCGCCCGATTCGCCCAATCCAAAAAGTAGTAGCCCTATGGAGAACACGTTGGACAACATTCGCGCACAGATGCGCAAAGGACTGCTCGACTATTGCATCCTCTCGATCCTGGGCAAGCACGAGGCCTACGCCTCCTCCCTCATCGAGGAACTCAAGGACGCCGGGATGATCGTCGTCGAGGGCACCCTCTACCCGCTCCTGATCCGCCAGAAGAACCAGGGGCTGCTCACCTACCGCTGGGAAGAGTCCACCCAGGGCCCGCCCCGCAAGTACTACGTCCTCTCGGACAAGGGCCGCGAGCAGCTGGCCCAGATGGATGCCGCCTGGCAGGAGATCATTGATTCCGTCGACAAACTCAAACACGTATGAAAGAAGTAGAAAGAGTCAGCCTCGGCGGCTACGCCTTCACCTTTGACGACGACGCCGCCCGCCTGACCGAGGAGTACCTCGGCCAACTGGAAAAGCATTATGACGGCCGCACCGGCGGCAGCGAGATCATGGACTGCATCGAGGAGCGGATGGCCGAACTCCTGACGGAGAAAGCCGGACGCGAGGGTGTGGTGTCCCGCACCATGATCGAGGAGGTCATCGGCATCCTCGGCCGCCCCGAGGACATCGAGGCCGGAGAGGAAGGAGATTCGCCGGACAAGCCGGCGAATGACGGGGAAAAAGCGAATGAGAGGGAAAAGGCAGGCGAATCTCCCAAGCGCAAGCTCTACCGCAACATGGCCGACAAGATGGTCGCGGGCGTGTGCAGCGGCCTGGCGACCTACTTCAACGTCGAAGCGACGCTGTTCCGCCTGGTCTTCGCCATCGGCACCGCCGCGTCGCTGTTCGGCCGCTGGCACGGCCACTTCGCCATCCACCTGGGCTTCCCCGTCCTGTACGCCCTCCTGTGGATCTGCATGCCGCCGGCCAAGACGGTCCGCCAGCGCTGGGAGCAGCGCGGCGAGGACGGCACGCTCGACAGCATCAAGCGCAGCCTCGAGTCCGGCGCGCGCGAGGTGGACAAGGCCATGCAGTCCGTCGGGAAGTCCAAGGTCTGGACGGAGATCGGCGGCGTCATCGAGAAGTTCATCGGTGTGATCCTGCTGATCGTCGGCTTCGCCGGCCTGTTCACCGGCAGCCTCTGGGGCTTCGGCAGCGGCTGGTTCGGCAAGCGTCACGGGCACGGCCTGTTCGGGCTGGGCCGCCTCTACGACCAGGGCATGGCCGAGCTCCATCACTTCGCCCCGCAGGTCGCGCACACGCTCACCCAGCCCGGCGTCAACATCCTGGTGATGCTCGTCTGCTTCCTGCCCTTCCTCGGATTACTCTACGGCGCGCTGCAGCTCCTCTTCGGCTTCAAATCGCCGAAGTGGCATCCCGGCCTGGTGATCTTCATCCTCTGGCTGATGTCCGTCATCGCCACCGGCATCCTGATCGCCACCGGCATCGTCAGCACCGAGCTGCTGACCATCTAGTTCAGAGGACGCCATTTGATAATCAATTAGTTGCGAAACGACTCCGGGCTGTTTTGCCCGGAGTCATTTCGTAAGTTCCTGATAATCAGAGTATCGTCAATCCAAGCCCCGGTGCATCGGGGAGGACGAGGCGGCCGTCGGAGACGCTGACGCCACAGAAGCGGTCGTTGGTGATGAGAAGGTTGCCGTCGAGGTCGGCGAAATCGGCCAGCGGCGAGAGATGCGCGGCGGCCGTGACGGCGCAGGAGGTCTCGGTCATGCAGCCGACCATGACGCGCATCCCGACGGCGCGGGCGAAGGAGGCCATCCGCCAGGCCTCGCGCATGCCGGTGCACTTCATCAGCTTGATGTTGATGCCCGTGTACGCACCCACGAGCGCGGGGATATCCGCGAGCCGCTGGACCGCCTCGTCGGCGAAGACCGGCAGCGGGCTGCGCTCCGTGATCCAGGCGTTGTCGTCCAGCCGCTCCTTGGCCATCGGCTGCTCCACCATCACGACGCCGTGCTCCTGAAGCCAGAAGATCTCGTCCAGCGCGCGCTGGCGGTCGGTCCAGCCCTGGTTGGCGTCCACCGCGAGCGGCAGGTCCGTGACCTCGCGGATGGTGCGTATCATCTCGTAGTCGTTGTCCAGGCCCACTTTCACCTTGAGGATGCGGAAGCGGTCCGCGCATTCTCGCGTCTTCTCGCGCACCACCTCCGGCGTGTCGATGCCGATGGTGAAGGTGGTGTTCGGCGCCTTGGCGGCATCCAGACCCCACAAGCGCCACCAGGGCTGCCCGAGGAGCTGGCCCACGAGGTCGTGCAAAGCGATGTCGACGGCGGCCTTGGCGGCCGTGTCGCCCGGCGAGAGGCTGTCCACGTACGCGAGGATGTCCTCCAGCTGGAAGGGGTCGGCGAACTGCCCCAGGTCCACCTTCTCCAGGAAGGCGCACACGCTCTCGACCGTCTGCCCCAGGTACGGGGGCATCGAGGCCTCGCCGTGGCCGACGAAGCCGTCGTAGCGGATCTCCACCTGCACGTCCGGCGTGGTGGTGCGGGAATAGGAGGCCACGGTGAAGGTGTGCTGCAGCTGCAGCTCGTAAGGCTGCCAACTGAGCTGCATGCGGGCCTTGCCGCCCACACGGTACGCGCGCGGCGCGGAGGAAGAGACGGCCGGCGCGCAGCCGGTGCCGAGCAGTGCCGCCCCGGCGCCCGCCGCCGCGGCGGTCTTGAGGAATTCGCGACGTTTCATATTGTCAAAGATACAAAAAAGAAAAGCCGCCAGCAAGTTGCTGACGGCTTCCTGTAGGGACGATCGGGGTCGAACCGATGACCTCTTGAATGTGACTCAAGCGCTCTGAACCAACTGAGCTACGCCCCTGTTCCAAAGAGGACTGCAAAAATAGGCCAATTTTTAGAATTCTGCAAATTTTTTCATACCTTTGCACTCCCCAACCCAGGTGAGTTGTCCGAGTGGTTGAAGGAGCCTGCCTCGAAAACAGGTGTACGGCAACGTACCGGGGGTTCGAATCCCTCACTCACCGCAAAAGGCCAGCAGATGCTGGCCTTTTTATCTTCTTCTTGTCCCATCCTCACCAGCACCCCATTTTGAGGACGGAATGCGTTTTTTTCGCCTGCCGTCCTCACAGAGGGCCTGATTTGAGGATGGAATCAGAACCTGAAGGCCAGGCCTCCCGAGAAGGAGAAAAACCAGTTTAGTGGAGTTCCCGCGGGATTGGCGGTCGTGTAGTTTTTCACGCTCCCCAGTGGATCATAGTGGAATGCCGGCATCAGTTTGATGTCAAAGCGCCAGATGCTGTAGTTGATGCACATCCCCGCATCGAGCGTGAGGGAGAAAGATGATGACCCGGCAAGCCAGCCCGGAGTCGCGCCGGCGAAAAACTCCACATCGCTGAAAAGATTCATTATGAATCCAGCCAACAAACTGCCGGCCGCATCCGGGAGAGATGCGTATCCATACCCTCTATAAGAACCCCCGGTTCTGGATTGCGCGCGGTCAAGTCCGCTACGGGACGGGCTTCTCCAGGCGATGGCGACGGGAACGCCGAACGCATTATCTGTTTGAGAAATACGCTTAACCCACTGCAATCCTGTCCGGAACCCTAATCCTGATTCATTGAATTGTCCATAGTTAAGATTCATGGAAAGCCCCCCACTCACTCCTTGATACAACGGCGTATACACTCCGGCGGTCAAAGAGATATCCTTCGTCTGCGCTGTGGCATTGATGGAAATGATTGATGCAAAAAACAGAATCAGGGCAGAGGAGAGCAGCGATTTTCTTTTCATATCACTATTTTTACGCAGGGAGTTCGCAAAGACTGTGCCTTGATTCTAATCCCTGATGGAGATGACCAGCGAGAGGTCGCAATTCTTCAGGATCTCGATCATGCGGTCCTCGTCGAAGGCGATGCAGCCGCCGGTGGAGGTTTTGGGGCCTTTGACGTGGATGAAGATGTTGCTGCCGTTGGGGTAGATGCACTCCTGGTTGAAGTCGGTGGCGATGCCGTAGTCGTAGTACGGCTGGAGCGAGTACATATCCTCGCCCTTGCAGTCGTGGCCGGTTGCGGCGGTGTCGATGATCTTGTTGTAATATTCGCAGTCTTCGTCGCAGGCGAAGGTGGTCGGCGTCACGTCCAGGTAGGGCATGGCGGTGCCGGGATTGGGCTTGATACCGAAGGCCGTCAGCGGCCGGAGGGTACCGACGGGCGTCTTGCCGTCACCCTCGCCCGTCTTGCCCAGGCCGTTCTTCCCGACATGCACGTCGGTCGTGAACAGCACTTTGCCGTTGACGGTCAGGCGGGCCTTGCCCTCGCTGCCGTGCACGTCGTACACTTCCAGCAACTGGCCTTTGACAGCGCCATTCCTCGGGCAGGCGGTGAACAGAACTGCGCCGCAGATGAGGGCAACGAGGCGCAGAATGACTCTTTTCATACAGGCAATATTTTACGCGTCCGCGAAGACCTTGCCGTCGTCGAGCGTGACGCGAAGTTTGGTATATTCGCTGTGGAAGTCGTGCTGCAGGCGGTCGAGGTAGCGGGCGGCCTCCCACTTGCACATCGGAAGGTCGTGCAGCAGGCAGTTGCCGCAGGTCTGGGGCGTGGTGGCGGGGACCTCCGTCTGCTCCAGCACCCACCGCAGGCACGCGATGGTCAGGCGCCGCATGTCCTCGACGCTGTAATTCCCCGTCATGATGACGTACATGCCGGTCAGGCAGCCCATGGGGCCCACGTACACCACGTCCTCCTTCGCTTCGCTGTTGCGGAACCAGGTAGCCATCAGGTGCTCCAGGCTATGCATGGCGGCCGGGGCCACGGCCGGTTCCTGGTTCGGCTCCGTGATGCGCAGGTCGAAGGTCGTGAAGCCCTTGTCCTCGCGGGACACGTAGATGCCCGGCTTCAGCCGGGTGTGGTCGATGGTGAAGCTCTGAATGACTTCCATATCTTATTTACCTAAACAGTCAATGTGCGCGTCGGGGGCCTCCATGATGTTCCAGGACAGCACGGCGCCCTCGAAGCCGTGACGCATGACGGCGTCCAGCGACTCCGTCACGTACTCCGGCGTGGTCTCGGCCACGCCCGCACGGAAGTTGATCTCGATGCCCGGATACTTCCCGCAGGGATAGCCTTCCATGGCCTCCAGCTGCGACTCCAGGAAGGCAGCGTCCATCGCGAAGGTCGGGTACCCGGTGGCGCCGGGGACCGCTTTCCGCAGGAGCTCGTACTCGAAGCCCATGCCGGCCGGCGCGGTCGTCTTGCGGTAGAGCATCGGCTTGATGAAGTCGGCGTGCAGCGCGAGGATCGCGTAGTCCTGACCGACGAAGGGCGCCATGAACGGCGCGTACAGGTCCATGCCGATCTCGAGCCCGCGGCTGCGGAGGCTGTCGGCGATCGCGCCAACGGCGCCGCTGACGATGTGCCCCTTGGCGCGGAAGAAGTCCGCGGCGAGCGGGTCGGCGAACTGGAATCCGCCCTTCGGCGAATAGCCGGTCACGGACAGGAAATCGTCGCCCTTGGCCTCCCAGGCGGCCTTCACGGCATCCAGGTCGACGCCTTCGGCGGCATAGCGCTCCGCGCAAAGCGGGCAGCCGCAGCTCAGTACGCCGCTCACGCCGCCCACGAAGGACTGCGTGCGGATGCGGTCCATGAAGACGCCGTCGAAGCCGCAGTCGCTGAACCAGCGGTCATAGACCGCCACGACGTGCGCGGCGTTCTCCGGATCGGTGGGGCAACTGAAGCGGAAGCCCTCGCCCTCGGCGAGGTCGTAGTTGGCGGGGATGTTGCCCCAGAGGTCCACGGCGGGCGTGTTCTCGCACACGTCTTCGGTTTCCGCGAACACCGGGAGCCAGAAGAACATCTGGATGCCCTTCGCGTGCAGGAATTCCCCAACCTGGCGGTAGATCTCCTTGTCGAGGCTCCAGCCGATGATGACCTTCTGCACCGGGATGCGGCCACTGACCGTGTCGAGGCGGCTGATGATCTCATCCGCCGTGTACTGCGGCGCGTTCCAGGCGCCCAGGGACACCTGGACGACGTAGGCGGGGGTCGCCGGCTCCTGCCGGCAGGCGGTCAGGGCCAGCAGGCCCAGCATCAAGATGGCAAGTTTTTTCATATTCAAGCAGATTAAGTTTATCGCTGACGGGCCTTCCATTGCGTCCAGCTGAGCTTGAAGCCCTTGGGCTGCTGCTCCCGGATGTATTTGAAGACCAGCGGAATCATTTCGGCTTTCTCCTGGGCGAGCGGGACCTTGTAGGCCTCCTCATTCGGCTTGTCGCCCTTGTAATACATGAAGTTGCCGCCCTGGTTGAAGTGGCGGTAGATGATATCCTTCTCCGGGACGCCCGGGTTGCGCAGGAAGTCGTAGAAGATCAGGTACATGTTCGTCCGGCCCATGCCGGCCTGGCAGTGGAAGTGCAGCCAGGTGTTCTCCGGAAGATTCCGGACGAAGGCGATGAATTCGTCAATGCTATCGGGGTCGGAGAAGCAGTGGTCGAGCACCGTCAGGCGGAAATAGCCGATGCCGCGGCTCGCGCAGAGCTCGCCCTCCGTCTGGGCTGTCGTCACGTCCAGCGTGTTGGTGTGGCCGCCGGGGCGGGTGCTCCCGACCTCCACCTGCGTGCCTACGGTGGCGTGGATCATCGCCTCTTCCGCCGCGAGAATCTCCTCGCGGCCCAGGCCGATGTTGTCCCAGTTCTGCTTGCCGAAGCGGGACACATGGTTGCCGTTCAGCAGGCCGTGCGTCTCCTTGCGCAGGTCGACGACCGTGATTGGCCCGTCGTGCACCTTGCGGATTTCCGCGATCACGGCGTCCAGCTCGCCGGCGCTGAAGTCGGAGCTGGCGCTCACCTTCAGTTCGTCCAGGCCCCGGCGGGTCGGCACGAAGTCCGGGTCATAGCCCGGCACGGCGCTGCGCTGCTTGAATTCGTTCCGGCAGGTCCGGAAGTTGTCGGGCAGCGCCTCCCGGTCGCGGCGCTCGAAGCGCCAGACGAAGGCGGCATATTCTTCCCGCTGCGCGGCCGTCACGGTCTCCCGCTCTTCCGCCGCTTTGAGGTAGGTGTAGTGCTGGTGGCTGCAGGATACGAGCAGCGCCAGCGCGAACAGTAAGGCAACGAATCTCTTCATAGCGTATTACAACCTCTTTTCCAGCCGCTCGCGGATGGCGGCGATGAACTGCGCGGAATTGACCGCCTTGGGCGTGATGCCCTCCATCAGGTTCACGAGGTCCTTGGTAGCGATGCCCTCGCCCAGAGTGTCGAAGCAGGCACCTTCCAGGGCGTCCGCGAACTGCACGAGCTCCTGCAGGCCGTCCTTCAGACCGCGCTGGCGCAGCGCGCCGCTCCAGGCGAAGATGGTCGCCATGGGGTTCGTGGAGGTCTCCTCGCCCTGCAGATATTTATAGTAGTGGCGCGTCACCGTGCCGTGGGCGGCTTCGTATTCGTAGTTGCCGTCGGGGCTCACCAGCACGCTGGTCATCATGGCGAGCGAGCCGAAGGCCGTCGAGACCATGTCGCTCATCACGTCGCCGTCGTAGTTCTTGCAGGCCCAGATGAATCCGCCCTTGCTGCGGATCACGCGCGCGACCGCGTCGTCGATCAGGGTGTAGAAGTAGGTGATGCCGAGCTCCTCGAAGCGGGCCTTGTAGCCCTGGAAGACCTCGTCGAAGATCTCCCGGAAGCGGGCGTCGTAGGTCTTGGAGATGGTGTCCTTGGTGGAGAACCAGAGGTCCTGCTTCGTGTCCGTCGCGTACTTGAAGCAGGCATGCGCGAAGGAGCGGATGGAGGCGTCGGTGTTGTGCATGCCCTGGATGACGCCGGGGCCCTTGAACGCCTGGATCACCACTTCCTTGTGGGCGCCGTCCTCGCCGTCGAAGACCAGCTTCGCCGTGCCCGGGCCGTCGGCCTTCAGCTCCACGCTCTTGTAGACGTCGCCGTAGGCGTGGCGGGCGATGGTGATGGGCTTCTCCCAGTTCTTCACCACGGGGTGGATGGAAGGAATGATGATGGGCGCGCGGAACACCGTGCCGTCCAGGATGGAGCGGATGGTGCCGTTGGGGCTCTTCCACATCTCGTGCAGCTTGTATTCCGTCATGCGCTGCGCGTTGGGCGTGATCGTGGCGCACTTGACGCCCACGCCGTATTTCTTGCACGCCATGGCGGCGTCGATGGTAATCTTGTCGCCGGTCTCGTCCCGCTTCTGGAGGCCCAGGTCGTAGTATTCCACCTTGAGGTCCACGAACGGCAGGATGAGTTCATCTTTGATCATCTTCCACAGGATCCTGGTCATCTCATCCCCGTCCATCTCCACGAGCGGAGTGGTCATCTGTATCTTCTTCATCTAACTTTTGGGTTGGTAATACATACAAAGGTAAGAAAAATTATTACCTTTGATAGTGCTAACCACGACAATGATGACACTAAGAAAAACACTCTTACTTGCCATCGTCTTCTGCTCGACCGTTCTGGTCGGCTGCCGCAAGATAGACGATGCTCCGCAAAGTTATTTCACGCTGTGGAATTCCTGCGAGGCCCTGACCGTCCTGCAGGAATACGTCCAGGATGTCACCAATCCTTCCTCCGTCAACTTCATCAAACCGGAAGACCGGATTGTCACCTTCGACATGGACGGGACCTTCGTCGGAGAGCTCTATCCGACCTATTTCGAATACAACCTGCTGGAATACCGCGCGCTGGATGATCCCGCGTACAAGGATATCGCTCCCGATGACGTGAAAGAAGCCGCCCAGGATATCAGGGACTTCGTCAGGAACGGCAAGAAGTTGCCGGACCATTTCGACATGATACATGCCTACGCCGCAGCAAAGGCCTACAGCGGCATGACGCTGGCCGAGTTCGACGCCTACGTCAAGGCCTACGCCCAACAGCCGGCCAACGGATTCAGCGGCATGACCTATGGCCAGAGCTTCTACAAGCCGATGCTCGAGGTCTTTGACTACCTGGAGGCCAACGGCTTCACCTACTACGTCATCAGCGGTTCCGACCGCTTCATCTGCCGCACGCTGGTGGAAAGCATCGGTATCGAGCCCAACCGCGTCATCGGCATGGACGTGAAACTCATGTCCTCCAGCCAGGGCACGGAGGCTGGCGTCGATTACACCATGAGCCAGAAGGAAGACCTCGTGCGCACCGACGAACTTATCATCAAGAACCTGAAAACCAACAAGGTGTTGCAGATCGCGCAGGAAATAGGCAAAGTTCCCGTGCTGTCGTTCGGCAACAGCAGCGGCGACTGCGCCATGCACAACTACTGCCTGGGCAACCAGCAGCACCGCACTGCCACCTTCATGCTCGTGGCCGACGATGACGCCCGCGACCATGCCGACCTCGCCGAGGGGGCCCGGCGTGAAGCGAAATGGCGCGAGGCCGGCTACCACATCATCTCGATGAAGAACGACTTCAAGACCATCTACGGAGATGGCGTGGTGAAGACTGACTTCAGCTTCTGAAACCTTCGCCCATCGCCTCCATCCTCAAATCAGGCCCTCTGTGAGGACGGCAGGCGGAAAAAACGCATTCCGTCCTCAAAATGGGGTGCTGGTGAGGATGGGGCCGGGAGAAAATGAAAAAAGCAGCGCGTCTGCGCTGCTTGGGTTGCGGAGGCGGAGGGATTCGAACCCCCGGTACGTCGCCGTACAACAGTTTTCAAGACTGCCGCCATCGACCACTCGGCCACACCTCCGTGATGGGGTTGCAAAAATAGCAATAAAATACTTCCGTGGCAAGAGATTCCAGGAAGGAGATTCGCCGATCAAGTCGGCGAATGACGGTCAGGCCTTCTCGTCCGTCGTGAAGAACTTCAGGTGGAAGAGGATCAGGTAGAAGGCTCCGACGGTGACGCAGGAATCGGCGAAGTTGAAGACCGGGCTGAAGAAGATGACCCGTTCGCCGTCGCGGATGATCGGGAAGAAGAACATGTCCACGACCTTGCCGAACATGAACGGGGCGTAGTCCCAGATCAGGCCGTAGAACAGGCAGTCGACGATGTTGCCGATGGCGCCGGCCGTGATCAGCGTCAGGCCCACCAGCACCCCCTTGGGGGTATTTCCTTTCTTGATCAGGGAGCCGATCCACCAGATCAGCGCGCCGCTCAGCACGATGCGGAAGAGCGACAGCAGGAACTTGCCGACCTGCCCGCCGAACGCCATCCCGAAGGCCATGCCTTCATTCTCCACAAAGCACAGGCGGAACCACTGCCCGATCACGAAGATCTGGTCGCCGAGCGCCATATTCGTCTTGACCAGGTACTTGATCACCTGGTCGATGACGACGAGCACGATGCCGAGCAACAGCAGCCGTTTGCCTTGGGACAGCTTCATCTTCCGTTTAGTTCTTACCCTGCTTGGCGAGCATTTCCTTGGCCTCGACGGTCAGGGTGGCGTGCGGAACGAGGCGCAGGCGCTCCTTGGGGATGAGCTGGCCGGTCACGCGGCAGATGCCGTAGGTCTTGTTCTCGATGCGCACGAGAGCGGCTTCCAGGTTCTGGATGAACTTGTACTGCCGCTGGGCCATCTGGCTGGCTTCCTCCTTGGAGAGCTGGAACGCGCCGTCATCCTCGACGGTACGGAACGAGGGCGTCGTGTCCTCGATGTCGTTGGTGCCGTTGTGCATCACGACCTGGCGGAGGGTATTGTACTCCGCTTTGGCCTTCGCGAGCTTCTCTTCGATAATGGCCTTGAACTCAGCGAGTTCAGCATCCGAATAACGGGTCTTGGCCGATTGATCAATCTTTTCCATACTATTAACGGTTAACGATTTTTATCTTTTCACTGCTATGCGGATGGCGCCGTCGCCCCACTCCACCTCCGCGGCTTCCTGCGGGGCCTCGGCGAGCGGCCGGAGCTCCAGGGTGCGGGAGAGGGTCTGGGCGGAGACGTAGTCCGCGTGTTCGGCGAGGGCGGCGCGGATCTCCTCCGCAGCGGCGCCGTCGGCGTAAATGACGGTGTCGATCCGGTCCGTGATCTCGAATCCGCTGTCCTTGCGGAGGGTCTGGATCGGATGGATGAGTTCGCGGGCGTTGCCCTCGCGGACCAGCTCCGGCGTCTGAACGATGTCCAGCGCGAGCGTGAGCGAGCCTTCGGTGGCCACGAGCCAGCCCGGCATGTCCTCGGAGCTGATCTCATAGTCGCCCTTGTTCAGCGCGACGTCGCCGGACGGCAGGTGCAGCACGTACTCCGCCTCAGCGCGCTCGATGGCGGCGATCTCCTCCTGGGAGAGCTGCCCGAACGCGGCGGCGATTTCCTTCATCTGCTTGCCGTAGATCTTGCCGAGCGTCTTGAAATTGGGCTTGATCTTCTTGGTAATGAGGCCCACGGTGTCGTGCAGGAACTCGATCTGCTTCACGTTGACCTCGGTCAGGAAGATGTCGCTGACGCGCTCGATGTGCTCCTTGACGGTGTCGTCCAGCACGGGCACCAGCACCTTGGCGAGCGGCTTGCGGACGTTGATGCCGACCTTCTTGCGCAGCGCCAGCACCATCGAGGACGCCTTCTGGGCGAAGCCCATGCTCTCCTCGAGCCCCTCGTCCACGAGCGACGCGTCGAAGCGCGGCATCGGGCAGTAGTGCACCGAGTCGGCGTCCGGCACGAGGTCGAGCCAAAGGCGCTCCATGAAGAACGGAGCGATCGGGGCGCCCAGCAGGGCGACACCCTTGAGCACCTCGTAGAGGGTCTGGTAGGCGGCGAGCTTGTCCTCGCCGAGGCCCTTGCCCCAGAGGCGCTTCTTATTCAGGCGGATGTACCAATTGGACAGGTCGTCGCAGACGAAATCCTGCACCAGGCGGCCCGCCGTGGTGATATCGTAGTCCTCGTAGGCGGCCACGACGCCCTTCACGAGGGTGTTGAGCCGGCTGATGATCCAGCGGTCGAACATCGGGCGCTGCGCGTAAGGCACCGCCGGCGCCGCCGGATCGAATCCGTCCGTGTTCGCGTAGAGCGCGAAGACGGAGTAGGAATTATAGAGCGTGCCGAAGAACTTGCGGCGCACTTCCTCCACGCCGGCCTCGTCGAACTTGAGGTTGTCCCAGGGCTGGGCGTTGGTCATCATGTACCAGCGGAGCGCGTCGGCGCCATATTTCTCGATCGCCTGGAAGGGATCGACAGCGTTGCCCAGGCGCTTGCTCATCTTCTCACCCTTCTTGTCGAGCACGAGGCCGTTGGAGATCACGCGCCTGAAGGCGGGCGTGCCGCTGACCATCGTGTGGATGGCGTGCAGGGTGTAGAACCAGCCGCGGGTCTGGTCGACGCCTTCGGCGATGAAGTCGGCCGTGCAGCCGAAGTCCGGGCTGTCGATGCCGCGCAGGCCCGTCTGGGCGTACGGCATCGCGCCGGAGTCGAACCACACGTCGATGAGGTCGGTCTCGCGGGTCATCTTCTTGCCCGAAGGGCTGACGAGGAAGATCTGGTCCACATAGGGACGGTGCAGGTCGATCCGGTCGTAGTTCTCCTTGGACATGTCGGCCGGGTCGAAGCCGCGCTCGCGCAGCGGGTTGGCGGCCATGAAACCGGCCGCGACGGCCTTGTCTATCTCGTTGTACAGCTCCTTCACGGAGCCGATGCAGATTTCTTCCTTGCCGTCCTCGGTGCGCCAGACGGGCAGCGGCGTGCCCCAATAGCGGCTGCGGCTGAGGTTCCAGTCCTGGATGTTCTCCAGCCATTTGCCGAAGCGGCCCGTACCGGTGGATTCCGGCTTCCAGGCAATCTGCTCGTTCAGCGCCATCATCTGCTCGCGCACGGCCGTAGTCTTGATGAACCAGCTGTCCAGCGGGTAGTAGAGCACCGGCTTGTCGGTACGCCAGCAGTGCGGGTAGGAGTGGACGTGTTTCTCGATCTTGAAGGCCTTGCCGGCGGCCTTCAGCATGACGCAGAGGTCGATGTCGAGGGTCGGGGCGTCGGGCGCGAGGGAAGCGTCGTAGGCGTTCTTGACATAGCGGCCGGCCCACTCGGCGTAGTCCGGGCTCACGTGCGAGGCGACGTACTGCGGGTCGAGGTCTTCCAGGCGGAAGAAGCGGCCCTGCAGGTCCACCTGCGCCTGCGGATCGCCATTGCGGTCGATGACCTGCAGGGGAACGATGCCCGCGAGGCGGGCCACCTTGGCGTCGTCCGCGCCGAAGGTCGGCGCGATGTGGACGATGCCCGTACCCTCCTCCGTACTGACGTAGTCGCCGGGGATCACGCGGAAGGCGTCGCCGTCCGGGCGGAACCAGGGGATCAGCTGCTCGTAGCGCATGCCCACGAGCTCGCTGCCCTTCACACTGCCGGGCAGCACTTCATAAGGTATCTTCTGTCCGAAGAGCGTCCCGACGAGCGCCTCGGCGACGATGTAGGTCGCGGGAGCGCCGGTGTACGGGTTCTCGGAGCGGACTTTGACGTAGTCGATATTGGGGCCGACGCAGAGCGCCGTGTTGGAAGCGAGGGTCCAGGGGGTGGTGGTCCATGCGAGGAAATAGAGGTCATCCTCCCCCACCACCTTGAACTGCACCGTGCAGGTGGTGTCCTTGACGTCGCGGTAGCAGCCGGGCTGGTTGAGCTCGTGCGTGCTCAGGCCCGTGCCGGCGGCCGGGCTGTACGGCTGGATGCTCTTGCCCTTGTAGAGCAGGCCCTTGCCGTAGATGTCCTTGAGCAGGTACCAGAGCGTCTCGATGTAGCGGTTGTCGTAGGTGATGTAGGGATCGTCCATGTCGACCCAGTAGCCGATGCGCTCGGTCAGGCTGCGCCACTCGGCGGTATATTTCATCACCTCCTCGCGGCAGGTGCGGTTGTAGTCCTCGACGGAGATCTTGGTGCCGATGTCTTCCTTGGTGATGCCGAGTTTCTTCTCGACGCCCAGCTCCACGGGCAGTCCGTGGGTGTCCCAACCGGCACGGCGGCGGACCTTGAATCCGGCCTGCGTCTTATAGCGGCAAACGGCGTCCTTGATGGAGCGGGCCATCACATGATGGATGCCCGGCATGCCGTTGGCGGAAGGCGGGCCCTCGAAGAAAATGAACTCCGGAGCGCCTTCGCGGAGGGTCAGCGAACGCTCGAAAGCGTGGCGCTTCTGCCAGCGCTCCAGCACTTCTTTCCCAACGGAAACCAAGTCCAAGCCGTTATACTCTTTGAATGTCATATTTTTTGCCTAATTTTGCGTCTGTTTTAAGTCTGCAAATTTAACGATTTTTACGCATTCAACAAAAATATGCCTATTATGGACATCATTCTTTTGCTCTGTTTCATCCCGGCGATTATAAGCGGCCTTGCCAGGGGCTTCGTAAAGCAGGTCGCAGACCTCGTGACACTCGTCCTGGCCGCCTGGGCGGCTTACTATTTCTCCAGCGGCGTGGCGACGTTCCTGGGCAAATATGTGACCTGGGATCCTGCGGTGCTGAAAGTCGTCAGCTTCATCCTGATCGTCATCGTGATCGCACTGGCGCTCGGCGTCGTGGCTTCGCTGATCACCAAGGCGCTCAGCGCGCTACAGCTGGGTTTCTTCAACAAGCTGCTCGGTCTGGTGCTCGCCGTCATCAAGTGCGCGCTCATCCTCGCGCTGCTGATCCAGCTCTTCGAGGGCCTCAACGACACCCTGCACTTCATGCGCGATACCTATCTGGAAGACGCCGTGGTGTACAACGCCCTGCGCGATTTCGGCGACAAAGTCTTCCCGGTGCTGAAGTCCTGGATCGCCAATGGTGTCGATACAGCCGCGTCCGTCGCCGGAGCGGCAGGAGGCAATGCCTAAGTTTCTTCTAATCGAGACGTCCACCTCGCTCTGCTCGGTGGCCCTGGCGGAGGACGGTCGCGTGACCGCCTTCCGCGAGAGCGCGGAGCCGCGGGCCCATGCGGCGCTGACCGCTCCCTACGTGCAGGAAGTCCTGCAGGAGCGGGGCTTGCGCGCCGCCGAACTCGACGCCGTGTGCGTGAGCGCCGGTCCGGGATCCTACACCGGCCTGCGCGTGGGCGTGTCCACCGCCAAGGGGATCTGTTTCGCGGCCGGCGTGCCGCTCCTGTCCGTGGGGACGCTGGAGCTGCTGGTATGGCAGGCACGCGCCGAGGGACTGCTGCCCGACGGCTGCCGCTACGTGATTCCCATGATCGACGCGCGCCGCATGGAGGTCTACACGGCCGTCTTCACGCCGGAGGGCGAACGCCTGACGGAGGTGGAGCCGCGCGTGATCGACGCGGAGAGTTTCCGCGCGCAGCGCTCCGAGGGGCCGGTCCTCTTCATCGGGGACGGCGCCGCCAAATGCGAAAATGCGCTCGCCGGTCCGGGAGCGCATTTCGTGCAGACTTGTCCGCGTGCCAGCGCGATGCTGGAGCCTGCGACGCGGGCGTATGAGGCGGGAAATTTCCGCGATGTGGCCTATTTCGAGCCCTTCTATCTGAAGGATTTCGTGGCCACCGTCAGCCGCAAAAAACTATTTTAGCTGCTTCGCCAGCGCCTTCCGGAGGCCGTCGGCCCCGCCGGAGATCGGCGTCGTGTTCAGCTCGCCGTTGATGATCAGGAAGGAGTCCGGCAGCTGGGCCACGCCGTAGGTGTAGACCGCCGGTGAAGCGCCGCCCAAACCATCATTCACATTGATCCACGGAAGCTTCTGCGCCAGCACGGAGGAAGCCCACTCGGGCTTGTCCGGCGTCACGCAGATCGAGTAGATCTCGAAGCCGCGGGGATGGAATTCCTTGTAAATCGGCAGCAGCGTGTCGATGCTGAGCATCTTCTGCGCCGCGTCGGTGGCGTCCCAGAAGTGCACCAGGATCACCTTCGCGTCCACCTCGGAGAGCGCCTTGCGCTCGCCGTTGATGTCCGGCATCACGATGTCCGGGAAGGAGGTCTCGGACGCCTCGCTCAGGCGGTTCATCAGCTCGAACGACTTCATCCGGCGCTCCGCTTCCTTGGCGAGAGCCTTGACGTAGCGGGAGTCGGGATAGACGGTCGCCAGGGAGTCCGCGGTGTTGCGGAACAGGATGGCGTCCGTGTTCGCCGCAAAGATGTAGGAGTCGCCCAGGCGCTCGAAGAGCACGGGGACGGAGGTCAGCGAGTACGGGTGCTGCAGCACGTATTTTGTGCTTTCACGGTAGTGCTTGATGTAGTCGCGCGTCATCTCGGTCGGGGTGTCCTGATGGGCGTCGAGCGCCGCCATGAAGTCGGCCGCGGCCTTGTCCACGAGAGCCAGCTCTTCGGAGCCCTTGGAGCCGCTCACCGTGTAGCGGCCGAGGGTGTCGGCCTGGACGGTCGCGGTCTCGCCCTTCTCGAGCAGCAGCGCGGCCACGCGGGTGTCGCCGTAGAAGAGATAGATGAATTCGGGGTCGCCGGCCTTGACGGGGACGTCGTAGCGGAAGGAGCCGTCGGTACCGGTCTTGACGGTGTCAAGATCCTTGTACACATTGACGTCCAGCTGCTTGACGACGAGTTTCTGGTTGGGCGCATCGGCGAGCGTGCCGCGGATGTGGGCCTTGTCGGCGCAGGCGGCCAGGGAGAGCGCCGCGAACGCGAGCGCGAAGATTTTATTGCAATTTTTCATATTCGGAGAGAATCGCTGCGGCGGTCTGCGCCATTTGTTCCGGGGTGAAGGTCGGGCGGGTCTTGCGGAAGTCCAGATCGCCCTCGGTCTGGAGCGGGACGAGGTGGATGTGCGTGTGGGGCACTTCCATGCCCAGCACGGCCACGCCCACGCGCTTGCACGGTACGGCGGCCTTGAGGGCCGTCGCCACCTTGCGGGCAAAAGCCCACAGGCCGGCGTAGGTCGCTTCGTCGAGATGGAAGATGTAATCGTCCTCCACCTTCTTGGGAATCACGAGGGTATGCCCCTGCGCGAGGGGGCTGATGTCGAGGAAGGCGTAGTAGTCTTCGCTCTCCGCCACTTTGTAGGACGGGATCTCGCCCTGGGCGATGCGGGTGAACAGCGTTGCCATTAGAACGTGATATCGAGAATCTTGAATTTCATGACGCCGGAGGGGACGTTGGCCTCGACGACCTCGCCCTTGCCGTGGCCCATGAGGGCCTTGCCGATCGGGGTCGTGGCGGCGAGCTTGCCCTTGGAGAAGTCGGCCTCGCTCTCACCCACGATGGTGAATTCCATGATGCGGTGGTTGGCGATGTTCTCGACCTTGACCGTGTTGAGCATCTGCACCTGGTCGCAGTTCAGCTGCGAGCTGTCGAGCACCTTGGCGTTGACCACCTGGTTCTGCAGCTTGGCGATCTTGAGCTCGAGCAGGCCCTGCGCTTCGCGGGCGGACTCGTACTCCGCATTCTCGGAGAGGTCGCCCTTCTCGCGCGCTTCCGCGATGGCCGCCGCGATGACCGGGCGCTGAGCCAACGCCTCGGCGAGTTCTTTCTTGAGCTTATCCAGCCCTTCCTGGCTCATGTAGTGTGTTTCGGACATATTATCTAATTGGTTCAGTTAACTAAAAAGGAGTCCTGCCTCGCTGGCAGAACCCTTGATCTGATGCAAATATAGCAATTTATTTGAAAATCGACAAATCCGGGACTACTGTGGGGGAAATCACCCACAGTAGCGGCTCATGAGGCTACGACAAGCTGTTTCGTCCTCGGCGAGCTGGGCTTTGAGGGTGTCGAGGCTGTCCATGGGGCGCATGGGGCGGAGCCAGCGGCGGAAGCGGATCTCGAGGTCGAGGCCGTAGATGTCTTCGTTGAAGTCGAAGATATGGGTTTCGATGATGTCGCCGACGTTCGTCATGCCCCACCAGTGGCCGCCCAGCACGTCGACTTCCGTCAGGTAGACGCCGCGCGCCGGGATCAGTTTCATCGGGTCGTAGAGCCGCAGGTTGGCCGTCGGAAATCCAATCGTCCGGCCCAGCTGCTTGCCGCTCACCACGACTCCCCGCAATCCATACGGATAACCCAGCATCGCTTCCGCATCCTCCACTCTCCCCTCTTCCAGCGCCTTCCTGATCTTCGTCGAACTGACAGCCTCCACAGGCGGAGCGGACTCGGCAGCAGCCTCTCCAGACCGTAACCAGCAAGCTGGCGTGACTTCCAACCCCCTGCACCCCCTATTAGGGGGATTTTTCCCTTCGGGGCGGTTCGTAAGGGGGGACTTTTCGAGAGGCTGGCTGCCGGGGAGCGACGCAGTGGAGGCTGGAGGGACGACGACGATTTCAAGGCCAAGTTGCTTGGCGATGGGTTGGATCAGATCGGGAGTAAGACAATCTGATCCTAATCGGTTGTCGTAGCCGAGGACGAGGAGGGTGGCGCCGAGGCGGTCGCGCAGGATGGTGCGGAGGTACTCCTCCGCCGTCAGGCGGGCAAAGCCGCGGTCGAAAGGCAGCGTCTCCACGCGGTCCACGCCGAGGGCGCGGAGCTGCGCCTCCTTCTCCTGCGGAGAATTCAGCAGGCGGAGGGTGCGGGCATCCTGCTGCAGGACGGCGCGCGGGTGCTGCGCGAAGGTAACGACAATCGCCTCCTCGCCCCTTTCGCGGGCGGAGGAGACGAGTGTCTGTATCACCTGGCGGTGTCCCAGATGGACGCCGTCGAAGAAACCGGTGGCGACTACAGCCATTTCACCAGCGGGAAGTCCTGCCGGTGCGCCAGCAGCGAATTCTTCGGGTAGACGCGCTTGGCCACCTGGTACATACCGGTATGCTCCGGAAGGATCTCCGTCTCATAGGTGGCGACGCCGTTCTCGAAACTGGTCAGATTCAGCTCTTCGACCTCCTGGACGTGCAGCGCGCCGCTGGCGTCCTGCGTGGTGAAGAGGATCTCCACGCCGATGTCCTCCGGACGGAGGCGGCCCAGATCCAGCACCACGCGGCTCTTGAGCATGTTGTTCTGCGAGAGGACATAGGAGGCGTCCGGCTGCGTGCAGGACACGACGCGGATGTTGTTCCACTCGGCGAGGACCGTCTGCTTCCAGGCGGCGATCTCCTTGGCGACCTTGCCGCCGTCGGCCGAGAGCTGCTGCAGGCGCTCGTACTGCGGCTTGTAGTACTGCTCGCAGTAGTCGGTCAGCATGCGGTTGGTCGTGAAGTTGCAGGCCACCTGCGCGATGGTGTTCTTGATGTAGCCGACCCAGACGGGTGAGAGGCCCAGGTTCTTGTCGACGTCGTAGTAGGTCGAGGCGATCTCGTTCTCGATGATGGCGTAGATGGTCGCCGCGTCGAGGTCGTTCTGGTAATTCTGGTCTTCGTAGGTCTTCTCCAGCGGGAGAGCCCAGCCGGCGCCTTCCTTGTAGCCTTCCACCCACCAGCCGTCGAGGACGGAGAAGTGCATCACGCCGTTCATGGCGGCCTTCTCGCCGGACGTACCGGAGGCCTCCAGCGGACGGGTCGGGTTGTTCAGCCACACGTCCACGCCCTGCACGAGGCGCTTGGCGAGGGTGATGTCGTAGCCCGGCACGAAGATGATGCGGCCGAGGAACCTGTCCTGCTTGGAGATCTCGACGATCTGCTTGATGAGGTCCTGGCCCATGCCGTCGGCGGGGTGCGCCTTGCCGGCGAAGATGAACTGCACCGGGCGCTTGGGGTCGTTGACGATGGCGTCGAGCCGGTCGAGGTCGCTGAAGAGCAGCGTGGCGCGCTTGTAGGTCGCGAAGCGGCGGGCGAAGCCGATGGTCAGCACGTCCTCGCGGAGGCGCTCCTTGATGGTCACGACCTGGCGCGGCGTGTAGTGCGCGCTCACGATCGGGTCGGACAGGCGCTCGCGGATGGCGCGGATCAGTTCCTTCTTCAGGACCTTGCGGACATTCCAGATCTCGGCGTCGGGCACGGAATAGATGCCCTCGAAGCACTTCTTGTCGTAGTGGTGGGTCTGGAATTCAGGACCGAACACCTTGGCGTGCAGGTCCTTCCAGTATTTGGACGCCCAGGTCGGATAGTGGACGCCGTTGGTGACGTAACTGATATAGAGCTCCTCCGGGAGGTAGCCCGGATACATGTCCGCGAAGATCTCCTGGCTGACCTTACCGTGCAGCATGGACACGCCATTGACGTTCTGGGACAGGTTGGCGGCGAGGTGGCTCATGGAGAACTTCTCCTCGGCGTTGTCCGGATCGATCTTGCCGAGGCTCATCATCGTGCGCCAGTCCATGCCCAGCCGGGCGGGATAGTGGCCGAGGTAGCGGCCGATCATGTCCTCCGTGAACGCGTCGTGGCCGGCCGGAACCGGGGTGTGCGTCGTGTATAGGCTGGCGGCGCGGACGAGCTCCAGGCCTTCGGCATAGGAGAGATGCTGCTCCTGGATGCACTCGCGCAGGTATTCCAGGCCGGCGAATGCGGCGTGGCCTTCGTTGTAGTGGTAGATCTTGGGATGGAGGCCCACCGCGCGCAGGGCGCGCACGCCGCCGATGCCGAGCAGGAGCTCCTGCTTCAGGCGGTTCTCCCAGTCGCCGCCGTAGAGCTGGTGCGTGATCTCGCGGTCCTCAGGGATGTTGGCTTCGTAGTCGGTATCCAGCAGGTAGAGGTCGGTGCGGCCGACCGCCACTTTCCAGAGGCGCACGGAGAGCGTGCGTCCCGGCATCTGCATCGTGATGGTCTTCCAGGAACCGTCCTCGTTCAGGACGGGCTCCGCCGGGATCTTCAGGAAGTCCTGCGGCTTGTACTCGGCCACCTGGTTGCCCTGCGGCGTGAGCCGCTGGGTGAAGTATCCGTAGCGATAGAGCAGACCGACGGCGACCAGGTTGATGTTCATGTCGCTGGTCTCCTTGAGGTAGTCGCCGGCCAGGATGCCCAGGCCGCCGGAATAGATCATCAGGGAGGTGTCCAGGCCGTACTCCATGCAGAAGTAGCCGACGGACGGCTCGGTGCGCTTGTCCTTCTCGGCCATGTAGGCGTTGAATTCCGCCATCACCTCGTCGAGGCGGCCCAGGAATTCCCTATCCTTGGCGAGTTCCTTATATCTCTTCAGACTGACCTTGTCGAGGATGACCATCGGGTTGTGGCCGGATTTGTGCCACAGTTCGTAATCCACGGTGCGGAACAGCGCCTTGGCGTTGTCGTTCCAGCACCACCAGAGGTTTTTGCACAGGGTCTCCAGACCCGAAAGTTCCTCCGGGAGATGCCGCGTCACCATCACACTTTTCCACACGGGCGCGGCAATTTCGATATTATTCATAATCAACTGCTTTTATTTCTCAGCCATTGCGTTGTTGACGCGGATGATAAAGTCGCTGAGTACGTTCATATAATTGATAAATGCTTCGTAAGGAGTATCGTACGGGTTGAAGTGCTTGTGGACCTCTCCGTCGGAGAAGAACTTCGTGCACATGTAGTACAGGTGGTCGCTCTCCTGCAGCCGGCCGTAGTCGCCCCAGAGGGCGGGGTCGTTCAGGATGGAGAGCTTCTCCTCCAGGCCGTACAGCTTGTTGAAGGCGTCCTGCTGGAGCTCGTTGCCCAGCCAGGCGGAGGTGTCGCGCTCCTCGTCAGCCCAGGAGATGGGCTGCGGGACGGACAGGGCGGCCACCGGCTTGTGCTTGGTGACGGCGCGCTGCGGCGTCACGAACTCGAGATCCTTGTCCTTCGAGATGAGGTCGGGCAGGGCGCGCATGAACTCGAAGATGCCGCACTCGGCACCCTGGTGCTCGCCGAAGGTCTCGTAGTCCATGAAGAGGTTCACGATCTCGCCTTCGGCGCCGCGCAGCCAGTCCACGAACTTCTCCGCGGTCAGCGGCCACTCGCTCCAGCCGCGGTTGGAGAAGCGGAAGGCGATGTCGTCGCTGAGGGAATAGTTGCGGAGCAGGAGCTTCTGGCTAGGAGCGAAGTCGTTGCTGTAGAGGTAGTTCGGGTTCTTCCAACCCATGATATGGCGGGCGCCTTCGGTCAGCACCGTCTTGAATCCGAGGTCGTAGGCCATCTTGCCGATGGCGTCGGAATAGATCAGCTCGGTGTTGCGGAAGGTCTTCGGCGTGACGCCGAAATACTGCTCGATGGCGGCCTTGTGCTTGTTAACCTGGTGGTCGAACTCCTGGTCGGAGATCAGCGAAGCCAGCGAATGGTTGTAGGTCTCGCAGAGGAACTCCACGCAGCCGGTCTCGGCCAGGGCGCGGAAGCTCTCGATGACCTCGGGAGCGTAGCGGTCGAACTGCTCCAGCGCGGAGCCGGTGATGGAGAAGGCCAGCTTGAATTTGCCCTTGTTCTTCTTGATGGACTCGAGCAGGAGCTCGTTCATCGGAAGATAGCACTTCTGGGCGATACGCTTCAGAATCGTGCGGTTGGCGAAATCATCATAGTAGTGGGAGTCCTTGCCGATATCGAAGAAACGGTACAGGCGGAGACGGGTAGGCTGGTGCACCTGGAAGTACAGGCAGATTGACTTCTTCATAATTATTCGTTGACTACTGATTCGTACACTTTCTTGAGCTTCAGGGTGGCGTTGTTCCACTTAAGCGCATTCACTTCGTCGAATCCCTGGCGGTTCGCGAAATCCGACAGCGCCGGATACTGCAGCAGGGCGTAGATGTCATCGGCCATCGCATCCACGTCCCAGAAATCCACCTTGAGGGCGTATTTCAGCACCTCGGCGGCACCGGACTGATGGGAAATGATGGACGGAACGTTGGAGCGCATGGCTTCCAACGGAGAGATGCCGAAAGGCTCCGAGACGGAGGGCATGATGTAGACGTCCGACAGGGCGAACATCTTCTGCACCTCCTGTCCGCGCAGGAAGCCCGTGAAATGGAAGCGGTCAGAGATGCCGAGGCGCGCCACCTGGCGGATGGCTCGCTGCATCATGTCGCCGCTGCCGGCCATGACGAAGCGCACGTTCTTGGTCCGCTTGAGGACCTTGGCGGCCGCTTCGATGAAGTATTCGGGACCTTTCTGGAAGGTGATGCGGCCCAGGAAGGTCACGACCTTGTCGCGCACGCCGCGCTCGACCGTGAGGTTCTCGCGGCCGCTGAAGTCCACGGCGTTGTGGACGGTCACGACCTTGGCGGGGTCGATGCCGTATTTGTTGATGACGATGTTGCGCGTGAGGTCGCTGACCGTGACCACACGGTCGGCCGCCTCCATGCCGCGCTTCTCGATGGCGTAGACGCGGGAGTCCACCATGTCGTCGGTGCCGCGGTCGAACGAGGTCGCGTGCACATGGACGACGAGCGGCTTGCCGGACAGCTCCTTGGCGGCGATGCCGGCCAGGTAGGTCAGCCAGTCGTGGGCGTGGATCACGTCGAACTCGCCGGCGTGCTGCATGGCGATGGTGCCGCCCACCTGGGCGTAGCGGGACACCTCCTCGAGGAGGTTGGCGCCGTACTTGCCCGAGAACTTGAACTTCTGTCCGAAGCCGACGGTGGTCTCATGCACCTGCTCGCGCTTCATTTTCTCGATGGCCTCGAAGTACTCGTCCGGATCGACGTAGGGGACGATGTTCGAGTCCACGTTGATGAATTTCACTTTGTCCAGGAATTCCTCGACCGTGTCGCTGACGTGATCGACGGCGACATCGCTCGCATTCAGGATGGTGGCGCAGCTCTGGTCCTCGTCTCCCGACGCGGACGGCATCACGAAAAGCGTCTCCACGCCGTTGTGCGCGAGACCCTTGACGATGCCCTCGCAGGCTGTACCGAGGCCACCGGCGATGTGAGGCGGGAACTCCCAGCCGAACATCAAAACTTTCATTATTTACCCTCCTTGTATTTATCCAACAAATCCTCGATGACGAGCAGGGCCGCCGTGCTGAGCGCGGACGAAATGGCCCCGTGCGGCTCGTGAGGGGGATCTCCATCATAAAGTTCGGAGAAGGCGCCGACGCCGTGCTTGCTCAGGTCGGCATAGAAGCCTTCGATCAGCCATTCGGCCCGTTTCCAGAAGGCAGGGCCCTTCATCCGGAAGCTCACTTCCACGTACGGGCGGAGCAGGAACGGACGCGTGCTGCCGCCGTGGTAGGCCAGGTCGCGTTCGCGCTGCGGGCCTTCGTAGACGCCCTTGTAGTAGGCGTCGCGGGGCGAGAGCGTGCGGAGGCCGCGCGCCGTCACGAGCTCGTTGTCGATGATGCGCAGGATCGACGGGAACAGGGCCTCGTCGATCGGGGAGAACGGCACCGCGATGGCGAAGATCTGGTTCGGCCGGATCTGCATGTGCTGGCCCTCGTTGTCGACGTAGTCGGCCAGGCAGCCGTATTCCTCGTTCCAGAACATGGACTGGAAGTTCGCCTTGGCCAGATCGCGAATCGTGCTCCACTTGGCGACGAACGGGCTCTTCTTGGAGCCGTAGCGCGTCTCCATGTCGATGGCGAAGCAGATGGCGTTGTACCAGAAGGCGTTGGTCTCCACCTGGTAGCCGGCGCGCTCGGTGACGGCCCGGCCGTCGATGTAGGCGTTCATCCAGCTCAGCGCCACGCCGTCCTTCTGGGCCCAGAGCAGGCCGTTGGGCTGCATGGACACCTCGGCGCGCACGCCCGGGAGATAGCTTTCGATGACGCCGCGCACGATGATGCCGTAGTTCTTCCAGACCTTCTTCGGGTCCGCGCCGTAGGCAATGTAATCCTGCAAGGCGGTGATGAGGCAGAGCGGCGCCTCCACCTGCGTGGTGCGCATGAACAGGCGCTCCTGCTCGTCGGCGATCAGGTTGTCGAGGATCTCCTCGAACTGTTTCGGATCATGCAGGCCGTAGAGCGTCAGGCCCGGCAGGGCCATCAGCGTCTCGCGGAGCAGTCCGGTATAGAGCCACGAATAACCGGCGTTGATGCGCAGGCGGTTGTTGTGGTTGGTGATCAGCGTGTCCGCACAGCGGCGCAGCTGGTCGCGGTAGCTCGTGATTTCGCCGGCCGCCTTGACGCAGGCGTTGAAGCGGTGCTTGAACTCGCTGGGGACCTCCTCCTGGATGGAGGCGGAGAAGACCAGAGAGTCGCCCGGCTTGAGCCGCGCCTCGAACCAGCCGGGGACCAGCAGGTCCTCCCGGCAGTTGTAGCCGCGGCGGTATTCGTCGGAATAGGTGATGCCCTTGTTCCAGTAGGCGTTGGGCACGAAGAATGCGTTCTTGTCGCTGACCTGCATGCTCAGGTCGGGGAAGCTGTCGTACATGCAGTAGGAGACGCCGCCGGGGATTTCCGTCCCCTGCGTATTGGCGACGGGGTTCTCCTCCGTCAGGTCGTGGATATTGCGGAACGCCAGGTAGGGGCGCAGCTGCAGCACGACCGGGGTCGGGCTCTCCAGCAACTCATATTTGACGAGGACCTGGTCGCGGTCCTGCGCCAGCACGATGCTCTTGCGGAAAAGGATTTCTCCCACCTTGCTGGTGATCTGCGGCACGGGGTCCGCGCTGAAGTCGACCACGTACTTGTGGCCGCGCGGCTCGTAGAGATCGCCGTAGCAATGGATGCCGAGATTGAACTGCTTGCCGTTCACGATCAGGGTCTCGTCCACGTCGGAAAGCAACAGGTAGCGGTCTCCGCCGAAGCGGTCCAGCGTAACCGCCAGCAGGCCGTGGTAGCGGCGGGTGTTGCAGGTGACGATGGAAGTGTTGCAATAGGCGCCGGTCTTGTTCGCGCAGAGAATCTCCCGCTTGAGCGAATAGGACAAATTGACCAGCTCGGACTTGTTGAACTTCAAGAAAGCCATATCAAACGATTTTATTTTACTTTTTTCAACACGATTGCGACCCGGCAGGGCAAATAGAGCGACAGCCACCCGTCCACGGTGGCATGACGTTCATCCGAGCCCAGTCTCGAGAAACCGCCGTACACAGACTCGTCGGAGTTGAACGCCATCGCGTACTCCCCGGCCGGTGCCTGGAACCGGAAATCCTCGAAAGAGGCCGTCGGGTTGAAATTGAATGCAAAGATACTATTTCCCCGGCTGAAAATCAAGACTTTCCTGCCTTCATCCACATATAACTGGCGAAGTTCGCCGGAAAGGACGCGTTCCTGTTTCACGTAGTGAACCATTTTCGCGTCGAACGCCTGCAGTCCCTCGAAGCGGAGGGCCGGGTTGTCCGCGATGGACCAGAGCCGTCGCGCGTGCGCGAAAGACCAGCCGTTCCCCTCCCGCGGGAAGTCGATCCACTCGGGGTGGCCGAACTCGTTGCCCATGAAATTCAGGTAGCCTCCGCCGCAGGTGGCGAGGGTCACGAGGCGTATCATCTTGTGCAGGGCCACGCCGCGGTCCACGAGCAGGTTCTGCGAGCCTTTCTCCATCGACCAGTACATGTCCTTGTCGATCAGGCGGAAGATGATGGTCTTGTCGCCCACGAGCGCCTGGTCGTGGCATTCCGCGTAGGAAATCGTGTGCTCGTCGGCGCGCTTGTTGGTCAGTTCCCACCAGATGCCGCCCATGCTCCACTGCTCGTCGGAGAGCTCCTTGATCCACTTGATCCAGTGGTCGGCGATGCCCATCGCCATGCGGAAGTCGAAGCCCACGCCGCCGGCCTCGAAGGAGGCCGCCAGGCCGGGCATGCCGCTCACGTCTTCGGCGATCGTAAGCGCGTCAGGGTTAATCTCATGGATGAGCTGGTTGGCGAGCGCCAGGTAGCTGACGGCATTCTCGTCCACGCCCTCGTTGAAGTAGCAGTCGTAGTTGCCGAAGTCGCGGCCCAGGCCGTGGTCCCAGTACATCATGCTGGTGACGCCGTCGAAGCGGAAGCCGTCCAGGTGGTACTCCTCCATCCAGTATTTGCAGTTGGCGAGCAGGAAGTACTTGACCTCATCCTTGCCGTAGTCGAAGCAGCGGGAGTCCCAGGCGGGATGATGGCCCTGCGGGCCCTTGTAGAAGTAGAGGTCCTCGTGGCCGTCCAGGCGGGAGAGGCCCTCGGCCTCGTTGCTGACGGAGTGCGAGTGGACGATGTCCATGATGACGGCGATGCCGCGGCGGTGCGCGTCGTCCACCAGCGCCTTGAACTCCTCGGGCGTGCCGAAGCGGGAGCTCAGCGCGAAGAAATTGGACACCTGGTAGCCGAAGGAGCCGTAGTACGGATGCTCCTGCAAGGCCATGATCTGCAGGACGTTATAGCCAAGCTTCGCGACGCGCGGCAGGACGTCGCGGCGGAAGTCCTCGAAGGACGCGACGCGCTCCTGCTCGCCGCTCATGCCGATGTGGCATTCGTAGATGAGCGGATGCGGGCGCTTCCCGGGCTTGCGGCCCGTCCACACGTAGGGCTTGGGCGGAGCCCAGACCTGCGCGGAGAAGATCTTGGTCTCGGGGTCCTGGACCACGCGGGTCACGTAGGCGGGCAGGCGTTCGGCGCCGCCGCCGGGCCACTCGATCCAGAGTTTGTAGAGTTCCCGGTGCTGCAGGAACATGCCCGGCAGGCGCAGTTCCCAGTTGCCGCCGCCGACGGGCTTGAAGGCGTAGGCGTCAGTGCGCTTCCAGTTGTTGCACTCGCCGATCAGGAAGATCCGGGTGGCGTTGGGGGCCCATTCGCGGATCACCCACTCCCCGTCTTCCTTGTGGAGCGGGTAGTAGATATGGTTGTTGACGGCCTTGCTCAGCGGGCCCTCACCCGCCAGCTTGCGGCGGTCGGCGAGGATACGCGCGTGGCGGGCGTCGATGGCGCCCCGTTGCGGCTCCAGCCAGGGGTCGGTTTCGTAAATCTTCTTGGTCATTATTGTGTTTCTGTGGTTTGTCTGACAGTACGGAGGTATTCGCGGCAGCCGGCGATCAGTTCGTCCGAGCGCTTGATGCAGCGCTCGATCTCGTCCAGCCCCGTGGCCGGGTCTTCCACCCGGGCGGCGATCTTTTCCAGTTCGGCGATCGCCTCGTTATATTCAAATTTCTCTTTCATATCTCTTTCATTTTCCGGCGGCGGGCGGAGTCTTCCAGACGGGCGGCCGCAAATTATTTTTCGGACAAGTTTGCCGAAAAACCAATTTGCGCTCCGCTATTCCGCCGCCGCCGTCACAGTGCCATCGGCAAAAAGTACTTTAAATTTCGTCCCCGGCGGCAGGGAGGAAGCGGATTTTACCACCACCCCGGCGGCGTCGGTGACCAGAGTGTAGCCGCGGGAGAGGACGTTCCGCGGATCGGCGGCGCGGATGCGGTCGCCGAGCGCGGCGAGGCGCTGCTCCATGGCGGCGAGTCGGGCGGCAAAGGCCATCCGCAGCCGGTTGCCGTAGGCGCTGATGCGCTCGTCTTCGGCCGCGAAGGCCTCGATGAAGCGGTCCGCCAGGGCCGTGGGCGTCTTGACGGCCTCGTAGGCCACCCGGTCGGCCACGTGCACGTCCCGGTCGTGGCCGATGGCCGTGTAGACCGGCACGGGGCAGTTGGCGATGGTGAAGCAGAGGCCGTAGTCGTCGAAGCAGGCGAGGTCCAGGGCCGAGCCGCCGCCGCGCAGGATCAGCACGGCGTCGAACGGCGCCGGGGCGCATTCCACGCGCTCCAGCGCGTCCACGATGCTCGCCGGGGCGTCCTCCCCCTGCATCGTGGCCTCGAAGAGCTCCACCGCGAACACGAAGCCGTAGGCGTTCTCCGTCAGGTGGCGGCGGAAGTCGCCGTAGCCCGCCGCGTCCCGCGCGGAGATGACCGCCAGGCGGTACGGCAGCAGCGCCGGCTCCAGCTCCTGCTGCTTGTCCAGCAGCCCGTCCGCCTCCAGTTTCTCCAACGTCCGGCGGCGCTGCAGTTCGGCGGCCCCGAGGGTGAAGCGCGGCTCGACCTCGTCGACCGTCAGCGACAGGCCGTACAACTCGCTGTAGCTCACCTGCACGCGCAGCAGCACCTCCATGCCGGCCGCCAGCTCGCCGCCCGTCGCCTCGCGGAAATAGGCACGCAGTGCCTCCGCCCGGCTCCGCCAGATCACGGCCTTGGCCTTCGCCACGATGCGGCCGTCCTCGCTCTGCGCGAGGTCCAGGTAGCAGTGGCCGTTGGCCTTGGCCTGCACGGACGCGATCTCCGCCCGCACCCAGACCCGCTCCGGGAAGGAAATCTCTATCTCCCCCCGCAGCTGCGCCTGCAATTCAAGCAGATCTATGTACTCGTGCTCCATACTCTTACAAAAATAAAAAAATATTCGGGTTTTTGCCACTTTGTTGCCGATCTCCGCGACAGGTGTCCAGCAAATCGGCCTCCTGCGCCGTCCAATTGGACACCTCCCCCGCCAAACAGGCCGTCGGGGGCAAAAAAGCCGACAGGTGTCCACACAGAACGCATAGAATGGCGTTTCGGTGGACACCTATCATCCGCGTGGTAGGCGAAATAGGCCGTTCCGCTGGGGCCAGCACCGCCTCCCATTACGGGAGTCGGCGGCACCGGCCCAGGACTATAGGCTTGGCGTCCCAGAGCGACGACACCTACCCCTGGGGCACCGCCGCCGGACTATACGGTTTCCGGCGGCTGCCGCGAGACGCTGCGCGAGCTCGGTGGAACGGCTCGCTCGCGCCCGCGGCTGCCCGATTTGGGGCGGGGCGGGCAACTACCTCTTTCCCCGGCAACGAGCACTCCGCTTCGAGCCCTCCAAAGCTCGAACGCGGAGATCGCTCGTAACCGCCGGGCGCGCGCCCGGCGGTGGTGCCAAACCCTGCCCGGCCCTCCGTCATCCCCTACCCGCCTTCCTGTCGTCATGCCTGGCATCCGTCATCCCCGACTTGATCGGGGATCCCGTTGCCCCACCGACAGGTATCCACCAAATCGCCCTCCTGCGCCGCACAATTGTACACCTCCCCCTCCAACCAGACCGTCGGGGGCAAATACGCCAACAGGTGTCCACACAGAACGCATAGAAAAGCGTTTTACTGGACACCTATTGATCGCTCAGCCGCTGCGAAAGGACCAGATGACGGCAGTTAGGAACGACAGCTCATTATGTAAAGGTCTTTCTTAGATGCAACTTGGATGGCTATGAGGAATTTACCTTGTGTGTTGTATCGCATCAATCTGTTACTGGTCGAATGGATTTTCCATAGGGTCGTTCAGAGTGACCAAAATTAAACCAATTATCAGTGAGGTAAAAACCATAAGCCGTACCAGAACCGGCACAAGTAGAACCCCAATACCCACCTTCACTATTAGAGCCTGAAAGATAAGACGCAGTCATGATACCGGCAGCGGGGAAGAATATTGTTTTGTTATTTACGATAAATGTAACCTGCCAACCATAATGACCTTTTATCTCTAACCATTCCCACTTGTAATTAGTGTCCACCTTAGTGTTTTCAAGTTCTTTTAATTCTGATTCTGAAGGCATTCTCCAATTATTACCTAGTTTCACCCGTACTACATCATCCTCCGGGTCTAACTCCAGTTTATTATCCACCACACCATTAAGGGAATAAGTATTATACTTGGTCAGGCCCGGATCTGGAATCCTCCCCCATTTATAGTTTTCCCAAGTGTAACTATCTTTGGTTTCAATCTCTCCCCATGCATAATAATCACCATATTCTTCAGGCTTTGATGCGCCGATATTACAGGTCGCCCAAAAGACACTTAATCCAAGATGGACAGCACCTTCAGGCGCATTCTTGACGGTAAGAGCGCAATTGTCAGACATCTCCCCGGCCTTAGCAGTAATGGTAACGGAACCTTCTTTGACGGCCGTTACTTTGCCGCTGTTGTCAACAATTGCAATTGAGTTATCTGATGAAGTCCACGTGACTGTCTTGTCCGTAGCATCATCTGGTTTCACCGTGGCTGATAGCGTTTCTGTATCACCTTCTTCTAACAATAGTTTTGTTTTGTTTAGCGAAACGGACGTGACAGCAATGCGACCCGCCTGCTTTATAGTAATGGTTTGCTTGAGTGAGCCATTCTTCTGTGTGAGTTGAACCTTTCCTTCCCGCGCAGAATAGGTCTCGTTTTCATCGACGTTTAATACAACCGTGGAAGCACTTAATGCCTTGGTCTGCACATAATGAATCCAAGCGTCCTCAGTTGTAACCTCATACTCAACATTGGTATGCACGCCCACTTCCAAGGTTCCACCAAGTCGGTCAATATCATAGGACGATTTGTCGGGAATCAGCCCCGCCATAAACGCTTGTTTAATACTAATGGTCCCAGCCAACGAGCCATCCGTTTGTTTGATGGTAACGGAGGCCTCACGCGCATCATACGTAGTGTTCGCTGCAATAGCCAGGACAACGACGTCATCAACCAACGCCTTGGTCTGCGTGTTTGACGACACACTAATCCAATCTTTGGCTTCGTCAGGGATAACCACACTATAGGCAACATTATCCTTCACCTCAATTGTGACGTTCTGCGCTTTATCATCTACCTCAAACGATGTCGGGGTAACAGTTAAGTAGTCAGTCTGCTTCTGGGTTACGGTAATCGTGCCAGTCAGGTCTCCATTCTTCTGCTTGACGAGGACCGTGCCGGTGCGGTTGTCGTAAGTTTCGTTGGCCTCGACGGAGAGGGTGATAGTGGAGGGCGTCAGCGCCTTAGTTTCGACATATTTAATCCATTCCGTCTGGGACGTGACTTCGAATTCAACGTTCGCCTTGACCTCGACGCTGAGGGTATGGGCTTCGTTGGAGAGGTTATAATCCGGCGTTGTGATGAATAGGCCATTGGTTTGGCTCTGGCGAACAGTCACCGTCTGCGAGAGGTCGCCATCCAGCTGCTTGAAGGTAATCTTGCCTTCACGATTGTCATAGGACTCATTCGCGGAAATTGTGAAGGTGACCTTGTCGGTAGTAAGGGCTTTGGTTCCGCCCTGCTTAATCCATTTCGCACTTTCGTCATCGATGGCAACGGAATATTGCACATTCTTCTGAACTTCAATCTCAATAACCTGTGCGGCGTTTGTCAATTCGAAGGTCGTAGGGGAAACTAACAATCCGATACCTGTATCCTGTGTGATCGTGATGGATTCACTCAGTTCCTCGAGCTTGACAGTGACGGTTGCCGAACGGGGGTCGTAAGTCGTATTGGGCATGCACTTTATCGTAATCGTAATTTCCTTGTCACTGGCTTCTCCGGACAAAGGGGAAATCTGAATCCAAGATTCGGTTGATGATACGCTCCACGGACGATTACAAGTGAATGTGATACTCTGGGAGCCGCCATCACGGGTGAAGTTGAAACTCCGGGGGCCGGTCATCGTGATAAAAGGCGCCTTCTCGCAAGAGGTCAGGAAGGCAATAGCGCTGATTACTAGTAGCGCGAAATGAATAATTCTTTTCATGCGCATGTCGTGTTTATGTGGTTTCATCTCGGCTCCGGCCCGGGGAGCGGTTTATATAACACGAAAGTGCGAGCCTCCTTTAGGTCTCATCCTCCAAGTCGGGCTCGCCAGAGCCGCGGGCAAGAACGAGTTAAAGTACAAACGGCTCGCACCGCTATCGTACGAGCCAAAGCTCAACTATAGCCAGCGCAAGCGTCTTACTTTACTCCGATGCCCAAAATGAACTGGCGATTCGACTTGGCCGGAATCAAGCTAAACGCTTTCGGTATGTCTGTTCTCCCGGGGGAGAACATCACAAAGATATGAAAAAATCGTATTTTTCACTACTCATACCCCCTAAGTGTCCCCCGGAATGTAGCGGAAGATGTTTACCTTGCCGTCATGAAACGACTGTATCATTTCTGCGTCACTTGCCACAGCGAAGTCCTGTTCCGGGACGGCGAGGACATTCGGAACATCACAAACATCCTGGCGCTGGAGAGCTTTGCCTGCGGGGTGGAGCTGTGGGCGGACGCCATCATGTCCACGCATCTGCATGGAATTGCCTCCGCCGAGGAGGAGCGGATGATCCTCTTCTGCCAGCGGCTGAAGATGCGGATTACCAAATTCCATCGCAACCGGCATCATGGGACCGGGGCCCTCTTCGATCCGAAACATTTCCTGCTCCCGCTGGACGGGAACAACCACATCCTCGCGGCCATCAGCTACGTGCTGCGCAACGGCCTGCATCATGGCCAGAGCGCGACGCCGTTCAGCTACCCGCATTGCTCGGCAAACCACCTGTTCCGGCGCGACCTCGGAAAGGAGCCGTTCAACCACGCCATCACGCTGCGCGCGGAGATCGCCCGCTACCTCCCCCGACGGTCTGAGTTCCCGGACCATTTCGCGATGGACCGCGACGGGATGCTGCTGCGGGACAGTTTCGAGAACCTCCAGATGGTGGAGCACTACTACCGTACGCCCCGCTGCTTCGACTACTACATGAGCCGCCTGTCCGGCGAGGAATGGCAACGCGAACAGCAGCAGGACTCCGTCGGAGACAAGCCCGTCACCCTGGACCTGCTGGAGCCGGCAACCACGTACGAGCCGATCGCCAAAATGCTCGCCAGCGAGAAAGGGCACAACTATTCCGCTTCCCGGCTTTCCGACCAGGACATCTGCCGGATGATTGACAAAGAATACGTCCCCGGCTACCACGCGGACTCCGTCTACCGCCTGTCGGAGGAGCAGCGGCGACGGATTGGGGAAGACCTGGTTCGCCGGCTGCATGCCGCTCCCGGCCAGATCCGCCGCTGCCTGGCGCTGTAGGCACCGCCGCCTCCCATGCGATAGGTGTCCAGCAAATCGGCCCCTGGCGCCGTAGAATTGGACACCTCCCCCTCCAAACAGGCCGTTGGGAGCAAATATCCCGACAGGTGTCCACTCAGAACGCACAGAATGGCGTTTTGCTGGACACCTGTCCTCCGGCAGCCAGCAGGTGGGGGCACGAGAGAGGGGATGGAACAAAACCGACAGGAAAAGTCACATAAACAGCCGGAAATAACGCATGTCAAGCCGCAAAAATGACATGGAGATTTACAAAGATTTATTATCTTTGTATGATTTTAAGCGTTAGTTTTGTATGAAGATCTCCGAGGCCGTGTTTGCAGGCAGCAGCACCCGGATTTCACAGAAGCCCAAGCGTAAATTGCCGGAATTTGCCTTCATCGGGAGGTCCAACGTCGGCAAGTCCTCGCTTATCAACTCTCTGTGCGGGAACAGCAAGCTTGCCATGACCTCGTCCACCCCCGGCAAGACCAAGGTGGTCAATCATTTCCTCATCAACGACAGCTGGTACCTGGTGGACCTCCCCGGCTACGGCTACGCCAAGATGGGGCAGAAGGGCCGGGACGAGCTGGCCGCCGTGATCCGGGACTACATCCTGAATTCGGAGGAGATGGCGCTGCTGTTCGTGCTGATCGACTCGCGTCACGATATCGGGCGCATCGACCTCGACTTCCTCGCGGAGCTCGGCGAGCACGGCATCCCCTTCGCCCTGATCCTGACGAAGTGCGACAAGCAGGGCCCCAACGTGCTGGCGGCGCAGATCGAGCGGGACCGCGAGATCCTGCTGCAGCAGTGGGAAGAGCTCCCTCCCCTGTTCTGCAGTTCCTCGCAGACCCACCGCGGCAAGGACGAGATCCTCGATTATATCGACAACATACTCAACACACTATGATACACACCCACCGTTTGGAATTGTTCGCCTGCAGAGCCTCCGAGAACTTTGCACGCCAGGTCATCAACCACCTCAACCAGATCAAGTCCCCCGAGGAGCCCGAAGTGCACCTCGGAGAGCTGGAGGTTACGCCCTTCAGCGACGGAGAATTCCAGCCGCAGTATGCCGAGAGCGTCCGCGGCGCCTCCGTCTACATCCTGCAGTCCACCATTCCGCCGGCAGACAACCTGATGGAGCTGCTGCTCGCCATCGACGCCGCCAAGCGCGCCTCCGCCGACGAAGTCGTGGCCGTGATGCCGTACTTCGGCTGGGCCCGCCAGGACCGCAAGGACCGTCCGCGCGTGGCCATCGGCGCCAAGCTGGTCGCGAACCTGCTGCGCGCCGCCGGTGCGGACCGCGTGATGACCTGCGACCTGCACGCCGGCCAGATCCAGGGCTTCTTCGACATCCCGGTGGACCATGTGTATGCCAGCAAGGTGTTCATCCCCTACATCCGTGACCGGAAATTCAAGAACCTCGCAATCGCCGCGCCCGACATGGGCGGCGCCAAACGCGCCAACGTCTACGCCCGCGAGCTGATGTGCCCGGTGGTCATCTGCCACAAGACGCGTGAGCGCGCCAACGTGGTCAGCTCCATCACCGCCATCGGCGAGATCGAGGGCAAGGACATCATCATCGTGGACGACATGATCGACACCGCCGGCACGCTCTGCAAGGCGGCCGAGGTGCTGATGCAGCGCGGCGCCAGCAGCGTGCGCGCCTGCGCCACCCACGGCCTGCTCTCCGGCGGCGCCATCGAGCGCATCCACGACTCCGCCCTGCAGGAGGTCTTCATCACGGACACCGTCCCGCACCCGGAGCTGGCGAACGATCCCAAGATCCGCATCGTGTCGATGACCGAGGTCTTCGCCTCCATCATCCACAAGGTTTATAACTACGAAGCCATCAGTCCGGACTTCGTCCATTAGTCTATGTGGCCTGTCTTCCTCGCTGTACTCGTACTCGTCGGGCTCTGCGTCCTCGGACTCGGAGTCAACATCCTCTTTTTCAAGAAGGAGTTCCCGAAATACGACGTCGGTTCCAACGAGGAGATGCGCAAACGCGGCATCCGTTGCTTCAAGGACGAGGACGCCGCCCTCCACGGCAAGTCCTGCCAGGGTCAGCAAACTGAAGCCTGCCAGGACTGCCAGTTTTTCAACAGTCATTCCGGGCTCAACCCGGAATCCCAAACCTCTTAGCCTATGAGTTTAGTAGCCATCGTCGGCCGGCCCAATGTCGGCAAATCCACCCTCTTCAACCGCCTGGTCGGCATGCGGCAGGCCATCGTTGACGACACCGCCGGTGTGACCCGCGACCGCCATTACGGCCGCTGCGAATGGTGCGGCCGGGAGTTCTCCGTCGTGGACACCGGCGGCTACACCACCAACTCCGACGACGTCTTCGAGTCGGCCATCCGCTCGCAGGTCCAGATCGCCATCGACGAGGCGGACCTCGTGCTCTTCATGGTCGAGGCGGCCACCGGCATCACGGACTACGACGCCGAGATTGCGGACATCCTGCGCCGCAGCAAGAAGCCCGTCGTGCTCTGCGTGAACAAGGTGGACTCCGGCGAGAAGATGTTCGACTCCTACCAGTTCTACTCCCTCGGCCTCGGCGAGCTGTACAGCATCTCCGCGGCCAACGGCAGCGGCACCGGCGACCTGCTGGACGCCGTGGTGGCCGCGCTGCCCGAGGAGACGGAGCAGGAGGACCCGCACGCCGGGCTCCCCCGCATCGCCATCGTGGGCAAGCCGAACGTGGGCAAATCCTCGCTGACCAACGCCCTGCTGGGGCAGGAGCGCAACATCGTCACCCCCGTGGCGGGCACCACGCGCGACGCCATCGAGACCTACTACAACAAGTTCGGCCACGAGTTCATGCTCGTGGACACCGCCGGCATCCGCCGCAAGACCAAGGTCCACGAGGACCTGGAGTTCTACTCCGTGATGCGCTCCATCCGCGCCATCGAGCACGCCGACATCTGCATCCTGATGATCGACGCGACCACCGGCATGGAGGCGCAGGACATGAACATCTTCAACCTCATCGTCAAGAACCGCAAGGGCTGCGTGGTCGTGGTCAACAAGTGGGACCTCTTCATCAAGGATTCCAACACGCTGCGCGACTACAGCGAGTCGCTCAAGGAGCGCCTGGCCCCGTTCAACGACATCCCCGTAGTCTTCACCTCCGTCGTGAAGATGCAGCGCATCCAGGACGTGCTGGACGCCGCCACGCAGGTATATGCCAATTATTCGCAGAAGATCCCCACGGCCCGCCTCAACGAGGCGCTGCTGCCCGTGATCGAGGAGACGCCGCCCCCGGCATGGAAGGGCAAGTACGTGAAGGTCAAGTACATCACGCAGCTCCCGACCAGCTTCCCGGCCTTCGCCTTCTTCTGCAACCTCCCGCAATACATCAAAGACCCCTATAAGCGCTTCCTGGAGAATCAGCTCCGCAAGCATTTCAACCTGACCGGCTGTCCCGTACAGATTTACTGCCGGCAGAAATAACCCACAAATCTACCATGCCCAGAGTCATTACCTTCGGCGAGATCATGCTCCGCCTTTCTACCCCCGGCTACCTTCGGTTCGGCCAGGCCCGCCAGTTTGACGCCACCTTCGGCGGCGGCGAGGCCAACGTGGCCGTCTCGCTGGCCAATTACGGCATCGACGCCGCATTCGTCACCCGCCTGCCCGACAACGACATCGCCAAGGCCTGCATCAAGGACCTCCGTTCCTACGGCGTAGACACTTCCAAGATCGTTTTCGGCGGCGACCGCGTCGGCATTTACTTCCTTGAGACCGGCGCCGTGGCGCGCCCGAGCAAGGTCGTCTACGACCGCGCCGGCTCCTCCATCGCCACCATCCAGCCGGGCATGATCGACTGGAAGAAAGTCTTCGAAGGCGCCGACTGGTTCCACTGGACCGGCATCACGCCGGCGCTCAGCCAGGGCGCGGCGGACGTCTGCCTGGAGGCCATCCGCGCCGCGAACGCGCTCGGCGTGACGGTCAGCTGCGACCTCAACTACCGCAAGAATCTCTGGAAATACGGCAAGACCGCCGGCGAAGTGATGCCCGCCCTCGTGGAGGGCTGCGACATCATCCTCGGCAACGAGGAGGACGCCGACAAGGTCTTCGGCATCAAGCCCGAGGGCTTCGACGTGACCGCCACCGGCGGCGCGATCGACCAGGGCCGCTTCCGCAGCGTGGGCGAGCAGCTGATGAAGCGTTTCCCGCGCGCGAAGAAGGTCATCATCACCCTGCGCGGCTCCATCAACGCCAACCACAACACCTGGGGCGGCGTGCTCTGGGACGGCGCGAAGCTCTACGAGTCCCCGCGCTACGACATCACCCACATCGTGGACCGCGTGGGCGGCGGCGACTCCTTCATGGGCGGGCTCATCTACGGCCTGCTCAGCTACCCGGGCGACGACCAGAAGGCGCTGAACTTCGCCGTGGCCGCCTCCTGCCTCAAGCATACCATTTTCGGCGATTACAACCAGGTCACCGTGGCCGAGGTCGAGAACCTGATGAAGGGCGACGCCTCCGGCCGCGTAGCAAGATAAAGTTATGGCAAAATACGACAAACTCCAGGTCCTCGCGACCATGCAGCAGACCGGCCTCGTGCCGGTGTTCTACCACGCCGACGCCACTATCGCCAAGCAGGTGCTCAAGGCCTGCTACGACGGCGGGGTCCGCGCCTTCGAATTCACCAACCGGGGTGATTTCGCACAGGAGGTGTTCGCAGAACTGGTCAAATATGCCGCCGCCGAGCTCCCGGGCATGATCCTGGGCATCGGCAGCGTGGTCGATCCCGCCACCGCCGCCCTCTACCTGCAGCTCGGCGCCAACTTCGTGGTCGGCCCCGTCTATAATCCCGCCGTCGTGCCGGTCTGCAACCGGCGCCTCGTCCCCTACTGCCCGGGCTGCGGCAGCGCGAGCGAGGTGAGCGCGGCCCAGGAGGCCGGCTGCGACCTCTGCAAGGTCTTCCCGGGCGACGTGCTCGGACCCGCCTTCGTGAAGGGCCTGCGGGCCCCCATGCCCTGGAGCCGCCTGATGGTCACCGGCGGCGTGAAGCCCGAGCGGGCCAATTTGGAAGCCTGGTTCAAGGCGGGCGTGACCTGCGTCGGGATGGGCTCCAACCTCTTCCCCAAGGACGTGGTCGCCGCCGGCGACTGGCCCCGCATCACCGCCCTCTGCCGGGAAGCCCTGCAGATCATTCAAGAAGTACGATAACCACACACCATGTCTACCACTCAGCAGAAACTAATGACCAACTGGCGCTGGTGGCTGTGCTCGCTGCTCTTTGTGGCGACCACGGTCAATTACCTTGACCGCCAGGTTCTTTCCTTGACATACGAGGAATTCATCAAACCCGAATTCCACTGGACGGATGCCAACTACGGCACCATCACCTCCTTCTTCTCCATTTTCTACGCCGTCTGCTGCCTCTTCGCAGGCAAGTTCGTGGACTGGATGGGCACCAAGAAGGGATATCTCATCGCCATCGGCGTCTGGTCGTTCGGCGCGTGCCTGCACGCCCTGTGCGGCTGGGGTACCGCCCTCCTGACCGGTTTGGACGGGACGGAAGCCCTCGCCGCCCTCGAAGTGGGCAGCAATGTCGCACTCGCCGTCTCCACCACCTCTGTCTATCTATTCCTGCTCTGCCGGGGCATCCTCGCCCTCGGCGAGTCCGGCAACTTCCCGGCCGCCATCAAGGTGACGGCCGAATATTTCCCGAAGAAAGACCGCGCCTTTGCGACCTCCATCTTCAACGCAGGCGCCTCCGTGGGTGCCTTGGCCGCACCGCTGCTGATCCCGCCCCTCGCCGTCAAGTTCGGCTGGGAGTGGGCCTTCATCATCATTGGCGGCCTGGGCTTCATCTGGATGTTCTTCTGGGCCTTCATGTACGAGAAGCCGGAGAAGAGCCCGCGGGTGAACGAGGCCGAGCTGGCGTACATCCATCAGGATGATGGAGATTCGCCGGTCAAGCCGGCGAATGACGAAAAGCAACCGGCGAATGACGAGCCGTCCATCCCCTTCGTCCAGTGCCTACGCTACAAGCAGACCTGGGCCTTCATCTCCGGCAAGTTCTTCACCGATGGCGTGTGGTGGTTCTTCCTCTTCTGGGCGCCTTCCTATTTCAGCAACCAGTTCGGCGCGCCTGCCACATCTCCGCTGGGCCAGGCCCTGATCTTCACGCTCTACGCCATTGTCACGGTGGTGTCCATCGTCGGCGGCTACCTCCCGAAGGTCTTCGTCGAGAAGAAGGGTATGAACCCCTACGCGGGCCGCATGCTCGCGATGCTCATCTTCGCCTTCTTCCCCATCGCCGCGCTCTTCGCGCAGCCGCTGGGCATCAACTTGAACTCCGCCTGGTGGCCGGCCGTCCTGATCGGCCTCGCCGGGGCGGGCCATCAGGCCTGGAGCGCCAATCTTTATTCCACCATCGGCGACATGTTCCCGAAGAGCACCATCGCCTCCATCACCGGCATCGGCACGACGGCCGGCGGCATCGGGTCGATGATCATCCAGAAAGTGGCCGGCAACCTCTTCACGCATGCGGAAGAGGCGGGCGCCGCGTTCCGCTTCCTCGGCTTCGAGGGCAAGCCGGCCGGCTACTTTGTGATGTTCTGCTTCTGCGGCGTCGCCTACCTGATCGCCTGGACCATCATGAAATCCCTTGTCCCGAAGTATAAGCCCATAGAATTATAATGAAAATCAACCTCATCCAAACCGATATCGTCTGGGGCGACCCGCAGACCAACTGCGCCCACCTCGACAGGCTGCTCGCGAACGCCGGGCCCGCTGACCTTTACGTCCTCCCGGAGATGTTCTCCACCGGCTTCGCCACCCTGCCGAACGCCACGGTCGAGCACGAGCCCGCCGCAGGCCTCGCCTGGATGCAACGCAAGGCCGCGGAGCTGCACGCCGCCATCGCCGGCAGTATCGCGCTGGAGATTCGCCGATCGGAGTCGGCGAATGACGAGGAGGTCGTCGTGAATGACGGGGAGGTCGTCGGGAATGACGGGAAGGCCAAGTGCGTGAACCGCTTTTATTTCGTCCGCCCGGACGGAACCTACGAGCAGTACGACAAGCGCCACCTCTTCGGCTACGGCGGAGAAGGAGAACGCTTTATGGCCGGACAGGAGCGCGTCATCGTCAAGTACCTGGGCGTCCGCTTCCTGCTGGCCGTGTGCTACGACCTGCGCTTCCCGGTGTGGCTGCGCAGCCGCGACGACTACGACGTGATGCTGCTCGTCGCGAGCTGGCCCGACGTGCGCCGCTTCGCGTGGGACACGCTCGCCCGCGCCCGCGCCATCGAGAACGCCTGCTACGTCGCGGCCGTCAACCGCGTCGGCACCGATCCCGCGTGCACCTACAACGGCGGCACGGCCTGGATCGGTCCTTACGGCGAGACACTCGCAGAAGCCGCCGACGGCAGAGAGTCTGTCGTCAGCGGCGAAATCGATCTCGCCCGCATCGCCACCTACCACACCAAATTCCCCGTCCTCTCCGACGCGGACTCCTTTGAACTGAAAATCTAGTCGATCAGGGCGTTCTTCTCGACGGTCCAGCCTTCGCGCTGAGACAGGCCGCAGGCCTCGCCCTGGAACATCCTGGCGGCTTCCTTGTCGCCCTTGAGCTGCCATTTCAGCCACGCGATGGCCGGGACGGTGAATTCGCCGCCGTGCGCCTCGCGGTAGGTGCCGCCGTGGCCGACCGGGAAGTTGGCCGCAAAGGCCGGCACCTTGCTGATGCGGTGGAAGTCATCCATGCCGTTCTCGTAGGCGATGTCGGTCTCACCACCGAGGATATATATAATAGGAACCTGAATGCCCTGGAGCTTCTCCTTCTCAGGCATCGGCATGCCGGGGACGGCGCCGGCCGGGTTGGAGAACAGGCCGCTGTTGCAGATCATGATGGTCTTGATGCGCGGGTCGCCGGAGTTGTCGAGGGTCTGCAGGCCGCCGCAGGACATGCCGGCCGCCGCGATGGCGTTCACGTCGATGCGTCCGTAGTACGGGCTCTCCTTGTCGGCATTCTGCGCGATGGCCCAGTCGATGGACTCGATCTGCTGGGCGGAGGTGGACTGCGGACCGCGGTACGGCTTCTCCTCCATCGGGATGTAGCCCGTGGCAATCACCAGGAAGCCCTGGGAAGCGATTTCGTTTAGGAATTTGAAATGCTCCCACGGGGAATTGGTGCAGGCGCCGTTGCCCCACACAAGCACGGGCAGCAGGTTCTTCTTGCCGAAGGCGGAGAGATCCTGCGGGGCGAAGATGGTGTGCGCCTCGAGCGTCGGGTCTTCGAGCATCAGCACCTTGACGGGGCCGGTGCCGCCGTCTTCGACAACTAGGGACTGGGTGGCGTTCGGCGCCACCGGCTTGGGGGTACACGCGACCAGCGCGAGGGCGCAAGCCGCCAGAATGAAGGAGGTCTTTTTCATTTGTGAAGAGGTATTAGTTTGTACAAAAATAATCATTTTCATTATCTTTGGGAAAACTAATGACCCTCCGATGATGAAACATCTCCTCC
>Ga0310696_10000782_pt1 | contig 47626 bp, 42 predicted proteins | sample AusTroGonzalo_MG_4_FD_203885 | JGI IMG/M metagenome (GOLD analysis project Ga0310696, IMG submission 203885) | Bovine rumen microbial communities from tropical cattle in Woodstock, Queensland, Australia - Gonzalo_02 (v2) (version 2) | ecosystem: Host-associated > Mammals > Digestive system >... | reverse complement strand
AAATAAAGAGGTTCCGGAGTGCATCATAAAGCATCTTTCGGAGAAATCAATCATCGCGGAATGGAAGGTTGTTTTTGCAGCCGCGGCCGCAATTAAAGACAAGGAGGCATCGAAGAATGCCCGTTAATATAGTACTCGTTGAGCCGGAGATACCGGCAAACACAGGAAACATCGCAAGAACCTGCGGAAGCGTGGGAGCAAAGCTTCACCTCGTAAAACCCCTCGGCTTTTCGATTGACGACAAGCACGTAAAAAGGGCGGGACTTGACTACTGGCACTTTGTAGACATCACGGTCCACGAGAGCCTTGACGATTTCCTTGCCTACAAGAAGGAAAATTTTCCTGCCGCCAATATGTATTATCTCACCACAAAAGCGAAAAAGAGGCACACGGACGTAACTTACAGCGACGGCGACTTCCTGCTTTTCGGCAAGGAGACAAAAGGCCTTCCGGAGCCGCTCATCTTCTCAGATTACGAGCACGCTGTGAGGATTCCGATGCTTGACGATCCTGAGTTTAGGTCGCTCAATCTTTCGAATTCCGTTGCCGTCGTGGTGTATGAGGCAATGCGGCAGCTCGGCTTTCCCAAAATGCGCTGACATTGGGATGCTCTTTACGAAGCGCAGCAACACGCGTCTCGTTTGCTCGCATTTTTAGGCCTCTCAAAAATAACATTTGATTTATAATAATAAAGATGCTATCATTGCGAGGCAATTTTTTTTGAAAGGAATTATTTATGCCTTCAGATTTTATCGAGAACAATATCGCCAGAATTTCGGGTATTGTCGATGATTCGCCTTCTCTTTCGTATTCAATTTACGGTGAAGGTTTTTATGCATTCAATGTTAAGATCAAGCGTACAAGCGGCAGTTTTGATATCATTCCCGCAGTGGTTTCGGACAGACTTGTTGACGAGAAGTTTATCATCCCGGGCAGGTTTATATTTATCGAGGGCCAGTTCCGTTCGCACAACGTGCAGAGCGAGACGAGGTCTCAGCTGAAGCTCATGGTGTTTGCAAGGAAGGTTGTTCTTTTCGACGAAAAGAATGAGCCTCTCGAATTCGCCAATTCATTTGCCGACGAGTCCGGCGACTACTACAACGCCGCAGCAGAATCCGAGTCTTTTTACGATTCCAAGCCTGAGATAACGCCCGACATGAACGAGATATTCCTTGACGGGTTTATCTGCAAGCCGCCGATCTTCCGCATCACGCCTCTTAAGAGAGAAATTGCGGACATACTTCTTGCCGTTAACAGACCTTACAATAAATCAGACTACATCCCCTGCATCTGCTGGGGAAGAAACGCAAGATTCTGCGGCAAGAGAGCCGTTGGCGAGAGAGTAAAGATAAGGGGCAGAATCCAGAGCAGGGAGTATGTAAAACGTTTCCCTGACGGCAGAGAAGAGAACAGAACCGCCTACGAGGTTTCGATTTCCGGTATGGAAGTTATAAACGTTTCGGACTTAATTTAAAGTAATCAGCGTCCCGCCTGCTCACGGCGGGATTTTTTTATTGATTTTTTGCAATTTTACCGGCAAAAACTCTTTACTTTAAGCACTCGATTTTGTATAATATCTCATGCACTCTTAACAAAGGATAAAAGCCATGCTAAAGAAGATTTTCAGCCCAAGGAATATTATCTTCATCGTCATTATAGTGGCTTTTTTAGCTGTGCTTGCAAGTCAGCAGGTCCTTCTCGAACAAAAAACTCAGGATAACAAAGCAGCTCATGCTGAGCAGCAGAAGCTTGCCGATCTTGAGGAGGAAATTCAGATTTCTAAAGCGCTCTCAGGTTCCGAATCTTCAGACGAACAAAAGGCAAGGGACAGCGGCTATATCTATCCCGGAGAGATTGTCTTTTACTATGACTGACAGGCTCAGAAAAGTTATTTTAAAGATTTAGAGCTAAAGTCATTTAAACCAAGAATTAAACGGATGTATAACTTCGAAGACGCCTGCAAATATATCCTGAATGAACTGCCTAAGGCCGGGTTCACGCCCGCAACCTCGGGCAATTATTTTTTCAGGTATGTCGGCGGTACAGGCGTTGTTGTGACCATAAACAGGCTCAGCGAAGACAATGTCTCTTCATTTTGCGAAAAGATTACGGACTCCGTAACAGGCTTCAATTCGACAAACAATCCGCATGCAAACGCGTTTGTGTTCTTAATTCCCGACGAAGAGGGCGTCTTTAAAAAGGGCAGCCCTGCATATCAGACTCTGTTTTCGGCTTATGAATATCTTTCAAAGCACGGAAGCGTTGTTGAATTTGATATGATAGATTTAAAGACAGGTAACGTCTCAAAAATCGGCAGCGGAACTGTTGACCGTGCAATTTCAAAACTTTTAACTGGTCTCGGGGTTGCTTCGGCTACGGGTAAGGCTATACCTGATGCAGGTTCTTTCGGCTTCTCGGGTGGTGCCGAAGCGCCGGAAAACAGAGTAACTAACGATAACGGCACTAAATCCGAAAAGAAATCCACTTTGAGGTTTTTCGGCGCGTCAAACATGATCATCGTATATATCCTCATCGCGCTTAACGTCATCGTGTTTTTTGCCGGAATGTATGTTGAATATAAATTCGGAACGGACTGGTTTACGGCTTACGGAATACAGTCAAACGATGCGATAAAAAGAGGGGAGTATTGGCGGCTTTTTACGGCAATGTTCCTCCACGCCGACCTCTACCACCTTTTCGGCAATATGCTCTCGCTCTTTTACATAGGCATGGTCGTCTCGAGGTTCTTTACTAAGATAGAGCTTACGGTGACTTATTTTGTGTCGGGGCTTGTCGGAAACCTTCTGTCTCTTGCGTTTCTTCCGGATTACGTTCTTTCGCTCGGCGCGTCTGGCGCGGTGATGGGCATTGGCGGTGTCCTTATTTATATGCTTGCTTTCAGCAGAAACAGGCGGGAATTCCGCAGCATGGGCAACTTCTTCTCGCTCGGCATTATGGTCGTTTACAATCTTGTCTACGGAGTTCTGATGACGGGATCCAATATCAACAACTTTGCGCACTTCGGCGGGTTTGTTGCCGGGTTCCTGATAGCGCTTATGATTGAAAGGATGCTCGACAGGAAAAAATCCTAAAGTAGCTTTTCGTGAAAGAGATATTCGCCGGTTAAAAAGACCGGTCAAGGTACAAAAAAAAGCAGCTTTAAAAGCTGCTGATTTTGGCTGGGATGGCAGGATTCGGACCTGCGAATACCAGAGTCAAAGTCTGGTGCCTTACCGCTTGGCGACATCCCAATAGACCGGAAAGCGGTGCGTCATTCCCGTTTTCCGAGTGAAGATTATAAAACCTGTCCATGAAATTGTCAAACAGATTCTCAAAACGGTATGGAAAAGCGCTGCGAAAGAGCGGCGATATTTTTTATAAGTTTTAGGGCTTTTTACGGTCATAATGATTAGTTGCCGCAACATCGATTTTTCTTTACAAGACACGGGTTTCTTTATATAATAAAGATTTCGAAAGGCAGAAAATCTCATTGCCTTTATCTGAAGGAACAAAATCCCTGCTCAGGGTATTAAATTGGAGGTTAAATCGGTTTATGATAGAAATACTTGCCGAAATAAAGAAGGCTTTCATCGAGAAGATCAGTTCTTCCGTGTCCGAGGAGTCCATCGAGTCATTGCGCGTCGATTTCCTTGGCAAGAAAGGCCGCATAACCGGAGTTATGAAGCAGATGGGACAGCTCAGTCCCGAAGAGAGACCCGCATTCGGTCAGTCCGCCAATGAAGTCCGTTCTTTTATCGAGAACAAGATTGCGGAAAAGAAAAAGGAAATCAAGGCTCGCGAGCTCGAAAAAGCTCTTGAGAAAGAGACCGTTGACGTCACGATGCCCGCAACTCCCATGACTGAAGGAAGTCTCCATCCTCTTAACAAAGTTACCGAGGAGATGAAGAGACTCTTTATCGGTATGGGTTACGAGATTGCAGAGGGCCCCGAGGTCGAGTATGACTATTATAACTTTGAAGCGCTCAATCTTCCCGAAGGACATCCCGCAAGAGACACGCAGGACACGTTCTACATCACGGAGAAGATGCTTCTCAGAACTCAGACTTCGAGCGTTCAGATCCACGTAATGGAGCACAAAAAACCTCCGATCAGAATCATTTCACCCGGCAAGGTTTACCGCGCAGACAATCTCGACGCAACTCACTCGCCGATTTTCCACCAGCTTGAAGGCCTCGTTGTGGACAAGGGCGTCACGATGGGCGACCTCAAAGGTACTCTTGAAGTATACGCCAAGGCTATGTTCGGCGAAAACACCAAGATCAGGCTCAGACCTCACCACTTCCCGTTCACTGAACCTTCTGCAGAAGTTGACGTAACGTGCTGGGGCTGCGGCGGCAAGGGCTGCAGAATCTGCAAAGGCGAGGGCTGGGTAGAGGTTCTCGGCTGCGGCATGGTGCACCCCGACGTTTTAAGGCGCTGCGACATTGACCCTGAAGTTTATTCGGGTTTTGCTTTCGGAATCGGTATCGAAAGAACAGCTCTTGCAAGGTACGGTGTTTCGGACCTTCGCCAGTTCTTCGAAAACGACGTTCGTTTCCTTGAGCAATTTTGAGTAATGACGGGAGGGTTTTAAAATGAAAGCACCTTTAAAATGGTTACTTGCATATACTGACTTGGAATACAAAGATTCCGACGAGTTTGCCGCCAATATCGCAAGCCTCATGACCCTCAGCGGTTCAAAGGTTGAGACCGTTGACAAGCTTGAGAGCAAGATCACAAGAGTTGTTGTCGGCAAGTGCGTAAAGATAGAAAGACATCAGAACTCCGACCACATGTTCGTCTGTCAGATGGACGTCGGCAGCGACTTTGGCGGTGTCATCCAGATAGTTACAGGCGCTCAGAACGTAAAGCTCGGCGACCATATACCGGTTGCTCTTGACAATTCGGTCATTTCCGGCGGACGCGAGATCAAATCCGGCAAGCTCCGCGGAGAGGTTTCCGACGGCATGATGTGCTCTTTCGAAGAGCTCGGACTTTCCTCTGTAAACTTTGAGGGCGGAATTGACGACGGCGTCATCGTTCTTGAGAATCTGAAACTTCTTGGCGGCAAGGATTACGACTCCTTCATCGGCAAGGACATCATGGAAGTTCTTGACGTATGCTACAAGGACTACGTTATCGATTTCGAGATCACTTCAAACCGCGCTGACTGCTTCTCAATCACGGGTCTTGCAAGAGAGGCCGCTGTCACGATGGGCGCAAAGTTTGTCATGCCTAAGATTGAAGTCAAGGAAACCGCCAAGGGTTCTGCTAAGAATTCAGTCTCCGTAAGCGTTGAAGACAGTGATCTCTGCCCCGCATATTTTGCAAGGACAGTCAAAAACGTCAAAATCGCTCCCTCTCCGAAGTGGATGAGAGAAAGACTTGAGGCGGCGGGCGTAAGGTCGATTAATAACATTGTCGACATCACAAACTACGTTATGCTTGAGATGGGCCAGCCGATGCACGCATTCGACAAGAGAACCGTCCGCGGCGACAAAATCATTGTAAGACGCGCAAAAGAAGGCGAAATCTTCAGAACTCTCGACGGTCAGGACAGAACTTTAAACGCCAATATGCTCGTCATTTCTGACGCAATCGGCGCAATAGGCATTGCCGGTGTCATGGGCGGAGAGAATTCCGAAATCAGACCTGATACAACCGAAATCGTTTTTGAGAGCGCAACTTTTGACGCAGTTACAGTAAGGCGCGGCGCAAAGAGCGTCGGCTTGAGAACTGAGAGCTCGTCAAGATTTGAAAAAGGTCTTGACCCGATGCTCGCATACATTTCAATCAACAGAGCGGCTCAGCTTGTCGAAGAGCTTGGCGCCGGCGAGGTTGAAAAGGGCATCGTCGAGGTTAAAACCAAGGATGCTTTCAACGAAAGAGAAGTTCCTTTCGATCCCGCAAAGATTAATGCTTTCCTCGGAACCGACATTCCGACCGAAAAGATGGTTGAGATACTCGAGAACCTTGAGTGCCGCGTTAAGCTTGAGAAGAAAGTTATCGTACCGCCTTACTTCAGGCACGACCTTATCTGCATCGCAGACGTTGCCGAAGAGATTGCAAGGTTCTACGGCTACAACAACATCGAGTCGACGCTTCTTAAGAACTGCGAGATGACGCTCGGAAGCAGAACCAAGATCCAGCGCATCAGAGACGTTATCAGAAACAGAATGTCGGGAAGCGGCTTCAGAGAGATGCTCACATACTCTTTTGAGAGCCCGAACGTTTACGACAAGCTCATGCTCCCTGCTGACGACCCGCACAGGAACTTTGTAAAGATTTCAAATCCTCTCGGTGAGGACTACAGCGCGATGAGAACTTCTATGGCCCCCACGGTCTTAAGAACTCTCTCGTTCAACTACGCTCAGAGGAACAAGGCCGCCTGGCTGTTTGAGATTGCCTACGTTTACCTTAAAAACGCCAATGAAGAGGAACTTCCCGAGCACCGCGAGCAGCTTGCGATTGGCGCTTACGGAAACATGGATTTCTTCAAGCTCAAAGGTGTTCTTGAGGCGCTCTTTGACGAACTCAAGCTTCCCGAGGCTGAATATGTCGCTTCAAACGAGCTTTCGTTCATGCATCCCGGAAGGACTGCTGACATTTACATTGGCGGCAAAAAGATTGGTTACGCGGGACAGGTTCATCCGCTCTGCGCTGACAACTACGAGGCTCCGCGTGATTCGTACATTGCCGTGCTCGACCTGAAACCTCTTGCCGAGGGTGCGGTTGAGATTCCGAAGGGAAAAGAACTGCCGAAGTTCCCGGCGGTCACAAGAGACCTTGCCGTTGTGCTTGACAAGAAGATTCCTCAGGGCGAAGTCATTAAAATCATAAGACAGCGCGGCGGAAAGCTTCTTGAGTCCTGCGAGCTGTTTGACTGCTACGAGGGAATACAGGTCGGTATCGGCAAGAAGAGCCTTGCCTACAGCCTCTGCTTCAGAAGCTCCGAGGGCACGCTCACTGACGACGACATAGACAAACAGATGAAGAAAATACTTAACGGCCTCACAAACATCGGCGCTGAGCTTCGTTAAGCTTACCAAGGGGCAATGACTTTTGCCCCTTTTTTCCTAAAATCCATAAATTATCTTCACAGGGGGACTGAATGGAGAGTATATACAACATTATAAGTGCAAATCTCATTGGCGGCAGTATTCTTCCCGACGATTTCAATATTCTCAGAATCGTCAAGGGCGAGGAGTATCCCGCACCGAAGGATGACGGCGTGGACAGAGAGTTCACAGATGACGGTGTCAGGCAGGGCGAATTTGACGCGGTTGTTTCGAGGCTTCCGAGGAGGTTCACCCAGCATCTGCTCATCAATTTCAGGATTGCAAGGGTTCTCAAGAAGGGCATCAACGCCTACTGCAGTCTGAAGGCAGGAAGTCTTGACGCAAAAGGTATGGCCAAGGCCGAGAAAAAGGTCAAAGCCGCCAAGGCAATCATCGACAAATACGAGACCATCACCATTGCCGACAAGGTACTCTCGCAGGTCGACCATCTGAAGACTCCGAGGGACAAAATCGCGGAGTTCGGCCGCTACCTCGCAAAAGAGGGCACGACGGTCCAGAACGTAAAACTCGGTCTTGCGATGATCGGATTTTTCGGGAAATACGCGGACAAGGAGCTTGTTCTTACGCTCGGCAAATCCGAGGAGATCACTCACTTTGCGGTGAAGGCGCTTTCAATCATCGTAAAGGAAGAGCCGGATCTCTGCGACTGCCTCATCGAACTTGCCAAGGCGACAAGAGGCTGGGGCAAGGTCGCCGCAATCCTTGAACTTCCCGACAAGATTAAAAGTCAGGAGTCAAAGGACTGGCTCCTTGCACACGGAAACGAGAACACACTCGGCCTTTACATCCTCGCTGTTGAAGCTGCAATAAAAGGCGACCTCGACGGCTGCCTCACTGACGCCGTAAACGAGAAAAAGCCTATATCCGAAGAGGTCTCAAAGGGAATCCTTAATATCATCGAAGGACTTTTCCAGGCCGAAAAGATTCAGGGCGCGGACTCGTTTTCAGAGGTCCCCAACGTCGGAACGCTTCTTTCAACGTTTGCGTTTTGCGTAAAGGGCGGCCTTATTACGGGCGAAAACGCGCAGCTTATGGTTGACAAGCTCACCGAAAAGAAATTCATAAGGAGCCGCGAATGAAAGTAGGTATCGAATCTGCAGCATATTTATCAAGGTACGGCATCAAAGAGGGCCTTGCGCGCCTTAAGAGGCACGGCTACGACACGATTGACCTCCAGGACTTTGTAAACACCGAGACTGAGCTTTTCAGACTTGACGCCAAGGGTTTTGAAAAGAAACTTCTTGACTTAAGAAAAGACTGCGAAGATGCAGGAGTTGAGATTTTCCAGGCTCACGGCCCCTGGCGCTGGCCTCCGATGGACGCGACTCCCGAGGAGAGGGCGGAGCGTTTTGAGAAGATGGCAAGGAGCATCGAAGGCACTGCTATTGTCGGCTGCAGAAACTTTGTCATCCATCCGATAATGCCCTTTGGCGATTATCAGGATCCTGAGCCGGAGACGTTCTACAAGATGAATTTTGAGTTCATGAACAGGCTGTGCGATGTTGCCGAAAAATTTGGCGTCACCGTCTGCCTTGAGAACATGCCCATGCCGAGAATCTCACTTGCGACGCCCAAACAGATACTCGATTTTGTGAAGGACGTAAACAGGGATTCGTTTAAGGTGTGCCTTGATACGGGCCACTGCGCGGTTTGCGGAGTCGATCCCGCTGAGGCGGTGAGATTGACCGGAAAGGATTACCTTGCCGTGCTCCACGTACACGACAACGACGGACGGGGCGATCTTCACTGGCTGCCCGGCTTTGGCGTCATAAACTGGAAGGAGTTCGGAAAAGCGCTTCTTGACATTGGCTATAACGGAAGCTTCTCGCTCGAAACGAGGGTCCCCGGAAACGTCCCCGAAAGTGCGAGAGAATCGATGGAGATAGGACTTTTCAACATCGCAAGTGCAATCTGCGGAAACGTGCAATCCGATTGAAATCCTATTTATTATTTATTATAATAACGGCGCAAAGTTAATAGCTTTGCAAAGACTACTTAAGAAGATGAAAAGAGGTAACAAACTCATGTCTCACAAACTTGGTATCATTGGTTTTGGAGGTATGGGAGGATTTCACTTTAACGAAGTTCAGAGCAGACTTTCGGACTTCGTGACAGTTAAAGGTGTATATGATGTGAGAGAGGAAAGACAGCAGTTTGCTGTCGACAACGGCCTCATAGCGTACGGCACAAGAGAGTCTCTCCTTAACGACCCCGAGGTAGACATTGTTCTCGTGGCTACACCGAACAACTTCCATAAAGAGATTTCGATTGACGCTTTAAGACACGGTAAAAACGTCATCTGCGAAAAACCTGTAACGATGAACTCGGACGAGCTCCGCGAGATTATGAAAGTCGCGAAGGAAACCGCCAAGGTTTTCACCGTCCACCAGAACAGACGCTGGGACCGCGATTTCAGGATAATCAAAGAGATTGTCGACTCCGGCATGATCGGAAAACCGTACATGGTTGAGAGCCGCGTTCAGGGCTCCAAGAGAGTTCTCCAGGAGTGGCGCGGCAGAAAAGAAAACGGCGGCGGAATGATATTTGACTGGGGAATCCATCTCCTTGACCAGCTCATGACGCTCGACAAGTCAAAAGTAAAAGAAGTCTACTGCGACGCTTTTTCAATCTTTTCGAAAGAGGTTGACGACAACTTCAAGGCAATCATCAAGTTTGAATCCGGCCTTAACGCGATGTTCCAGGTCGATACAAACTGCTTCATAAACCAGCCCCGCTGGCATCTCCTCTGCGAGGACGGAACAGCTGTCATAAACGACTGGTCCTGCAGCGGAAAGATAGTTAAACTTAAAGACGAGAGCGAACTTGCCTGGGACAACGTCATCGTTTACACAGAGGCGGGCCCGACAAGGACAATGGCTCCGAGACCGCGTGAAACAACCGAAGAGGTTGCTCTTCCTTCAGTAAATACCGACTGGTGCGACTTTTACAAAAACGTCACCGCCGCAATCGAAGGAAAAGAGGAACTTAAGGTTAAACCCGAAGAGGCCTTGAGAGTCATGAACGTTATCGACGAACTTTTCCGCTCTGTAAAAGAGGGCAGGAGTATAACAACAGATATCTGAAGACTTTAAAACGGTTGCTCAAACCTGAAAGGAAATAATGGGATTTACTGAAGTTCTTATACTGCTGGGAGGCCTTGGCGCTTTTCTTTTCGGAATGAAATTCATGGGAAACGGGCTTGAATCCGTCGCCGGAACAAAGCTCAGCTTTATCATGAAAAAACTGACCGGAAACCCCGTCAAGGGCTTCTTCTTCGGACTCGGTGCAACTGCAATAATACAAAGTTCTGCCGCGGCAACCGTCATGGTTATGGGTCTCGTCAACGCCGGAATCGTTGACCTTACTCAGGCTGCGGCTGTTATTATAGGATCAAACGTCGGAACCACGATAACGAGCATCCTCATTGCCCTTGACATCAGTCTGATCGCACCTTTCTGTATTTTCATTGGCGGTGTCATCTACCTTTACGGCAAGAAAAAATGGCTCAAGAGCCTCGGTCAGATAGTTCTCGGCTTCGGTTTTCTTTTCCAGGGCCTCAAGTGGATGAGCGGCTCGATGGACAAACTCGGCGAGCTTGACTGGTTCAAAACGTTTATCGGCAGTGCAGGCTCGTGGCCTATCCTCGGCTTCCTTATCGGTGTTGTCCTCTGCGCAATCACACAGAGCTCCAGCGCTTCCGTCGGTGTGTTCCAGGCGATGGTCATTGACGGCACGCTCAACATGCCTATGAAGTTTGTGTCGTGCGCTGTTGCCGGTATTAACCTCGGCTCCTCGATGCCTACCTTCATCTCGTCCTTCAATGCGAAAAATGACGCCAAGAGGGCATCTTTCATCTATTTCTTCTACAATTTCGTGGGTTGCTTGATTTTCGTCCCGCTGACCCTGATATTCCCGTACGACAAATGGATTGCGGCGACCGGAGCCAGCCAGGTCTTCCAGGTATCGCTCTTCCACATCATATTTAAGATTACAACCGCTGTGATTCTGCTTCCGCTCGCAAAGCCCATCGTCAAGCTTTCCTACAAGTTCATCCCGAAGGTTGACCATGAAGGCGAAATCAGGCTTGAATACATTGACGCCAATCTGAAAGGCGCTCCGACGACCGCCATGATCCAGGTTCAGAAGGAAGTCGAAAGACTCGGCAAGCTCACACGCGAAAACCTCGTCCTTGCCGTTGACGGTCTCAGAAATAAATCTGTCGAGAATGCGGATAAGATTCGCGAGCAGGAGGACGTTGTCGATTTTCTCACCAATGCGATCACCGAGTACATGATCTCAGTTAACGTCAACGCTCTGCCGCAGGACGTTTCAAACTACTTCGGACGCGTTTTCCACGTTGTAACAGACCTTGAGAGAATTTCGGATCACGCGATAAATATAGTTGAGAAGACCGAAAAGTTCATTGAGCAGGGATTGGCGTTTTCGGAAGTTGCCCAGAATGAGATAACTCCGATAGTTCAGCACAACCTCGATCTTCTCGATCTTTCGATGAAAGATTTCATTGCAAACAAGGCGACCGACCACGACCTTGAAATCATGAACAAGCACGAGCAGCAGATTGACATTCTGACGCGCGAGGCACAGAACAACCACATCGAGCGCCTGAGAGCCAAGGAATGCACCACTGAGACGGGCATCATCTTCGTTCAGCTCATGCACGATCTTGAGAGGGTCGGCGACCACTCATACAACATCGGCTGGCTTTCAAATGCCGAAAACGACGGAAAAGTAAGAGAAGTATAAATGGCAGAGATGCTTTTTGGCATTGGCGTGTTCACGCTGAGATGTTTTAAAAGCACTGTCTTTAAAGTATAAGAGGAGGGCAATATGGATTTTTCAATGATGCATCCTGCGGATCAGCTTGTGATGATGATGGAGAGAATCTACTCCTACGGCATGACCACAACGAGCGGCGGAAACCTTTCCATTCTTGACGAGAACGGAGATATATGGATCACTCCGGGTTCAATCGACAAGGGGTCCCTGACAAGAGACGATATCGTGAGAGTCAAACCGGACGGAACCGTGTGCGGCAACCACAAGCCGTCAAGCGAATTCCCCGTTCACAAAAAGATTTACGAGATGAGGCCCGACCTTCGCGCAGTTCTTCACGCGCACCCGCCTGCACTTGTCGCTTTCAGTATAGTGAGAAGAATTCCTGAGACCAGGCTTGTTCCGAACGTTGCCCACGTCTGCGGAAGCGTTGATTTTGCGGCTTATGACGTGCCCGGAAGCATCGGTCTCTCGGAGAAGATTTCCGCTAAATTCGGGGAAGGGCACAACGTTGTAATGCTCGAAAACCACGGTGTTTTCGTAGGTTCAACTGATATTTTCGGCGCTTTCAAGGCTTTTGAGACATTTGATTTCTGCGCAAGGCTTGAAATTGAAGCCTCCAAGGTAGGAAAGATAAGCGCTCTTACGGACGAAGAGGTCGCTCTTTCAAAAGAAAAGCAGCCTGCTGTGCTTGACGAGTTTGTAAATAAAAACGTAACTTCTGAGGAAAAGGCTGCGCGCCGCGACATGGTTAAGTTCATTACCAGAGCATACCGCCAACAGCTCTTTACGAGCACCCAGGGAACGTTCTCACAGAGGCTCTCCGACGGCTCGTTCCTCATAACGCCCCACGGTCAGGACAGAAAGTACATGGAGCCCGAGGACCTCGTTCTTATTAAAGCTAACATGTGCGAGCAGGGCAAGACCCCGTCAAGGTCCGTCCTTCTCCATAAGAAAATCTACGACGACCATCCTGAAATCAACTCCATACTCATTGCCCATTCGCCTCACATCATGGCTTTTGCGGTGAGCGATGCTGAGTTTGATTCAAGAACAATCCCTGAGTCATACATCATGCTGAGGGATGTCAAGAAGCTTCCATTTGGCGTCAGCTTCAAGAATCACAAGGTTGTCAGCGACGCAATCGACCATATGACTCCTATCGTGCTTATCAAGAATGAGTGCGTACTCGTGACAGGCGCGAGCCTTCTTAACGCATTTGACAAGCTCGAGGTCATGGAGTATTCCGCCAAGGCAATCCTCGCGTCCAAGGGCATCGGCAATATCGTTGCCATCACCGACGAAGAAGTCGACGAACTTCACAAGGCATTCAATTTCTGATTTGTTTCAAAACGGAGCGCGACAATGAGAAAAATTGAGATTTTTGATTCAACACTTCGCGACGGCGAGCAGTCACCGGGTTTCTCAATGAACCTTGCCGAGAAGCTCTCTATGGCCAGAATGCTTCAGGCGCTTAACGTTGACGTCATCGAGGCGGGCTTTGCCGCCTGCTCTCAGGGCGACTATGCGTGCGTCAAAGCAATTGCCGACGAGATTTCGGGCGTGACTGTTGCGTCTCTTTGCAGGTGCGTCGAAAACGACTGCGACATCGCCTGGAATGCGATAAAAGGCGCAGAAAAACCTCTTCTCAATATATTTATCGCGACATCCGACCTTCATATCACCCAAAAACTTCACTCGACAAGGGAAGACGTTTTAAAGACCGTCGCAAGGGTCATTTCCTACGCTGCGGCTCTCTGCCCGAACATTGAGTTTTCCGCGGAGGACGCGACAAGGTCAGACAGAGACTTCCTGCTTCAGGTTCTTAAGACCGCGCTTTCAAACGGCGCGACGGTGCTTAACATTGCCGATACGGTCGGCTACATCCAGCCCGAGGAGATGAAAAGCCTCGTAAAGTTTTTGCGCGAAGGCCTTGGCGACAGTAAGCCCTACAAGCTTTCTGTTCACTGCCACAACGACCTCGGACTTGCTACCGCCAATACGCTTGCCGCCGTAGAAGCCGGCTGCGACAGGGTTGACGTTACGGTTAACGGAATCGGCGAAAGAGCCGGCAACGCGTCCCTCGAAGAGACTGTCATGGCGCTTAAAACCAGAAAAGACCTTTACGGCTGCGAGACTTCGGTTAACACCAAGCTCCTCGTTCCGGCAAGCAGAAAACTTGTGATGCTGACGGGTGTCAAAGTTCAGGCCAACAAGGCGATTGTGGGTAAAAATGCTTTTGCACACGAGTCGGGCATACACGTCCACGGTGTGATGGCTGACAGGCGCACTTACGAAATAATCAATCCCGAGGACATAGGACTTACCGAGTCAAAGATTGTTATGGGCAAGCACTCCGGCCGCCACGCGCTTGAAGAGAGGCTTGCCGTGCTCGGCTTCAGCAGCCTGACAAAAGCACAGGTCGACGAGGTGTTTGAAAAGTTCAAGATTCTTGCTGAGGCTAAGAAAATCGTTTCCGACAAGGACATTGAAGCGCTTGTGAGGGCGGAGATTCTTGACATGTCGGGTGAGTACAGGCTTGACAAGTACGTCATCAATTCCGGAAACATACTTTCCAACACCTGCAACATAAGGATTATAAGGAGCGACGGCAAGGGCTTTGACGGCTTTGCATCCGGTGAAGGTCCTATCGACGCGGCCTATAACGCGATCAACGACGCTCTCGGAACTGACGCCAAGCTTCTTGACTACATGATCGAGTCGGTCACTGGCGGTACGGACGCACAGGGTGCGGTCTCCGTCAAGATTTCCGTTGACGACAAGATCATCAAAGGCTACGGTGTAAACGTCAATATTTTCGAGGCAAGTATCCTCGCATACCTGAACGCGCTCAACAACAAGTGACGGATGCTTGAAAAAGCCCTTACATATTGGCGATTTGATTTGAATTTAACTTGCAAAAGTTATAAAATAAACAAATTGTGAATTTTCACAAAAAGGAGAACCGAATTATGGCTTATTATTGCAAAAAAACAGTCGCAGATATAGACTGCGCAGGCAAAAAAGTAATCGTCCGCGTTGACTTCAACGTTCCTTTTGACAGCGAGGGAAACATTTCCGATGACAAACGCATTGTCGGAGCTCTTCCCACCATCAAGTATCTGCTTGACAAGAACGCTGCCGTTATCCTCGTTTCCCACCTCGGAAGACCGAAGGGCGAGTTCAACATGAAATATTCAATGGCTCCCGCCTCAAAGAGACTCTCCGAGCTCCTTGGAAAAGAAGTCATCCAGGCGACCGACGTTATCGGACCTGACGCCAAGGCAAAAGCCGAAGCTTTAAAGCCCGGCCAGATCATGATGCTCGAGAACGCAAGATTCCACAAAGAGGAAGAGAAGAACAACGCAGAATTCGCCAAGGAACTTGCTTCAATGGCAGAGCTTTACGTTAACGACGCTTTCGGAACAGCTCACAGAGCTCACGCTACAACGGCAGGCATCGCAGACTATCTGCCCGCAGTTTCCGGCTTCCTTATCGAGAAGGAAATCGCTTTCCTCGGAAACGCTGTTAACAACCCGGAGCATCCTTTCGTTGCCATCCTCGGCGGCGCAAAAGTTGCAGACAAGCTCACAGTTATCTCCAGCCTTCTTGAAAAGTGCGACACACTCATCATCGGCGGCGGTATGGCTTACACGTTCCTCAAAGCTCAGGGCTACGGAATCGGTACGTCCCTCTGCGACGATGAGAAGATTGACTACTGCAAGTCAATGATCGAAAAGGCTGAAAAGCTCGGAAAGAAGCTTCTTCTCCCTGTTGACGCAACAACAATTGCAGAGTTCCCGAATCCTATCGACGCTCCCGTTGAAACTTCAGTATTTGCTGTAGACGCAATGCCCGCTGACAGAATGGGCTGCGACATCGGACCCAAGACCTGCGAGCTCTTCTCTGAAGAAGTTAAGAACGCAAAGACCGTTGTCTGGAACGGACCAATGGGCGTTTTCGAGAACCCCGTTCTTGCAAAAGGCACAATAGCTGTTGCGGAGGCTATGGCAGCCGCAGAAGCTACAACGATCGTCGGCGGCGGCGACAGTGCTGCGGCAGTTGAGCAGCTTGGCTTTGCAGATTCCATCACACACATTTCAACAGGCGGCGGTGCTTCTCTCGAATTCCTCGAGGGCAGAGATCTCCCCGGAATTTCCTGCCTTGAGAACAAGGACAGAAAGATTGTTGCAGCCGGCAACTGGAAGATGAACAAGACCCCTTCACAGGCATCAGCTTTCATCAAAGAACTCGCCGAAGCTGTTAAAGACGCTAAGAACAAAGTTATCTGCGGCGTTCCGTTCGTTGCTATCCCGGCCGCTCTCGAAGCCGCCAAGGGCACAAACATCAGCATCGCAGCTCAGACAATGGATTACCACGACAAGGGCGCTTACACAGGCGAAGTTTCCGCAGAGATGCTCGCTGACCTTGGCGTCAAATATGTCATCATCGGCCACTCCGAAAGACGTCAGTACTACAACGAGACAGACGAATCCGTAAACCTCAAAGTTAAGCAGGCTCTCAAGTACGGAATCACTCCCATAGTTTGCGTAGGTGAGTCTAAAGACCAGAGACTTACAGGCGTTACCAACGAGCTCGTTGCTTACCAGGTTGAGTACGCTCTTAACGGCGTCCGCGACGACCAGGCTGCAGGCATCATCATCGCTTACGAGCCTATCTGGGCAATCGGAACAGGCCTCACAGCTACCGACGACCAGGCTCAGGAAGTCTGCAAGGTTATCCGCGACACAGTCGAGAAGCTCTACGGCAGGAACGTTTCATCCGTCATCACCATCCAGTACGGCGGATCCTGCAACGCCAAGAATGCTGCAGGCCTCTTCGCAATGGAAGACATTGACGGCGGACTCGTCGGCGGCGCAAGCCTTAAGGTTCCGGATTTTGCAGTTATCGCAAACAGCTGACAAAGCCGTTCTGAATCTTTTTCGGGATTCGGGCTGTTTAAGCAATTTGCCTGAAGCAGACCGGTAACATTAAATGAATTTTCTAAGGCAGAGGGCTTTATACCGCACTGAATGATATAAGGTTCTCTGCCGTGTTTTAATATATCGCCAATGAGTTTTGCGGATTTCATTGGCGGTTTCGGAGGCTTTTTGATGAAATATCGTGTATGTAAAAAGAATAAGGTTCTGATAGGGATTATCATTGCCGTATACGCGATTCTGATGCTCGTCCTTGCGTCCATCATTCTTGAGGGCACAGGCTGCTTCGTCGGCGAGTGGCTCAACAGGCCGGCTGTCGATTCATACATCAGCAAGCATTACAAGGGCCTCGGCTACAAAGTCACAGATACTTATTTTAAATACGAAACTGAAGAAAATTACGGTTTTAACGTTAAAACCAAGGGATATATTTATAAGTGCAAGGTCACTTCCGTTAAAGACGGGCAGTACGGCAGGCTCTCTGTCGGCGACACGTTCCTGATCAAGTCATATAACTTTAAGGTTTACTACGATCAGATTTTTTCGGATTACAACCTTGACGCAGAGCTTTCCGGCGCGATAAACGAAAAGGTTCTTTCAAAGTACAGGGAGTTTTTCTCGGGCGACAGTTACAGGTTTGAGCCGTTTGAGGTCTATGCGGACACGATGCCTTCCTACAACGAGTTTCAGTACGACACGCTCGAAAAGAAGGTTGACGCTGCGATTTCTTCCGGTATTTTAGGGAGAGGAACGCTTGTGCTGCGCGTGCGCGGAAACAATATAGGCTACAACGAATACCGCCAAGTCATCTCGTACGTTGTCGACATCGCCAATAAGGATTTTTCAGGCTACGACAAAAACTATGTTCCCGGAAGCCTCCAGGTGATCTACTATTACGCGGATGAAAACGGCAATGACGTTGCCATCTACGAGTCGCGCTTTGAATCGTCCGAACTGAATTTTTCAAGGGACGTCGCGGCAAACGCCAACGGTATTCACTATAAGATGAAACCTTCTGACAGCGAAGTCACGCAGTATAAGGTTTACAGCGGCTTCCGGCTTTTCTATATAATCATGCTTCTTGTCGTGGTCGTGGGGCTGTCGCTCCTCTGGGTGGTAAGAAAGGTCAGAAAGCTGATGAAAGAGGGCAGAATCCCTGCCGATACGGTTGAAAACGAAGCTGCGGCGGCCGAAATGCTTGACGAAGCTGCCGACGCAGATATAATAGACGAAGAAAACTCTTCGACGGAAGAAACAGAAGAGGCTGAAAAGCCTTCTGATGACGAAAAACTTTAAACGATTAACATGACTGGCAGTGATCTTATAGTAAATACGCTAATTGAGTCCGGAGTTACGGTCTGTTTCGGCTACCCCGGCGGCGCTGCCATGCCTCTTTACGACGCGCTCTACAGGAAACGTTCACAAATCAGGCACGTGAGGACCGCTCACGAGCAGGGCGCATCCCACGCCGCGGACGGTTATGCAAGAGCATCAGGTAAGCTTGGCGTGTGCATCGCAACATCGGGCCCCGGAGCAACGAATCTTGTCACAGGCATTGCGACTGCCTTTTCCGACAGCAGCCACGTTCTTTTTATTACCGCCAATGTAAACTCCTCCGAAATCGGAACCGACAGCTTCCAGGAGGCAGATATATTCGGTATCACTACGCCTGTCTGCAAGTACAACTGGATCGTAAGAGACGCTTACAGTCTTTATCCGACCCTTAAAAAGGCAATAAAGCTTTCAACAGAGGGACGCCCCGGTCCCGTACTTCTTGACGTTCCTCACGATATATTGTCGTTTGAATTTCCGAAAGGTTACGTTCCCAAGGATTCATCTGACGAATCCGAGTCAAGAACGCCCGTTATCCCCGAAGTCAACGATGAAACTATAGCCGAAATCGCTGCGCTTATAAAAAAGGCCAGGAAGCCTGTTATCATTGCCGGCGGCGGTGTAGGCATCTCGGGAGCGTATTCCGAGCTCAAGGAGCTCTCTCACAAGTCAAATATTCACGTTGCGACGACACTTATGGCCTGCGGCGTGCTGCCTTCAGACGACAGTTTAAACCTCGGCATGGTCGGCGCATACGGAACCCCATTGGCGATAAAATATGTGAGCGAGGCTGACCTCGTTATAGCTGTAGGTATGCGTTTTTCAAACCGCACGCACGGGGCTCTCTCTGCCGCCAATGCAATCATCCACATCGACAGCGACGCGGCCGAGCTTGACAAGAACGTCAAGGCGACTCTCCCCGTTAACGGAGACGCTAAAACTGTACTGAAGAGAGTTATCGAGGCGCTCGACAATGATGACAGCTCATTCGAGGAGAGTTTAAACAGTAAGATTCCCGCTAAACTTTCGGAAGAAGTTAAAACAGTACCGCCTGAGATAATCCCCTCACAGCTCGGAACTTACATGTTCTCCGCGGAGGGCGACAGACTCGTAAAAGATGTTTTTTCGCTCATAAAAAAGAAGCTCGGAGACGTTTTTGTTGTGACCGACGTCGGCATTCACCAGATGGCTACGGCAAGGCTCTACCCGTTTGAAAAGCCCGGCAGGCTTATTACGAGCGGCGGCTTCGGGACTATGGGCTTCGGACTCGGCGCAGATATCGGTGTAAGCGTAGCGTCTTCTGAAGAGCCTTTTGGCATTGGCAGTGTCCTTGTTTCGGGCGACGGTTCGTTCAGGATGAGCCTTCAGGAGCTTTCTTCGGTCAAAGAGAATAAGATCAGGACGCTTATAGTTATAATCAACAACAAGTCGCTCGGAATGGTCAGGAACATTCAGAAGAAGGCTTTCGGAAGAAGGTATATCGCGACCGAGGGGTCCTACAAGATACCTGATTTCAAGTTGATCGCGAGGGCTTACGGGCTTTCCGGGTTTGTCGCGAGGAACATTGGCGATTTCGAGAGGGCGCTTGACGAGTATATACTCGGCAATAAAACAGCGGTTATAGATTTGAGAATTTAAGATTCGCAAGGTGAAATTATGGAAAAAATGCAGGAAAATAAAGATTGTGAGATAAAAACGCTTTCGATAGTTGTCGACAACGTTGCCGGTGTCCTTTACAAGGTCACGAGCGTTTTCAGCAGGCGCGGCTTCAACATCGATTCGCTTGCGGTCGGTACCACCGAAAGGGCGGAATATTCGCGTATTACCGTTAAAATTCACGCTACGGCGGCTCAGGTTTCGCATCTTGTCACTCAGCTTGAGAAGCTTCCTTGTGTCAGCAAGGTCGTTGTGCTCGAGGAGACGTCAATGATCCAGCGCGAGCTCATAGTCATTAAAGTTAAGGCGGATTCCAAAACGCGCGGCGAGATAATCGAAATCGTCAACATCTTCCGCGGCAAGATCATCGATCTTTCGCCTGAGTCTGTCATCGTTGAGATTACAGGTGAAGACGACAAGGCAGAAGCCGTCATCCGCATGCTTTCCAAGTTTGAGATAATCGAGCTTGCAAGGACAGGTATCGTCGCGCTCGGCAGGGGCCGCAATTCAATTTACGGAGCTTGAGACTTTAGCTTTAAGCTTAAACGTTAAGTGCAAAGGGAAAATGACATGGCCAAAACCGAAACTTTTGCAAATAGACATATATCAATCTATGATACTACGTTAAGAGAGGGCTCGCAGTGCGTCGGTATTTCGTTTACGCTTGCCGACAAGATTTCGCTCTGCCTTGAGCTTGACAGGCTCGGTGTCGACTACATCGAGGGCGGTCTTGCGGGAAGCTCACCGAAGGATGACTCTTTTTACGCAGAAATGCAGAAAAAGAAACTTTCGCATGCAAAGCTTGTAGCTTTCGGTCAGACCGTTAAACCCGGCGCTTCGCCGTCGTCCGACAAGATGATTAAGTCTCTCATCGATGCCGGCACCGAGTATGTTTCGGTTTTCGGCAAGGCTTCAAGGCTTCAGGCTGTTGAGATCCTTGGCGTCAGTCCCGAAGAGAACGTGAGCATGATTTCGGAAACTGTAAGTTTTCTTGTAAAAGAAGGCAAAAAAGTTTTCTTTGACGCTGAGCACTATTTTGACGGGTTTAAGGACGATCCCGGCTATTCGATCACGTGCATTGAGGCTGCTATCAATGCCGGCGCTTTTAAGATTGTTCTTTGCGACACTAACGGCGGCGTGCTTCCTTTTGAGATTGAGTCAATAATCGCTGAGACTTTAAAACGCGTTCCTTCGCTTAAAGGCAATTTCGGCATCCACGTCCACAACGACTCGGGAACTGCCGATTATTCGACGATTCTTGCAGCGCGCCTCGGCTCTGACATTGCGCAGGTTGCCGTCAACGGGTGGGGCGAAAGGTGCGGCAACGCAAACCTTTTTACGGTCGTTCCAAACCTTACTCTGAAGCTCGGCTTTGACACAATTCCTGACCTTTCTTTGCTCTACGATTTTGCGCACAGGTTTTGCGAAACCGCCAATGTCAAAATGTGGGAATTTTCCCCGTTTGTAGGCAAATATGCGTTCTCACACAAGGCCGGCGTTCACATTGACGCTGTCCGCAAAAACTCTTCCGCATACGAGCATGTCGCGCCGGAAACCATTGGCAATTCCCGTAAATTCATGCTTTCAGAGCAGGCAGGCCGCGCGGCTGTTGTCGCCAAGGTCGACGAACTTCTCCCGAAGCTCGGTTTCAACATTTCCGACGCGGGCGTCATTGTCGATAAAATCAAAGAGCTTGAGCTCGAAGGCTACAGGTTCGAGGGCGCCGATGCCTCATTCGAGATGCTCGTAAAGGATATCCTCGGCATAAGAAAATCCTGGTTCCACTTAAACACTTATAAGGTCGTTGTGTTTGACTCTGACGACGCCAAGGCGCACGCCGCAGATGACAAATCCGGCGTCACAGCCTCTGCAATCGTTGACGTTACTGTCGACAACAGACGCGAAATAACTGCCGCCAACGGAATCGGTCCTGTCGATGCACTCGACAAGGCCTTAAGAAAAGCCTTGACAAGTTTCTACCCTTCGATTGCAGACACTTATCTTGTCGACTACAAAGTAAGGGTTCTTGAGAGCAGGCTCGCCACGGCTTCAGTCGTAAGAGTCGTTGTCGAAAGCTCTGACGGCAGCAAAAACTGGTGCACGGTCGGCGTTTCAGGCGACATAATCAAGGCAAGTTTCGACGCTCTTGTCGACTCTTACACGTTTATGCTCGACAACAAACTCGGTTCGTAAATTTCCTGTTTTGTTGCTTTTTCGCGATTTTTTAAGCCCGTTTCAAGGTTTTGAGACGGGCATTTTTCATTTTCCATATAGCTTATTTATCTGTTCTAAGTTATGGCTTGGCTTTTCCTATATTTCCGGAAAATCTGACATTCTTCGGAAATATCTTTCTGCTTGATGATTGAGTTCGTTTTGTTTACAATCCTCTCACACGCCGGATGAAGGAGGTAAATCAAATGGCAGATGTAAAATATGAAATTGTCGAGCACATTGCAGTTATCAGCGACAAAGGAAGCGGCTGGACACGTGAAGTAAACCTTGTAAAGTGGAATGACGGCGGTATCAAAGTTGATATCAGAGACTGGAAAGATAACAAGAGCAGTATGCGAAAAGGCATCACACTGAACCGTCAGGAGTTCCTGTCTCTTGTAAAGTCATTCAAAAAGATTGACGCTAAAACCATATCCGAAAACGTTACTGTAACTTCGGCCGAAGATGCAAAAGCAACGCCTCAGGTGATAGAGTATCCGCAGCCGGAAAATCTTGATCTTGCCGTTAACGAATAACAGTCTTTGCGCATGCGTCTTAACTCTGCTTTTTCGGACAGTAAATTTAGGAGCTTTATAACCAAGGTTCTTACTTTTATCGGAAATCTTTTTTCGCCTCCGGTTTGCGTAATCTGCCAATGCTACAGCAAGCAGGAAATCTGCCCCGATTGCATGAAACTTGTGATAAGGGCTGAGCGCGACCAAAACAGGTCTTCCGGACTTTTCACTTACGGTGATCTTTATTACTACGCGAGATATTCAGGCGTTATTAAAGAACTCATAAGAAAGTATAAGTTCAGAGGTCAGATGTGGCTCGGAAAGTGTATCGGAAACATAATGCACGACTACTACGAAGATGTGTTCCCGAACTATGATTACATCGTCTACGTGCCGGTGACAAAAGAATCGATGAGAAAGCGCGGCTTTGACCAGTGCTATGAAATCGTCAGTCAGATATCAAAAAAGTCGGGTGTTCCGATTATTGACGTGCTCGAAGGAAACTCGGTCAAAGGCCGACAAAGCAGGCTAAGACGCGGCTTAAGGAAAGAAAACGTGACAGGCAGATTCGTGATAAAACACGATCTTACAGAAGCAAAACTGAATGCCGTAAAAGGCAGCAAAGTACTGATTGTCGATGATATCCTTACTACGGGGTCAACTTTAAGGGAATGCGCAGCTCTCTTGATTGACATCTGCGGCTGCAGAAAAGTTGACGCAATGGTTTTTGCCACCGGAAGAACGGATATTTGACAGTTAAAGCATTGCAGCTTATAAATCAAACGTTCTTTGACAACTGAATACTGTCTATTGCCGTACGGACTTAAAATCGCGGAGCCGCAGTCTTTAGGAAACAACGGTCACTGCAATCTAAGAACAGGTTAAATGCAAGTTCTCCTATGAATCTACCTTCCGGGTACTTTGCTGCTTCCTTGCAGGAATTATCTGTTTGTATTATTTTGCATACTTTTGCGGAGAGTGAAAATACGGTGCTGATGCGGTTTAAAGTCCACTTTCCTGGAACAGGAACCGACAATACGGCAGGCTGCAGGGAGAATCCGAATAACCTTGGCGGCCTGAGGCGCAAATATCATGCGCGCGGCAATAGTTAAAAATTCGAATTAAGTTAAAAATGCAGAAATACAAGATACTTAAAAATGAGTTTATAAAGATATGCGGCAGAAAGGCTTACAGAATTATGGCGCTTTATGATTTTGGCGATGTAAGAGCAGGTGATACCGGAGGCTTTATTGAGTCCGAGGCTAACCTCTTGCATGAGGGTTTTGCCTGGGTCGGTAAAGATTCGGTCGTAATCGAAAATGCGGTCGTTAAAGACAATGCGCTCGTAAAAGGCCTTGCCGTCATACACGGATACGCAGCTGTTTGCGGAAACTCTAAGATCATCGGCGGAAATGCCGGAAGAAAAACCGGAAATCCCGACTATCTTAACTCTGAATATGTCGAGATCGGTGGCTTTGCGGTTATATCAGATTTTGCCGAGGTTCTTCACGGAGCCGTGATATATCAAAACGCCAAGGTCTTCGGCCTTGCAAGAGTTTCCAACAAAGCTGTTATAAAAGGGTTTGCGGAAGTTTACGGAGAAGCCGTAGTTTCCGGGAATGCAAAGATTTGCGATCACGCTTCGGTTTTCGGCAATGCGGTCGTGAAAGGCAATGCTTTCCTTAAGAATTCAGCATCTGCATCAGGAAATTCTCTTGTCACGGGAAGCACCGTAATCATGGGAAGTTATGCGGTAGGCGGAGCAAAAAGAGTAAACAAGGGAGTTCTTTCCGGGCTTCGGAATCCTCTTTATATGAACTGAAATGGAAAACGTAAAATATGAAATATTGAAAGACGAACCGGTAAAGCTTTTCGGAAGGACGCTTTACAAAATAGTTGCAAGAAAAAGCTTTTATGCCGGACTGGGTTTTACTGTCTCGGAGCTATGCGGCACAAGAATCGGTGCACCTGTTCCGGAAGGTGAAATTGGCGGTTTCGTTGAATCTGAAGCAAATCTTTCTCAGGATGGCGCCTGCTGGATCGGAAAAGGAGCAGCGGTTTTCGGCAAGGCAGTTGTTACGGACAATGCGCTTGTCACCGGAATCCACAGGTGCGTACCTACTGTTACCGTAAGAGATTGCGCAAGGATTTACGGCAACGCAAACGTGTGTGACTTTGCCCAGATCAGAGACTCGGCGCAAATCGGCGGCTGCTCGGTAATACGCCAATACGCAAGAATCGAAGACGCCTCAATCGTCATCGATGCAGACGTCGGCGGATACGTTTGTATCTACAACAATATTTTTCTTAAAGGTGCCGACAAGATACTTGACTACAACGCGGCTCCTCAAAGGATATCAACCAAGATTGATCTTGAAAGGGCTCTTATATCCGTCGAGGATGCAAGACTGAAAAGTCTCAGGTCAAGCTCTTACAGATCAAATTACAAAGCGGAGGAAACAGGCAATGGGTGTTGTTGACATTATTTTCATAAGCATTTGCGCGATAACTATCATAGTTACATCCGCTATGCTGATTTCAAGAAAAATCAAAAAGAAAAAGAATTCAAAAGGGTTCTGAATATACGAAGAACCAGTCAGTGTGTTTGAAAAAAGCCCATGTATTTAATATAATCATCCTGTCGACTTTAAGAACCGGTTACGGAGGATTATTCAGATGCTCAAGAGTTTCAGTGAAATCCCGGATGTGAGAGGGGAACTTATGGACCGAGTGCTTCTAAACGCGGCAAGGCTTTGCGCACCGATTTACAGACCCGATGCAATTTATACACAGGACAAAAACGGCTGGCCGGGAGACTGGGAGGGAAGGACACTGCTTGCTCTTGTTTCTCATATGAAATGCCTCGGAAAAGAACCCGCATACCTTTCGGAAATCTTAAGCGGCATACCGTCCCATCTTAACGAAAAGGGTTATCTGGGAAGAATTCTTTCTGCCGGATTGTTTGACGAGCAGCAGCTTTCCGGGCACAACTGGCTCTTAAGAGGACTCCTTGAGTATTATACCCTGACTAAGGATGAAAAGGTATATTCGATTGCCAAAAGCATTGTTGAGAACCTTTATCTTCCTCTGAAAGGATATTACAGAGATTACCCTCTTGACCCAAAGCTCAGAGACAGGACCGGCTCTTACTCCGGAACTGTTTCTGACCAAATCGGCAATTTCATTCTCTCAACCGATATCGGTTGCGCGTTTATGTGCCTTGACGGTCTAAGCAGGTTTTATGAGATTTCAAAAGACGTAAAAGTTCTTGATCTTCTCAAAGAGATGGTCTCGGTATTTGTCACGATAGATTTCGTCGGCTCTCACATGCAGACCCACGCAACTTTAAGCGCTTTAAGAGGATTCATATGTCTTTACAAAAGTACGGGTGAAAGATATTTACTTGACAGTGCTGTCTCGATATTTGAGATTTATCTCAGTTACGGCATGACCGAAAACTACGCCAATTTTAACTGGTTCGGGAGGTATGACACGTGGACAGAGCCTTGTGCAATCACGGATTCGCTCATGGTTTCTACAGAGCTTTATAAGATTACCGGAGACGTTAAATATCTTACATTGGCAAACAGAATATATTTCAATGCGTTCTGCTATGCGCAGCGTTATAACGGCGGTTTCGGAACTGACAACGCTGTAGGACCTGCAGGAAAATATCTTAAGCCAAACGGCGGCGGTATTAGTGAAGCATACTGGTGCTGCACAATGAGAGGCGCAGAGGGACTTTCCTCCATGTGCGAAAATGCTGTTCTTACTGATGAAAACGGAGATGTATATATTCCGTTCGGCGGAAGCTTCAGATGTTCCGGGAACGGTATTGATCTTTCATTTGAAAGCAAAATACCTTACGACGGATATTTCAAGGTAACAGCGACAGCCTTTAAGAATTCGGAATTTAACCTTATGGTTTACACCGGAAACGGATTTAAGAAGATCCCCGTTAAGTTAAACTCCGGTGAGACAAAGTGTTTCGAATCATCGTTTGAGATTAAAACGCACGATGAAGAAGCTTTTACCACAGCGGGAATCAAGCATTTATACGGCAACCTTCTTCTCGGATCAAAGAATCCGAATGTGCCGCCTCTTTACGTTATAAAAGGCTTGGAGAACGGCCTTGAGCCTCTTTCAAATATGAAAGACGTAATGCCTGAGGACGTTCAATTTGAGAACAGACAGATTCTGTTCTGAGGTTTTGATTAAATAAATATGATGCATTGGCGGCATGCCTGCATCTAAACTTTTACGAGCGGACATTTTCTTTGTACCGCTCATTTTATATCTGAAAGGAAACTTAAGATGGGAGAAGTAAAACAAAAAGAAAATGTGAAAATCAAGGTTTTGGTTGTGAGGCCCGGTGAGCGTCCTTTCGAAACAGAAATAGACAGAAATCTTGAATCAATGCAGGAGATTGTCGGAGGTTACATCGAACAGGTATGTCCATTCAATGACGATGTTTCACTTATCTGCAATGAAGAGGGCAAGATATACGGGCTTACTCCAAACAGGGCTCTTAGGACTGAAGAGGGTGAGATTTTTGACGTTATTGCGGGCACGTTTTTCATTGCATATTCACCATCAGACAGCGAGAACTTCGAGTCTCTGCCTGACGATTTGAGCAAAAAATATACGGAATATTTCAAATACCCTGAATGCATAGTTTTTAAAGACGGCAAAATAAAAGCCCTTAAAATGTATGCTGAAGAGGAGTCAAACGCATCATAAAAAAGGAGGCTTTTGTATGAGACTTCGAGATGATACTGTAAGACTAATCCTTATCTCATTGCTTGCGCTGATAGTCATATTGGCGTCAGGTATTACAACGTCATGCAGGAGAAAAAACACTCAGAAAGCTAAAGAAGTTACAGCTGATACTGCACGGGAAGTGAAGCCGCAGAAGCTTAATACTGAAAAATCAGACGAGAAGCCTGAAGAGGAAAATAAGAGTGAAGATAAAGCTGAGGTTTCCATAATCAAGGTTTCGGAGGAGATCATTTCGGAAATTTTTGATCCCGCTGATAAGGGTACCGATGCCGGCAATATTTCAGATCTTTTGGATATTGAAGGTCATAACGATGTATCCGATGTAAAAACTTCTGAAGACACAAAAAGTGCTCAGGATTTATATAAAGAACAAACCAAGGATTCCTTCGTCGAAAAACCTTCGTGGTCGGAAACCGAGATTTCCGGAATTACCGTCAGGGAAGAAATCAGTATTCCAGAGGGCGTTTTCAAAGATGAAGATGGCATAAAAGAAGTAAGCGTAGGAGAGAATGAGAGTCTTACCGTGCAACCTATCGACAACCCGCATGAGAATCTCAGGACCGATTACACACCTTCTCAGAGAGTAATCTCAAAAGAGGTTGAGGAGTATTTAAGAAGCCAGAAGATTTCAAATTCTTTCAGCCATATTTCGAACCCGCTTGAAATCAACGGAACAAATCTGATCTTTGAAGGTCTTCCTTTTTACTGCGTACCCGGCTTAATTGCAGGCAGCAGCGTATCAAAAATTGAGATAGATTATGAAGACGTTGACGATGACGGAATCCTTGCCGCGGTGTATGAAAAGTGCGCCCCTGAAAAAGTTAAAATGTGGGGCCTTGGCGATGAGTACAACGAGAAGAACATACTCTCTGCGGTTTACTTAGATACAGATCATGTTCTCGGAAATACCTTAAAATCTATCGAAGACAGCCTTGTAAAAGAATGGTTTTATGAAAGAGTTGAGAATCATCTCGGAATTACAGTGACGAGGCTTGCCGAAAAGCCTGATGCGAGGTCGGATTATTTCTTCCTTGCATATCCGCTTCTTAACGGGAAATATGTGATTGACATTGCAGGCGGCATTATTGTCCTTAATCACACACCTAAAGACACTGTAAATATCTGGTTCAGAAACGGTGGCGGCGATCTTGGTTTTTACGATCTTGAAGTGGCTGTTGACGGCAATGTGATTTTCCGTTGCGATCATTTCAAAATAAATTCAACCTCAGTCGTGACAACTCAGTATTGAGCGATTGTATCGTTTGAAAGGCGGTGTATTCATTGAGCTTAAGAAAGGTTTTATTGGTCTTGCTTTCATTGGCGGTTTTGTCTGCTTTTTCAATTGAGGTTTTTTCGGCTGATGTCGGCAACAATACTTCTCAGGGTGAGGTAAACGTTCCCGGCAGGGCAAGCCCGGGAAACGCAGCGTGGGCTGATAAACAGACATCGACAATGTGGAAGCTGACGATATATGTTGCCAAGGACAACACCGTCTCATTTGACGATTCAGAAATATCTAAAACTGACGGTACAAACCCGTTAAAAAACGTGCTTCTTTCAGATAAATTCTACAAGTTTGGCGAAACGTTCTGGCTGTATGAAGGAACGAATGAATCAGGCGCAGTTTTATCAATATATGAAAAGAAGAAAGCCGAATACTCAAAGAGAATCTGGTTTGCGGTATCGTCAAAGGAGGATTATCTCAAAAATTTCAGATCATTGTCATATCCCGGCGGAAATCTTTCTTTTAATATGAGTTCTTCTGACAGTATAGAACAAAAGCTTTTTGATGTTAGAGACTATCCCATGCTTGAAGGCGTCTGCGATTACGGTTATCCGCCTAAAGACGGCAACCGCATAATCCTTCCTTACGTAAAAAACGTAAATGCAAACAGCGCTTACAATGACCCGGTTATGTTCGACGACGCGGTCTCGTTCTTCTTTACCTACTCAAAGAAAAACTGGAACATGTTTCTTGACTTTGCGGCTAAGGCATCATGTTATGACGGTTATTCGCAGCTCCTGTATGAGATGCTGGAGAACAGAAAGTTTACTTATGACGGGACTGTAATCACATCGTTTGATGATGTTAATCCGGCAAGAAAACAAAGCACGGTTATTCCGGGAAGGTGGGAAGATGAGACCTCACAGGTGGCTTGGGTTCTGATGTTTGAGCCTGCAATAGTTTTTTATAAATATCTTGACAACGGGTATAACTATTATGTTATGACTGAATCTGACGCGGCTGCGGCAATGATCTCAGGATGTATTGCATTCACCGTTACTTCAGGTCTCACACCTTACACACTTGTCAGCGGAGTAAAGAATCAGCTTAATGCAGCTCCTGAGAGTATCAGAAATGAACTTGTCAGCTGGAGTTTTATCTCACCTTTCTTTATAAACCTGACGTCGTCTGTTGTGCCTGAGTATCCCTGGTTTGGTTACAGGAAGCTTATTTCGGATGACTATTACAGCATCAGTTCAAATCTGCTCTATTATGACTGTGCGCTCTTAAACGGAGGCGTAGGCTTCAGGTATCAGGCAGGCGGTAAAACGGAGCCTTTGACTAAAACCGAAACAAAGATAGTTCTTGACCTCCTGATCAGCAACGGAAGTTCCGTGCCTGATTTTGCCGGTGTAACGTTTTCGTTAGGAACCTTTTCGTCAGGTGTAAATCTTAACTTTACTGCTGACTACGGTGTTATTGACGGCCTCTCTTTGAATACGCAGACTAACCACTGCAGCCTGTTTACTGAAAAGCTGAGCTCGGGATCATTTGAAATCAATGCAACCTATGAAAAGCTTCTTTTAAACGGCGATGTGCTTGGACGTTGTACTTTATTGATTCCCGATTCACTTGCCGACAAGTCATTTACCATCAAAGAGACATCGGTTGCGGCAGGGTGCGACTGCGTAAGGTTTACAACGCCAAACGGCAAGGTCAATTACTCTAAGTCGTGTAATTTAAAATGTTCTTCCGGTAATATTTACAACGTATTATGCGAGAACATGAAAACTGTTTCCCTGGAGATTTCAAAGACTGTATATGATCAATACGGCAATACCGTCTCTGACTATTCGGATATAGTTTTCGTTCTGTCCGGTGCCGACAATAAAACCCGGTTATTCGGAACAGTTGCAGTTGATGCACAAGGAAACTTCCTGTCGCCAATGTATCAGCTTGTTGACGGAAGGCTCGTTCTAACTGTCCCCTTCTTATACGACAGCGACGGAGATACTGTCTCAATTATTGAAACCGCTTCGGGCTTAACCTCTTCGGTTACCAATCTGTCGGGAAGTGTACGTCTTTCTGTTGGCGGTCTTCCTGACGGAAGCTGGAAAATCAAGGAGTATTATAAAAGTGAAGCTGCCGCAGAAGCGTTCTACAGAACTAATCTTAAATTCGGTGAAATGATGCTTCCGGGTTATCTTTATCCAACGGAATCGGACAATATAACAGTTTCAAAGATCCCTTCTGTAAATCAATACGGAAGCGCTACGGTTAAACGCATATACTTTGAAAACTATAAAACTTCCGATTCTTTTGATTTAAGCCTTGAAAGCATAATGCCGAATGCGGATTATACTGCGGGAACGGATGTTATAACTTCATACTACGTAAACAACCTTTCCGAAGAGGTCCTGCTTTCTGACCGCAATATAAGAATTTCCTTTAGGGCCTTTTGCCTGATTAACGGTGAAGAAGTGACATTAAATGAGCAGGTTAAAAGCGATATAGTTGTCCCTTCGAACGGAAGCAATCTCTGCTGGTTCAAATGGCATGTACCGGATGATATCGGAGGCTCAAACGTTTACTGCGAAGCTGCGGTTAACTTTGATATGAGCTTACCTGAAACGGATTACCGAAACAACGGGGCGCTGGTTATAAACGAGGTCGGATTTAAGGATGTGTCACGAACGCCTGATACTTACTATGAGAGAGAAAAGCCGTCCTCGTTCGACTATACTGACTATAACGGAGATGCTTCAAGTGAGGTGGCTGAGTGGTATGTATACGAGCAGGTTGAAAACAATCTTATCAGGGTCAGATATGCTTTGACTCAGTCTTACCTGAGCATGATAAGACTGCTTCCGGATGAGGATCTTCCGTGTGAAAACAATCAGACGATAAAATCGGGCTCAGGATTTTACGTTGAGGCATACCAGGTTTTTATCACGTTTTCAGGGTCAATTGGGAACACGCCAATGACAGAATCATACACCCCGGTACAGTCAATGAAAATGCTTCTTCCTGAGTTCAATTATTCTTCTTCTGAAGGAAAGCATGAAGTTTTGGAACAAACCGCTGTAACTCAAACAAGCAACGGTTCATGCTTCATGCTATTCGAAAACGATTATTCAGACAGCGGAAAAAGAATCCATTTCATACCGCTTTGGTTTAAAGACGGACCGTACAAAGTTGTTCTTATATCGAGCGATATTTGGACTCCTGCGGGAATGATTGAGTTCTTTAATATCTCTACAATAACAGTCTCAGGCGATGCCTATGACGGCTGGTATACAAGAAAGTAACTTTATATAGCTATTGATTTGAAACTTGCCGGCAACGTTTCAATATCATAGAAAAAGCGCATCATTGTTTCTTCAAAAATAATATCCTATGGAGGAATAACCATGTTAAAAAAACTTAACAAATCTGCAAACAACCTGTATTTCAAAGTTAAGAATGCTTTGGCCAACAAGAAAGGCGAAGCATATATCGACACCGGTGTTAAGATCATTATCGCCGTTGTTATCGGTACGCTTCTTCTTGGCGTGCTCTACACCCTCTTTAAGACGGTTATTCAGCCTGAACTCGAATCCGAGATCGGCGGCCTGTTCAACTACACAATTGATTAAAAAGACGTGCGGAGGATGGAATTGCCGGATTCCGTCTGATACCCGTGTTTTTTAAAGGACCTGATTATGGAAAGTATAAATTCTCAGCTTACAGCATTGGTCAGAAGCACCGAAAGCTTTTCAAATAACAGAATTCACTACGTTATAACTTTTGCGGTTATAGCGGTATCGGTTTTCTTTATTCTTTTCTCCTTTCACTTAAGACATAAGAACGACAGCGGAGTTATAAATCCTAAACTGAAGTTTTTAACTGTCTTTTCAGTGCTTTCGGTGTTTTACTGCCTTTTGATTTTAAGATTCGGGTTATGTACTAAGTCGCTGATTGGGTTCATATTCATATCGATTCTCGCATATGCCGGCCTTTCGGATCTGTTTACAAAAACCGCAGAAAACTATCTGTCAATCATGATAGTTTTAGCAGGATTTATAGGTGCTGATATCAAAACAGTTCTCGTAAGACTGGCTTGCGGAATCGCTATGATGCTTTTCTTCATCGTCATATCACTGGTTTTTAGAAGAGGCGGACTCGGCGGTGCCGATATTAAGATAACGGCTTCATGTGCAGTTGTTATTGGCTTATACAGATGTCTCGTTTCTTTAATCATCGGACTTCCTTTAGGCATTATAACGATGGTGATACTCCATAAGACTAAAGGGTATGACTTAAAACAATCCTTTGCGCTTCTGCCGTTCATTTCAATCGGAGCGGCTGCGGCGTTCTTAATCTGACACTGAGGTAAAAATGAAAATCATCAAAAGCTTATTTAAAAGTCGTTTGTTTGTCGGAATTCTTTGCCTGGCTCTGGCAACTGTCGTAGCTTTCGTAGTGCTGCCGATGAGCCTTAACAAAAGTCCTAAGAAGGCAAGGGTTCTTCGTGCGGCAAACGACATTTCAAGAGGTCAGCTTATAACGAAGAGTGATCTTTGTTATTCTTACGTTGGCGTGTTGGGTCTGCCGAAAGAGTGTATGGTCGATTACAGACTGGTTGAAGGAAAATATGCATCCGTTGACATTAGACAGGATGACTATATCTTCCTTTCAAAACTGTCTGATAACGGAACCGATGCTGATTCTACTTTTACAAGGTTAAACGGTGAAAAGTATGCGATGTCTGTAACAATCGATTCTTTTGCGGCCGGACTTTCGGGAAAGCTTGAAAACGGAGATATTGTAAGACTTGTAATCTATAAGGATAAAGTTGCCGTTATGCCGGAGGAACTTGCATATGTGAAAGTAATTGCGGCTACTACAAAGAGCGGCGTTGACAAGGACAAGATACAGGAAGACTCGGGCAGCGATAAGATTCCTTCAACTGTCACGTTTCTTGTGAATGACATCCAGGCTTCTCTTCTTGCGGATTATGAGAACAGTTCAAAAATCCATATTTGTCTTGTTTTCAGGGGCAATGCGGAATACGCCGATGAATTCTTAAAAGAGCAGGATGATTTCTTTTTAGAAGCCTATAAAGCGGGAAGTTGATACCTGTCAGATTGGAGAGAGAAACTATGAAAAGACTGATTGCCGTCTGGGGTTCTTCGGGTTCCGGCAAGACAACTTTTGCAACGAGTCTTGCAAGTACGCTTTACAGCTATCTGAGGCAGGAGAGCAGGGTTGCGGTTGTATACTCTGATCAGAATACGCCCGCGATTTCATATCTGCTTCCGCGGCAGAAGAAAGAGAGTATTCATTCTCTCGGCATGACACTTTCAAGACCGGTTATTTCTAAAACTGACGTTCTGAAGAACATTATCACTGTATCAGGCAGAAAGAATTTCGGCGTGCTTGGGTTTATAGACGGTGAAAACGTCTATACTTATCCGAGTTTTGACACAGATAAAGTGATGCAGTTCTTTGAGCAGCTTGGTGATATAGTGGACTATATCGTTGTGGACTGCTCTACAGATGCTCAGAATCCTTTCACTGAAAGCGTGCTTAAAAAATCGGATTTAATATTTAATGTGATAAATCCGGACCTTAAGTCTATCTCATGGAGCGCATCATCAAGAAAGCTCCTTGCGATGAACAGCCTGCATAAAAAGGCTGTGACAGTTTTGAATCATGTCAGGAATGATATTAACCTGCCTGAAGATGACCGTTTGAGAACGGAAGGTGAAGACATAGTTATGCTTCCTTACTCAAAAGCGATTTCTCAAAAATGGTTTGAGGGAATGCTTCTTACGGGAAGCTCTGACAGCTCTTACGAAAAAGCTGTGATTGAATCTGTACTGATGATTTGTAAAAGTGAGCAGGAGTCCGGCAAGGGCATTATCCCGTTCATTTTTGATCCCGAAAAGAGGGCGGAATTTGAGGCTGAGAGATATGGAGATGCGGTATGAGCGAGTTTGATTTTGTGACTGCTTTAAAGCTGACGCAGGAATATATATCAAGAAACTATTCACAGGCACTTGTCGATAAGGCCGCAGAGAAGTTTTTAAGATCATATATCGAAAAATACCTGAGGGACAATGAAATATCTGTCGCGGGTTTTACTCTTCAGACTCTTTCTTCAAAAATATCGAATGAAATGGCCGGGTTCAGCATCCTTACTGAGCTTCTTCAGTCGGATGATCTTGAAGAGATAAACATTAACAGCTGGGACGATATTGCGGTTACAAGACGAAACGGAAAGATTGAAAAGCTTGATGATACGTTCATAAACAAGCAGCATGCGGTAGATATTGTAAAAAGACTGCTTGCCCAGAGCGGAATGATCATCGACAATGCATCTCCTGCGGCTCAGGGGCATCTTCCCGGAAACACCAGAGTAACCGCACTTAAGGCTCCGCTTGTTGATGATGACGTAGGTATAGCTGTTTCAATACGTATATTAAGACCCGCTTCTATAACTCTTGAACAGATTGTAAAGTCGGGATTTGCAACTTTTGAAATGATAGACTTCCTATGTGTATGCGCAAGATACGGAGTTCCTTTTGTTATCTCAGGCGCGACTTCTAGCGGAAAGACTACACTTCTTAACGCAATCCTAAAAAGTATTCCTTTCGGAAAAAGAATCTTCACTATTGAATCGGGATCAAGAGAACTTTCGCTCGTTAGAAGAGACAGCTCAGGGAAGGTTCTTAACAACGTCGTTCATACGCTTTCGCGACCTTCAGAAAAGGAAGCTTATGATGTTTCCCAAGAGTCATTGGTGGTTTCATCGCTGAGATTCAATCCCGATATCATATGCGTCGGAGAGATGCGGGATCAGGAATGCTATTCTGCGGTTGAAGCAAGCCTTACAGGGCACACGGTTCTTTCAACGGTCCATTCGGGACCGGGAGAACTCTGCCATACAAGAATCGCGCTGCTTTGCCAGAAAAGATTTCCAATTGATATCAGAACTTCTCTTGCTCAGGCCGCTCAGGCATTTCCTGTTGTCGTATACACGCATAAACTTGAGAATAACGAAAGAAAATGTATGGATATATCCGAATGTGTGGTCAATCCTTCAAGCGGTGACAGATATTATTCTTCGCTTTATTCATTCGATATAGAAAAATCGTTTTCAGATGATGATTCTTACCGTGTGGAAGGGAGCTTTGTAAAGAAAAACAGAATGTCTGAATCTTTGAAACGAAGACTCATTCAATACGGAATTCCAAGGGACGTTTTAAGACGTTTTACGGGGGAGGAGAACGCGTAAATGAACACAGCTTTGGCTTTATACCTTCTGTTCTTCTTTTTGCTTCTTGTAGGGCTTTTTAAGCTAATCGGCTTTCGGGTAGGACCTCTTTTTGAAAGAGTTTATGAAAAGGCTGTTTCGAAAAAAGATCTTGTATCGGAATGTAAATCGGCAAGGGGAAAGAAGCAGTCGTTCATCAAAAAAGAACTCCTTAGGATGAGAAACTCCCTGAGAGTTATCGGCAGTGAAAACAAGTTCAAAACGTGCTGTTTGGTTTCGATTCTCCTTTCTTTTACGGGAATCACAGTGTCAGTTCTTTTCGGGAATTTCCTCCTGGCGCCGATTCTTGCGGTGGTCTTTGCGGCATTGCCGTTTTTGGTGCTTGGAAAGATAGTTTCCGATTACAACAAGAAGGTCAAGAACGAGCTTGAGACAACGCTTTCTGTGATTACGAATTCGTATATAAGGACAGAGGATATCGTTACTGCGGTAAAGGAAAATATTCCGTACATTAAACGGCCTTTGAAGCGTGTTTTCACTGATTTCCTCAGAGATGCGACTGTGATCTCACCTGATCTTGATATGGCTATGATTAACCTCAAGAACAGTATAGACAGTAATATCTTTCGCGAGTGGTGTGATGCTGTGAGAGCTTGCCTTGATGACAGAACACTGAAGGATACTTTGAGAGGAATCGTTTTAAAGCTTACCGAGACAAGACTCATCAACAATGAGCTTCAGACGATTGTCAGTGAGCCGAGAAAAGAGTTCATTTCGATGGTTCTAATCATTATCGCAAACGTCCCGCTTCTCAGGCTTCTTAACAAAAGCTGGTTTGATGCACTTGTAAACACTGTGCAGGGTAAGATAACGCTTGCCGTATCCGGTGCAATTATTATTCTTGCGACATTCCTCATGTTCAAGTTTACTAAACCTATCGAGTACGGAGATAACGGAGAACGTCTATGATTTACATAGCTTTAGGGTTTCTGCTTTTTGCGGGAATGTACTTCACAATGACAGGGGTTTTAAAGCTCCCTGATAAGACTATAGTAAAGTCTCACGTTGCCCTCAAAAAGAGAATTTCTTCATGGGGCAAGAGTACTCTTGACATAAAGCTGGAGGGCATTGCCGTAAAACTGTCAAGAATAATAAAAATCAGGCAGTCAAAACGTGAAGAAATGACTGATACACTTCTTGCTGCAGACATGGATATAAGTCCTGAAATGCATATTGCCGGATGTGTTATAAAAGCTTCGATTGTCGGCATACTTGCCGTCCCTGCCTTCATGATATTCCCATTGTCCGGAATTTTGGTTCTTGTGCTGGCGCTGATTGTATATCTTACGCAGAAACAAAAGCCGTATAAGGTTGCTCAGAAAAAGAAGACTGTCATTGAAGAGGAACTTCCGGGATTTGTAAATCATACTTCTAAGATACTAAAGCACAGCAGGGACGTTCTTTACATCATAAGTTCATATTCAGAATATGCCGGTGCAAGTTTCGGTAAAGAACTGATGGTTACGGAGGCTGATATGAGATCAGGAAACTATGAGACGGCTCTTACAAGGCTTGAAACACGTGTGGGCTCTTCAATGCTTTCTGACGTGACAAGAGGATTTATCGCGATTATCAGAGGAGATGAAACGGATGATTATTGGAGAAGTCTTGAAATCAAGTTTTCGGATTATCAGAAGCAGCTTTTAAGGCAGAAAGCTTTGAGAGTTCCGAGAAAAGTTAAAAGATTGTCTCTGCTTTTACTTGTCTGCTTTATCCTGATATATGTTGTCGTTATGGCAACCGTAGTCATGGAAAGTTTAAGCGGTCTTATCTGAAAAGGAGTGAGATGGATTTTGAAGAGCTTAAGAAACAAAAATGGCGAGGGGTACATTGAGGTCGTTGTACTGGTGCTTGTGGGATCGTTTTTTCTGGTCTTTTGCCTTGGCGTGTTTGACTATCTCATTCAAAAACAGAAGCTTGATTTTTTCGCCAAGGAGCTTGTAGAAACCGCATCGGTTTACGGCAAGACTGAGGGGGAGGTTGATCTGCGTTACGAAAATCTTTCGCGACAGCTCGGTATTTCACCGGAATGCGATTATACAGGCACGAGGTATTTTGACTGTCAGAGTAAAACGGTTCAGCTTGGCGAGGAAATTAATCTGAAACTGACACTTAATAGCAGTTCGGGAATATCAAGTATTCTCGGATTTCCTGTGACTATTTACGCGACCGGAAGCGCTCTTTCGGAGCAGTACTGGAAATGAGAACGTTGGCGATTATGAGAAAGACACTAAACGATAACAGAGGAATAACATACATCTCAACGGCGGTTATAGTGCTTGTCGTTTCAGCGTTATTTGCAGCTGTTTTCAACTTTGCAAAAACCATGACAGTTTTACGGAACGTAAGAAACGAGACGACGAAAGTACTTGACAGCTGTGTTATTGAAAACGCCAAGGTAATATACTCGTCAATAAAACAGGGAAATAACAAAGCTGAATCTATCGAAGGAATGTCGCTTCTTGAAAGATACTCTCTTGTCTCAGGGGCAGAAATCTCAGGCAATTCGTTATTCGTAAGAAACAGTGACGGGAAAACCGTTTATGAAATAATTGATCCTGTTGTAAGCCTTGACTCTGAGGGAAAACTGAGACTTAAAGCCGAGTTTTCAGTCAGGATTCCTGTGAAACTGTTTGAGATAACTGCTTTTTACGTTACCGTACCTATGAGCGTGAGCAGCAATTATGTCAATTACCTGGCTGATTAAAGAGTCTTCATTCATCTCATAGGCCTTCGCAAATATTATTATTATTATTTAAATAATAAAATCCTTGACAGATACCCTTTGTTCAAATACAATACCCCGTGGATTACGGTATGTATATGGAATTCGGATCACCGCTGGAATTCTTTCTACATGTACAATTTTTCATATATCCGTTCCGGAGGTATTTATGGTTATAATGGACTTTTTGGAGAGAAACTCCAAGCTATATCCTGACGATGTAGCCCTTGTTGAGATCAACCCTCAGGCGATGCCTAAGAGTTGGCGTGAGTATGGTTTGATAGAGTCAAGCCCCGGAGCTAAATACAGACAGAGTATTACCTGGCGTGAGTTTGACATTAAAGCTAACCGCTTTGCAAACCTGCTTCTTACAAGAGGCGTTAAGAAGGGCGATAAAGTTGCTATTCTGCTGATGAACTGTCTTGACTGGCTTCCTGTTTATTTCGGAATCCTTAAGACCGGAGCCCTTGCGGTACCAATGAATTACCGCTATACACAGGATGAAATCAGCTATTGTATGGATCTTTCCGATTCCACATATCTTGTTTTCGGTCCGGAATTTGTAGGACGTGTCGAAGCTGTCCTTGACAAGCTTTCGTACGTAAAAGGTTTTTTCTACGTCGGTGATGACGTTCCGGAGTTTGCCGACAACTATCAGAAACTCGTACAGTATTGCTCATCAGTTGCTCCCGCTATTGATCTGACGGAAGACGACTATGCCGCAATCTATTTTTCATCGGGAACAACAGGTTTCCCCAAAGCGATTCTTCACTCGCACAAGGCTCTCTTATCATCTTGCAGAACAGAGCAGAACCATCACGGTCAAACCAAGAATGACGTTTTCCTTTGCATCCCGCCGCTTTATCATACAGGCGCTAAAATGCATTGGTTCGGAAGTCTTATGGTTGGCGGCAAGACTGTTCTTCTCAAAGGTGTTAAGCCTGAGTGGATTATAAAGACTGTTTCGGATGAAGGATGCACAATAGTCTGGCTGCTTGTTCCGTGGGTTCAGGATATTCTTGACACCATTGAGAGAGGCGAGATTAAACTTGAGGATTACAGACTTGATCAGTGGAGACTCATGCACGTCGGCGCGCAGCCCGTTCCTCCGAGTCTTATCAATCGCTGGCTTTCCGTTTTCCCGCATCATCAGTATGACACCAATTACGGTCTCAGTGAGTCAATCGGCCCCGGCTGCGTTCACCTTGGCGTTGAAAACGTAAGAAAAGTTGGTGCTATCGGCAAGGCAGGTTATCTCTGGGAGACGAGAGTCGTAAGACCTGACGGAACCGACGTCGGTGACGATGAGGTCGGCGAGCTTATAGTTAAGGGTCCCGGCGTCATGAAGTGCTACTACAAGAATCCCGAAGCCACCAATGAAGTTCTCAAAGGCGACTGGCTCTATACAGGAGATATGGCAAAGCTTGACGATGAAGAATTCATTTACCTTGTCGACAGAAAGAAAGACGTTATCATTAGCGGCGGAGAGAATCTTTATCCGGTTCAGATAGAGGATTATCTCAGGGCTTATGACAAGATTAAGGACGTTGCCGTTATAGGACTGCCTGACCACAGACTCGGTGAGATTGCGGCCGCAATTATTGAGCTTAAACCCGGCGTTACATGCACGGAAGAGGAGATAATGCTTTTCTGCGAGAACATGCCAAGGTATAAGAGACCGAGAAAGGTTATTTTCGCCGATGTTCCGAGAAACCCGACCGGCAAGATTGAAAAGCCGAAGCTCAGAGAAATCTATTGCGGCGGAAGGCTCGTTGAGCAGCAGACAACCGGCTGAGTCAGTTCTGACATAAACGAACAATGAGAGTCCTGCGGGTAACTTAGCAGGACTATTCGAATAGGATTTGCAATATTGCAAACGAAATAAAGACAACTGCACAATACTTTTGGAGGTATATATGAAGAAAAACGTATTGTTGAAGATTTTAGTTTCACTGGTTCTTGCCGTGGCTATGATGGTATCCGTTGTAGCATGCACAACCAATGAATCAAAAGATGAGCCTGAGCCTACCGCTAACAATCCTACGTCTGCTCCTACAAATGATCCGACTACGGAACCATCGCCCACACCGGCTGAGACTCCTGTTCCGATGAATGACATCCTTGCAGCACTTTCGTCTCTTCAGTATGGCGAAGTCAAGAACGTAATTCTTTTCATTGGCGACGGTATGGGACAGAACCACGTTCCGGCTACCGACCAAATCACAGGCGGACGCTACAACGGTAAGCTTGCTCTCGAGTTCCTGCCGAGTAAAGGTATTGCAAAAACCGTCTGCACAGAGGGTGAACCTGACAGTGCTTCCGGCGGTACGGCTCTTTCCACCGGTTATAAAGGCAAGAGATCACAGATCGCGCTTAACGCTGCCGGCCAAGAAGTTCAAAGTGTTGTTGAACTTGCTCACAGCCTCGGAAAGTCCACAGGCGCTATTACTACCGAAAGTATTGTTGACGCAACTCCTGCTACGTTTACTGTTCATGCAGCAAACAGAAAAGACGAGTCCAACATAGCTAAACTCCAGATTGAAACCAGCGTTTGCGATTTGATCATGGGCGGCGGAAAAGCTATGTACGACAAGCTCTTCGCTCAGGAAGGTGCAAACTATACAGAATACTTCAAAGAGCATAATATCACTTACACCAACAGCTGGGATGACGTTCTTGCATGGAACGGCGAAGGCAGACTTATTGCCCCGATGGTTGAGGATTATTGGTTCTATGACGTTGAGTACTGGTCAAAGGTTGCCGACAGAGAAACTCTTCTCGGAACAGATACCGAGAAAGATCCGAGCATGGCTCCCTGCTCACTCGCAGAGATGACCGAACAGGCAATTAAAATCCTTTCCAAGAACGAGAAAGGCTTCTTCCTCATGGTAGAGGGTGGCGCTCTTGACGAGGTTGCTCATAACACAGACCTTCTTGAAATGACAAGACATATGCTTGCATTTGACGAGGCTGTTGAGGTAGGTATCAGATATGCTTACGCAAACAAAGATACTATCATCATTGTTACAGCTGACCATAACACAGGCGGACTCCTCCCCAAAGAAGATGCTGACAAGTACATTTCAAAGCACAGCAAAGACAACTACATCGTCAATGATGAGTGGTGCTGGGAAAACACCGGTATCCACTGCGTCCTTGAGGGCGAGAAGATTGCGGCAGCTAAGAACCCCGGCGTAGTTTGGGATGAGCTTCCTTACAGATTTACGACAATCGCTCACACTTCTGATGACGTTGATGTTTGGGCTATCGGACCCGGAACTGACGAACTGATGAATACTAATAAGCTTGCTTCTTTCCACATTGGCAAGTTCATCGGCAAGGCACTCTCCGGAGAAGAATTCGGTGCTACGGCAACAAACGGAACCAAGTAATATCATCAGCTTAAATTATATTTATGGTTGAATTCATTAAGGGGCTTTTTCATAAAGCCCCTAAAAACCGAATATGGGAACTTGATGCCCTGAGGGGTCTTTGCATTATCGGAGTTATTATAGTTCATGTTGTTTTCGACATGACCTATTTCTTCAACCTTGGTTTTAAGATTCCTGCATGGTTTGAGTTTATACAGAATTACGGCGGAATCCTTTTCGTAATTCTTTCCGGTATATGTATAACACTCGGCCATCACAACATTGTTAGAGGCCTGATCGTTGCGGCATGTGCGGTCGTTGTTTCGATTGCCACTATCATAGTCGGCGATCAAGGTGTTGTGATACTTTGGGGTATACTTCATCTTCTTGCATTCTGCATGCTTACTTACAGCTTATACAGAAAGCTTCCGTGGCAGGCAATTCTTGCGATTGCCGTAGTCCTTATCGGAGTTGGTATCTGGATGAATCATGCTGTGAGAGTGCCGGTAAACTATCTGTTCCCGATAGGTCTTCAGCCATTGGACTTTTACTACGGTGATTACTGGCCGATACTTCCTTATGCGGGGTTCTTTATGGTCGGTGTGGTCCTGGGAAAAACTTTGTATAAAAAGAAGGAAACGCTTTTTAAGAAAGTCAATTCTCAGTTCTTCCTTATAAGATTCCTGTCCTTCTGCGGAAGGCATTCGCTTCTTATATATCTCATACACCAGCCGCTTGCTATGGGAGTTTTCTACGCGGTAGATTTCTTTAAAGGACTTGGTTCAAAGTAATCCTCTCTGCATTTTGCGGATTTAAATCTGAATATGTAATTTCAGCCGGAATCTTGTTTAAAACCAATGATCCGGCTTTTTTATGCCTCGGAGGGTCTTATGTATAGAAACAAACATATTAAAAAATGCAGATTTCTTAGCGGTTTTAAGACTCTTGATGACAGGGGGATGCTGAGCGTTGAAGCATCGGTTGTTGTGCCGCTCGTCATGTTGGTTATTTCGATGATGTTTTTATTCAACTGCTTTTTCCTCGCAAAACTTCGAAATTATGAGGAGGTTTCACACGGAAACAGCCCTGATTATGCGGATATGCACAGGGCAATAACAACCATTTTTGATACCGGAGGGAGCGTTTATGAGATGCTTTTCGGATAGAACTGAAGAGAAATGTAAAACGGATGGCCTTGGCGACAGAGGAGTGGTGTCCCAGATGCTTTGCATTGTCATTGCGGCTGTGATTTTTTTCAACTTCGCAATGTATGACTACGTAGCTGTTTCTCATCAGAAGATTATCGCCAAGAGAACAAACGACCTTGCGTGCTCATCTATCATGTCCTCGTTTGACGGGATTTTTCAGGAGTATTTCGGACTTTACTGCCTTGATACCGAAAAAACCGATACGTATCTTATGAGGTATTATGAAATCATGAATGAAGAAAGAGGTAATCTTCTCTCATCTTTTACCAGGCTTAATGATTATGATAAGTTTTATGTTCCCGAAAGGAATGTATCCGATTACAGCATTATTTATACAGATTCGTTGATATCAAAACCTGTTCTTAAAAGAGAATTGTATGATCTTATGAAGTATAAGTCCGTCGGTAATTTTGCGGAGTTTATACTTGATAAAATTGCAATTATGGCGGATATAAAGAAGGAAACTGCCGTTTATGAATATCTTGAGAAGTTTGATAAAAAACTTGAAACTATTTCAAATCTGCAAAAAGAGTTTGAACCGCTTCTTAACGGAACCGAGGGCTTAAAGGGTTCGGGCGTCAACGGCTTTTTTGAGAGTGATGTGATAATCAATCTGTCCGGCAAGATCAATGAGGTAATGGCAAACTGTCCTGACGGTGTAAATGTTTCAGATACAGCAGTTCTTTCTGCTGTAAAGTCTTCTGTCGAGTTTTTACTGATACCGGCAAATACTTACAATGTATTTTGTGTGAGAGCTCTTGACGTCGGAAGAAAAATCGAAAAACTTTGTGAAGAGGCTGAAGAACTGTTAGATAAGGCGGAGGAGGCAAAAGACTCCGCGGATTTGTCTGATTCGCTGCTGTCAGAGACTTTCGGCTCGATTGAAAGCAGAAGAAATAAGCTATCTGCATGCGGAGATTTTAAAACAATCAATGCAAAGATTCAGGGCAACATAGATGCATTGGCGTATTCATTAAATAAAAGGTATGCGCTATCTGCTTATATCGAGAGTAACGGCTGCATAAATTCGGAGATTCTTAAGGAAAGTATTGACGCAATCAAATCGTCTTATGAAAGTTATAAGAAGATTGAGCAGGGCGAGATTCATGAAGTCAATACGGTTTCCGTAAGTATAAAAGATCTTTTTAACAAGGCGGTAGATGCCGCAGGAGTTATTTTTAACTTTGTACCGCCTCAAAGCACTGAAATAGAAAAGGAACTTTATGCGAAGATTCCGTCTCAAAGGGAAGGCATTCTTGAAACTGAATCTTTTGGTAAGAAGCTGAGCTTTGATATTTCAGGGAACCTTATTTCGGACTGCCTGAGCGGTTTTTCCGACCTTGTCGATAAGTCGGCAGGGAAAACTTCGATACTTGACTGGTATTTCATTGATGATTACATAATGACATACCTTAACTCTTCACTTGAGAAAAAGAGTCACGCGGCAATAAGTTATTTGAACGGAGAAATTGAATATGTGATATTCGGCTCAAGGTCAGACAGCTCAAATTTCCTGTCGGCAATCGTTTCAATTGCGCTTATAAGACTTGCCCTTAACATTACGCATATACTTCGAGACAGTGAAAAAATGGAGCAGATACAAAAAATATCTGATCATCCTGCCGTTATTGCGATTCTTGTTTTTGTATGGTCGCTTTTTGAAACTGCTTTTGACGTTTCAAATCTGAGAAACGGTGAAGGTGTTCCTTTTATCAAAGGTGAGGATGACTGGAACTGCGATCTTAACGGCGCCAAAAGGTACGTGGAATCTACTCTTGAAGAAAAGACTGATGGCGAGAGTGAAAACATAACCGATATGACCTATCGCGATTACCTGAGGCTTTTACTTGTATTTGTGAGTTACGACACAAAGATCTCGAGGCTTCAGGATATTCTCGAACTGAATCACTATAAGACTGAAGGAATATATAAGCCGCTTGATAACTTTGCCGCGGCAATATCTTTAGAAAGCGAAATATCTATTGATACGATACTTTTCAAAAACCGGCTCGGAAAAGGAAAAGCCAAGTGGAGGGTGGTATCGAATGGAAAGTACTGATTGGTATTTAAAAAACAAGGGGAGTATCAGTCTCGAAGCCGCAATAGTGATACCTATATTCTGCTTTCTGGTCTTTGGTCTTGTATCAGTTATACAGTATTATACTCTGTATTTTGCTACCGCCAATGCATGCATAACAAGCGCCGAAAAACTGGGTGCAGATTCATATATCTTCTTTGAACTCGGTCTTGATTCGCTTGAAGATACAGTTAAGTCTAAAATACTGAGTGTGCTTCCCGACGGCGGAATAGCAGGCGATTTATCTTCGCAGCTTTCTTCATATGCGGTTGACGGGCTGGAGTCATCTCTTTTCAGCCTTGCAATGAAGCCTGTTATACAAAACGAACTTGATAAAGAAATTAAGAAAACAGGAATACCTATCAGTGCAAAGGTTGTTTCGCTACTTGGAAGCAATATATTTGAGAGAGGCTCTGAATACAGGCTTTGTGTCAGAACGAGGAGTGATTACCTTTTCCCAAACATTTTTACCGGTAAAAAAGGTGTTTACGTTGACTATATAATCAAAGGGAATGCATGGCTTTACGGCGGCATATCAAAGTTTAAGGATTCGGGAATAAACGTCTGGGCACTTTCGAATTTCCAAAGAGGCAAGGCTATTGAAAAGGAGTTCGGATCAAATCTTCCTGAGTTTTTTCCGGTTATTGACATATATGACCGCATTACAGGGCAGTGCGTGATGATTGCAAGCATCGACAATTCGTCCCCGACTAACAGGGACTTCGGCAATTTCAAAAAGCAGGTTCTTTCGTTTGCAAAGAAACTGTCTGAATTTGAGGGCGGTGAAACTGAAAATGTCAAGATTTCAAAAGATGATATCAAATCAAAAAAGCTTAAGCTTATAGTTCCCGACAATCATTTCATGGAGCTTGTTGAGAGGTCGATTGAACTTGTCAACCGGTGCGCTCTTGACTATCATGTTCAGCTTGAAATATTTCAGTTTCAGCATTCATACGTATATGAAAACGATTAAGCAAATAGTGTTAAAGCCGCATGAAACCTGCATCCTGTGATGCCAAGATGATTGACTTGAGAAAGAGTGTTTTTGTATAATTAGTATACTAAAATTCGGACACAGGTATGTTCCGAGAGGGTATGGTTTAAAGATATGAAAAAGAGATTTTTGGGTTTGGCTTTGGGTGCATTGGCGGTATTGTTGATGATAATTCTTTCGTCATGCAATAACGTGACCGAAAAGAAAAAGAAGACGATTCTTTTTGATGACACGCTTCCGTTGTCAGAACCTGACGACAACGTTCATATAAGGGTAAAAACTTCTTCCGAGCCCAGTATCGTGTATGCGCCGCTGAGAAGTGCCGCGGGTTACAGATACGGCCCGTCTATCATTTATTATCCCGACGGCTCCTGCGATGCATGGTTTTCGTGCATGGGAACGCAGGGCGAGTGGGATTTTATTTCCTACAGACATTCCGACAACGGATTTGATTTCGGCGACGAGATTGTTGTGCTTAGGCCAAATCCGCTCTCTATGGACTTTTTCTCGTGCTGTGACCCTGGTGTTGTATATTTTAACGGTTATTATTACCTTGGCTATACGTCGACAACGTTTGACGGCGGCGTCAATAACAACGTTTTTGTGGCAAGGTCTGAAAATCCTGACGGACCTTACGAAAAGTGGAACGGCAGCGGATGGGGCGGAGATCCCGCACCGATCATCTACTATGATGAAGATGAGTCTAAATACGGTGCCGGTGAACCGAGCTTTGTTGTAGTCGGCGATAAGCTTTATATTTATTATTCGTGGATCTGCCAGCACGGGTCTTTCCTTGGTGTTGCCGTTGCGGATACGTCAGAGAACTGGCCTCTTTCGATTGAAGACTACGGACCTGTTTTCAACAAGAAGAACTGCGACTCAGTTGACATGATGTTCCTTGAAGACAATTCAAAGTTTTACGGATTCTGCACAAGTGAGAGATTCTCGGAAAACAGCGGCGTTACAGTTATTGAGTCGTCTGACGGCATAAACTTTGAGATTGTTGACGTTGTAAAAGACGGTACTTACCAATATCTGCACAACGACGGCGTTGCTCACAGGCCTGACGGGCACGTTCAGATTAAAGACAACACTTTCTTTGCATATGCTTTCAGCAACGGCGACGAAGGCAACTGGGGCAAGTGGGCAACCGCTTTCCAGGAGATTAAGATTGAGCTTTACGAAGGCAAGATCGTTCGCAACGATAAAAATGAAAAGGGCATCAAGTGTGACGACTATTTCAGCGAGCCGCTCACTGATCCTAAACCTATCATTATTTCAACCACCAGCCGCGTGTTTAACTTCATGCAGCACTATGTGGGAGAAGCCGTGCACGTCGTCTGGTATGACTCAAATCTCGAAGTACATGCCGTTGACGATATCAAGAACGTAAAGTTTTACG
>Ga0310696_10000781_pt1 | contig 47627 bp, 46 predicted proteins | sample AusTroGonzalo_MG_4_FD_203885 | JGI IMG/M metagenome (GOLD analysis project Ga0310696, IMG submission 203885) | Bovine rumen microbial communities from tropical cattle in Woodstock, Queensland, Australia - Gonzalo_02 (v2) (version 2) | ecosystem: Host-associated > Mammals > Digestive system >... | reverse complement strand
CAATGTCCGCAAGGAACGCCACGAACGCAAATTGAGCTTGGATGAACTGTCGCTTGCCAGCGGCGTTTCCAAGGCCACGCTGTCGCAGATCGAGGCTGGTAAAGTCAATCCCACCGTGGCGACGCTGTGGAAGATCGCGCAGTCGATCCATGTGGATCTGCACGCGCTGGTCATGGGCGAAAGCGAAAAGATCCGTGAATTCAGCGTGTCGCGCGGCAACGATTTGCCGCTGCTCGCCAGCGCCCCCGGAGTGGAGATCAGGGTGCTGTCGCCGATCTCTTTCGCCGAGGATACCGAGCTGTATCTTCTGAACATGACTCCCGGCAGTGTGCTGGAATCCGAGGCGCATGCCCCCGGATGCATGGAGATATTGGCCGTGTCGGCGGGTAGTTTCAAGGTGACGGCGGGCAAGCGTTCGACGGTCCTCGAAGCCGGCGACGTGCTCACTTACCAATGCGACGTGCCGCACCGGATAGAAAACGCCGCCGACGGGGCTTCCCAGCTCTATATGACGGTGAAATTCGCCTGAGTCACTTCTTTTCGGCGAGCATGTCGGTCAGGCGTTCGCGCAAAAGCGACAATTCGTCGATCTGACGCGCCGCGGTCTCGCGGATGGACGGCTGCCAGTTCCCGACTTCCCTGAAGGCGCCGGCGAGATCGTTGATATCGGCGACCGCCCGTTTCAGCAGACTGATCCGCAGCGTCTTTTCGCGCACCGGATCGGCATCGGCGAAGTCGGCGATCCGGCCCAAGAGTTTCGCATAGGCGCAGGCGATGGCGAGCCCGCCCGCCGTGAACAGCCGGTCGTCCAGCATCGAGGCGCTCACTGCACACCACTCGGCGGCGAGCCGATCCACCAAAGTGACCAGCGGAGAGTACGGACGCGGCGGCTGTTCCTCGTCGTCTTCGTCGTCGCGGTCGAAGAAAAAACGGCGGCTGTTGTTCAGCACGTCATTGGGCTTCCCCGCCGGCACCGGAGTGCCGTGGTGACCGGAGAGCTGTTCGTTGATGATCTCCTCCTCGCCGGGGAGATCCAGACAGTACATGAGCTCCCGGTAGTAGCTGCTGATGCGCCGTTCGTCGCGGCGTATCTCGCGCTCCCAGTCGAATTCACTGCGATTTTGCCGGTATATGCTCATTGATTGTCCGGGCGCATGCTCCGCAGTTTGTCGGCGTCGCCCCAAAGTCCTTCGAGATTGTAACGGCTGCGCATTTCCGGAGTCATGATGTGCACGATCACGTTTCCGAAGTCCAGAAGCACCCATCCGCCCTCGTTGTTTTCCGCATTGGAAGCAGTGTGCACGCCGAGCTTTTCCCGCACCTGACGTTCGATGAAATCCGACACGGCGCGCAGCTGCGGTTCCGAGTTGGCGGTGGCGATGACGAAGAAATCGGCGATGCTGGACGAAGAGCCGAGCGTAATGGTGACTACGTCTTCCGCAAGTTTTTCCTTGGCGCTGTCCACGCAGAGTTTCAGCAGCTGTTCATCTGTATATTTTTTCGGCATCGCGCAGAAGTCTCCTTCCTGATCCCCGCTTATTGTCCGTTCGGTCGCTTCCGGGCATAAAGACCGTGTTTGACGATATAGTCGCATACACCCGGCGCGAGATACTCCTTCAAATATATAATATCGCCCGCCGCCGTGAATTTTTCCATCCGGTTTTTGAGTTCGGACGAAGATATTTCGAAAAAATCCCCTTTCAGCACTCCGGCGAGCAGCAGATCCGCGGTCGGCTTCGGCCAGTTCAGCGAAAGTTCGTCGGCCGTCACCGGTCGTCCGCCGCGCGGATAGGTGACGATCCGGACGCGATCCACGAGCTCCCGCGCCCGGTGCCAGGTGTGCAGTTCCCGCAGACTGTCGGCGCCGATCAGCAGGATCGGCGAGGCGCCGAAACGGCGCTTCCACGCCTCCAGCACCTCGAAAGTGTACGAGGGGTTGAGCTGCAGTTCCGCCTCTATCTCGTTCACCGACATGCCGGAGTGTCCGGCGATGAGCGTTTCGATCATTGCCGCCCGGTCGGAAAACGCTGCTCCGCTGCCCTGTTTGTGCGGCGGAGCGTAGGCGGGAACCCACGCCACGTGCCCGCAGACGCCGGCGTTCAGTGCGGCTTCCGCCACCGCCAGATGTCCCAGATGCGGCGGATCGAAACTGCCGCCGAAAAAAGCGATATCCTCAGTTCCGATCAACTGTTCCCCCGTTTCTTTTTTTGTCCGCAAAAAGGCTTGCGGCAGTGCGATGTCGTTACATAAGGTAGCGTATTATCGTTTTTTTTCAATCCCCGGTGCGCTTTTTTGCCGTCCCGAGGTTGAACTTTTGCGCGAAACGGGTTATTTTTAGTAATTGAAACAGTGTGCAATCCTTTGTCGGGAGTTCGGTTTATGGCGGCAAATTGGTCAATGCGGACGGTCGTTTGCGGTGCGGCGCTGTGCGCCGTTCTGTTCGGCGGCTGCCGTTCGGACGTCTACTATCAGAATCGGGCGGTGGAACGGGCGCGGGAGTTTCTCCTGAAAGAGGCGGGAGAGCTCACCGCCGAGGAGAAGTATTTCGTCACCTTCAACGATCCGGTGTTTCTCACGTCTCCGATCATAGGCGACACCGGGTTTCTCCGGGACACCAGCGTCAATGCTCCGGTGCTGAACGATCAGCTGATCCAGATATGCATTTCCTGGAAGCTGCCGTCGCGCGAAGAGTGGTATCTGGTGTACGGAGCTTCCAACGGACGTATGGATTTCTGGTATCCCGACCGTCTGATACGCAAAAAATTCGCACTGTCGAAGGTGTCCGATCTGGAGAAGGCAACGGAGTTGTCGCGCACTTACGCCAGAGACAATCTTTTCGATCTGATGAGCGTCGCGGAGCAGAATTTCATCCGCTTCCACTTCCCGGCGGTCCTCGAGACCGACTTCGAGCCGAACTTCAATCCGACCGGCAAGGCGAAGCCTCGGGATATTGCGGACGCAAGGGAAATGGCCGCCAAATCGACGCAGTATACGCTGGTTTGGGAGCTGCCGGACAAGAAGGAGGTCGCCGTTTTCTGCGGATTCGGCGGCGCGGAAATGTCCCGCTGGGACATCAATTTCGCCGGGCGGTTGTCGACGGATGAGCTGAACCGCCATACCGTGCGTGTCATCAAGACGCCTGAGCAATTTTATCGCAGCTTCCCGGCGCGCTACGCCAAGCCGGCGGCGAAAAAAACTGCTTCCCCGGGAAAAGCTTCCGGGAAAAGGAGGAAATAATGTTCAGCATGACAGGATTCGGTCGCGGCGAAGCGGCTTTCGGCAACGACTGCCGGATCACGGTCGAGGTGAGTTCCGTAAACCGCAAGCAGTTGGAGATCAGAATGATCGCACCTGCCGAAATGTCCGGTCAGGAACCCGCCGTCCGCAAGATCGTCGGCCGGTATTTCAATCGCGGCGCGGTTTATCTGCGGCTCGCCGTGCGGCGCGACGAAACGGGGGGGGGCGCGCTTTCCGTGGACGAGGCGATGCTCGACGAACTGGTCGACGAGGCGCTGGATGTCCGGCGGCGCGCCGGTCTGCCGGAAACGGTGGCCGTGGAAACGCTGATGACCATTCCCGGAGTGGTGCTCTCGCAGGAGGCCGATGTCGAGTCGCCGGACTTTTCGGAGGCGTTGGAAAAGGCGGTCGCCGCCGCATGTGAGGCATGCCGCCGCATGCGTGAGACGGAGGGGCAGTCGCTGCAGCAGGATCTGCGCCGCCGCGGCGAAGTGCTGCGCGAACTGCTGACCAAGCTGGAACCGGAGTGCGCAAAACTGCCGGAAATCGCCAAAAAACGCCTGCTGGGCAAGCTTGCCGATGCGGCGATCCCGGTGAAATCCGACGATGAAATGCTGATCCGGGAATTGCTGTTTTATGCCGACAAATCGGATGTTGCCGAAGAAATAACCCGGTTGAAGAGCCACTTTCTGCAGCTGGACGGGTTTCTCGCCGCCGCTCAACCATCCGGACGCAGTCTGGATTTTCTGGCGCAGGAGTTTTTCCGCGAGATCACCACGCTCGGCAACAAGGCGGCGTCGCCGACGGTGTCGCCGCTGGTGGTCGCATTCAAAAGCGAGTTGGAAAAGATGCGCGAGCAAATTCAAAACGTGGAATGATTTTTTATGCAGGTCAAAAAGAAAAAAATCCAGCTTTCCGGAGTGCTCGACGAGATATCCGGAGCCTTGCAGCAGAGCTATGAGGACGGTATCGGCGTCAATCCCGACAACGACGAAAGTTTTCCGCGCCGCGACGAGGTGATCGAGGTCACCGAAAAGCTGCTGGAACTGATTTTCCCCGGTTTCGACCGCACCAGTTGCGCCACCCCCAGTACCGAAGCTTTGCTGCGCGAAGTCTACGACAAACTGGTCGATCAGATCTGCCGTGTCATGCGCAGCAGCGACCGCACCATCGTCTGCGACTGCAATGAAGGCTGCCGCTGCAAGGACAGCGACTGCTGCTCCAAGGCGGCTTTGGAATTGCTCAAATCGCTGCCGAAGCTCCGCGAGACGATAAAAAAGGACGTCGCCGCCGGATATGCCGGCGATCCGGCCGCCACGAGCTTCGACGAGATCGTTCTGAGCTATCCCGGCTTGAAGGCGATCACCGTTCAGCGTTTGGCGCATGTGCTGTACGAGCAGAAAATACCGCTGCTGCCGCGCATGATGACCGAATATGTCCATGCCCAGACCGGCATCGACATCCACCCCGGCGCCAAGCTGGGGGAGGGGATATTCATCGACCACGGGACCGGCGTCGTGATCGGCGAAACGGCGGTGCTCGGAGACAACATCCGCATCTATCAGGGGGTGACGCTTGGCGCCGGCAACTTCCCCAAAGACGCCTGCGGAATGCTCATCAAGGGGCGCAAGCGCCATCCGACCATCGGCAACAACGTCACCATATATTCCGGCGCGTCGGTGCTGGGCGACGTCACCATCGGCGACAATTCGGTGATCGGCGGCAACGTATGGCTGACGGAAAGCCTGCCGGCCGGGACCAAGATCACCGCGCCGGTGCCGGAAAACCGCCTGCGTTTCGCGGAGAAAAAATGACATCCCTGTACGAGCGTTATCTTGCGGCCGACCGCGGCGTCGCCGAAGCCGCCGCCGCCTGCGGTCGGAAACGCGAGGATATCCTGCTTTTGGCGGTGAGCAAGACCGCGTCGGCGGAGTGCATCGCCGAGTTGTACGGACACGGCGTCCGCTGTTTCGGCGAAAACCGCGCGGCGGTGCTGGCCGAAAAGGCGAAGGTTCTGCCGGCGGACATCGAGTGGCACTATATCGGACCGCTGCAGAGCAACAAGGTCAGAAAGGTGGTCCAGTCGGCGTCCGTGATCCACTCTGTGGACAACTCGGAGCTGCTGTCGAGGCTGGACCGCATCGTCGGCGAAGAGGGCAAAAATACGCGTTTCCTGCTCGAAGTCAACGTTTCCGGCGAAGAGAGCAAGGGGGGCGTCCCGCTCGCGGAACTCGACGAACTGGCGGCCGCGGCGGCGGAGTGCCGTCACGCCGTCTGGGCGGGGCTCATGACCATGGCTCCGCTCGGTGCGCCCGAAAACGAACTCAAAGGCATATTCGGCCGTCTGGCGGCGGAACGCGACCGCTTGGAGCGGAACTTCGGGCGGAAGCTTCCGCTGTTGTCGATGGGCATGAGCGGCGACTACCGCGAAGCGATCGCCTGCGGGGCGACGGTGGTGCGTTTGGGAACTTGTATTTTCAGCGATACGGGTGAATGAATATGCGGGTACTCGTTTTGGGTGCGGGCAGTGTCGGGCTGTACTTCGGCGGCAGACTGGCGCAGGGCGGAGCCGAAGTCAGCGTCGTGGTGCGGAGCGACTACGAAACCGCGGTCCGCTCTGGGTATGATGTGTCGAGCATCGCCGGGGATTTTCACTTTACCCCGCATCTGGTGCTGAAAAACGCCGCCGATTATCCCGGCGCCGCCGACTATGTGATACTCACCACCAAGGTCCTGCCGACCGTGGACCGGGTGGCGCTGCTGCGTCCGGCGATCCGCTCCAAGGGTACGGCGATCGTGCTGATCCAGAACGGCATCGACATCGAGGAGGAGATCCGGTCGGCGTTCCCGGACAACGAGCTTTTGAGCACCATCGCCTACATCGGAGCGTCGCGTCCGTCGCCCGGCAAGGTCCTGCATCAGGGCAGCGGAGTATTGCAGATGGGAGTTTATCCGCGCGGCATTTCTCCCGCGCTGAAACGGCTTGCCGATGCCTTCAACGCCGCCAAAGTCAAATGCGAGATGATGGAGGACATCGTCTTTACCCGCTGGAACAAGCTCCTGTGGAATCTGCCTTACAATCCCGTGTCGGTGCTCGCCGGAAGGGCCGACACCTCCCGAATGAGCCGCGGCGGCGAACTCGAAAAGCTCTGCGCCGACCTGATGAGCGAAGTGATCCGCGTCGCCAATGCGGCCGGAGTGGCGCTGACGGAAGAACTGGCGGAAAAACAGCGGGAGTTCACGAGAAACTTCCCGCCCTACAAGACCAGCATGCTTCAGGATTACGAAGCGGGCCGGGCGTTGGAAGTCGATGCGATTTTGGGCAACACGCTGCGCGTGGCCCGGCGCTTCAACGTGGACGTGCCGCGCATCGAATGCTGTTACGCACTTCTGAAATCGGTCGACGAACTCAACCGGGCGCGTTGACGTGAGAATAAGGCTCGGCGGTTCGGATGAGGTCACCCCCGTATTCGGTGCACTTCACTGCGGATTGCTGATCCCGGCCGGGGAAGGTGGCGCTCTCCGCGTCGTTCCCGAAGCGGAATGCACGATCGTCGACGGCGAAAGATCGGTATTCTGGGCGGAGCGCAATGGCGAATTTGCGTTCGAAGAGTTCTTCGAACCGTGGTTTTCGCACAATCTCGATAACGGAGCGCCGCGGGAAACTTTCGTCATCGAAAGTTACCGCGTGCTCTTCGACCGCGAATTTCCCCGCGCCGATCTTAAAGAGCCGAAGTACTGCGGGAACGGCTTGGTCATGTGTCCGCATTGCGGCGGGATCTCGCGTCCGCTTTCCTTTCTGGGCGTGATACGCTGTACCGATCCCCGCTGCCGCGCCTTCTTCAACAATCCCTTTTACGATCTCGAACGGATAAGGGAGAGCATCGAATGGGGGCGGCTGTCGCACCTGTCCGAATATCGCGGGCAATATTATTGTCCGCCGATGCGGCGTTATTATCCCGCTCCGCCGGGGCAGTGGGCGTTGATTCGCGAACGATTGTCCGGGTGGTTCCGGGAGCTTCTGCATCGTTGCCGCCCGCGGCGGGGGCAGGAAAAGTGACTTGGCGGTTCACCTGGCGGCGGGGCGTTCCAACACCACCCCGACGTTCGAACCCACCGGGCGCAGATATCCGTTGGCGGTGTGACGGTTCAGCACCGCCGGGCGTTTTTTCCCGCCGTCCCAATAACACAGCGTCGCGGAGCCGCCGCCGTCCATGTTTATCACATCCCATGCGCCCGCTTCGAGCAGGATCTTCCCCGTCTCGGAGCCGGTCGCGCCGAGGCTCCACTTCTTCTGCCGCCCGTCGATGACGATCACGTACAGATAGCGTCGATCGCGCGACAGCCCGTAGGCCATTCGCGGCATCGGCGACTTGGAGTACCCCTCGTCCGGCAGTATTCTGCCGTCGACGGCGATCAGGCAGAAGCCGGAGACCGCCTCGCGGATCCTGCCGATCTTCTTTCGGTTTACGGGCCCGGCGATTTCCGCTTTGCCGTTTTTCCAAACGACAAACGCCGGAAGTTCGGGGTGGTTGTCGCTAACCACGATGCCGTCGGATATGTTGATCCCCAGAGGACTGCCGTATTGGTGGGTGTAAGGCTTTACCCAAGGCTCCCACGGCGAGGCGTTGAACGCGGCGACCATCAGCTTGCCGTCTTTCGCCCTGCGGGTGTTGTAATAGCGCATGAATTCGGCGGTGGTTATGCGTTTGGTGGCGATCTTGATGCCGGGGTGATCCGGCACCGGCTTGCCCCATTCGGCGTCCCGTCCGGTGGTCACGAACCGCAATCCGGGAGTCGTGAGGTCGATACGCATCACGGCGGCCCGCATCAGCCGCGGCTGCCGGTGTTTTTTGCGGACGACCTTTATCCCCGGATGAAGCTCCTTAGCCGCATCCCAGTCGAATTCCGGTGCCGCGAATGCCGTTCCGGCCAGCGCGAACGCGAAAATCCATGCGGTGCGTCGTAAAAGCTTCATTTCGATTTATGTTTTCTGGCGCGCAGGACGACGCCGAGGTTGTTCGCCACGGGGCGGATATAACCGCGGACCTGATGGTTTACCATCACCGGCCGGTTTTTGCGGCGATCCCAAACGCACATGGTCGTAGAACCGCCGCCGTCCATATTGATAACGTCATCGGCTCCGGCTTCCAGCAGGAACTCCCCGGTTTCGGAACCCTTTGCGCCGAGGCTCCAGTGTTTCTGCCTGCCGTCGATCACGATCACATACAGATAACGGCGGTCCCGCGACAACCCGAAGGCGGTGCGCGGGTGACACTGTTTGGCGGCGGGAGCCGTGTCCGGCAGCGCCTTGCCGTTGCGGGCGACCATGTAAAAGCCGGACAGCGCATCCTTGATCTTCGGAAAATCCTCTTTGGATATTTTTTCGACGATGTCCACTTTGCCGTCTTTGTAGATGACCAGTGCGGGATTTTTGCCGCCGCGGTTGCCGACGAGCACCCCGTCGGAGATGTTCACCCCCGGCGGATCGGCGTACTTGTGGTTGTACGGCTTGGTCCAGGGGCGCCACGGCGATGCGTTGAATGCCGCGACGACGTTGAGCGCCCGGCCGCCTTTCTCGACCGGAGCGCGCATTTTCTTCAAGAAATCCATGGTGGTCTCGCGGCGGGTGCGGATCTGCAGTTTGGGATAATCCGGCATCGGTTTGCCCCAGTCGGCGTCGCGTCCGGTGGTGACGAAGGTCAGTCCGGGAGTGGAAAGATCGATGCGCATGATCGCCATATGGATCAAACGGGGCGACGTCCGCTTGAGTTTGGTCATCTTGATCCCGGGGTAAAGACTTTTGACGGAATCCCAGTCGATGCTTTCGGCGGCGAGCACCGCAGGTATGAATAACGCAACGGCGAGCAGGCGAAGAAAACGTTTCATATCTTTTCCCTCGTGAATGAGTTATTTATCCTTTACTATATCGACGAATTCGGCATCGACGAACCCGGCCAGATCCTCGGGGTTCACGGCGATGTTGCACCCCACGCATCCGGCGCTGACGCAGATGTGGTCGAAGAGCAGCGCGGTTTCGTCGACCACGGTCGGGAATTTCTTTTTCATGCCGATTGGAGAACACCCCCCGTGGACGTATCCGGTCAGCGGCAGCAGCTGTTTGAGCGGCAGCATTTCGATGCTCTTGCGTCCGACCGCCCGGGCGGCCTTTTTGAGATCGAGCTCGTCGGCGGAGGGGACGACGAAGACGAAATAGTCATGCTGATTGGATACGGTGACCAGCGTTTTGAAGACCTGTTCCGGCGCTTCTCCGAGTTTGCGCGCCACCGATACGGCGTCGATGGCGCCGTCCGAGGTGTCGTAATGGTGTTCGGTGCAGGATATGCCCGAGGCTTCGAGCAGTCGGCATACGTTGGTGCGGGAGTTTTTCATGATCTGCGCCGTAAGTTCAGAGATGTTTGGGATCGAGGGCGTCGCGCAGAGCGTCGCCCAGAAGATTCAGCGCCAGCAGCAGTACGAACATGAATACCGTCGGCGTCACGAGTTCCCACCACACGCCGCGCCACAGGCACTCCTGACCGTCCGAGATCATCTGCCCCCAACTGGGGAAACTCTGGGCGCCGAAGCTCAGATAGCTGATTATGACCTCCATCATCACCGCGCCGGCGAAGGTGAGGGTAAAATAGATTATCACCAGATGAAAGACGTTCGGCAGGATGTGCCGAGCGACGATCACCGCCGACGGCACTCCGGCGATGCGCGCCGCCGCCACAAAGCCGCGATCCCGGAGTTTCATCGTTTCGCTGCGCACCACCCGGCAGACCGTGGTCCAGCTGGTTATCCCGATCGCCACATAGACCGCAAGCGCGCCGGGATCGGTGCGCAGCACCCTGCCGATGCCGCCGACGGTTGTCATCATCGCCGGGGGCAGGCAGTTGCTTCTCAACAACAGTGCGAACGAGAGGATGAACAGCAGACTGGGCATCGAGGAAAAGACGCTGTACAGCCAGACCACGATGTCGTCGACGACTCCGCCGAAGAAGCCGGCCGCCGCGCCCAGCGTAACGCCGATCAGCATCGCTATGCCGGCGGCGATCACGCCGACCTTGATCGCTCCGGAGCATCCGGCCACGGCGCGGGCAAGAACGCTCCGTCCGCGGAAGTCGGTCCCCATCCAGTACTTTTTCGACGGCGGCTGAAAACGCTCGGCCTCGTCGGCGGCGAGATAGACCGGAGTCGTGCCCCGCGCCGAGCAGACCGCGGAGTATATCTCCACGCCCAGTGCGGTCGCGACATAAAGCATTACGGCAATGAAGGCGATGCCGCCGCATCGGGTGGCGAATATCCGTTTCCAGATGGATCGGCGTCCGGTCATTTCCGCCTCCCGGCGCTTACGGCCACCTGAAGCAGCGCCACGTCGGCCGGCGTCACCCCGTCGATGCGCGAAGCCTGTCCCAGCGTGGACGGACGCACCTTGAGGAGTTTCTGCCGCGCCTCGTTGCTCAAACCGGGCAGCGTTTCCAGCGAGAGCGTTTCGGGTATGGCGAGATCCTCCATTCTGGAAAGACGGACTATTTCCGACTGTTCCCGCTGCAGATATCCGTCGTAGCGGCCCTCGATCAGGAGCTCTCTCCAGAGGCGGCGGCCGAGTACGCCGGAAGGCAGGGACGGCATGAGCTCGGCGGGGAAGGGGAGCTCGGCGTCTTCCGGCGGCGTGTCGCACGGAACGTCGCGCAGATGTTTCAGCAGGCTCTTTCCGGCATGCCGCACCGTGCGGCAATGTTCGAGTACGCCGTAAAGGATATCCCGATACTCCGAAAACTCGCGGTACTTGGCCTCCGGCAGCAGTCCGAGGTCGTACGCCCATTCCGAAAGCCGCAGATCCGCATTTTCCTGACGCAGCGAGAGCCGGTATTCGGCGCGGCTGGTGAAGAGACGGTACGGCTCCACGATCTCCTTGGTGCACAGGTCGTCGATCATCACGCCGATGTAGGCGCGGTCCCGCCCCAGTTCCACCGGCGTTTTTCCGGATGCGGTCCGGGCGGCGTTCAGCCCGGCGATCAATCCCTGACCGGCGGCTTCCTCGTAGCCGCTGGTGCCGTTGATCTGCCCGGCGGAGAACAAATTGGCGTAACGCTTGAGCCGCAGCGAACGCGTCAACTGCTCCGGCGGCAGGAAGTCGTATTCGATCGCATAGGCGTAGCGGGTGATGTGGACGTCGGCCAGCCCGGGCAGAGTGTGCACCATCTGCTGCTGGACCTCGGGCGGCAGACTGGTGGAAAATCCGTTCAGATAATATTCCTGATTCTGCGCCCCCTCCGGCTCCAGAAACAACAGATGGCGCGGATGCTGCGGGAAACGGAACACCTTGTCCTCGAACGACGGACAGTAACGGGTGCCGATCCCCTTGATGACGCCCTGATACATCGGCGACAGATGGATGTTGCGCCGGACGATCTCGCTGGTCTCTTCCGTCGTGTGGAGCATGTAACAGGGCAGGTCGCGGCGGAATGCCGCCGGCAACTCCGGGCGCAGTTCCCGACTCCAAAAGGAAAATTCCTCGAACTGCGGCTCCGAATGCTGAAGATCGAGACCGGAAAAATCGATGGTCTTGGCCAGAAGACGCGGGGGAGTGCCCGTCTTCAGCCGCCCGAGTTTCAGCTTGAGATCGGCGGAGATCGCCGCCGAAAGCGCCGTCGACGGAAAATCTCCCGCCCGCCCGCCGGGGAAATGCCGCATCCCGTAGTGCAGCGTGCCGTTGAGAAAGGTCCCGGTGGTCAGGATCAGCGCCCCGCAGCCGATATGGTCGCCGAACATCGTGACGATACCGGTCACGCGGTTGTTTTCGACCGTAAAACCGGTGACTTCCGCCTGAAACAGATGCAGGTTTTCCGTGCACTCGAGATAATATTTCATGGCCCGGCTGTACACCGCCTTGTCGCACTGGGCGCGGGGAGACCATACCGCGGGACCTTTGGCGTGGTTGAGCAGACGGAACTGGATCGCCGCCGCTTCGGTGACGATGCCCTGCGCGCCGCCCATGGCGTCGATCTCGCGCACGACCTGACCTTTGGCGATGCCGCCGACCGCGGGGTTGCAGCTCATCTGCGAGATGTGGTCGAGGTGGAGCGTCACCAGCAGAGTCCGGGCGCCGAGTCTGGCGGCGGCGAGCGCCGCTTCGCATCCGGCGTGTCCGGCGCCGACGACCACCACATCGTAAAAAGGATCCATGCCGATAAAACCCCAGAAAAGAAAGATTTGCCGATCACCTTTTAAAATATCCCGTTGCGGATAAAAAAACAACCTGCGAAGCAGGTCTCTTCGCAGGTTGTCGGCAAAAACTTTATATCCGTCACAGAAAACCGCAGCTTGCCACCTCGGTTTTCCCGTCGACCTCCATGGTCACCAGCCGGAACAGAAGCTGGCGCCGTATTTCCGTACCGTTCGTGCCGCGGCGCAGGAAGGTCACGATCCAGATCTGATTGCCGAACGCGGGAGTGTCCAGCGCCGTCAGCATTTCGAAATCCCGGATATCCCCGAATTTTTCCCGCAAGTTGCGGCGCGAGGCGACGAAGTCCTTTTCCGTCATCTGTCTGCCGAGTTCTCCCGGCATGCTGCGCTGCAATGCGGCGAAATCGCCTTCCTGAAACGCCTTCAAAATGCCGTCGCCAAGTTTTTCGGATTCCTTCAGCATGCGCGCGCGTTCCGCGGCCGGAGCATCGAGAAACCCCTTTTCGCCGCCGTCGATCGTCCGGCAGGAGACCGACAGAACGGTGAGCGCCGCCGCGGCAAAGCAAGCCGTCATCTTCATAAAGTCCCCCTTTCAGCGCGTTTCGCGGATTGAGGTGTTTTTGAGATTCGGACGGTCGTTCGGGGAATCCCATTCGCATTGGGCGACGACGATGAGTTCCGTATCCTTGACCGAGGTGGAGACCGAACCGAAGACATATTCGAGAAACGGGATCTCGCAGAGCCACGGCACCCCGGTTTTGGATTTGACCACTTCCTTTTTGCACAAGCCGCCGATGACGAAGCTGTCCTTGCCGTGCGGCAGACTCACGTCGAGTTCCACCGCGTTGCCCTCGGTGATGCGCGGCGTTCCGTTGGATTGGAAGCCGAGCAGACTGGTGTTGTTGAGCGTGACGTTGAAACGCGTTTCGTCCAGATTGACCGAAGCGTTGTTGACCTGCATGGTGAAACCGTATCCGGCGGATTTGGTGGTGATCTGCTGATTCCCCTTGCCGACGGCGATGTCGTCGCCGCTGGGGAACACCCGGTCGATTATGACGCTGAGCCATTTGTAGGGCCCCACGCCCTGATCCGGCTGCGAAGTGCTCCCCACGGCCGGCTGCGAAGCGTCGATGTAGAAGATCTGGGTGGTCCGGGCGAAGGTGGCCGCGGTGTTGTTGCGGATCAGCAGTTCCCCCGAGTGGACGATCCTCGCCCGCCCGTGCGCCGCCAGCAGGTCGATGTAACGGGTGTTCCACTTCGGATTGAAATTGAAGTAGCTGGTGCGCTCCGAGCCGAATCCTCTGCCCCAGCCGCCGCCGTAGGCCGCCGCCCAGTTGTTGCGGTAGCGGCCGCCGACGGAGAAGAAATCCACCCCTTCGTTGTTCTTCCACGACTGGAAGTCGATGCCGATGCGGTCGTCGTTTTCGGCGTCCAGTTCATAGACCTTGATCTTCAGCCGCACCTGCGGGATCGGCACATCGAACCGCCGGAGCATGTTGGAGATGTTGTAGCACGAATAGTTGGTCACGTCGAAGATCAGCCAGTTCAGATCGGGATCGTAGGCGACGATGTCCGAGCCCTGCCACAGCTCGGTGACGTCGCTGGAGTTCATCCCGAGGTTTTCGATCAGCGGCATGAGATTGCGCGCCGGAACGAATTTCGGCATGTAGATGAACATCTGACAGCCGTAACTCAACGCGCCCAGCTTGGGATCGTCCAAGGTCGCGACCAAGGTGTCGATCCCGATGCCGTTTTCCTGGTCGCGGAAGCGGTAGTCTTCGGCGCTCACGAGCAGCAATCCGGTGCCGTCGGCGAATTTCAGGCACTCGACGGCGGTGTTGCTGCCGAGCTGTATCGCGGGGTTGTATCCCGGCTGCGCCGTTGCCGAGGTAAGCTGCGGCGAGCTCGTGGTCGCCGTCACCGGCGCGGCGGCGGTATTGCCGGGATACGCCTGCTGGAGCGTGGCGTTGCCGACGCGTTTTGACTGCACCATCTGGCGGAGATAGTCGCGAAATTCATAGGCGTCGACGTTTTTGAGCACATAAGTCTTGGTGACCACCCGCGGATCGTTATTGTCGCGCACGAAATGCACGGTTTTGGTCTGATCGTTGACCGGAACGATCAGCCTGGCCTCGATCCGAGTCGGATCGTACCAGCCGGTGTTGCCGAAGTTGGAGTCCCGCGGGATCCCCGGATTGTCCGCGCCGTCCGCGGCGAGAACTGCGGCAAGCGCGAAAACGTAAAGCAGGATATTCTTTTTCATGGAGTGCCTCGTTGGTGTGTTTGGATTTGCGTCACTTGATCCGTTTCAATTCTCCCACCTTCATGCCGTCCGGCTTGGCGGTGTTGAGCAGCGTCGCGGTCACGGTCAGATATACTCTGGTGTGCTCGCTGCCGGTCGTGGTGGTGCTGAAGAGATATTTCAGAAACGGGATCTGACAGAGCCACGGGACGCCGATGGTCTGCTCGACCGTCTGTTCGAGCTCCCAGCGTCCCAGGATGACCTCCCGGTTGAGCGGGACGAGCGACTCTCCGGTAATGGAACTCGTTTCGACCAGTTCGGCGCCGACGTTGTTGCGTTCGACGACGTTCGCCGTGCGGATGTCGTACCCGAAGAAAAGCGTGCCGTTGAAATCCGGATAGGCGCCCGGTCGATAATCGTCGACCGCGAACGCCTCCGACTCCGGGTATCCGGGCTGCGACTCGCCGTAATGGATGTTGACGATCGGCTGTATGACTTTGAGATATATCTGACGATCGCCGGCGGCGCCGACGGTCACTCCGGCCTGATCGTTGTCGCCCTTCACGATGTTCTGGCGCTGCGGAGAAAAGTAGATGCCGTAGCTTTTGGTGTCCGAGTTGGAAACGGTCAGCGTCGCGGTGTTGGTGATCTCGGCGTTGCCGCTTTGCTGGAGGAGACGGATGAAGCTCATGTCGAACTGCGGAGCGGTGAAAAATCCGCCGACCGGGCCGGAAAAGGACTGCAGTGCCAGCGTTCCGGCGGAGTTCAGACTGAAGACGTCGAAAGCGGTCTCGAAAATATTCATCCCGGGGCCGTTCTTCCACGCCAGATATTCGATCCCGATGTCGCGCAGCGTGCTGTCGCGCACCTCGTAAACGTTGAAGGAGAGCGTTATCTGCGGCGCCGGGCGGTCGAGATAGCCGAGAAACTGATAGACGTACGAAGTGTTCGACGAATTGTCCTTCCAATATATCTGGTTGCTGTTGGCGTCCCAGGCGTAGACCGAACCGTAGGGACCTTCGCCGATGACCGAATTGACCAGTACGTTCAGCACCGCCTGACCGGAACGGTATTTCGGCCGGTATACGGCGCGGGTGATGCCGGTGCCGCGGATCACGTCGTCGGGCGTCTTGCCCTGTATCCTGATGTTGCGGTCCACCTTGCGGATGAAGTCGTCGACGTACGGGATCATCTTGCCGGGGCAGGTGACGGTGAGCATCTGGGCGTTGTTCGCGCCGTATTCGATGCTCCCGACCGACGAGTTCATGTTGTAGCGCATGACCATTCCCTGCACGAACGGGGCGACGTCGTTGGACTGGACATATTTCAGCTGATATATCTTCGACACCATGTAGTCCTGCGCGTCGTCCTGAACGAAACGCAGCATCCGGGTGGAGCTGTCCGGTTCCGCTTGTCGCGGATTCGTTGGAGCGGGGGCGGCGGCGAGCGCCGTTCCGCACAGGATGAAAAAAAGGGCAAAGGGGCGGTGTGTGGACATGGTTCTCCTCCTCGTTTCCACGTCTTTTTTTGCGGGCCGTCCGCGCGGCTCCGGCTGTTCCCCGGAGTCGGCGGCGGCCGCGGCGATCTTCTCCTCTGCCGAACACCATACGGCGAATCGCAGATTTTTCAATCCGAGGGGAAAGAAAAAGTCTTTCGTTCGGCGCATTTTTAAAATAAATCGGACAATTGATTGCAAACCCGCATTTCGCACTATATATTATAGGCATTCGTTATACATGTCCCGCCAGCGGACGGCGGCGGCAAAAAACATCTTTGGGGGATAAAAATGCGAAAATTCATGTGGTTGGCGGCTGTGGGGTTGGCATTCGTGGCGACCGGGTGTATCGAGCCGCGCATCACCAATACCGGCCGTTCCGCGGTCGAGCAGAACCTGATATCGCACGCCGTGGAGCGTGCCGTGGACAACATGAGCTTTACGGCGTATGCCGGGAAGAACGCCGTGCTCGACTTCGGAAAACTGGCGCCCCAGTGCGACAAGGATTACGTCACCGCGGTGATCGAGACTCATTTGGCGCTTTCCGGAGTCAAGGTGGTCGAAAAGGCGGAAGAGGCCCAGATCAAGATCCGTTTCGTCTGCGGAGTGCTGGCCACCGACAACACCACTCTGAATATCGGCACCCCGGCGATCCCGGTGCCGCTGCCGAACACGAACATCAATTTCGGTATCCCCGAACTGTCGATCTTCAAGCGAGTCGCCCGCACCGGCAGCTGCCGCATCTCGGCGGTGATCTACGACGTCAAGACCGGCAACGTGCTTGACGCCTACCGCGGAGTCCAGTCGCGCACCTTCTACAACTACTGGGTGGCGTTCATGATCTTCCCGTACGTTCTCCGCGACGTCGACGTCGCCGACGAGGGCACGACGATATTCGAATTCATGGGCGAGTAAGCGCCGCGCTTGATCCCAAGAACTGGCGAAACGGAGACTTGAGCAGTCAAGTCTCCGTTTTTTGTGCCCCGCAAACGCACGGACTCATGTTTTCGACGCTTTTTCGCGCCGGAAACGGCTTGACGGTGACCGCTTGTAATATTACATTATAAGCAGTATGATATTTATATATCCGGAATCGGTAACATGACAGTCATTTCAAAGGAGGATGCAAACATGCGCAAGGGTATCGTCGGAGCCGGTAATCTCATCGTGGACAAGATCAAGGTCATCGACCGGTGGCCGGGGGAGGGGAATCTCTGCAACATCACCTCCACGGTATCTTCCGCCGGCGGCGGTCCGTGCAACATCCTCTTCGACATCGCGGCGGCCGATCCCGAGATCCCGCTGTACGTTGCCGGACGCATCGGCAACGATGCTGACGGGGATTATCTGGTCAAGGTGATCTCCGAGCACGGCGTCGACAGTTCCAGTCTGATCCGCAGCACCACCGCTCCCACGAGTTACACCGACGTGATGTCCGGCGGCGGCAACCGCACCTTCTTCCACTGCCGCGGCGCGTCGGCGGAGCTTTCGGTCGAGGATCTGCTCAAGGTGGACGTCCCCGCCAAATTCTTCTATCTGGCGTATCTGCTGCTTCTGGATTCGCTGGACGCGCTGGACGCCAACGGCGAACCCGCCGCCAAGCAGGCGCTGCGCGCACTGCGCCGTAAAGGTTACAAGACGGTCGTCGACTTCGTGTCGGAAGCTCCGGAAAAATTCCGCCGCACCGTTCTGCCCTCGCTGCCCGAGATCGACATACTGATCGTCAACGAGCTGGAAGGCGCCTGCTGCAGCGGCATCGAGGCCCGCACCGGCGACGGCAAACTGCGCGCGGACAATCTGCCCGCCATCGTGGACTTCCTCTTCGAGAAGGGCGTCAACGACACCGTCGTTATCCACTTCCCCGAGGGCGCGGTCGGCCGGACTCGCGACGGCAAGTATATCGCCACGCCGTCCTGCTACATCAAGCACGAAGACATCGTCGGCAGCAACGGCGCGGGCGACGCTTTCGCCGCCGGCGTGATGTACGCCCTGCATGAAGGCTGGGATCTCGAGCGTGCGATGAAGCTCGGCAGCGCGTTCAGCAACTTCAATCTGCGCTCCGTGACCACCACCGAGGGCGCGGTCTCGCTGAAGACCATGCTCGAGTTCCTTGAGAGCTGCAAATACAACCCGATCCCGCGCTGAACCGGACGCTTCAGGACGATCTGCGATGCAGAAGGAACCCGACAGCCCCGTCGCCGCCGCGGACACCCCGCCGCCGGAAATATCCGCGCGGCTGTTCGAATTGCGGGATCAGGTCATATATCCATACAGCCTGACTCCGGTTTTGGTGACGGACGAAAACGCCGCCGCGCTCGAAGCCGCGGTCAACGACAACCGATTGCTGGCGATCTTCCCCGAGGTGCCGAAGCGCGCCGATCTGGGGAACTTCCCGCTGGCGCTGTCGCTGCGCACCTTCGAATTTCGGGAGCACACCCGGAGCGCCGTCGGCGTGCTGGCCCGGGTGGTCAAGAGGATGACCTTTCCCGACGGCTCGAACAAGGCGGTGCTGCGGGGAATAAAGCGCATCCAGTGCAGCCATCTGCGGGTGAACGGCGAAGTCGTCGTCGCCGGTTGTGTGGAAGCTCCGGATGACATCACCCCCTCCGCCGAACTGGAGGCGCGCCGCCGGAGCGTGATGCTGTCGTTCCAGGAACTCGCCGGGCTGCTGCAGAATATGCCCGACGAGGTGCAGATGGCGGTTCTGAACGCTCCCTCCGCCGGCCGTTTCGCGGATACGGTGGCGGACGCGCTGAATTTTTCCACCGCGGAAAAGATCGTGCTTCTGTCGCAGTGCGCGGTCGTCAAGCGGCTGGAAATATTGAGCGTTCTGATCAACCGCGAATTGGAAGTTCTGCGCCTCGGGGTGAAGATCCAGAGCGAAGTGCACGAGGCGATGAGCCAGTCGCAGCGCGAATACTTTCTGCGCGAACAGCTGCGCACCATCCAGCGCGAACTCGGCGAAGAGACCGCCAATCCGGATGTGGCGGAGCTCCGCAAGCGCATGGAATCCGGCAATTATCCCGAGGCGGTCAAGACCGCCGTCTCCAAGGAGTTGGAACGGCTGGAGCTCATCCCGCAGTCCGCGCCCGAATATCACATCAGCTACAACTACATGCTACTGCTGCTCGAACTGCCGTGGAACGTCTTCACCGACGACCGTCTCGACGTGAAATACGCCGCGAAGGTGTTGGACGACGACCACTACGGACTGGAAGAAGTCAAGAAGCGGATCCTCGAATTTCTGGCGGTCATGCAGATCCGCCGCGACCGCGGCGAAGTCTGCCGCGCGCCGATCCTCTGTCTGGTCGGTCCGCCCGGCGTGGGCAAGACCTCCATCGGGCGTTCCATCGCCCGCGCCATGGGGCGGGAATTCATCCGCGTTTCCCTGGGCGGCGTCCGGGACGAGGCGGAAATCCGCGGCCACCGCCGCACCTATGTCGGCGCCATGCCGGGGAAGATCATCAAGAGTCTGAAGCGCGTCGGCAGCGGAAATCCGGTCTTCATGCTCGACGAGGTGGACAAATTGGCGCACGACTTCCGGGGCGATCCCGCGTCGGCGCTGCTGGAGGTGCTCGATCCGGAGCAGAACAACAGCTTCGCCGACAACTATGTGGAGCTCGCCTACGACCTTTCCAAGGTCTTTTTCATCGCCACCGCCAACGATCTCGAAGGCATACCGGGACCGTTGCGCGACCGCATGGAGATAATTCGTCTGCCCGGCTATACCGCCTTCGAAAAACGCGAGATCGCCCGCCGTTATCTGCTGCCGCGGCAGCTGAACGAAAACGGACTCGACGCGAAAAAGGTCAAGGTCCCGCTGGCGACAATCGACTATCTGATCGAAAACTACACCATGGAGGCCGGGGTGCGCGAACTGGAACGCACCTGCGGCAAGATCTGCCGCCGTCTGGTGCGCCGTTTTCTCGATGCGCAGCCGCAGGAACCCCCGGAGATTCGTGTCGACACCAAACTGGCGCACGAGCTTCTCGGCGCCCGCAAGTTCCGTCCGGAACGCGCGACCGCGGCTTACCGCGCCCCCGGTTATGCTGTCGGGATGGCGTGGACGGGGTACGGCGGTGTGGTGCTGCCGGTCGAGGCGGCGATGCTGCCGGGCGGCAAGGGAGAACTGAAACTCACCGGATCGCTGGGCAAGGTGATGCAGGAGTCGGCGGCGGCGGCGTTCACGCTGGTGCGCGGCTTCGCCCCTGAATTGGGCATCGCATCCGAGATCTTCACGAAGCACGATTTTCATATCCACGTTCCGGATGGAGCCACTCCCAAGGACGGCCCCAGCGCCGGGGTGACGATGGTGTCGGTGCTCGCGTCGCTGCTGCTGCAAAAACCGCTCCTGCCGCACCTTTCCATGACCGGCGAGATCACCTTGCAGGGCAGGGTGACCGCCATCGGCGGCGTGAGGGAAAAGGTCGTGGCGGCGCTGCGCGCCGGGATAACCGACGTGGTCATGCCCAAGGACAACGCCGAAGAGTATGCGGAACTGCCGGAAGCGGTGCGGACCAAGCTGACGGTCCACTTCGTTTCCAACTGCCGCGAGCTGTTGAAGACCGTTTTCGGAGAACCGGTTTTCGCAAGGAAAAAGCAGGGGATCGAAAAATGATGCACATCTTCAGAAAATGGGTTTTTCTGCCGATATTCGCCGTGACGGCGCTTTCGGCGTTCTGCGCCGAGACGCCTTCCGCACAGGAATTGCTGCGGCGGGCCCGCGATCCGAAATCGGCATCGACCTACGGCAGATTTTTCGGCACCCTCCAGCACCGGCGCCGCGGTCAGGAGACCTTGGAAATGCCGCTCTACTTCGGCGTCATCATCCAGCCCGAGCGCACCATCGGCCAGATATTGGTCAACTACCGCGAAAGCTACATGATCAGCCAGAATCGGCTGGCGGGGCGCGACGGCACCAGCGTGATATACGACCACGCGACTTGCAAAACCCTCAATCTGGTCGGGCTGCGCGCCTCCGATCTGACGATGAGCTTTCTGCACTACAAACTGGTGAAGGAACTGGACGGCGCCATGCTGAACGCCGTCGTCTCCTGCCGGGTGCTGCTGCTGGAATCCCCCGACGACAATCCCGGCGGCAAGGAGTATGTCCGGGTTTTTCTGGAAAAGGAGAACGCCTTCCCGCTGCGGGCGGAATTTCTGAAACACCCCGACGAGCAGAAACCTTTCCGCATGATCGAGGCCAACGGCTTCACCAAGAAAAACGATCTGTACTATGCCCGGACGATAACGGTGCAAGGTCCCGGATGGCGCACCAAGGTCGAGTTCGAACCTTCGCAGGCGACGCTCGGGATGTTCGACAAGAACAATCCGGTGAACATTTTTCTTCCAGTCATAAAATGAAGCGGAGAGAGTAAATATGAACTTTTTCGAATCGCTCAATGCCGCCGTCGGGCGCAACAAGTCGCTGGTCTGCGTCGGGCTCGATCCGGCCCTCAAAAAATTGCCGGAGTGCGTGCGTTCAAAAAAACAGGCGTTTTTCGAGTTCAACCGGCGGATCGTCGACGCTACGCGCGACTTCGTCTGCTGCTACAAGCCGCAGAGCGCCTTCTACGCGGGCGAGGACCGCGACGACGAGCTTGCGCTCACCATCGACTACATCCATGAAAACGCTCCGGGGATACCGGTTATACTCGACGTCAAGCGCGGCGACATCGGCTCCACCGCCGAGCAGTACGCGAGGGAAGCCTTCGAGCGCTACAAGGCCGACGCCGTCACCGTCAACCCGTACATGGGCTTCGACGCGGTCAAGCCCTTCCTCGACTACGCCGACAAAGGGGTGATCGTGCTCTGCCGCACCTCCAATCCCAACTCGGGCGATCTGCAGAACCTCGTCTGCGACGGACGCCCCGTATACGAACACCTCGCGCTTCTGGTGCGCGACAAATGGAACGCATCCGGCAACGCCGCGCTGGTCGTCGGCGCGACCTATCCCGACGAATTGAAGAAGCTCCGCGAGCTTTGCCCCGACATGCCGTTCCTGGTCCCCGGCGTCGGCGCGCAGGGCGGCGACGTGGAAAAGGTCGTCCGCAACGGCTGCGACGCCTCCGGCCGCGGCATCATCGTAAATTCGTCGCGCGGGATCATATTCGCGGGGCAGGGGGAGGATTTCGATCTCGCCGCCGGACGCGCCGCCGCTGCGCTTCGCGACACCATCAACCGTTACCGTCAGATTATATGAACGACACTCCCGGAAAATCCGCCGCGCATCTGCCGACCATCGTCATCGTCGGCCGCCCCAACGTCGGCAAATCCTCGCTCTTCAACGCGGTGATCGGCCGAAGGCTGTCGATCGTCCACGAGATGAGCGGCGTCACCCGCGACCGCCTCGCCGCCCCCGCCCAGCGCGACGGACGGCGCTTCATGCTGGTCGACACCGGCGGCTTGAGCATGCTCGATGGTGAGAGCCGTCAGGTGGATTTCTGGGATACCGGCATCGCCCGTCAGGTGGAGTGCGCCATCGCCGACGCCGACGTGCTGATCATGGTCGGCGATACGCAGGCCGGAGTGACGCCGCTGGACCGCGATATCGCCGTCCGGCTGCGCGCCACCGGCAAGCCGGTGCTCATGGCGGCGAACAAGTGCGACAACCCGGCGCTCAAAAACGACGCCGCCGAATTCAGCGAGCTCGGGTTCGGCAACGTCTTCGCCATTTCCTGCGAGCACCGCGGCGGCATAAACGCCCTTTTGGACAAGGCGCTGGCCCTGCTGCCCGAATCCCGCGCGGCCGAAGCGGAAACCGTCGCTTCGACTCCGGTGCGCATCGCGGTCGTCGGCAGACCGAATGTCGGCAAATCTTCGCTCATCAACGCCCTCGTCGGCGAAAACCGGGTGATGACCAGCGAAGTGGCGGGCACCACCCGCGACGCCGTGGACATCGACTTTTCCATCACCTACCGCGGCGAGGCGCGTCCCGCCGTGCTGGTCGACACCGCCGGGATGCGCAAGCGCGCCAAGGTGGACAGCGTGGTGGAGCTTTTCAGCGTCATGCGGGCCAAGAGCGCGATCGAACGCTCCGATCTGGTGCTGTTCGTGGTCGAGGCGGGTGAAGACGGCATCACCGCGCAGGACCGCCGGATCGCGGCGATGATCCGTGACGCCGCCAAGGGGTGCGTCATCGTCGCCAACAAGCTCGACCGGTGTTCCGGCGTTTCCAGAAAGACCTTGGAGCAGGAACTGCGTTACAATCTGCCGGGCATCGACTACGCCCCGGTGGAGTTCGTCAGCGCATTGGAGGGGCGCCGGCTCGCGGAACTGCTCGACCGCGTCGCCGCCGTCATGGAGAACCTGGAGACCGAACTGCCGACCGGCGTGCTCAACCGCGTCATTCAGCAGACCATCGAGCGCAATCCGCCGCCGCCCGTCGGCAACGCGCGGCTCAAGATCTTTTACGCCGCCATGACCGGCGTAAGACCGGCGCGGATCCGGCTGTTCGTCAACCGCCCGGAACTGGCCCCGGACGGCTTTTTGAGTTTTCTGCAGAAACAGCTGCGCTCTTCGTTCGAGCTCTGCGGAGCGCCGCTGATCATCGACTTGAGCGCCCGCCCCAAGAAGGTCGAGAGCATCAGACGCAAGGAATTCATCCCGGCGCGACGCGAAAAGAGTACCGCGCGCCGGACAGGGAGGAGAGGATATGGAAAAAGAAGTTGAAATGTCGATCAAGCGCTTCATGGCGCAGGAACTGCAGAAAGGCGAATCGCTGTCGGAGATCCAGAAGCTGGTCAACGAAAAGTTTTCGCAGCACATGACCTATATGGAGATCCGCATCCTCGCCTCGGAACTGGAGAGCGTCGACTGGAAGGCGCTCGATCCGCGCGCGCAGGCCGAGGCCGCCAAAAAGGCCAAGGAGGAAGCCGAAAAGAAGGCCGCCGAGACCGCCGAAGCCGGTGACGGCACTCCCGAAACGGCGGAAGGCGATGCTCCGGCAGCTCCCGCCGGGGCCGGTAAGACCGTGGTCGAGCTGAGCAAGCTCGCCCGTCCCGGCATGATGCTTTCCGGAACCGTCAAGTTCGCCTCGGGCTCGACGGCGGAGTGGTACGTCGACAACATGGGACGGCTGGGGTTGGAAAACCTCAAAGGCGAAAAGCCGACGCCGGAAGACATCGAAGCGTTCCAAGTGGAATTGGAAAACGTCGCCCGCAAGGCGATGGGACGCTGAAACATCGGATATGAACTCAACCCAATACCCAAAAACGGGAAAGGACAAATAAAATGAGCACTTTCGTCGGGATCGGTCTCGGGCCCATCCAAACCGGTATCTTCCTCGCCGGAGCCGCCAAGGGCGGTTTCGACCGCATCGTCATCGCCGAAGTCAATGACAAGCTCAAGAACGCGGTCAATTCTTCGCACAGCGTCACCATCAACATCGCCGCCGCGGATCACGTCTACACCGAGACCTACGACAAGGTCGAAGCCTACAACCCGATGATCCCCGAAGAGCGCGAAAAACTGATCGCCGCCGCCGCCGAGGCTTCGGAACTGGCGACCGCGCTGCCGAGCATCAAGTTCTTCGGCGCCTCCGCCGAGTGGCTCAAGATCGGCTTCGCCCGCGAACCCCAGCGTACCCGTTTCATCTACACCGCCGAGAACAACAACCACGCGGCCGAAGCGCTTCAGGCGGAACTCGGCGACGGCTTCCCCAACACCTACTGCCTCAACACCGTCATCGGCAAGATGAGCGGCGTCATCCCCGCCGCCGAGCGCACTCCGCTCGCTCCGGGGGCCGAGGTCGGCCACTTGGTCGAGGAGTTCAAGACCATTTACATCTCGAAGTGCCCCGGCATCGAAAACCGCAAGGTGCAGTCGCTCTTCGTCAAGGACGACCTCTTCCCGTTCGAGGATGCCAAGCTCTACGGGCACAACGCCACGCACTTCCTGCTCGGCATGCTGGGCAAGGAGCGCAACTGCGAATTCATGAGCGATCTTTCCGCGCATCAGGATCTGATCGCCATGGCGCGCAAGGCGTTCCTGAACGAATCGGGCGCGGCGCTGATAAAGAAGTACGGACACCTCAACGATCCGCTTTTCACCGTCGACGGCTTCACCGCCTATGTGGACGGACTTCTCGTGCGTATGGTCAACCCGTTCCTCAAGGATCAGGTCGCCCGCATCACCCGCGATCCGGAACGCAAGATCGGCTGGGACGACCGTTCGGTCGGCACCATGCGTCTGGCGCTGAGTCAGGGCATCGAGCCGGTGATCTTCGCCAAGGGGGCGCGTCTCACGGCGCTGGAGATCGCCGGAACTCCGGCCGCGGCGAGGACCAAGCTCGCCGAATTGTGGCCGGCTCCGTGGGGCGACGAGCACGAAAAGCTCTGTCAGCTGATGGGGCTGTGACGCAAGTGCCGCGAAAGTGATCGCTGCGACGAGCCGGGAACGCGGGTTTCCGGCTCGCTTTCTCTGAATATATGAAGATATCGGTCACATCATCGGAAAATCTCGCCGAATACCTGAAAGGGAAGGGCGTGGCGCTCGACATGCGCTGCAACGGCAGCGGCCGCTGCGGCCGCTGCCGGGTAAAACTCGTTTCCGGGGAATGGCAATGCGGGGGCTCTCCGGCATTCCCTCCGGCGGAGGTCCCGGCCTGCCGCACCCGTCTCGTCGGGGGCAGGGGGATCGTCGAAGTCCCGGAGCCCGCCGAAGCCGCCGCACCGGCCGGCATGCCCGGATTCGAGCTTCCGGTTCTGCCTTCCCGAACGGTGGCCGCCGTCGATGTCGGCACCACCACGCTGGCGGCGGTCGGGATCGGCCGCGACGGCGTTGAAGCCGCCGCCGGATGCTTCAACGGGCAGAGCCGTTACGGCGACAACGTCGTTGCCCGCATCGCTTATGCCGCGCGCCCGGGCGGAGTGGCGGAATTGCAGAAAACGGTGCTCGGATCGCTGCGGCGGCTTTGGGACGAGCTGGCTCTTTCCGGCGTCGACCGCATCGCCGTCGCCGGAAATACGGTGATGTGCGCTTTGCTTCACGGCGTCGATCCGACTCCCATCGGAACTTATCCGTTCCGCGCCCCGGTGCTGCGCTTTCCGCCGCGCCGCGATCTGCCGCCGTTCCCGGAATTGCTCACCGTGCCGTGCATTTCCGGTTATCTCGGGGGCGATGTGACTTCCGGACTGTATGCCGCCGATCTGCGGGCGGGCGAGATGCTGGTCGACCTCGGGACCAACTGCGAGATCGTCTTCAACACCGGCAAGGGATACGTCGGCACCTCCGCCGCGGCCGGTCCGGCCTTCGAGGGCGCCGGACTGCGAAGCGGGATGCGGGCGACGCCGGGTGCGATAGAACGCTTTTTCCGCGACGGCGGCTTTTCCGTCATCGGGGGAGGGGCCCCGCGCGGCATCTGCGGCTCCGCCTACATCGACTATCTGGCGCTGGAACGCGCCGCCGGGCGCATAAACGAATTCGGACGCTTCGTCGATCCGGTCGAAAGCTGCCGGGAAATCGCCCCCGGTGTCGTCGTCGGCGAAGACGACGTCGAGCAGCTGCTAAAGGCGAAAGCGGCGATCGGGGCCGGTATCGCGGCGCTGGAAAATCATTGCGGAATGACGGCGAAAAAACTGGTTCTTGCCGGCGGCTTCGCCTGCGGTCTGGAGGTCGAAAACGCCGTCGCCATAGGCATGCTCCCCGCCGGACGCGAGATCGTCCGCATCGGCAACTCCAGTTTGACCGGGGCCGCCGCTCTGGCGGCGGATCCGGGATTGATGCCGGAGCTGGTCCGGCTCAGCGGATTGCCGAAGGAACTTCCGCTGGCGCAGCTTGCCGACTTCGAGCGGCGTTTCGTCAACGCGCTGCTGCTGCCGTGATCAGATATCGGTGCCAGTCGCGGCACCGCAGTTCGCCGCGGTAAGGCGCGCGTCCCCACTTGTCCAGATCTTCGCGCAAGATGAAAACTCCTCCGACGCCGAGCGCGCCTTCGGCATTCAGAATGTCGAGCATGGTGCGCCGGATCGACGTATCGCGGCGCGGCTCGCCGGGCAGTTCCTGCGGAGTGTTGGCGCCGAAGATGAAATAAAAACCGCTGTAATTGCGCACCGGACGGCCGAATTCGTAACATTCGCGCATCACCCGCGCTGGATTGGCCTGCGGGCGCAGTTCTCCGTAACGGTGCCAAAACGCCCACGACGAGCACATGACCGCCGCGGGGGAGGGGCGGTCGGGGAAGTGGCGGTCGAAGAACTCCAGCCCCTGCGCAAGCGATGCCGCCGTGACTTCCGGTGTCATGCCGCCTCCGCCGGGGATGTGCCACTCCAGCACCGGAGTCTGCGCGGCAACGACCGGTTCCCACTCCGTCGCCGGCAGTTTTACGACGCCGAGACTTTTGCCGGTCTCGGGATCCAGCGCGTGTCCGACGGCGAACTCAGGAGTCGTCGTCAGCGCACCGCACGAGACCGCGTCGGGCGCGTCGGCGGGGCAGGCGCTCCCGTCCGCCCGGAATCCATATGGGCGTCCGCCGCTGCCCGCCAGCGCCAGTATCGCCCCGTCGCGGCGGCGTCGAAACACGGCTATCCCGTAAGTCTGCGCGACTCCGAGGCGGAATTCGAAACGCCCGACCGGGATCACGGACAGCGTCACATAATGGCGAAGCCAGTAAATGGCGTGACGGTCGTATCCGGGAACGCCGAACGCCTCCTTGTTTATCCAGCTTGAGCCGCAGATTTTCCGCCCGATCAGCCGCAGGTTTTCTTCCGGCAGTCCGGCTTCGCGGAAACTCTTTTCCGCATACAGGAAAACCGCACAGCTCAGCAGCAGATAAAAAAGCTGATGTCCGTCGCCGAAAAAGCGTTTGAAATCCGGCCATTCGCAGATCGCTTTGGGATCTTTGCCGAAAAACAGCGTGCGTTCGGCGTGAAAGAACAAAAGCGCCGCCGCCGGATCGGTGCGCACCTTTGCGGCGAAGCGACGGAGCGCGGCGGTGTCATCCTGCGGCAGACCTGTCCACGGGAGCACCTTGTTCAAATAGGCGTCGGAGAGTTCCTCGCGCGTCCCCGCGTCGAAAAGCTCCGCCGATTCGGCAAATCCGTCGAAAACGATTGCCGACTCGCGTTCATCGAGCTTCAGATCCCGGCAGAACTTCGAAAAATCCATCGCTTCGCCTCACCAAGGCATTCCGGCGCGTTTGTTCCAGTAGTTTTTCAGGACATAATCGACGCCGCGCCGCTGCGTCCGGTTGGAGGGGGAAAAGACATGGCGGTAGGAGAACAGGGCCGATCCGGATATTTCGGGGCGCTTGCTGTTGTAACGCAACTGGTTGGCCAGTTCCATGGCGCCCCAGCGCGGGGAAGAACCGAGACTGCTTGCCGCATGACCGATGAAAAGCTTCGTCCCGGTGCCGCGCACCGTGTCGCTCCACCAGTCCGCCAGTGCGGCATAAGCGGCCGTCTCGTGACTGAAGGTCCAGTACAGCTGCGGTATGATGTAGTCGATGTAACCTTTTTTCACCCAAAGTCTGGTATCGGCGTGCTGAACGAAGTAGCTTTGAAGACCTCCGGTCGGCGAGCCGGCCTTCAGCGACGAGCGGTTTCCCCAGATCCCGAACGGGCTGATCCCGAAACGCACCTTGTGCGGCGAGTTCCGGTTGCGTTCGTCCAACCCCCTCCGGATGGCGGCGATCACCGCCGTGACGTTGTTTCTCCGCCAGTCGTCCAGATCCGTTTTTCCGCCGTAACGGCGGTAGGTCGCGGCATCCTGATCGGTGAAGCCGCTGTACGGGTAGAAGTAGTCGTCGAAATGCACCGCGTCGACACGGTATTTGACGACCACTTCGCGTACCGTTTCGACGATATGGTTCATGACTGCCGGTTCCCCCGGGTTGAGGATCAGCAGATTGCCGCCGCCGGGTTGGGGAACGCTCAGCACCAGATGCGGATTGCGCCGGGCGAAGTTATCCGGCGACAGCGTCTTGAGATAGGCCTGTTTGCTCAGCGAAGTCTTCGCCACCCGGTAAGGATTGAACCAGGCATGGAATTCCAGACCGCGCTTGTGCGTCTCGTCTACCATGAAGCGCAGGGGATCGAAGTTGCGGATGCCGACGCCGTCGCTCCCGGCGAGGCTCTGGGACCATGAGTTGATCTTCGATGGATAGAAGGCATCGCAGGTGGGGCGGATCTGAAAGATCACCGCGTTGAAATTAGCTCCGGCGACATTGTCGACCAGTTTTATGTAATCCCGGCGGAAATCTTCGGCGCTGCGGTGGATCGGAAAATCCAGATTTTCGACCGTCGCCACCCAAACTCCGCGGAATTCCCGCGCGCGCGGCCGGTAACGCGGCAGTTCGACCGCGGCATTGGAGAATTTTCCGGCGTAGCGTACCGGTTTGCCGGTAGTGTAATCCAGCAGCGTCTCGCCGGAAAGTTCCGCAACTCCCAGCAGAGCGAGTATCGTTACCGCCGCCCAATGCCGCATCATCCCCGGGGCTCTTTTCGTTTGCGGCCGGGACGATCCTTGACCTCCTCGGGCAGGGGGAACCTGCGCAGCCGCTCTTCCGCTTCTCCGGCGACCAGATGCCGTATGATGTAAAGTTCGCAGGCATGGGCGTAGGAACGCTGACGCTGAAGGTTTCTGCGCAGTTCCGGCTTTTCGAGTTCGGTCTGCATCAACAGTATCCGCTCCGCCGACATGCTGACCTTGGCCATCATGTTCTGCGGGCGGAACAGCTTGTCCAGCACTGCCCGGATGGCGGCCCGCGCCTCCGGCGTTTCCGGCCACAGCTTGCCGGGCGTTCGTCCGCACGCGGCCTCGACGAACGCCGCGGCGACGGTGGCCACCGACAGCGACAGGCTGTTCCGGTAGCGCCCTTCGTCGACGCGGCAGTTGCGCTCGAACAGGAGTTTCTGCATGTATTCGGCGACTTCGGAATCCCAGACTGCGTTTATTTCCGGCAGCAGATACTGCAGCAGTCCGTAATCGTGAAAGACCTGAAAATGTTTGTCGCCGTAGCAGGACTGCAGTATTTTTTCCAGTTCCAGCGACAGCCGCGACGGTGCGGCGTGACAGATCAGCGGCAGATCGGCGAAGAGCGCGTTTTCGGTGGTGTCGTCGAGCGTGAAATCGTACTGCGCCACCAGTTTCAGCGCCCGGAGCATGCGCACGGGATCCTCCTCGAAGCGCAGTGATGGTTCGCCGATGGCGCGGACGATGCGGTGCTCGATGTCGGAGATACCCTGTCCGGTGTAGTCCAGTATCTCCTGCTTGAGCGGATCGTAAAAGAGGGCATTGACGGTGAAATCCCGCCGCCACGCGTCCTCTTTGGCGGTGCCGAAGGCATTGTCCGACACGATCATGTGTTCCGGAAGCAGTTCGGGGTGACGCAGTTTGCGTTCTTCGGCGCCGGAGGATTCGGGCGCCTTGCGGAAGGTGCTGACCTCGAAAAGTTCCCGCCCCATGTAGACGTGCGCCAGCCGGAACCGCTTGCCGATGATGCGCACCGAGCGGCGTCCGAAAACCTTGCGCACCTCTTCGGGGGAGGCGGCGGTGGAGATGTCGAAATCCTTCGGATCCCGCCCCAGCAGCAGATCGCGAATGGCCCCGCCGACGACATACGACTCGAAGCCCGCGTCCTGCAGCGCGGCGATGATCGCGGTGGCGTTGCGGTTTATCTCCAGCTTGCGTTTCATGATGTCGGCGTTCTTTTCGTCAGATACGGCGCTGGATCACCGTGTCTACGCACTCCATTTCCGGATCGCGGAACGGGTAATCCGCGTTGTAGTGGAGCCCGCGGCTTTCCTTGCGCAGCATGGCGGAGTCGATGATGAGCTCCGCCACGGTGGCGATGTTGCGGAGTTCGACCAGATCGGCGGTGACCAGAAAATCCCAATAATATTTTTCGATCTCCTTGCGGATGAGCTTTATGCGGTTTTTGGCCCGTTCCAGGCGCTTGTCCGTGCGGTAGATGCCGACATAGTCCCACATGAAGCGGCGGATCTCGTCCCAGTTGTGGGTGATGACCACCTGCTCGTCGGAGTTGGTGGCGTTGCCGCTCACCCAATGCAGATTTTCCGATCGTTCCGGCAGGTTCCGCACCAGCGACGAAAATTCCGCATTGACGGCATCGGCCGCACACCGGGACATGACCAGCGCTTCGAGCAGACTGTTGCTCGCCAGCCGGTTGGCGCCGTGCAGTCCGGTGCAGGCGGATTCGCCCACCGCGTACAAGCCTTTCAGACTGGATTCTCCGTTCAGATCGGTGGCGATGCCGCCGCAGACGAAGTGTGCGGCCGGAACGACCGGGATCAGATCCTTGGCCATGTTGATCCCGGCTTCCAGACAGCGCTTGAAGATATTCGGGAAGCGCAGCCGCAGTTTTTCTTCGCTGTGGTGGCGGATGTCCAGATAGACGCACTCTTCCCCGGTGCGTTTCATCTCGGAGTCGATCGCGCGGGCGACCACGTCGCGCGGAGCGAGGCTCTTCATCGGGTGGTACTTGTGCATGAATTCCACCGGTTCTTCGCCTCTCGCGTTACGGCATTTCAGCACCGCGCCTTCGCCGCGCAGCGCCTCGCTGATCAGAAACGACCGCACCGTCGGATGGTACAGAATGGTCGGGTGGAACTGGATGAACTCCATATTCGATATTTTAGCGCCCGCGCGGTAAGCCATCGCGACGCCGGAACCGCAGGCCACGTCGGGATTGCTGGTGTAAAGATAGACCTTGCCGGCTCCGCCGCAGGCGATCACCGTGGACGGTGCGACGAAGGTCATGATCTCGCCGTCCCGGATGTTCAGCACATAAGCGCCGACGCAGCTCCGGTTGCTGCCGGTGCCGTGCATGACGAGGTCGATGGCGATATGATATTCGAAGATCGTGATGTTCTTTTGCGCCCGAACCTGCTCGACCATCACCCGCTCCAGCTCTGCGCCGGTGATGTCTCCCGCGTGCAGAATGCGGCGCTTGTGGTGACCGCCCTCGCGGGCGAGGTCGTAGTTCCCGCGGTCGTCGGTGAAGCCGAGTTCGCCGCGGGTGGTGAATTTCGCTCCCAGCTCGATCAACTCGCGGATGGCATCCGGCCCGTGTTCGACGATGTGGCGCACCGCCTTTTCGTTGCACAGTCCGGCTCCGGCGTAAAGAGTGTCCTTCACGTGCTCGTCGAAGCTGTCCAGCGCATCCATGACGCAGGCGACGCCGCCCTGCGCCAGTTTGGAGTTGCAGTCGTCGATCTCGCGCTTGGTGATCACCGCCACGCTGCGTCCGGAACGCGCCAGATGCAGTGCGCTGGAGAGCCCCGCCAGACCGCTGCCGATCACGATGTGATCGAATTTCACAACTTTCGATTTATCGTTGTTTTTCATGTTTTCTTCAAAAGATTACGGGATTTGCCGACCGAGTTCGCCGACGGTAAATTTCGATTTGGTTAAAGTACATCGTTTTTGCGGAAAATTCAATCTGCGGAGCAGACTTTTTTGACGGATATGCCGACGCACCCGGACAATGTCATTTCCGCTTCGCCGCGGGATGATTCGAAAATACGGACCGGGCGTGATCCGCGATGACTCTGATCCTGAGTTTTTCGAGTTCGTTCCGGTCGCGTTCGTCGATGCGGTATCCGGTGTCGTGCATCCCATGGTCGCCGCTGTTTCCCCATTCCACGTACCGCCGGTCGATGAATTTTGCCATCATGAAAAACAAATAACTGCGGACGCAGTCGTTGGAGGCGGTCTTGGCATCGTAGTTGTGAACGGTGAACACCTTGAAAAATTCGACGTTGGCGGGCTTTTTGCATTTGCAGATGCGGCACTCGAAGGCTTGAAGCAAGTCCGCCGTCGGATCGGCGAGCACCAGCGACGCGATCGGTCTGCGGATACCCTGCGCAACCGTAAGCGCTTCTCCGCCGCCGCGGCTGAATCCGATCAGATGCAGGCGGTCCTGCGGACGCAGTCTGGCGGCGAAGCGGCGCACCGCGTCGGTGTAACCGTGCGGGATGACCGCGCAGGTGTCGGTCTTGACGATGTCGCTTACGAACCGCTTGCCCATTATCGAGCCGGGGAAATAGATCACATAGTCCACCCCGGGGGCGCCGGGATCGCTTTTTACCTTGGGGAACAGCATCTCGTCGGATACCCTGCCGTTCAGATAATATCCGCCGAGGTTTTCGTTCACATTCTGGTAGAAGAGATACCCGGCGAGCCCCAGAACTGCCGCGAACGACAGTGCCAGTACTTTCAGAACCGGATGTTTCCTGCGCCGTCCGCCGAGGACCAGTATGAACATCCATACCGCCAGCACGCTCGTTCCCATCCACAGCAGCAGGTCGGAAACGAGAATGTTTTCCGGCAGTGTGGTGAAAACATTTTTTGCCGTCTCTTCCGTGCTCTGATAGATCATATCTTCAGGCGTTGCCGAACAAGTGTTTTTTTTCAGGCGTAAAATCACTATAACATATTACGAGGTCGCGAGGTTGTCAAGATAGATCGTTGCCGCCGCAGGCGATTTTTCGGATCTCCGGGGCGATATTTGCAATTTACGTATATTTCCACTATATTTAATACCGGCAACGGGATCGCCGCTGCCGGCAATTCTGTCATCGGAATTTTGGAGTCATGCTTTTTAATATCGGCAAGCCCGCCGCGGAGGATGCCGCCTCCGCGCCTCCGAACGAAGCTCGCGTTCTCAACCCGTGGCCGCGGCGGATCGCGCTCGCGGCGTGCGCCGCCGGCGGTTTTTTGTATGCGGCGGCGCTGCCGCCCCTCAATATCGGATTCGCCGCTTTCTTCGCATTGCTTCCCGTCATGGTCCATACCTCGCTGGAGCGCCGCTGGTACATGCGCGCACTGGGCGGCTGGCTGTGGGGGTGGTGCTGGGCGATCTGCGCCTACTTCTGGCTGCGCGAGATCGAATGGTTCGTGCCGTGGCTGCTCGCTCCGGTGATCGCTCTGTACCCGATGGTGTGGGCGGTGCTCATGGGGTATGTTTCCCGCAGTCTGCTGTTCCCGCCGCTGATCGAAGGCTGCGGCATGGATTCGCGGCGCAAATACTTGGAGCAGGGACCGCGTTTCTGGCGGCTGGTGTTGATGGGGATCAGCGCGGCGGCGCTCTACACCGTCGTCGAATACACCCGCTCCCGCCTCTTCGTCTGGAACGATCTCGCCGTCACCCAGTACCGAAACCTGGCGCTGATACAGCTCGCCGCGCTGATCGGCAGTTACGGAGTCGGTTTTTGCGTGGCGCTGGTCAACGGCGCGTTGTGGATGCTGTTCTTCCGGCGCGGTTGGCGGGCGGCCGCGGCGCTCTTCGCTCTGGCGGCGCTGCTGTTCTTCTCGGGGTGGTGCTACACCAGATGGCGCCGTGTGCCGCCGCCCGATGCGGAGTGGAAGGTGCTGGCGATCCAGGGCGACCTTTCGCAGCGGCGCCATGCCACCGTCTCCGAAGCTCGGGAGGCGATGGAAGTCTACCGCGATCTTTCGGAGCAGGGGCTGGCCCGGCACCCGGATGCCGACGTGACCGTTTGGCCGGAAGGCGCCGTGCCGATACTGTACTACAGCAATCTGACGCATTACAACCTAACACTGCGGGACGAGGACGTCGCCGAATATCAGCGCATCGTCCGTGACCTCTCCTTCGGCAAGGAGAAAAAACTGCTCTTCGGGGCGCTTGACCTCGAAGAGGCGTCGCTGGCGCGGATGAAGAAGAACGATCCGCCGCTCGGCGTCACCAACAGCGCGCTTCTGGCCGACGAGCATGGCGGCATCGTCGGGCGTTACGACAAATACCACCGGGTGCCTTTCGGCGAGTACATACCGTTTCGCCGTTACTTGCCGGAAAGCGTGATAAGGATGATCGACATGGGGAGGGATCTCGTTCCCGGGCAAAAGCTTGCCCCGATCGCCGAACTGCCGGTCCGAAACGGGCAGGGGAGGGCGTGCAATGTCCGTCCCGGCGTGGTGATCTGCTACGAGGGGGTATTCGGCTATGTCACGCGGACGACCGTGCGCCACGGCGCGAACGTGCTGGTCGCCTTGTCCAACGACGCATGGTATCCCGTCAGCAGCGAACCGGAACAGCATCTCGCCAACGCCACGCTGCGCGCGGTGGAGTGCGGTGTCCCGATGGTTCGAGTCGGCAACAACAGCGGCACCGGCATCGTGATGCCGGACGGGAGTTTCGCGCAGGCGCTGGAAGTGCCGGGGCCGGAGAAGCGTCCGGAGATCCGGCGGGGGAGGGGGGGCCGGCTGCTCCGCGTGCCGGTGACGGAATTCCCGGAGCATACGGTGTATTTGAAATACGGTTACTTTTTCCCGATACTCCTGATCGCGTTCGCGGCACTGACGCTCGTATACGCCCGATGGCAGCGCCGCTTCGTCATCTGCGGCCTCATGGAAATGCATGAGACGCTGGAACGGGAAAAATCCGAAAAAAACGAGGAAAGACCATGATAATACAGCCGGGCTGTCACCGTTGCATCGAACATCAGCTGAAGCTCCTTTCCGCCGCGATCGGCAAAGACGACGCGGCCGTGATGCCGGCCGTCCTAGACGAGTTGATGGCGATCTACCGGAGCGTCGCCGACACTGCGTCGCCGCCGGAGCTGGCGGCGCTGTACTACGAATACTTCGAACGCAAAACCGGCATAAGCGATCCCTTCCGGCGCGAAAAGCGGCTTTCCACCGAACTGGCGCTGCGACTGCTGCCCGAATTGCGGAAATCGGTGGAATCCGCAGGGGAGGGGGGATTCGAACGGGCGCTGCTGTTCGCCATCGGCGGCAACATCATCGACTACGGAGTGAACCCGGATTTCGACATCGAGAGCGCCGAACGGCAGATACTTCAGGTCTTGGACTACGAGTACGATCGGGAAAGCGCCGCCGAATTGCGCCGCCGCATGGAAAGTGCCGACGACATCGTCTACATTCTGGATAACTGCGGCGAGGCGGTCATCGACCGGCTGCTGATCGAGCGCTTTCCGGCCAAGATCACCGTCGCCGTGCGCGGCAGGCCGATATTGAATGACGTAACTCGTGAGGATGCAAGTGCTTCCGGCTTGGATTCCGTGCCGATGATCGACAACGGCGATGGAGCTCCGGGGGTGTCCCTGCGGCGCAGTTCGCCGGAGTTTCTGGAGCGCCTCCGCTCCGCCGATCTGGTGATAGCCAAGGGGCAGGGGAACTTCGAAGCGATGGGCGACGAATTCACAGCGCGTCCGGCGTTCTATCTTCTGCGGACCAAGTGCGAGGTCATCTGCAGTCAGCTCGGAGCGAAGCTGAATTCGATCCAAATCATCGGGCGCAACTTGTAAGCGTACCGCACGCCCCTGCCCGCGAAAATTTGCAAAAAACGCTTATATTTCAATGATTTACATAAAAACGCTTGGTGTGGGGCAGGGTGCCGGTAGCGGAAAATCGGACAGCCCGCGATCTCGCTTTTCTGCATTAATTCCTTATAATAAATGACTTGCTGCAAATAACCTGACGGCAAACCGTATGGATGGACGGAAACTCTGCGGAGATTTGCAGAACCCCATCGGCGGTTCATATAGCAATCGCCGCGACGCTAAAAAATCACCTTGCATTGTCCCGGAGGGTTAATGGTATTCAACACTCCAATGATCTCGGTTTCTTTCTGATCGCTCAGTCCATTCCGCAATCGCTGCATATCTATACACTTCGTCTGTTTTTTCAAACATGTTATACTCTGCCGTTCCAAAGCTGTTTTTTATCCACATAGACAACGTCGCATAATATATGTTATGTTAAATTAAGTCAAGGTTTGCGGAGCGGGGTATATTCAAATAATATATTGCGGTGCAACGTATTATATATTGTAAACATTACGCCTGTTAATAACTTGATGAAGGATTTTATTGGATTATAAGTAAAATAAATCCACAACAGCGGGATCGTGAGCGCATTTCGGGCGGTAAGGAAATTGCGGCAGATGACAAAGCAGATAAAATATAAAACTATCGGAATGGGCAGGGCGGCACACCCCTGCCCTAATAATATAAGGAACTGGTCAGCGTTCGATGCGTTCGTCGAGTGCGGAGGTCAGCCGTGACGCCAGCAGCGAGGTTTCGAAGATCATCCGCTCCAGATTGCAGTGCTCGGCATCCTGCCCGAATAGCGACACTCCGTAGGCGCGTTCATTGCACCAGACCGGGAAATTGACGCTCCAGCCGCGTCCCAGCCCCCGGTAGGCGATATAGCCGTTTTGGCGCACCTGACGGCAGTTTTCCATGAAAAACGCCGCATTCCGGTCGGCGGCAAACTCTTTGGGCAGAAGATGTTCCAGCTCGCTTTCGGTGTGCTGGGCCCCCAGGATCGCCGCGGCCAGACGGGAGTGCAGGATCGGCTCCCAAAACGGCAGTCCCAGAGAGTGTTCCGGTCGTTTTTCGCCTCGGGTGCCGCTGTTGTAGAGATATACGAGCTTCCAATTGTGCACCCCGGCGAACGAGCCGTTTGCCTCGACGGCCTGCGCGTGGGACCGGATCAGCGGCGGAACGATCCGCGGCAGTGAGAAATTGGTCATGGCGTCCTGACCGAGACGGATCATTCCCAGCGACGGACGGACCTGATGATATCCGAATTTTTCGACGAGCCCGTATTCGCAGAGATCCGCGACGATCCGGCTCAACGTGCCCGGAGAAACTCCCAGCTCGGCGGCTATGCTCTTCAACGACCGGGGCTCCGGCGACGAAGCGATGACTTCCAGTATTTGAAGAGTCTTGTCGAGCAGTTTGTTTTTCATTGCTTTTTGAGCGCGGCGATCTTTTTGTGCACCGCATCGGCCACCGGTCTGGGAACGTAGTGCTCGATCTTGCCGCCCAGCATGGCGATCTCCTTGATCCGGCTGGAGGAAACAAAGGAGTTTTTCAGCGTCGGCATCATGAAGATCGTCTCGCAGCGGGGCTTGAGGTTACGGTTCATCAACGCCATCTGAAGTTCGTATTCGAAGTCGGAAAACGCCCGCAGGCCGCGCAGTACCGCCTGAACGTTGAAGTCGTCGATCGCATCGACCAGAAGTCCGGTGAAGGTCACGACTTCGACGTTGGTGAGAAGCGAACAGCTCTTTTCGATCAGCTGCTTGCGTTCCTCAAGGGAAAACAGCGGCTGCTTTCCGGAATTGACCGCCACGCCGACCACCACCCGGTCGAAAAGCTGTCTCGCCCGGATCACCAGATCCAAATGTCCGTTGGTGAAGGGATCGAACGATCCCGGATACAATACCGATTTCATGGTCAGCGACAACTCCAATTGATTTGAAATCCAAAAATGCTATTATAAAATACCATATCCGGCGGGATTTTTCAACTGCCGCGCCGCTTTTTGGCCGGTCGCAGACGGCGGCGCATCCGGCATTTTCCGGGCCGGTTCCGCTTGATTTTGCGCGTATCGGGCGGTACATTACATGAAATTCAGGAACTGATGATCATGATCGATTTTGATTTGCCGTCCGGCGGAACGGACGCGCCGGTGGTTCTGGGACTCGGCGTATTCGACGGAGTTCACCGCGGACACCGCAAGATAATTTCGGAACTGGTCGCCATGGGGCGCCGCTGCGGGGCCGTTCCCGTGGCGGTGACTTTCATGCCGCATCCGCGGGCCGTGCTGTGTGCCCCTCCCCTGCCCCGGCTGCTGATCCCCCCGGAGGAGCGTTTCCGGCGTCTGCGCGAAGCCGGCGCTCAAGGCGTCGGCATCGTGGAATTCACCCGGGAACTTGCGGATACTCCGCCGGCAGAGTTCGTCTCCCGGCTGCTGGAACAGCATCCCCCGGTACAAGGCGTATGCGTCGGATCGCGATGGCGTTTCGGGCGCGGCGGCGCCGGAGATACGGATTTTCTCGCCGGTGAGCTGGCGAAACGCGGCGTCGCCTTCAGCGCCGTGCCGGAATTGCAGATGAACGGCGTCATCGTAAGCTCCAGCGCGATCCGCGAAGCCGTCGCCGCCGGGGACATCGTCAATGCGACCGAGATGCTGGGGGCGCCGCCGTGTCTGTACGGCGAAGTCGGAACCGGTTTCGGGATCGCCGCGAAGAAGCTCCACGCGCCGACCGCCAACATCCGTGTCGATTTCGGCATTCTGCCGCCGGACGGGGTGTACGCGGGGCGGACCGTCATGGATGGGAAAAGTTTTGCGGCCCTCGTCAACATCGGATTTTCACCGACCTTCGGCGGCACCGCGGAGCGGCGTGTCGAATGTCACGTCATCGGCTTTTCCGGGGAACTGTACCGCAAACGGATCGCGGTGGAGCTGGCGGCCAAGCTGCGGGACGAGAAAAAATTCGATTCCGCCGCCGATCTGGCCGGACAGATCCGGGCGGACATGAAGCAAGCGACGGAACTCTTATCCTTAACCGAGGCGAAAATATGATCATCGGGATCGGTACCGACATTGTCGAGCTGTCGCGTCTGGAACAGGCGATACGGCGCGGCGGCGACGCATTTCTGAAACGGGTATACACCGCGAACGAACTCGAAAAAGGCCGCTCCCGCCTCGAGTATCTGGGCGGCAGGTGGGCGGCCAAGGAGGCCGCCGCCAAAGCTTTGGGGTGCGGCATCGGCTCGGGATGCGCCTTTACCGACATCGATATAGCGACTTCGCCGTCCGGAGCGCCGGTGCTGAACTGCACCGCCCCGGCCGCCAAGGTGCTGGCGGAGCATCACGGCGGATTGCGGTGGCACGTTTCGATCAGCCACGAACATGCCTACGCGGTGGCGACGGTGATCGTCGAGGAAGATTCCTCACTTTGAAGTCGATCTTCCGGATTTTCGCGCGGCCGTTCCGCCCGCGATGACCAGCCGGACTTCATGGCAGGGGCACTCCGTGGAATGACGCGAGACCGCCTCGCGCAGCAGCTCCAGCGACGGTTTCAGCTCGCGCAGCAGAGCGCTGTGCGGCACCTCCAGCACCAGTACGCCGTCTTTCCATTCAGCTGGCAGCGTCATTCGGGATATCCAGACGCCGGCGACCTCCGGCCACCGATCGCGCAGAGTCCGCAAAGCCCGCGCCTCCGGGGTTTCCAGCTGCGACATGACGCTTCGGATGCCGTCGCTGAGAGTGTGCGGGGTAGAGATATGGGCGGCGATCTCCGTCGCGGCGAACTCGCCGCCGTACCAGCCGCTCAACAATGAAAGACGTTCCCGACGAAGCCTGCGCAGACGACGGTTTTCTTCGGAGACGCTCATAGATTCGATGCCATGTTGATCTCCACGCCGCACATATACACCGGCAACAGCAGAGTGTGCAACAGCATCTTGCCGAGTCCCATTCCGCCGCGGATGGTGTATACCACGCCGGAGCGGAACTCGCCCCACGGCGACAGAAAGACCATTTTGAACAATCCGTACGGGATGAAGAACAGCTCCAGCGAAGCCTTGCCGACTTTAAGCAGTCCCTTGCCGAAGTTTATCATGCCGCGGATCACATACGGCCGGGCCGCCTCCGCCGCCTGCAACGCGATCGGCGCCAGGATGGCGATGGTCACGGGATCGATGGCCTGAGCACGCTGCGGAGCCACCGCGGCCATTATCGCCGCACCGAGCAGAAAGATCTTCAGATATTTAAGCATAACATTTCACTTTCCGATGCCGGGAACCCCATTCGGCCGTGCATCGGGCCCGAATCCCCTGCGATAATCTCCGGCATAGTCGTAATTGAAATATAGCACTACCGGATGAGGTTTTCAATAAGATCCAACATCTTTTCCGCGGCATTCGGCCGCGCCGCCCGCCGCGAAGCTTCGGCGCAGAGCCGCCATTCCGTGTGCGGTATTTTGAGCATCGCATCGGCGGAGGCGAAGGAAAAATCGGCATTCGCGATCATTCGTCCGCCGCCGATGCCGACAAACCATTCGGCGTTGCGGCGCTGGTGGTCCTCGGCCGCGTACGGATACGGGATCAGGACCGCCGGCTTGCCGAACAGAGTCAGCTCCGCCAGCGTACTGCCGCCGGAACGGGCGAACACCAGATCCGCCGCGCCGAGGAACCATTCGACGTGCTCGCTGGATTCGAGGAGCAGCAGCCTGCCGCCGAACCCGTCATACGCCGCCGAAGTGTCCTCGCGTTTGCCCTTGCCGCTCAGGTGCATGATCTGCAGTTTTTCCGGCTGAGCCTTGAACACCTCGGGAAGCACGGCGTTGAAGCTCGCCGCCCCCTGACTGCCGCCGATCACCAGAACGGTCGGAGTTTCGACGTCGAATCCGACGCCGAAATGTTCGTTCAGCATCGCCACCGCCTGCTCCTTGGTGATGTCCGCCCGGTCGCGCAGAGACTGCCGCACCGGCATGCCGACCAGTTCCCACGGCGCCTTGATCCGCTCCGCATTGACGGGGGGGTACGCGCATCCCACCAATTTCGCATAACGGCTGAATATCCGGTTGGCCTTGCCGATAACCGTGTTCCCGTCGTGAAGAAAGATCGGGATGTGGCGTCTTCTCGCCGCCATGAGCACCGGAGTCATCGCGAACGAACCCATTCCCAGCACCGCCTGCGGCCGGAAGTCGCGAAAGCAGGCCGCGGATCTGCGCCACCCGCCTATCGCCCCCCGGATGAAGCGCCAGGCTTTCACCGGCGAGCCGGGGGACGGCATCTGCGGCAGGACCACCGAATCTATCCCCTGCCCCGCGGCGATTTTGCTCTGCGCCTCGGAATTCACTCCCGACAGCAACAGCAGGACTTCGATGCCTCTCTGCCGCGCCGCCAGCGCGATACTCAAGCCGGGGTAGAAGTGGCCTCCGGTTCCGCCGCAGGTTATCACCAGTCTCGCGAGTTTCCCGTTTTCAATCCCGTCCATCGGAACTCCTTTTGCGGGGCAGATACCGCCGCAATTTTTCGTGCATGCGTTCGGCGTAACCGGGATCGAGCGTATCCACGGCTATGGAGACCAGCAGTCCCACCGCCAGCAGCGAGGATATGATGCTGCTCCCCCCGTAACTGATGAACGGCGCCGGCATGCCCTTGGTGGGGATGCTGCCGGATACCACGGCGATATTGATCGCCGCCTGCAGCGAAATACTGCAGGTCAATGCGAACCCCATTATCGCCCCCAGCCGGTTGCCCGCGTTGAGCGCTATGCGCAGCGCAAAGAATCCCCACATACTGTAAAGCAGTATCACGACCACCACGCCGATGAAGCCCAGCTCTTCGCCGATGATGGAAAGGATGAAGTCGGTATGCGCCTCGGGCAGATATTTCGCCTTCATCCGGCTGTTCATGAATCCGCGGCCGAACCAGTTGCCGGAGCCGATCGCCTTGAGCGAATTCCACAGCTGGTACCCCTTCCCCGCTCTCTGGTCCGCCGCATCGGGGTGCATGAAGGTGGTGACGCGGGCCAGCCGGGTGGCATCGCAAAAGGCCACCCACAGCGCGGTCCCCGCGGCGAACAATCCGAGCGGGATCACTATGTATCTGAGATACATCCCGGCGACGAACAGCGCCAGCGAAGCCGTGGTCAACACCAAAATGGTCGTTCCGAGATCCCGCCCGAACAGGATGGCTCCGGCCACCGCCGCCACCGGCAGAACCAGCGGCAGAAGTCCGTAACGCTCGCGCCAGCGGTAAAACGTGCGCTGGTGTTCGCTACAGTAGTAGGCGACGAAGAGGATTATCGCGATCTTGGCGAACTCCGAAGGCTGGATGGTGACGCCGCCGAACCGCAGCCAGCGGGCGCCCCCCTTGACCGATTTGAAACAGAATTTGGCGATCAACAGCAGCAGAAAGGTGCCGCCCATCAGGAACGGAGACCACGACGCCAGCTTGCGGTAGCCGATGAAAACGGTCGCTCCGGCCGCACCGACGCCCAGACCTACCCACAGCAGCTGTTTCTTGAAATACGCGATCCCGTCCTGTCCGTAACTGGCGGAGTACAGCATGGTCAGCCCGAAGGCGACCAAGACGGTGGTCAGCAGCAGCAGCCAGTGCAGAGCGTGTCCGATCTTTTCCTGACTGTTCCGCTCCGACTGGTCGCCCTGAGACGAGCGTTCGAATCCGATGGTGCGGGGAGTATCCATGATCTGCCGCTTCGGTTTCCCCCGGTTATTTCAGGAGTACTTCGCTCCCCGGCTCGATCCGCGCGATACGATGAGCCGCGACATATGCCTTGGCGTCTTCCTCGTCCAGCACGGCGGCGGGGGATATTTCGATTTTCGCATCCGCCGAACCGTCCTGTTTCCGCGGAATCGAGACGCCCGCCGCTTCGAGCCGGCGGGCATCGCGGTCGATCATCATCAGCCGACAGCTTTCCGCCGAATCGACGCCGGTGGCGTTCTTGGTAGGAGCAAAGACCTCCTTCCGGTCGCCTTCGAGGATCATGGTGCGCTTTGCCAGCGGCAGCGCATCGAAGATGAACGATTCGAGCTTCACGCCGTTCGGGGACTCGGGCTTGACCGGATTGCCGGAAGCGTCCACGGTCGGGATCTTCTTGTCCGCGCGGTGCCACGGCAGCTTCAGACTCCCCTCCGCGGTCAGCTCGGCAACGAACCGGCGGGAGATCATGTGGATCGCCGGACTGCCGGCGACGAAGGCGAGCGAACCGTCCGGATTGCGTTTTTCCGCCAGTTCCGCCGGCAGATCGCTGTACTCGATGATGTGCAGCTTGCCGTCCGAAGTGCAGAAATTGCCGAGTTTTTCATACGGCCCGGTCTTGGCGAGCATGATCGCGCTCATGTCGGATCCTTCCAGATCATGCAGACCGATGAACAAGGGATCGCACATCTTCACCAGCGGATTGTCGACCTGAAAATAACTGATGATGTCGTTTTTTTCCCGTTCCATGCGCTCCAAGGCGCCGGATTTGCGGAGAGCCAGCAGCGTCCCGCCGTGTCCGTCCGGCGAGAGCGCCAGCGAATCTTTGGCCGACAGAAGAAGCTTGCCGTCGTATCCGATCGCCGGCATCGTCCCCTGGGTGAAGAAGAACACCTGTTCGGGTTTCAGCCCGAAGTATTCGTTGCGCCGGAAGAAGTCGACCGTCGCTTCGCGGTTCAGCACGCTGGTCATGATGTACCACGTGAGCGGACGCCCGTATTTGATCCCCGCGCGCAGGATCGCGCCCGCGAAGAAGCTGAACAGACTGCTGCCGCTGACGGGCCCGATGGGATAGGTGCCCTTGGGGCCGTCGAAGCCGAGACGCGTCCCCTGCCCTCCGGCGACGGTGAGGCAGCATACCCGGCCGTTTCGCAATGCCTCTTTGCCGGCGGCGACGGCGCGGCGATAAAGCTCGCGGGTGGCGTCATCCTTCGGGATCAGCGGGAAGAACGGCGCGGGGGCCAGATCGTCCGGAATGGCTGTCTGCGGTTTGCGGAGCACATAGTCGCGGATCAGACCGGGCAGCTGCGTCCAGTCGATCTCGGCCAGCTGCCCCGCCAGTTTGCGCTGTCCCGATTCGTCCAGTTCGTTCCAAAAACGCAGTACCTCCGTCTGTCCGGCGGCCTCGATCTGTTTCAAAAGCGCGATGTCGATATTCATGGCGAGCGTTCCTCCCGAGTATAATTCCCGACTGCGGTTGTCTTTGAGGTATAATTTAACGGTCATGCGTAGGGTTTTCAAGGGAATATCCCGGATATGACGGCAAAAAAAAGGATCTCCGCCTTGAGCGGAGATCCGGCAATACGGTGTTTCAAGAATTACTTGAGAGCCGCCTTCGCCTTTTCCCAGTCAGCCTTGCTGACGAACGCGGTCAGCGGACGACCGTCCTTGGTCTTGCCCTTCACGGCATAGCGGGTGCGGCCGGCGGTGCCATAGGACTTGACTTCGGTGATGGCGGCGGTGACGGCGGACTTGGTCTTGACGTCATAAAACTTGTGATTCATGGTTCCACTCCCTTTGTTGGTTGAAGGTTTCCCTTGCGGTTGGTGATAGTATAATCAGTTTATTTAAAATAATCAAGTCGCAAAATGAAGAAATTTCAAAAAAATTCGTTTTTTTTTGCAAAAACCGGTTTTTTGGCGCGAATTTTCAAAAAATACGCCCTTTTTCCAGATTTTTCATGACGCTCGAAATCGCCGTCGGCAGATCGTCGGCGATACAGCCGCGTCCGCAGAGTTCTCCGGCGCGTCCGTGGATGAAAACGCCGAGTTTCGCCGCGGACGCGACATCCATGCCGTTGGCGAGCAGAGCACCGATCAGACCGGCCAGAACGTCGCCGCTGCCCGCGGCGGCAAGATCGGATGATCCGGAGGTGTTCAGCGCTGTTTCTCCCGTGCCGCATGCCGTCGCGGTACGCGCGCCTTTGAGCACGACCACCGCGCCGAGATGCGCCGCCAGTGCCGCCGCCGCTTCGCCTCGCGATCCCGACTCCGGAATACCGAATGCGAGCCGCAATCGCTCCGCTTCGCCGGGATGCGGCGTCAGCACCACGTCATCGCGCCGCTTCCAGAGTTCAGGATGCCGCGCCAGCAGATTGAGCGCATCGGCGTCGAGCAACAGTTTTCCCGGAAAATCCAGCACCTTTTCCAATACCGCAACCGGTACGTCGTCGCCCCACCCCGGTCCGGCGACCAGAGCGACGGCCTTCCGGTATCCGCTCCACTCCGGCGCGGCGGCGAAGCCCCCCTGCCCCGCCGCTGTGACCTCCACGGGGATCGCCGCATTGGGAAGTGAGATTTTGGCCCCGGACGGAACGAGGGAATAGACCACTCCGGCGCCGCCGCGCAGCGCCGCGCAAGCCGCCAGCGCGGCCGCTCCCGGGTAACGCCGACTGCCCGCCATAACCAGCATCCGGCCGCGGCGGTCCTTATGGATGTCGGCGGCGAAACGCGGCAGATCGCGCCACGCTTCGAGTTCCGTATAGGCGTCGCACGCGGAGCTCGGCGCGTATTCCGACAAGCCGATGTCGGCGACGCGGAGCACGCCGGAAAAGACCGTGCCGCAGTGGGTGAACAGTCCGCGTTTGGGCAATCCGAAGGTGACGGTACAGGCGGCGTGCAGCGCCTCGCCGCCGGGACAGCGCCCTTCACCGGTATCGGAATCCATGCCGCTCGGCACGTCCAGCGCGATTACGGGAAGACGCGAAGCGTTGACCTTTGCGATCACTTCCGCCAACGGCCGACGCACCTCGCCGGCCAATCCGATGCCGAGCATTCCGTCGACCAGCAGGTCGCCGCGGCCGATCTCCAACGCCTCGAAGTCCCCGGTCGCATCCGATTTGAGTTCGTCCGGCAGCATGGATGCGGCCAGCGCCGCGGCGCCGCGCAGGGAATCGAGCGGACGGGAAAGCCAAAGTTTGACGGGCCAGCTGCCGAAAAGGAGCGTCGCGGCAACCAGCGCATCGCCGGCGTTGTTGCCGCCGCCGCACAGGAATACGATCCGCGAAAGACCGTACCGGCGCATCCATGCGGAAACGAGTTTCGCCGCGGCATGCCCCGCGCGTTTCATCAGCGTGAATTCCGGCGTGCCGGCGGCGACTGCCGCCGCCTCGACGGCACGCATCTGCGAAGTTTCGACGATCTTCATTTTTCCGACGGAGCGTCCGACTTGCCGCCGAAACCGAAAAGCCGCCGGAAGAAACCGCGTTTCCGGTTTTCCGCATCCGGCTTTTTTTCCGGACGGATGAAGCACGAGAGCACGAATATCCCCACTCCGACGCAGATGGCGATATCCGCCACGTTGAAAACGGGGTAATCCCACTTGTCGTAGTAATGCACGTGGATGAAGTCCACCACCGCGCCCCGCCACAGCCGGTCGATGGAGTTGCCCACTATGCCGGACAGGACCATGAAAATGGCGAAGTACCGTTCGGGATACCGTTCGGTGAGATGGTGGAAGAAGTACAATATCGCGCTGAAGGCGATGATCGCGATCAGCAGCAGCAGCCAGATTTGATTTCGGAGGATGCTCCAGGCCGCGCCGGTGTTGCGGACGCTGAAAATGTCGAGCCAGCCTTCGATGACCGCGCACGATTCGTGATGTTCGAAAACATGCTCAACCCACAGTTTGCTCCCCTGATCGACAAGCAGCAGCAGCAGCGCGAAGAGCACCGCCGCGACCAGCACCAGACGCTCCCGCCGGGAGTGCGGTTCCAGCCGCTGGAACAGTGAACCGAAAAATTTCATCAGAATTTGTCTTGCTGCTCGTGGCGTGTCTTGCATTTTACGCAGAACACCGCATAGGGACGGATCTTGAGCCGCCCCTCGCTGATCGGCTCGCCGCACTCCTGACACTTGCCGTATTCGCCGTCCACCAGACGTTTCAAGGCGCCTTCGATCAATTTGAGCACGTCGCCGTCCTCGGAGAGCATGCGCAGTTCCATTTCGTGGCGGGAATTGTCATTCGAGATGTCGGCCATGTGAGTGGTGACACCGCGTTTTTCGGCATTGCTGCAATCCAGCGCCTCGTCGACATGGTACTGCATTTGAGCCAGCACCGTTTCGCGGGCCTTCATCAGCGCTTCGTAATACTCCAGGTCTTTGCCTTGGAAGTCCAGCTTGTTCTTCTTTTTCTTCTGCGCCATGAGCAACCTCTCTTAAACCGAAAATGCAGCAAGCGTGCCGACGCTCCGCCCCCCACCCCACATGGAAGGTCG
>Ga0310696_10000780_pt1 | contig 47636 bp, 32 predicted proteins | sample AusTroGonzalo_MG_4_FD_203885 | JGI IMG/M metagenome (GOLD analysis project Ga0310696, IMG submission 203885) | Bovine rumen microbial communities from tropical cattle in Woodstock, Queensland, Australia - Gonzalo_02 (v2) (version 2) | ecosystem: Host-associated > Mammals > Digestive system >... | reverse complement strand
GAGACTCCTGCTCTGGAGCCTGTTGTATCCTCCCCCGCCCCCATGCAGCCTGCAGAACCTGGCAAGATTAAAAAGCAGAAGAATGCCAAGAACACAGCCCAGCCTCAGGCTGTTGTCCCTCAGCCGGATCTGTCGATCAAGAAGAGCAAGCCGATTCAGCAGGGATCGAATAAGTCAATCATTATTGGAGCCATTGCAGCAGTTGTTGTGTTAATCGGCATTTTAGTGGCCGTGTTCTCTGGTGGCAGTAATGAAGAACAGACTGTCGTGGAAGTTGTTCCCCGGATAAACTATGACTCCATCGCACAAGTGAGAATCCAAGAGGCACTTGATTTCAAGATGAATGCTGACACCATCATCCAGAACCATCCCGATGAATATACAGACGCCTCTATTTATAATAATGTGGAAGACATCTATCGGAAGGCACTTGTCAAACTAGACGATGCTCTAATCGATAGAGACTCTCTCGGTGCCAATGTGGCCAATATGGCTATCCAACAACAGACGGCCATCAAAACTGCTCTACTTGACATCTATAAGAATCTGGATGCTGGGGCTGAATACGTTCAAGAATTCAGGACTAGGGCCGATGCAATCAAACCGCTTATTGAAGACTTACTTGAAAACCAATCAAACGAAACTATAAATGAAGAAAACAATTAGTAAACTGATCATGATCATTGGGCTGCTGTGCTTTATGCCCCTTGTCAGTTATGCCCAAAGTGCCAGCGAATCTTACAATAAAGGTGTCGCCCTGATGAACAAAGGCGACTACCAGGGCGCTATCGCCAGTTTCAAGGCTTCGATGGCCATTAACAAGAGTGCTGCTAACGTAAAAAAGTGCAATACACAGATTGCCAAATGTAACCGACTTGCCAAGAAGAAAAGAAGCGATGGCGATGAAAGTACCAAAAGAGTCACACCTTCAAAGCAACTGACACTCAGCACGTACAACCTGACTTTTGATCCAAATGAAGATACAAAGATTGTAGGTATTGAGACGATACCCGAAAGCAGCGACTGGATTGCCAATGTGGCTTCTGAACATGAAGGTTGGTGTAAACTGAGTAAGTCGATGGACGGCAAGAATCTTCAAGTGACCTGTCTGACTACAAGCAGCACACTAAATCGTCAGACCGGTATCACCGTCATCTATGACCAAGTTACTCGTTTCATCAAGCTCATACAGAAAGGCAACAAGCCCCACCTCGATGTGACGAAGTCAGACGTTAAGATTAATAAGCGTAGAGGAGGAACCCAAAAAGTCGGTATCAGTTGTAACAGCGATACATTGTATTCTGACAATAAAAACTGGGAACTGACGAAATATCCCGAATGGTGTGAGGTGACCGTCTCCAGCGGTAACGAAATCACCATCAAAGCCGGACCTTTGGCCAAGACCGATCCTGAATTCAAGAGCGGACGTACGGGCTATGTCCGGATTCAGAGCCAGAACGAGGAATATATCATCAGAGTCGATCAGAAATAAAAATCAATAAATACCATTAACTAAAGAGAAAAAGTATGAGATGTAACAATTGTGGCTGGGACAACGCTCCCGGTAGTAGTGTATGCGTCAAATGCGGACACCCGCTTCAATCAGGGAGCTCTCATTATCAAGACCCCTACAATGGTGTCAATGTGCCTAACTATAATGGCGGAGAACCGACGCCTCGGCCAACGGTGCTAAACTCACAACAGTCTGAACCTACACCAAGGCCTACGAGAATTGTTAACAGTGCTGACCTACAGAATCAGGCTGCCTTGAAGGAATCCGTCTCACAAGCACCTAAGAGTTGCCCACATTGCGGTTATCCTGTCGTAGGCGATTTCAACAGTTGTCCTAACTGCGGTACCAGTTTAGGTGCGAAGCCAGCGGAGAAGAAAGCGGACCAGTTGGAATTGGATATCGCCGAAGAAGTGAAATGCGACAAGTGTGGGACGATGGTGTCCATCGACTTCAGTTTCTGTCCGAAATGTGGAGAGCGGATTCATCTGCCGACAGTACGTGCCATCCGACACAAACCCGCACCGGCACCTGAGCCCCCGAAACCGAAATGTCATCTGACCATCATCCCCGAAGAGGGCGAGATAACTCAACCCATCAGAAATGACTACGAAGGAGACTCCGTCATCCTGAACCGCGAGAATACCGAGCAAGACAATCGCACCATTACCTCCAAGGAGCAGGCAGAACTGATCTGCGAGGATGGCAAGTGGTATGTGTTGAATCGCAGCGAACTCGGTTCTACTTATCTTGAGGCCAATCGTAAGTTGGCCCTTGAACCTGGCGACATCATCGTCTTAGGTGACAGAAGATTCAAGTTTGAAACCGAATAACACAGGATATAGTGACCTATCAGGTTGTTGACAGATGTGACTTCCAATCAGGAAACGTCATAGACGGCAGATACAGCGTTAAGAAGTCCCTCGGCGAGGGTTCTTTCGGCGCAGTCTATCTGGTCGAAGACGGTCAGGGCAGTATGTATGCCCTGAAACTCCTGAGGTTGTGGGAGGTGCCGGCAGACATCCGCCAACCCCTCATGGATCGTTTTGAGATGGAGTTCAAGACAGGTCAAATCGATTGCGACAACTTGGTTCGTTCCCTGAGTTACGGTGTCGTTGGCGGCAATCCGTATATTGTAATGGAGTATTGCCCTGGTGGTGATCTGGAACCTCTGCTCGGCAAACCCGACAGCAGGACACCACGCATCTGCCAGGATATTCTCGTCGGTCTCAATGCCCTACACGACAGAGGTAAGGTTCATCGTGATCTCAAGCCTGAGAATGTACTGTTCAAGCAGAATGGTAAGGCTGCCTTGACTGACTTTGGCATCTCCGGAGACCGTACGCATCGTATGACACAGCGTAACATCTTCGGCAAGCCTAATCAGATCTTCGGAACCTATGCCTATATGCCTCCCGAACAAGTAACCCGTGCAAGAGGTGGTGCTACGGTATTACCTACGACGGATATCTTCTCCTTCGGTGTGCTCCTTTTCCAACTCCTAACAGGCCAGTTGCCATTTGGATCCTTGGAGACCCATAACGATCTGGCAGAATACCAGAAGCGTGGTAAGGATGGTATCTGGAACCGAGGATTGTTGCAGGCTGTGCCTAATGGCCAACAATGGATGCAAATCATTGACGGTTGCTTGATGCCCGACTTCAAACTGCGATTACAGACAGTACAAGATGTTCTCAGACTATTACCACAGCAGGTTGGTGGCAATTACGTTGAACCCGTCAGAATGGTACAGTCCTATGCTCCTCAACAACAAACCAGAGGATTCCAACTACGGATTCTTCAGGGAGAGGAATACGGCAAGACCTATAATCTGACTCAGATGGCTGATGCTGGCCATAAGATTCTCACCATCGGCAGACAACAGGGAAACGCTATTATGATCAAATCGGACTATAGCGATTTTATGTCACGATTTCATTGTACTATCGAACGAGACCCCAGCACAGGTCTGTGGGTTATTCGCGACGGTCAGTGGCGAAAAGAGTACCAGCAATGGAAATTCTCCAGCAACGGCACCTATGTCAACGCCAAGCCTGTCACCTCTAATGGTTTCTATCTGAAAGCCGGTGACATCATCGCCATAGGCGACGTCACCATGAGATTTGAAAATTTCTAATAACCCTTTAATTATAAATTTTATGGATACACAAAACAATTACAAACGCACAGTAGCAGGCTCAGTAGGAGCAGGCATGGGTGCCATCTTTAACGGATCAGGACGTACTTACTACATCCTGGAGCACAAGACCAGTTCTAAGTATCACAGTGCTGGTGAGTCCCAAAAAATCATCATCGACCAGATTGAAATCGGTCGTGATGCTTCTTGTCAGGTTCGTTATGACGAATCTTTTGATACTGTCAGCCGCAAGCATGCTGCTATCGTACGCGACGGCAACAACTGGCAGCTGATCCATATGTCTACATCTAACCCCACTCTGGTTAATGGCCGTCCTATTCAGGGCTCCTATTATCTGCAGTCGGGTGATGAGATTCAACTCTCTGTCAATGGTCCACGTCTCGGTTTCATTCAGCCGCAAGGTAAGCAGGGACTTACATCAAGCATCAAGCTCACTGAGCGTATGAACCTGTTCCGTCAGCAGGCACTCCTTCCCTACCGTCGTGCCATCTGGGCTTTGGCTGCGCTGCTGTTGCTTGTCATCCTCGGCTTTGGTGCTTGGAACTACAAACTGCACCTCGACAACCAGGCACTCCGTCAGGAGATGGCCATGTACGCTGCTCAGGTAGATTCTCTCGGCATGGAGAAGATGAAACTTGACAATATGGAACAGCAGTTGACCGCACAGTTGGCTGCAGACCCGAACAATCAGGAGGTGAAGCAGCAACTCGGACAGGTCCAGCAAGAACGTGTACGTGTGGTCTATGCTTACAACAACGCTTCACAAAGGTTGGCTTCCACAAGAGCCAAAATGGCCGAATATGGCTTCGATGACGAAGATGAGGATGACATTGATCCAGGTGCAAGGGGATCTGAGGCTTCTGCTGCCGTTGCTGCTGCAACAGGCGGACAGGCAGGTCTTGGCGCCACTGGTCCTATCACCGATGGTGAGGAGCGCTGGGACAACTCTGAGCAAGCTGTCGTGTCTGCAGAAGGTGTTGCTGTAAATCCTGGCAATAGGAACGACTTTGTCGACAAGTCTAATCCTACCATCCAGGAGTCTGCACAGAACTCTGCTGGTGCATCCGACAATATCGTCAACTACTACAATGATATCTATACGCTGAAGGTAAAGCGTATTACCTTGGAGCGCGATGGTAATTCTTATGATCCGGGTATCGCCACCAGTCAGTTGGTTGTTGGTACTGGTTTCGTTATTGGCGGTAAGTTCATCACGGCCCGTTCAAACCTCCAGCCGTGGGTATATCGTAATGTCTATCGCGACGACTGGCGTCAGTTGTTGGCTGAATATGTGGCAGCAGGCTTCCACGTCATCATCGACTTCGAGGCTTATTCAACCCGTGGTTCTGGTCACCCGCTCCGCTTCAGCAACACTCAGTTCGACCTGGCTTCGCTCGAGGCATACGATGGCAAGGACATCGTCGATATTCGCAAGGATGTTGTCAAGAGAGTTAAGCAATGGGGTATTGATATCAAGTACACCAAACGTACACGTGAGCGCTTTGTCGTAACCTACTACACCGACAACTCTCACAATGCTGCATCTCTGGCACTCGGTGCTCCTGGAGGTCTGCCTGTGGACATCCCAACGGCACAGAGTCTGAAGGGTAGCGAGGAAGTGGTGATTGCAGGCTTCTCTGGCAGAACGGACATACAGGTACTCTCGAACTACGTTAAGTACTTCACCAGCCGTACCTCTCGTCTGGCTGCACGTTTCATCACTCTGCAGGATGCATCTACCAACTTTGGCTTCACCGGTTCTCCAGCCTTCTTCAAGGAGAGCAACGGCAGTTATCGTGTTGTAGGTGTCAATGTGGGTAATTTCGGTGGTGAGGTTCGTATCGTTCCTATCCACAGAGTAAGATAATATAATTGAATATGTCAGAAGTGAAAATCAAATTAGCTGCAGGCACGAATGTCGGATTAGTCCGTCAGAACAACGAAGACAATTTCGTTGTATCCAGTGACCTCAGCACTTCTGAATGGCTCGTCCCCCAGGCTGGTCCTTACGCCGACCTGGGGGAACTTGGAGCCCTGCTCGTCGTTGCCGACGGCATGGGAGGTGCCAATGCGGGCGAGGTGGCTTCGGCCATCGCCGTAGAGACCATCCAGAATAAATATACTCCCGAGGCTCTAAAGGATGTCATTGGCGACGACAAAAGCATACAGGAGTTCATGAAGGATGTAGTCAAAGAGGCCGACCTTAACATATTTAACCACAGTAAAGAAGACAAGAGTACCCAAGGCATGGGCACCACTATTGTGATGGCATGGCTGCTGGGTAATAAGGCCTATGTCTGTTGGTGCGGAGATAGCCGCTGCTATGTGCTCAATAAGAAGCACGGATTGATACAGTTGTCGAAGGATCACTCCTACGTTCAAGAACTGGTAGACAAGGGAGAACTCAGTCCGGACCTCATGCACGATCATCCCCTGTCGAATGTCATCACGCGCTGTCTGGGTGACACAGAAAACCGTGCTGATCCTGAAACCCGCATCTATCAGTTACATAATGGCGACATCATTATGCTCTGTAGCGATGGACTATGTGGAATCTGTCACGACGACGCTATTCTCGATACAATGATACAGTTTCATGAAGATCCCATGGAGTGTAAGAATGAATTGATTTCTATGGCACTCTCAGCTGGTGGCTATGATAATGTTACTATTGCTGTTGCCATTATTCTGAACGACGAGGAGCCTGAAGAAGAGTCACAGAAAGAAGAAGAGAATGGCAAAGAGAAAGATAATGACACTCAGGAAGAGGAAGATGATTTGTCTACTACCGTGCGTTGCGAAGTAATCGGTCATCGCACCAAAAAAAGAAGATGGAAGTATTTTCTGTTATTGCTCCTGCTTTTGGTCATTGGAGCTTCTGTCTATCTCTGGCTAGCTAAAGACACAGACCCTACGAAACAGGCTATTCTCTCGTATGTAACGCCCTATTGGGAGAAGTTGATGAGTTACGTTAAATAGATAAACTCGGTGAATATGACATTCAAAGAAGGAAGTATCGTTGCCGAGCATTATGAACTCAAACGTCAGCTTGGTCAGGGAAGTTTCGGTGACGTATGGTTGGCACACAACCTGTTGGCAGATATTGATGTTGCCATCAAGTTCTATGGTGTGCTGGACTCTAAAGGACTCGAGGAGTTCCGCAATGAGTTCAAGGTCGCCTATAAACTACGTCATCCGAATCTCCTGAACATCAATCATTTTGATGTTTATGCGAACTGTCCTTACTTAGTGATGCCCTATTGTGCCAATGGTTCCGTAAACCGCCATGTCGGCCAAATGCCTGAGCCAGAAATCTGGAAGTTTATCCTTGATGTGTCTGGCGGATTAGCCTTCCTTCATAGTCAACAGCCACCGATTGTTCATCAGGATATCAAACCAGATAATATCCTCATCACCAGCGACGGCCGGTATGTCATTTCCGATTTTGGCATCAGTCGTAGTTTCCGGACAAAGATGAGCCGTACAAACAACAATATCAGTAGTTCGGGTACCATCGCCTATATGGGACCAGAAAGGTTTTCTGAGAAGCCATTGGTGGTGCTTGCCAGCGACATTTGGGCCTTTGGTATGACCCTTTACGAACTGATGACAGGCGATGTGTTATGGGAAGGCATGGGTGGCTGTGTGCAATTGAATGGTGCTCGCATCCCTACCATTAGCGGGAACTTCTCACCCGAACTGATTAACCTCGTTACAGCCTGTCTGGCTGCAGAAACATGGAACCGCCCGACGGCAGCCCAAATCAACGAGATGGCGACGGCCCGTCTCCAAGGAAAGCCCGTCACTCCACTAACCATTGAGCCTCAGGCCAGCAAGATGAAGCCTGAGCCCTCAAACAATTACTACCAGAACTATCAGCCCTCCTCACCTGTCATCAACAAAACCCCGGAGGAACATACTCCCGCAAACAACAAATCTGGTGTGCACCTCAGCAACAACCAGCGTAATGGGCTCATTATTGCAGCCGCTGCTTTTATGGTCATAGCACTCCTCTCTGGTGTGGTGATGTTCTTTAATAAGCAAAATGAAGATCATATATCTAAGACTCGTCAACATCTTGATGCGTTGAAGAGCAACCAGGATAATCTCAAACCTACGGACAACAAACCACAAACGTTGTTCGTTCCAGAATCACCACAGCCAACCACAAAACAAGCAACTGCCAAGCCTGCCAAAGCAGACGACCGCGTTATCATAAAACATGCTAAAACGGAAAAGAAAGTTATAAGCCATCCCCAGACAAGCAACGCAAGAGACGACGACGCGATTTTCTATGCCTGCCAATCCATCAATGACTTTGAGTCTTATCTTAATTCTTTCCCAAACGGCAGGCACCGTACAGCAGCACAGAACGCCATCAATAGCCTTCTGGGCAGAAACGACAATGTGGCCAACGAAGCCGTGACAGCTAATGAACCAGTCACGCGTCGTCGGTACATTCAAGACCCGCCTCCTGCTTACCGCAACACCCCACCCCGTCGAAACAGCTTCAGTGGTGGCTATGACGGTGGCAGTCAACGCCCCAACCGATCCTATGGCGGTTCCCACGGCAGTGGAATGCGCAGCAGCGGTTCCCGTAGCGGTGGCGGTGGAGGCTCATCATATAGACATTCACATTAAAATCCATACACAATGAAGACAATTCGATTCATCACAGCAGCCATTTTGGCTATGATCTGCAGCACAGCGTCTGCACAGTATTATGACGAATACGGAAACTGGCGCGACACGCCCAGAAACAGTGGTTATCACAACTTCAACGACTATTCGGAAGGCTGGTGCACATTTTATGCTGGTTATGCTCCCATGCAACTCACGACCACTGCCCCACATGGCGAAAACCGTCTGTTCCATACCGCATCAGTAGGATTTGGTTATAACTTCCAGTTAGGCGACAGCCCCGCCTACTTGGAGACGGTCTTCGAAGCAAGCGGTGCATGGTTTACGGAGAGATATGATACAGGCGAGAAGTACAACTTCAACCTCTATTACGGAAAGATCCCCATTAACATCGCCTTCCGTTTCAACCTTGGCCCCGAGTTTGCTATCGTGCCCTTCGGCGGTTGCTTCGTAAAGTGGAACATCTATGCCGAGGAAGTCGACAGAGACAAATACGGTAACTGGGATAAATGGATCATCTTCGATGGCGACTACACCTACGACTATGATTACAACCGTTTCCAGTTCGGTTATCAGGCTGGTCTTAAACTGATTGCCGGCAACTGCCTCTCCCTTAGCGCAGCATGGACAGGCGATCTTACGTCGTTCTGTAAATACTACGACAATAACAGTCGCAACGACATAAAAGAGAAATTCCAGGGAGTCAAATTCACTATCGGCTACGAATTCTAACAGATGAGAATAGATATTATCACTGTATTGCCAGAGATGCTCGAGGGCTTCGTTCACGAGTCCATCCTGGCGCGTGCCGAAAAGAAAGGCTTGGCGGAGATCCACCTGCATAACCTGCGTGACTATACCCTCGATAAGTGGCGTCGTGTTGACGACTATCCATATGGTGGCTCTGCCGGCATGGTTATGCAATGCGAACCCATCGACCGTTGCATCAGTGCCCTGAAGGCCGAGCGTGACTACGATGAGGTCATCTTTACCTCACCCGACGGCGAGCGCTTTGACCAGCATATCGCCAATGAACTCTCACTCAAGGGCAATCTCATCATCCTAGCAGGCCACTACAAAGGCATCGACCAGCGCATTCGCGACCACCTCATCACCCGAGAAATTTCCATAGGAGACTTTGTGTTGACGGGCGGCGAACTGGTGGCTGCAATGATTGCCGATGCCGTGGTTCGTGTAGTGCCTGGGGTTATCGGCGATGAGCAGAGTGCTTTGAGCGACTGCTTTCAGGACGACATTCTTGCCGCCCCTATCTATACCCGTCCAGCCGACTACAAGGGTTGGAAAGTGCCAGATATTTTATTAAGTGGCAACGAGGCCAAGATACGTGAATGGGAACTCGATCAGGCCATGGAGCGCACACGCCGTCTCCGTCCTGATCTGTTGAAATAATTAATCCCCGCTGAACGGCGGGGATTAATCATTATTTGTTGGCAAATCTTTCTGCTTGCTGACGGATAAGCTCAGCGTCGTTGAAGTAATCGATCTGCATGGCCTTACGCACTTCATCCATCGTCTTGGCACCCACCTCGCGGGCTTGTTCTGTGCCTTTCTTCAGGATATTGTAGATCTCGGGGATGTCCTTCTCGAACTCAGCACGACGGATGCGCATCGGCTCAAGGAACTTGTTGAGCACCTGGTTAAGGAACTTCTTGCACTTCATATCGCCCAGACCGCCACGACGATAGTGATCTTTCAGTTCGTCGAGATTCTGATACTCAGGCCAAAACTCCTTGAAGTCCTCGTCGCAAGAGAAGGCATCGAGATAAGTGAAGACGGCATTACCCTCCACATGACCGGGATCATTGAGATTGACATGCTCAGGGTCGGTGTACATCGAGCGCACCTTCTGCCATACATCATCAGCCGTATCAGAGAGGTAGATGCAGTTACCGAGACTCTTCGACATTTTCTCCTTGCCATCAGTACCTGGCAGACGACGGGCGGTCAAGTTCTCTGGCAACAGGATATTGGGCTCCACAAGCACGGGAGCATAAATCTGATTGAAGCGGCGAACGAGTTCACGAGTCACCTCGAGCATCGGCTCCTGATCCTCTCCTGCAGGAACGGTGGTAGATTTGAACAAGGCGATGTCGGCAGCCTGCGATACTGGATAGCAGAAGAATCCGAGGGGGATATTAGCCTCGAAATTACGCATTTTGATTTCCGTCTTTACCGTCGGGTTGCGCTGTACGCGGCTCACGGTGATGAGGTTCATAAGATAAGTGGTCAACTCTGCCAACTCAGGTATCTGGCTCTGAATGAAGAGCACGCACTTCTCGGGATCGAGACCTGCAGCCAGGTAGTCGAGGGCCACCTCTATGATATTCTGGCGGATTTTCTCAGGATTATCGGCATTGTCGGTAAGTGCCTGCACATCGGCCATAAACACGAACATACGGTCGTAGTCGCCCGCATTCTGCAACTGGACACGGCGGCGCAGAGAGCCTACGTAGTGTCCTAAGTGTAGTTTTCCGGTGGGGCGGTCACCGGTCAGAATTACTTTTCCCATCTATTTATTTACGATTTACGAATTGACATTTTTCTATTTCGCGTGCAAAGGTACTATTTTATTTTCAGACAGAAGAACAAAGAACACATTTTTATACCTCTCTGCATAAATAATGCAAAAAAATGCCTTGAAGGTGCTGCTATTTGATGAATAATATGTAACTTTGCAGTCAAATTGACTAACAAATCATCTGTTTAGACTTTATGTTCAGTAAAGAAACATACATCCGGCGCCGCGCCGAATTAAAGAAACTGGTCGGTCAGGGCGTCATCGTCCTGTTCGGTAATAACGAGTCTCCCGCCAACTATCCGGCCAACTCGTATGCACCGATGCGACAGGACTCTTCATTCCTGTACTACTTCGGACAGCACAGGGACGGACTCGTAGGAGTAATTGACATTGATAACGACGAAGAGTGGCTCTTCGGCGATGACATCGACGTAGAGGATATCGTATGGATGGGCTATACGCCTAGCGTCAGCGATCTCGCCGCAGAGGTAGGCATCACCAAAACCGCCCCCATGAAATCTCTCGCCTCTCACCTCTCTCCTCGCACTTCCAAGAACGTGCATTTCCTGCCGCCTTATCGCTTCGACACGAAGATACAGATTATGGACCTGTTAGGCATCCATCCTAACGAGCAAAAGGAAAAGGCATCACTCGCTCTGATTCAGGCAGTTGTAAAGATGCGTTCAACCAAAGAACCGCAGGAGATTGAGGCTATCGAACGAGCCTGCGACGTGGGCTATGCCATGCACACTACAGCACAGAAACTGATACGTCCAGGTGTCACCGAGCGCTTCATTGGCGGTCAGGTGGATGGTATCGCCCGCAGTCTGGCTCAGGGTGTATCATTTGCCACCATCTTCTCGCAGCATGGTGAGATTATGCATGGCAATCCTTCTGACGCAAAGTTAGAGGCTGGCCGTCTGGCACTCTGCGATGCGGGTTGCGAGTTGGATGACTACTGCTCAGACAACACCCGCACGATGCCCGTTAACGGCAAGTTCGACCAGCGACAGTTAGATATCTACAGCATCGTGGAGGCCTGTCACGACTATGTGCTCGAGGTGGCCAAACCTGGTGTGAAGTATATGGATGTGCACTTCGCCGTCTGTCGTTTGATGACGGAACGTCTGAAAGAACTTGGACTGATGAAGGGTGATACCGACGAGGCCGTTGCTGCCGGTGCCCACGCTATGTTCCTGCCTCACGGCTTAGGACACATGATGGGTATGGATGTGCATGATATGGAAGGACTGGGACAGATCTACGTGGGCTTCGACGAGGAGACACGTCCAAACCTGGAGCAGTTTGGTACGAACTGCTTGCGCATGGGCCGACGCTTGCAAGAGGGCTTTGTGCTGACCGACGAGCCAGGCATCTATTTCATCCCTGCTCTCATCGACGATTGGAAGGCTAGCGGACATTGTAAGGAGTTCCTAAACTTCGACAAACTGGAAACTTACAAAGACTTTGGTGGCATTCGCATCGAAGACGATATCCTGATTACGAAGGATGGCTGTCGCTTCCTCGGCACCAAGCGCATACCCTACCATCCTCAAGAACTCGAGGAATTCATGAGAAGTTAATTGATCATTGTTTTATAATAAAATGTATATGAAGAAAATTTTAACTATCGCACTCATGGCGATGATCGCCCTTAGTGCATCGGCAGCCAAGAAGAAGGCTCCCGCCAAAGACGCTAACAAGCCCGTCTTTACCGTGATTAAAGAACTCCCCATCACCACGATCAAGGACCAGAACCGTTCGGGTACGTGTTGGGACTACTCTACCCTCTCATTCTTTGAGGCCGAAATCCTGAAAGCTACAGGTAAGCGCTACACCCTCTGCGAAGCCTTCGTTGCCAACAAGACCTATATGGAACGCGCCATTCAGGTGGTCCGATACCATGGTGACTGTCAGTTCGCACAGGGCGGTTCTGCCGAAGATGTACTCTCTACGTTGAAGAACCACGGCATCTGTCCACTGGAGGCTATGCCTTTCCCCGGCTCACTTTATGGCGACTCCCTGAACAACTTCAACGAGTTCTTCTCGCTGCTGGAACCCTATGTTGATGCTGTTGCAAAGAACAAGGCCAAGAAAATCTCCAACCAGTGGAAGGTCGGACTGCAGGGCATTCTCGACGCTTACCTCGGTAAGTGCCCCGAGAAGTTTACATACGAAGGTAAGGAGTACACTCCGAAGTCGTTCATGAAGAGCCTCGGCATCAATCTCGACGATTATGTGAGCATCACCAGCTATACCCACCATCCCTTCTACACGGCCTTTGCCGTGGAGGTACAGGACAACTGGCGCTTCCCGCTGAGCTATAATGTGCCGATGGACGAGATGATGCAAATCATCGACAACGCCATCGACAACGGCTATACCGTGGCTTGGGGCGGTGACGTGTCGGAAGACGGTTTCACCCGTAAGGGTCTGGCCTATGCCATCGACGCCAAGCAGGCTCAGAGCCTCGCCGGTAGCGACATGGCCCGCTGGTTGAAGTTGGAGGCTGCCAAGAAGCGCAATATCATCGACTCACTGGGTTGCACGGTTCCCGAGATCGTACCGACACAGGAGATGCGTCAGGAGCGTTTCGACAACTGGGAACTGACCGACGACCATGGCATGCACATCTTTGGTGTGGCCAAGGACCAAAACGGCAAGGAGTACTATATGGTGCAGAACTCTTGGGGTGAGTCTGGCGACTACAAGGGCATCTGGTACATGACCAAGGCCTTCATCGCCGCTAACACAATGGACTTCCTCATTAACAAGAACGCCATCCCCGCAGAGATCCGTAAGAAGCTCGGACTCTGATCCCTGATACCTTAAATAAGGTAAAAAAGGGCATAATCTGTTAAATTTTCGGCAGATTATGCCCTTAATTCATTTTTTATTCGTACCTTTGGGCGCTAATTTGGGTTATTGTGCCCTTTTGGTACCAAAGCGACATGAATAAAAAATAACTATATTAATGCATTTCAAATGGAATTACGAACCACCTACATCAGAACAACAGACGGCGGCTAAGGAGCTGGGAGAGAAGATCGGCATGAGTCCGATCCTCGCAGACCTGCTCATTCAGCGGGGCATCAAGACGGAGAGCGCGGCCAAGCGCTTCTTCAGACCGATGCTAAACGAACTGATAGACCCGTTCCTGATGAACGACATGGACGTGGCAGTTGACAGGCTGAATGACGCCATGGGGCGTAAAGAGCGCATTATGGTCTACGGCGACTACGACGTTGACGGATGTACGGCGGTAGCTTTGGTTTACAAGTTTCTGCAACAGTTCTATTCCAATATTGAATACTATATCCCCGACCGCTACGAAGAGGGTTATGGTATCAGTATTAAGGCATTGGACTATGCAGCGGAACAAGGTATTAAACTGATTATCGTGCTCGACTGCGGTATCAAGGCCATCTCTGAGATAGCCTATGCCAAGCGACTGGGCATTGATTTTATTATCTGCGACCACCATGTGCCGGACGATGAATTGCCCGACGCGGTGGCTACTCTCAATCCTAAGCGGGAAGATTCTACCTATCCCTTCAAGCATCTCTGCGGTTGTGGCGTAGGTTTCAAGTTCATGCAGGCGTTTGCCAAGAACAACGGTATTCCTTTCTCAAAACTCATTCCCCTACTCGACTTCTGTGCGGTGAGTATCGCGGCTGATATCGTGCCTATCATGGGCGAGAACCGCATATTGGCCTATCACGGTCTGAAGCAGTTGAACACGAGTCCGTCGATGGGTCTGAAGGCCATCATGGATATCTGTGGACTGACGGGGCGTGAGGTGACGATGAACGATATCGTCTTTAAGATCGGACCTCGTATCAACGCCTCGGGGCGTATGCAGAACGGTAAGGAAGCTGTCGATCTCTTGGTTGAGCGCGACTTTGCCAAGGCCCTGTCAGCAGCGCATCTCATCAACGAGTATAATGAGCAGCGCAAGGACGTCGACAAGCAAATGACCGAAGAGGCCAACCAGATCGTTGAGAAACTGGTGAATCAAGACCATCCATCGAGCATTGTGCTCTACGACGAGAACTGGAAGAAGGGTGTGATCGGTATCGTGGCCTCCCGACTGACGGAGTTCTATTACCGTCCCACGGTGGTACTCACGAAGTTCAATGGTCTTGCTACCGGCTCTGCCCGTTCTGTGGCAGGCTACGACATCTACGACGCCATCAAGAGTTGTCGCGACCTTCTGGAGAACTTCGGCGGTCATACCTATGCCGTCGGCCTCTCGCTGAAGATCGAGAACATTCCCGAGTTCCGTCGCCGTTTCCAGAAATATGTCGACGAGCATATCCTGCCAGAACAGACGGAGGCCACCCTCGATATCGATGCCGTCATCGATTTCAAGGATGTTAATAAGAAACTGCATAACGACCTGAAGAAACTTGCTCCGCACGGACCCGACAATCCCAAGCCCATCTTCTGCACACGCAACGTCTATGACTACGGCACATCGAAGGTCGTAGGTCGTCAGCAGGAGCATATCAAACTGGAACTGGTCGACTCGAAGTCGAGTAACGTGCTCAACGGCATCGCCTTCGGTCAGAGCGATTCAGCCAGATTCATCAAGTCGAAACGCTCGTTTGATATTGTCTATACCATCGAGGACAATATCTACAAGCGTAGTGAGGTGCAGTTGCAGATTGAGGACATCAAGCCGAGCGAAGAACTTTGAACTATCAAAGTATTCTCAAGCAGTACTGGGGCTATGATGATTTCAGGGGCATCCAGCGTGAGATCATCGAGTCGATAGGTGCCGGTCACGACACTTTGGGACTGATGCCTACCGGTGGCGGCAAGTCCGTTACATTCCAGGTGCCTGCCCTCGCCATGCAGGGTGTCTGCATCGTCATCACCCCACTCATCGCACTGATGAAGGATCAAGTTGACAATCTGCTGCGTCGTGGCATCAAGGCGGCAGCCATCTATTCCGGTCTGACCCACGAAGAGATCATCATCACCCTCGAGAACTGCATCTTCGGCGACGTAAAACTGCTTTACGTCTCTCCCGAACGTTTGGCCTCCGAACTCTTCCAAAAGAAACTGCGCCACATGCGCGTCAGTTTTATCACCGTCGACGAGGCCCATTGTATTTCGCAATGGGGCTACGATTTCCGTCCATCCTACCTTGAGATTGCCGCCATCCGCAAACTCCTTCCCAAAGTGCCAGTCTTGGCGCTAACCGCCACCGCCACGCCTAAAGTGATTGAGGATATTCAAGAAAAGCTCACTAGGAAAACTAGTCAGACTGGTAAGACTGGCGAGACCAGCTTCAACGTTTTCAAGATGAGTTTCGAGCGCAAGAACCTCGTCTATGTGGTACGAGAGGCTCCCGACAAGCGCGAACAAATCCTCCATATCCTCAACAGTCTGCCAGGCACAGCTATCGTCTATGCCCGAAGTCGGCAGCGCACGAAGGAAGTGTCTGAAATGCTGAACCAGACGGGCATCTCCGCCACCTTCTACCATGCCGGTCTTGACTCGAGCGTGAAAGACGAGCGTCAGCAGGCCTGGCAAGAAGGAAAGACCCGCGTGATGGTAGCTACCAATGCCTTCGGTATGGGTATCGACAAGCCCGACGTGCGACTGGTAATACATATCGACTGTCCTGATAGCATCGAGGCTTATTTCCAGGAGGCTGGCCGAGCTGGGCGCGATGGGCATCGTTCCTACGCCGTATTGCTCTATAACGGTTCTGACAAGCGCAAACTCGAAAAGCGCATCGCCGACACCTTCCCCACCAAAGACTATATCCGACAAGTGTACGAGCATCTGGCCTTCTATTATCAGATAGGTGTCGGTTCAGGATTCAACCACACCTTCGAGTTCAATATCGAACAGTTCTGCCGCGCCTTCCGTCACTTCCCCTTGCAAGTGGACTCTGCCCTGAAGATCCTTTCGCGGGCAGGCTATATCGAATATACCGAGGAACAGGATAATCAGGCTCGACTGATGTTTACCGTGAGTCGTGGCGAGCTCTACAAACTGGAGAACAATACCCCCGACGAGGAGAAAATCATCACGACGCTGCTACGCAACTACGGTGGACTCTTTACCGACTACCACTATATCGACGAAGGACTCCTTGCCAATCAGACGGCCCTGCAACCACAACAGGTCTATCAGATTCTGAAGGCTCTTAGTCAGCGCCATATTCTGCATTTTATTCCGCAGAAGAAGACGCCATATATCCGCTACACCCAGCGGCGCGAGGACAAAGAGATTCTGCAGTTCCCGCCAGTCATCTACGAAGAGCGCCTGTCGCAGTTCCGCGAGCGCATCGCTGCCGTTATCCGCTATGCCACCGACAACCGTATCTGTCGCAGTCGGCAGTTGCTCAGATACTTCGAAGAAACGGACAGCCATGACTGTGGACTGTGTGATGTCTGCCTGAGTCATCGCAAGGAAGGGCTGGTCTCTGAGCCTCGCATGAACGCGGCCACGGAACAAATCCTCCATCTGCTGGCCGACGGGCAGCCCCACCCCATAACAGATTTACGCGGTATCCTGTTGCCCGAAGGCGAACTGGACACCGCGCTCCAATATCTTCTGCAAGAGGAATATATCCGTCAAGATGACGGGATGTTGGCTCTTAGCTGTTAGCAATTAGCTATTAGCTGTTAGCAGTTTGCCAATAGCTAAAAGTCCAGCTTCAGCTGACGCTCATCCTCATTGTCAAACTCATGACAATAGCTGCTGCCGTCAAAGCAATGCGTACAGAGCTTACACTTCGGCATGCCGATGGCATCCACGAGATCCTCCAGACGGGCGAACTTCAGCGTGGTCAGTCCTAACCGCTTGGCAATCTCTGCCACCATACGCTTATACTCAGGCGAATCGGTCTGAGCGTATTTCTCGAGATTCTTCTTATCGTCGCCCTCGAAGTCCTTGATGATACGGCGCGTAATCAGTTCCATATCGCTCTTCGACGATGTGAAGCCGATAAACGGACAGCCATATACCAGCGGCGGACACGAGATACGACAATGCACCTCCTTAGCACCATAGTCGAAAAAGGTCTTTACATTATCCTTCAGCTGCGTGCCGCGCACGATCGAGTCGTCGCAGAACACCACGCGCTGATCCTTCAGCAGGGCTGGGTTGGGAATGAGTTTCATCTTGGCCACCAGTGAACGACGCTCCTGATTGCCCGGAGTGAACGAGCGCGGCCATGTCGGCGTATACTTCAGCACCGCTCTCTTATACGGCACGCCCTTACCCTCGGCATAGCCTAACGCCATACCGACACCAGAGTCGGGCACACCACACACACTATCCACCTCGGTATCGTCTTTCTCACCCATCTTCTTACCGTTAGCCTCACGCACGGCCTCTACGTTGATGCCGTTATAATCGGAGGCAGGGAATCCGTAGTACACCCACAGGAACGAACAGATCTGCTCGCGCTTCAGCGGCTCCTGAAGCACCTCTAAGGTGTCGGCCGTCAGATACACAATCTCTCCGGGGCCGAGATCCCTTTCGCGGTGGAATTCGAGGTTCGGGAAACTTGTCGTCTCACTCGACACGGCATACGATCCCTCCTTCTTGCCGATGACAATCGGTGTACGACCAAGGAAGTCGCGGGCAGCGATAAGTCCCTTCTCCGTCAGAATGAGCATCGAGCACGAGCCTTCGATCTTCTTATAGACAAGGTTGATACCCTCTACGAACGTGCGACCCATGTTGATGAGCAGCGCTACGAGTTCCGTTTGGTTGATATTGTTGGCAGAGAGCTCGCTGAAGTGCATGCGACGCTCCAGCAACTCGTCAGCGATCTCGCGCAGGTTGTTGATCTTCGCTACCGTCACCACGGCATAGCGACCGAGGTGAGAGTTCACGATGATGGGCTGCGGGTCGGTATCACTGATGACGCCGATGCCCTGCTGACCCGAGAACGAGTCGAGTTCATCCTCAAATTTCGAACGGAAATAGTCGCGCTCCAGGTTATGGATCTTACGGCTGAAGCCTTTTTCCTTGTCGAACATAACCATACCTGCACGCTTCGTGCCGAGGTGTGAGTTGTAGTCGGTGCCGTAGAACAGGTCGTTCACACAGCTCTTAGTGCTGATGGTTCCAAAGAATCCTCCCATATACCTTAAATAAAATAATACAGGAACGAAGCGATGCCCTCGAGAGCGGGCTTGCGCTGTCCCTCTATCTCAATCTTGAAATCAATCTCCACCTTACAGATGCCGCGCAGGTTTTGGATGTTGTGCAACTTTGTGGTCATCCTCACACGCGAGCCTGTCACCACCGGCTGGCCGAAACGCATCTTGTCCATACCGTAGTTCACGAGCATCTTGATGTTGTTCACCTCGATGATCTGGTTCCACAGGTACGGCAGCACCGAGAGTGTCAGATAGCCGTGAGCGATGGTGCTGTGATACTGACTCTCCTCCTTGGCACGCTCCACATCGACATGTATCCACTGGTGGTCGAGTGTGGCGTCGGCAAAGAGATTGATACGGTCTTGGTTGATTTGCAGCCAGTCAGAGACACCTAGTTCCTGTCCCAGATGCGCTGCGAATTCATCATAAGAATTAATTACTAATTTACCCATATTGTGTTTTAAATGAATTGCGGAGGTGCGCTACGCACCCCCGCAATCTCTGTTATCTTATACTTCCTGGTTCTCAGGGCGCAGTTTGCGCACGGTCTCGCCAGCGCGCCACATCTCCTGGTTGCGCATGGCCTCCAGCTCCTTCTCCAGACCCGCACGGTAGTCGGGCTTCGAGTTGGCATCGATGGTGATCTGAGCCTCGTTACCCGTCTGTACCGAGTAGTAGAGCCACTCCATCACAGGCTTGATGGCGTCGTGGAAACGCGGAGCCCAGTCCAGAGCGCCGCGCTGAGCGGTGGTCGAACAGTTAGCGTACATCCAGTCCATACCCTTTGCACCGAAGAGCGGGCCAAGGCTCTGTGTCAGCTCCTCAACGGTCTCATTGAAGGCCTCCGAGGGAGAGTGTCCGTGCTCGCGGAGCACCTCATACTGTGCCAGCAACAAGCCCTGGATAGCACCCATCAGCGAGCCGCGCTCACCGGTCAGGTCTGAGGTAGCCTCACGCTGGAAAGTGGTCTCGAACATATAACCGGCACCGATACCGATACCAAAGGCAAGTGTCTTCTCCTTAGCCTTGCCCGTAGCGTCCTGATAGACGGCGTACGAGCAGTTCAGACCGCGACCCTCGCAGAACATGGTGCGGAGGCTGGTGCCTGAACCCTTCGGAGCCACCATGATCACGTCGACATCCTTCGGGGGGATGACGCCAGTGCGATCGCTCCAGTTGATAGCGAAGCCGTGGCTGTAGTACAGCGTCTTACCGGGCTTCAGATATTGTTTGATGGTGGGCCACTGCTGAATCTGACCAGCATCGCTCAGAAGCATGCAGAGGATGGTGCCTTTCTCGGCGGCCTCCTCGATAGAGAACAGTGTCTTGCCGGGAACCCATCCGTCAGCCACGGCCTTGTCGTAGGTCTTACCCTGGCGCTGTCCGACAATCACGTTAAATCCGTTGTCACGCAGGTTGCAGGCCTGGCCCGGTCCCTGTACGCCATAACCGATCACGGCGATCGTCTCGTTCTTTAATACCTCACGTGCTTTCTCCAAAGAGAACTCTTTGCTGGTGACTACTGTTTCCATCACGCCACCGAAATTCATTTCTGCCATAATAGCTTATTGTTTTTAAATGTTATACTTATCCCTTGTGTACCATGCCAGCCCTACCCGAGAGCCGTCGTCTTACCAATACACTCAAGGCTTACGCGAAGCCCCGACGAGGGGTTAACTTTAGAAATCGGTTGCAAAGGTACAAAAATAATTCATAATTCATAATTAATAATTCATAATTTTTTAGCGGCAGCAACATATTTTTCATTTTTCACTCTTCACTTTTCACCTTTTTTTGTAACTTTGCACCGCAATCAACTATTTCAGATTCCGACAAACTTAAAAAGACTCAATAATCCTAATTAAAAAATGAAGAAAAGAATTCTATTTCTGACGTTGCTGACCGTGGCGACATTGACCGCATCGGCTCAGCAAAAGTACCCGTGGCAGAACCCACAACTGTCGACGGCTGAGCGTGTGGAAAACCTCATCTCGATGCTGACTCCCGAAGAGAAAGTTGGATTGATGATGAACAAGTCGATCTCTATCGATCGTCTCGGCATCCCCTCCTACAACTGGTGGAGCGAGGCTTGCCACGGCGTTCGCCAGGGCGGCTACACCGTGTTCCCCCAGCCCATCGGCATGGCAGCAGCCTTCAGCGAGAAACTGATCTACGATGTGTTCTCGGCCGTGAGCGACGAGGCCCGCGCCAACTGGAACCGCTCTGACCACAACGTGTTTAATGTGCCCATGGGTGTCACCTATTACCCCGGCAACCCCGAACTCACCTTCTGGTGTCCTAACGTTAACATCTTCCGTGATCCCCGTTGGGGACGCGGTCAGGAGACTTGCGGCGAAGATCCCTATATGAATGCTGTGCTCGGCGTGCAGACCGTACTCGGCATGCAGGGCAACGACTCGCGTTACTTCAAGACCCACGCCTGTGCCAAGCACTACGCTGTACACAGCGGTCCCGAGCCCCTACGCCACTCGATGAATGTCGAGCCCACCAACCGCGACCTCTGGGAGACCTATCTCCCTGCCTTCAAGGCACTTGTGAAGAAGGCCGACGTGCGCGAGGTGATGTGCGCCTACCAGCGCTTCGAGGGTAAGCCCTGTTGCACCAGCGACCGTCTGCTTATCGACATTCTGCGCAACAAGTGGGGCTACGATGCCATCGTGCTCACCGACTGCGACGCCATCAACAACTTCTTCAACCGCGGTCAGCACGAGACCCACAAGGATCCCCTCTCTGCCTCTGTCGACGCTGTGCTCAACGGCACCGACCTCGAGTGCGGTAAGGTATTCATGGTGCTCACCGAGGCCCTGCAGAAGGGACTGATCAAGGAGAGCGACCTCGATGCCCATCTGCGCAAGACGCTCACCGGCCGTTTCGAACTCGGTATGTTCGATCCTGCCGACATGCTGCCCTGGGCTAATCTCGGCCCCGAGGTGATCAGCAGCGAGGCCTTCGATGCCCTCGCCACTCAGGCTGCCCGCGAGTCGATGGTGCTGCTCGAGAATAAGGGCAATGTGCTGCCCCTGTCGAAGGATATCAAGACCATCGCCGTGGTTGGTCCTAATGCCGATGATGCCGCCATGCTGAACGGCAACTACGGCGGTACGCCTACCGAGGCCCACACTCACTCGCTGCTCGATGGCATCCGCGCCGCCGTGCCCAATGCCAAGGTGATCTACCACAAGGCCTGCGAGCTGAACGACGAGTACACCACCGTCCACCACCTCGGCGACTTCAACGAAGGCCAGGGCGTGAAGGTGGAGTTCTGGAACAACCGCAACCTCGAAGGCGAGCCCGCCAAGACGGCCTATTACAACGAACTCAACTTCTCTACCTTCGGAGCCTGGGGCTTTGCCGAGGGTATCAACAACGACTCCCTCTCCGTTCGCATCAGCGGTCAGTATAAGTCCACGTTCACCGGCGAGATGAAATACACGCTGATGAGCGACAATGGCTATCTGTTAAAGGTCAACGGCGAGGTCGTCGAGGAGGCAAAGCCCGGCATGCGCCGCGGTTTCGGATTCTTCGGTCGCCGTGTGGAATACAAGTCGTTCCCCGTTGAGGCCGGCAAGACCTATGATGTCGAGATCGAGTATCGTCGCGGCAACGGCCAGTTCGCCATGCTGCGTGGCGATATCTGCGAGCGCAACCTCGCCGACTTCACCGACCTCGCCAAGGAGGTGAGCCAGGCCGACGCTATCATCGTCATCGGCGGTATCTCGGCTCAGATGGAGGGTGAAGGTGGCGACAAGGCCGACATCGAACTGCCCAAGGTGCAGCAGATGCTCGTCAGCGCCATGCACAGCACGGGTAAGCCCGTTGTCTTCGTCAACTGCTCGGGCTCAGCCATCGCCTTCGCCAGCGTCGAGGGTCAGTACGATGCCTTGCTGCAGGCGTGGTATGCCGGACAGGGCGGTTCGAAGGCTCTGGCCGACGTGCTCTTCGGCGACTACAACCCCGGTGGCAAACTGCCCGTCACGTTCTACGCTTCGACTGCCGACCTGCCCGACTTCCTCGACTACTCGATGAAGAATCGTACCTATCGTTACTTCGAGGGTCAGCCGCAGTACGCCTTCGGCTACGGACTCTCCTACACCACCTTCGCTGTCGGCAAGGGCAAGCTCTCCAAGTCGTCGATGAAGGCCGATGGTAAGGTCACGCTCACCGTTCCCGTCACCAACACTGGCAAAAGCGAAGGCACCGAGACCATTCAGGTTTATGTGAAGGCGCTCGACGATGCCGGCGCACCCATCAAGGCGCTGAAGGGCTTCCAGAAGCTGTTGCTCGCCGCTGGTGAGACCGCCAAGGCCACCATCACCCTCGATGGCGAGGCTTTCGAATACTACAACGAGTCGATCGACGAACTCTCCGTCAAGCCCGGCCGTTATCAGATTCTCTACGGCACCTCTTCGCTCGACAAGGATCTCCAGGCCCTCGACTTCAAGGTGAACTAAACAAATCAGTCATCACAAAACAAGAGCCCTTCGCCGTTTGGCGAGGGGCTTCTGTTCTCCCCCGAGGGCTTAACAACCCTTAGTAGGCATCCCTTATCGTCATGATGGGATCGGCGGGCCGCTCTGATCAGCTCGACCCCCTCCATATTTGTCCCCCTTATAGGGGGACTACAATATGAGGGGGAGCCGTCAGACGGGGACCGGACAAATGGAAATGTCCCCTCTATACAAGCCCCCTATTAGGGGCTTAGTATGAGGGGATACTTCCAAGTCCGCCTCTGCTTGATAGAAAATACAGCTATATTTGTCCAAGTCGGGCCGAGTAAGCGTCTTTTCCCCTTCATATTACCCCCTATAAAGGGGGTTACTATATGAGGGGAAGATGCTATGACGGAAATGTTTTGTTCTGATGCCTTGCATGAGTTGTTCTAATGCCTTCCACGAGTCATGGAAGGCATCTCCATATAGGTATGCAAGGCATCGGAACAAGTTGTTCAAGGCATCGGAACAACTCATGGAAGGCATCTGCACGACTCATAACGAGTATGAACGTAAAATGTTGAGGATACTCGTAAGTAACTTAGGAAAGTCGTAGCAACAGTTTCAGGTTCTCATAATATTGCATCGCCAATCGAATAATCAGCAAAACAATGAAGCAAATTCAGAAACACTAAGGTTCAAGAACGATGTGCAAATCGTTCATCACTACAAAAGTGCTAAATAATTTGGAAGTTTCCCAACAAATTCGTACCTTTGCACACAATTTGCTTAATATGAAAGAAAAAATGAAAAAGTATCTGTTAGTATTCCTTTGCGCCCTGAGCAGCCAAATGCTCACGGCACAGACTGTCGGTCCTCTGATTCAGACACAGTGGGACCAAGGCGATCCCTACAATTTGATGTGCCCGGAGAAAGACGGGCTGCACTGTCTCACCAGTTGCGGTGCCACGGCCGAGGCACAGCTCCTCTATTACCACCGCTGGCCGGAACACGGCATGGGGACAGGATATTATCATCTTGTAGATGAAGATTTTGTCCGCGTCGATCTGACAAACGACTACTACGAGTACGATAAGATGCTGCTGACCTACGATGCCAACAGTAGCGAGGAGGCGAAGAAGGCGGTTGCCCTGCTGATGCGCGATGTGGCCTTTACGGGTGTGGTATTTGATTTGGGTGAGTCATATAGTCCCAGCGAAGGCTATCTCGCCGAGCTGTTGGGTTACGACTATGGATTGATGCATCTGGAGGACGGTTACGCCACGAAGGAAGACTTCAAGACCATCATCCGCGCCGAACTGGATGCGGGCCGCCCTGTTCTCGTAGGTGGTAGTAGTGGCTCCGGAGGTCACTCTTTCATCTGCGACGGTTACAGAGACAACGATGAGTTCCACTTCAACTACGGCTGGAGCGGCAAGAGCGACGGCTGGAGCACGCTGGAGGGCTGCCTTTTCCCCATCAATATGACCATTTCCTATAACATCAAGAAGAACGAGGGAGGCGAGCCCGGATTCACGCTGGGCAGCAACAGAGACTTCAAATGGATAGGCGGCAACAAGCTCTATGGCAACTACAAGTTTGATTCTTTCTACAGGCATCAGCTGCAGCCTCAGATAGCCTTGGCCGTGGAGAATACAGAGACCCACGACGTGCAGTATCTCTATCCCTACGACAAGGAACCTAGTGACCCGAATGATGTGGAACTGACATGGGAACTGGATGCCGACCTGCCCGACGGCAACTATATTCTCTACCCCGTGGGCCACGGCAAGGAAAAGAACAAACAGTGGCAGAAAGCCTACTTCCGCGAACAGTGTCAGAGAGAAGTGGTATTGACGGTGAAAGACGGTGTGAAGACGTTTAACAACGCCACAATCATCGATCCTGTCAGAGAAGGAGCTGTAGAGGTCGATGGTCTCTGCTACGAACTCGACGAGGCTGCAGGAACGGCAACCTTCACCTACCGCAACGACAAGTATGCCAGCTACTCTGGCGACATCGTGATACCCGAGGCCATCACCACCGACGGCAAGAGCTATCCTGTAACCGCAGTCGGACGTGAAGCCTTCCGTGAATGTAAGTCACTTGGCAACGTCACTTTCGGCAAGAACGTCACCGTCATCGGCTGGGGTGCTTTTGACCAAGCAGCGGCTGGCGATGTGACCTTTGCTGAAGGCTCGCTGCTGAATCTGATCGATCAGTATGGTTTCTATAATGCTTCCTTCAATAATATTGTGCTGCCAGAAGGATTACAGACAATCAGTGCCGCAGCCTTTGCCAACTCTAACATCAAGAGTATCACCATTCCCTCGACAGTCACCGAATTTGGGTATCATTGTTTCGGCACTACCAGTCTTGTTAGTGTCCATGTAAACAGTAGCACACCACAGGCTATCCCTGCCGTTTTCCGTGAAAATGTGGACGGTGCAGATTTTGCCGATTATAACGACTGGGTCGCCTATGGCACACAGGCCTCCGTGCTCTATGTACCTGCAGGGGCCAAGGAAGCCTATGCCCAGGCTGACGTATGGAAATATTTCGGCTTCATCCTGGAGCCTGATGACGATGACAGCTTCGTAGCCTCTATAACCCGTGATGCCATCGAGGTTGATGGAATCATCTATCAGTTCAATGGTGTGAAGTCCACCGCCCGTGCCGTCAAACTCAAGGAAGTAACCAAGAATGTCATCATCAAATCGTTCACATTTGGTGGCAAGACGTTCGACGTGACAGGCATCGGTAATCAATTCCTCGACGTTACTCAATATGACAAGATTGTCATACCAGCCAGTGTGGAAACAGTAGAGTTTGGTGCTTTCCAGGGAGAAATCGGCGAACTGATTTTTGAAGAAGGTTCTCATTTGAAGACCATCCATGAATGGGGATTCAATGGTCCAACCATCAATTCGCCCCTTGTATTACCCGAAGGATTAGAAACGATGGAAAAAGTGAATATAAATGTTTCTGACATCACCATCCCATCCACGGTGACGAAAATGGGGGAGGACAACTACCTTTCTAACCTGAAACACTGCCGCGTATCCTGGCCGACACCGCTTGTGGGGGACAAATTGTTTGGTCGTTATTCTAACTTCAGTGAAGCCACGCTCCACGTGCCTGAAGGCACCAAGGCTCTCTATGCAGCAGCCGAAGGATGGAAGTTGTTCGGAACAATCGTTGAGGACGGTGGCAAATCAGCCATCCACACCGTCAGCACCACTCTGACAGATAACGGTGCCTGGTACACCCTCACCGGCTACCGTCTCAATACTCAACCCACAAAGTCGGGCCTCTATATCCACAATGGCAAGAAGGTCATGATCAAGTGATCTCATGATCTCGAAGTAAACAAGATGCGACAGGTTTCAGGGTCTCTCCTGAGATCTGTCGCATTTTTATGTGAGGGAAGTGAAGACCACCTTGCTGCGGCAGGTCTCTACGTCGCCGTCTTTGCAGATGCGAACACAGTATTCGTTGTCGGCGGTCTGCTCTCGATAGAAAGAGAGTTTGTCGCCGGCATGGGCCTCGGCGACGTAAGCGATCTCGAAGCGACGGATGCGGTGGGTGCGGTACCAGTCGAGGGGCCAGAGGTCGAGCACATGCTCGATATACTTGACAGAGTTGATATGGCCGTTGATATCGACATCGCTGTAATAGGTGTCGATGGTATGCACGAACTCAGCACCGTCGGACATCTTCACACGACCACCCTTGTCGATGGGACATTCCTTGTCGTTGACAATCCAGTTGTTGATGGCACCATTGTCGATGGAAAAGATGTCGGTAGGCTGGCGACTCTCTGTGTCAATCATCGCCCAGATGCTGCGGCCGTAGCCATACACCTTGCCATCGCCGCCGACAACACGGAAGTTACGCGAGGTGAAGTAGCGCATGGCGCTCTCTACCCAGGTCTCGACATTGAATTTTGTATATTGCATGGGCATCTCGTCCATCTCGATAGCAAGGCGCGAGAGCACCCACGAGCGATTGATCGTGAGAAGATATTTCATGCCGAAGCCTCGGGCCGAAGAGTGAAAATCGGCAGCGTTGAGCATGTGGTTGCCGAGGTGGCCCATAAAGAGTCGTTGCGAGAAGTCGCAGTGGAAAGGCTCAGCCAGGAATTCGTAAGAACCAACTTTTTCCATTGAATATTGAAAATTGAAAATTGAAGATTAATGGTGCAACAGCACCTTTTGGCCACCGTGGAGGTAGAGACCGTCACGCGAGGGCGCTGACGACAGGCGAATGCCCTGAAGCGAGTACCAGTCGGCCGAAGCGGCCACCTCCCCTATCCTCTCCTGTCGGCGGGGAATGATGGCAGAGGCGTTGTCGAGAAACGACTTCAGCTCGTAGAGGGCTGGCAGGGCGCGATGCGAACTATTGTCCCAAAGGCCACGATTCAGCCAGCCGCCGGTAACCGACTTGTTGGGGCCGGTGCCGTTCTCCTCGGGGAACCACCAATAGAGGCCGTTCACGTTGGCATGTTTCTTCAGTTCGGCGACGAGGTCGCGGGCGAAAGCAGCCTGTCCCTCAGGGGTGATGGGCCATATGGACGAGAAGTCGTATTCGGGGTTCGACAAATACTGGTAATTGTAGGCGGCCTCAACGATCTGCACCGTCTTCTCGGGGAAATTGGTGGCCAATCGGTTAAGCGTCTCAGAGAGCACCGGGAGCCCCTTGTGCCAGAAGGGATAGTATGACAGGCCGATGACGTCGTAATCCACCTCGGCCAGTCGTTTGTACATGTCCACAGCAACCGTGGCGTCTCCTGAGCGTTCCGAATGGATGATGATCTTGGCCTCCGGACACACCTCGCGACAGGCTTTCACGGCGTGTTGCAACAATGCTATAAAACGGTTCCAGTTCGCAGCCGAAGAGTTGATGTAACAACGGTTGGCGCTGGTGCCCTGCTTGCCCCACAGCATACCGAAGGATATCTCGTTGCCCGTCTGGATGAAGTCTGGCGTAGCACCAGCCTCGACGAGTTTCGTCAGACAGTCCTTGGTGTAGTCGTAAAGTTTCTGCTGGAGTTGTTCGTCGCTCAGCGAGAGCCACTCGGTAGGTGTCCATTGCTTGGCAGGATCGGCCCATGTGTCGCTATAATGGAAGTCGAGCATAAAAGCGAAGCCTGACTCCTTGATACGTTTGCCGAAGGCGATGACATAGTCGAGATCCTGACAAACGGCGGGATCGTTGTAATCGAGGCTCGGCGTGGGATTGACAAAGAGGCGCACACGCTGGGCATTCCATCCGACAGCCTCGCTCTTCATATACTGCAGCACATCGCTGATCTGACGGCCCTCGGCATCATAATAGGGCACCTGGTATTTCTCGTACTGAGGCAACAACGAGATGTCGCCCCCAACGAAGCGCTGAGCCTGAGCCGGGAGTTGCATATTGAGAAGCGAGAAGTGAGAGAACACCACAACCGCCATCGTCGCCCATCTGCCTTTATATGTCATCATCTCTGAACTATGAACTATGAACTATGAATTATGAACTATGACCTCCGTTTCCTTCTCTCGCTGCTCGAGGAACTCACTTACCTGCTCCTGCATGCCACGGGTAACGGCGATACGACCGGAACGAGTGTACTGGAGCACGCAGCCGAAGGTATCGAGGGCACGGAAGAGCGAGATGATATCCTCGGTGACACCGTGTTTCATCACGATGGTATAGGTGGGGTTCACCTCGATAATCTGGGCATCGAAACGGCGGATGGTACGCGAGATTTCGGGATTCTCGAGCACCATCGGCGTGGCGAGCTTGTAGAGACCCGACTCACGGATAAACAGCTGGTCGTCGGTGAAGTAGTTGGCCTTCACCACGTCGATCTTCTTCTCGATCTGACGGACAATCTTAATGATCTGGTCTTCGTCGCTCCAGGCGGTGATGGTGTACTTATGCACGCCGGGGATGCTGGAGGCCGACACGTTCAGACTCTCGATGTTCACCTGCCGACGGGTAAAGACGGCCGTGACCTGATTCAGGATACCAGCCACGTTCTCAGAATAAACCAATAATGTATAGAGTTTCTTTTCTTCCATTATCTCTTAATTCTTAATTCTAAATTCTAATCTTATATTTCCAGCATCATCTTATCGATATCCATGCCCGGAGGCGTCATGGGCAGTACATTGTCCTCTTCGAGGATGGCACACTCGAGGATATACGGGCCTTTCGCAGCCAGCATCTTCTCGATAGCCGCAGCCAGATCCTTGCGGTCTGTCACAGCCTGGTAAGGGATGCCGTAGCCCTGGGCAATATTTGCGTAGTTGGGGTTCATCATCTTCGTAAACGACTTACGACGCATCCAAAACATATCCTGCCATTGGCGCACGTTGCCGAGATAGTGGTTGTTCATCACAATCATCTTCACAGGAGCCTGCTGTTCCATGATGGTGCCAAGTTCCTCGATACACATCTGGAAACCACCGTCGCCCATGAAGCAACAGACGGTACGACCCGGCGCGCCGAAGGTAGCGCCGATGGCGGCAGGCATGCCATAACCCATCGTGCCGAGACCACCACTGGTACAGATACTGCGCTTATGGTGATACTTGAAGTAACGCGTTGCAAACAATTGATTCTGACCGACATCCGTCACCAAGACAGTATCGTCAGGCGCCTGTTCTGCCACGGCATTCACCACCTCACCCATCAACAGCGGACCCTCCTTCGGATGGATGGCGGGCTCAATCACTTTCACACGCTCCTTCACGTCGAGCGGATTGAATGAGTCGCGCCATTCAGCGTGGTTTGCCTGCTTGAGCAAGGCTGTGATAGCGGGCAGCGACTCCTTACAGTCGGCAATCACCGCCACATCGGTCTTCACGTTCTTGTCGATCTCACTATGGTCGATATCAAGATGGATCACCTTGGCCTGCTTGGCATAGGTCTTCAGGTTACCCGTCACACGATCGCTGAAGCGCATGCCGATAGCAATCAGCACATCGCACTCCTGCTCCTTCAGGTTCACGGCGTAGTTGCCATGCATGCCCAGCATACCGACATTCAACGGATGGTTGGAGGGCAATGCAGAGAGACCGAGCATCGTGCGGCCTGCGGGGATATCGGCCTTCTCGAGGAAGGCTTTCAGCTCGCTTTGGGCATTACCCAACTCCACGCCCTGTCCGACGAGCGCCAAAGGTTTCTTGGCATTGTTGATGAGTTCGGCAGCCTGATACACGGCCGTCTTGTCGAGTTTGGGATAAGGCACGTAGGAACGGATAAAGTTGACCTTCTGCGGATTATAATCGATCTCTTCGACCTGAGCGTTCTTGGCAAAGTCGAGCACCACAGGACCCGGACGGCCGCTGCGGGCAATATAGAAAGCTCGGCTGACGGCCCATGCCACGTCTTCAGCATGACGGATCTGGTAGCTCCACTTCGAGATAGGCTGCGCCACACCCACGAGGTCAACCTCTTGGAAGGCATCGGTACCAAGGGCGGCAATGGGCACCTGACCAGCAATCACAACAATCGGCGTGGAGTCGAGCATCGCATCGGCAATACCCGTAAGGGTGTTAGTCACACCGGGACCGCTTGTCACCAGGGCTACACCAACCTCACCAGACACGCGGGCATAGCCCTCGGCGGCGTGGGTGGCTCCCTGCTCATGGCGCACCAATATATGGTCGAAACATTTCTTCTCGCCTCGTGTATAATCGAAGAGCGCATCATAGACGGGCATGATACTGCCGCCGGGATAGCCGAAGATGGTCTTCACGCCCTCTGCCTGCAGCGCCCTCATCAGCGCCTTCGATCCTGTAATTCTGTCTCTAAGCATATCTTATTCTTTTCTTTCTAGTCCAACTAGTCAGACTAGTCGATGATTCTAATTCCTCCCTTGTCGGCCGACGATACGCTCTGGGCGTAGGCACGAAGCGCCTTTGACACCACTCGATTGCGCTTCAGCGGCTGCTGCGGACGGGCTGCGAGTTCCTCGTCAGAGAGTTTCACGTTGATGCTGCGCGACGGGATGTCGATCTCAATGATATCGCCATCCTTGATCTTTCCGATGTTACCACCATTGGCAGCCTCGGGCGAGATATGACCGATACTCAGGCCACTGGTACCACCTGAGAAACGTCCATCGGTAATCAGAGCGCACTCCTTACCGAGGTGCATCGATTTGATATAACTCGTGGGATAGAGCATCTCCTGCATACCAGGACCGCCCTTCGGACCCTCGTGGGTAATCACCACACAATCGCCACTCTTCACACGTCCACCGAGGATGCCCTCACAGGCATCTTCCTGAGAGTCGAACACGACGGCAGGGCCTTCGAAGTGCCACAGTGCCTCGTCGACGCCAGCGGTCTTCACCACACAACCGTCCTGAGCGATATTACCAAAGAGCACAGCCAGGCCACCATCCTTCGTGTAGGCATGTTCGAGGTCGCGGATACAACCATTGGCGCGGTCGGTATCAAGTGTGCCCCACTCTGCCGATTGCGAACCCATCTTCGTAGAGAAGCGGTTGCCGGGAGCGGTCTGGTAGATACGGTTGGCCTCGGCATCGAGACTGCCATCCACAATACTATATTTCTTCATCGCCTCAGCGAGGGTCATACCATCGACACGCTTAGCCGAGCCGTCGATCAGGCCGCCCTTGTTCAGTTCGTTAAGGATGCCAAGGATACCACCGGCACGACCACACTCCTGAACAGAGTACTTCTGGGTGTTAGGCGCGAGTTTGCAAAGGCAAGGCACCTTACGGCTCAGGGCGTCGATATCCTTCATCGTGAAGTCGGTACCAGCCTCCTGGGCTACAGCCAAGAGATGGAGCACGGTATTGGTACTTCCACCCATGGCAATGTCGAGACTCATGGCGTTGAGGAAAGCCTGACGCGTGGCGATACTACGCGGCAGCACACTCTCGTCGCCGTCCTCATAATAAGCAAAGGCATTCTTCACTACCTGACGGGCAGCAGCCTTGAACAGTTCCTCACGGTTGGTATGGGTAGCGAGGATCGTACCGTTGCCAGGCAACGAAAGACCGATAGCCTCGGTCAGGGAGTTCATAGAGTTGGCCGTGAACATGCCCGAGCACGAACCGCAACCGGGACAGGCACAATGCTCTATCTCCTGCATCTCTTCGTCGGTTACCGAGGGATCGGCACCCTTCACCATCGCCGTAATCAGGTCGGCATTCTCGCCGCGCCAGCGTCCGGCCTCCATCGGACCACCCGAACAAAATACCGTTGGGATGTTCAGTCGCATGGATGCCATCAGCATGCCAGGCGTCACCTTGTCGCAATTGGAGATACAAATCATGGCGTCGGCCTTGTGGGCATTCACCATATATTCCACCGAGTCGGCAATGATGTCACGCGAAGGCAGCGAATAAAGCATACCGTCGTGGCCCATCGCAATACCATCGTCGATGGCTATCGTATTGAATTCTGCTGCATAGCAGCCCATCTTCTCAATTTCCTCACGGACAATCTGACCGATCTCATGCAGATGCGTATGACCCGGAACAAACTGTGTGAACGAGTTTACAACGGCAATAATCGGTTTGCCAAACTGCTCGTGTTTCATACCGGTGGCTACCCACAAGGCACGGGCGCCGGCCATCCTTCTGCCTTCGGTGCAGACAGCACTTCTTAACTGATGTCGCATGTCACAATGTATTTAGTTTCTGAAAATTAGGTGCAAATTTACATTAAATCTGCCAAACAGCCAACTATTTCGGGATTTTTTCGTATTTTTGCAGCAAAATAATGATAACTTATTACAAATAGGAAATGAAAGCGAAACTACTTACAGCGTTTTTGACGGTTGCTGCTGCGACCTTCGCTCAGCCTCGTCAGGAGATTACCCTCAGCGACAATTGGCAGTTTTCTCACGACCAGCAGGCATGGGAGAACGTCAGCGTGCCCCACGACTGGGCCATCGCAGGACCCTTCGACAAGAAATGGGATCTGCAGATAGTGGCCATCGAACAGAACGGTGAGAAAGAGGCTACGGAGAAGAGCGGTCGCTCGGGTGCGCTGCCCTGGATTGGTGAGGGTTATTACAAACGAACGATCCAGATTCCCGCCGACTGCAAGCGTGCCGAACTCATGTTCGATGGAGCCATGGCAGAACCCACGGTCTATCTGAATGGTCAGAAGGCGGGCTACTGGGCCTACGGCTATAATGCCTTCCGTGTGGATATCACCCCGTATATGAAGGCTGGCAAGAACCTGTTGGAGGTGCATCTGAAGAACTTGGAAGAGAGTTCGCGTTGGTATCCCGGGGCAGGCATCTACCGTCCCGTGAAACTTGTGCTGACAGGCAAGGACTATATCGATGCTTGGAAGACATTTATCCGCACTACCGATATCAGTAACGGCAAGGCTTTAGTAGATGTCACGGTGGGCTGTGGCAGTCCGATTGACGCTCGCCAAGCCTTCGAGGTAGAACTGCGCGACGCCAAAGGGAAGCTGGTGGGTCACGAGCATTGTTCTCTAATCAATCATGACGGTTGCAGCGATCTGAAGTTTGTCGTCGACAATCCCAACCTATGGACACCTGAGACGCCCTATCTCTATACCGCTCACATCAAATATATGCAGAATGGGAAGTTGCTCGACGAAACCTGCCAGAAGTTTGGCATCCGCACGGTGAAGTGTTCCAAGGAAGGCGGATTCCAACTGAATGGTGTCACCCGAAAACTGAAGGGTGTTTGTCTGCACCACGACCTCGGCCCCTTAGGTGCTGCTATCAACAAGAGTGCCCTTATCCGTCAGATCAAGACGTTGAAGGATATGGGCTGCGACGCCATCCGCACCTCGCACAATATGCCGAGTCAGATGCAGATGGATCTCTGCGACTCGCTCGGTATGATGGTCATGGCCGAGAGTTTCGACATGTGGATCTATCCCAAGTGCAAGAACGGCTATGCGCGTTTCTTCAACGACTGGTGGCACAAAGACTTAGAGAACCTCGTGCTGGCCAACCGCAACCATCCCTCTATCGTCATGTGGTCGATCGGTAATGAGATTCCCGAACAGAAAAGCGCTCGTGGTCGTGAGTTGTCGGAGGATCTACAGGCCCTCTGTCATAGTCTCGATCCCACGCGCCCCGTCACCCAAGGCATGGATAAGGCCGACGAAGCCCTGAAGAGCGGTTTTGCACAGGTGATGGATGTGCCGGGCTTCAACTACCGCGTGCATAAATATCAGAACAATATCGAGCAGTTGCCGCAAGGATTCCTACTTGGTTCTGAAACCGCTTCGACGGTAAGTAGCCGAGGGGTGTATAAGTTTCCGGTGGCGATCACCGACAATTCGCAGTATGCCTCGTGGGCACCCACCTATGATCCAAAAGCTATCAAGATGGCTGACGGCCAATGCAGCAGTTACGATGTGGAATATTGCTCGTGGTCGAACCTGCCCGACGACGACTGGGTGTGGCAGGATGATAAGCCGTGGGTAATTGGCGAGTTTGTATGGACGGGCTACGATTACCTCGGCGAGCCAACACCATACGATGAGTACTGGCCTTCACGCAGCAGTTACTTCGGCATTTGCGACCTTGCCGGACTGCCAAAGGACCGCTATTATCTGTATCGTTCGCGCTGGCAGAAGGAGGATCATACCATCCATCTGCTACCCCATTGGAACTGGGGACTCTCGAAGAAAGACAAGGGTAATCGCATCGGCAAGGTGACGCCTGTGTATTGCTATACCGACTACCCCACCGCCGAACTCTTCTTAAACGGCAAGAGTCAGGGCAAGATCACCAAGAATCCGCAGGAGCGCCTCGACCGATATCGTCTGCGCTGGAACAATGTGAAGTATGAGCCGGGAGAACTGAAAGTCATCGTCTATGACGCCGAGGGTCGTCAGGCTGGCGAACAGATCCTCCGTACCGCCGGTAAGCCCGCAGCCCTGAAACTTGACGTCTGGACCCAGTGGGGTAATAGGATTCAAGCCTCTGGCGACGACTTGGCCTTTATCACGGTCTCTCTCACCGATGCCGACGGGAACCTCATCCCCGATGCTGCTGACCAACTGTCGTTCGAGGTAACAGGTGCAGGCACCTTCGAGGCGGTCTGTAATGGTGATGCCACGAGTCTGGAACCCTTCAAGCAGCCCACGATGAAGCTTTTCAATGGTCAGTTGGTAGTCATCGTCCGCAGTGGTCTCCAGCCCGGCACCCTTACACTCAAGGTGACAGACAAGGATCAGAACTTCACGGCGACTGCCGACATCAAGGTTATCTGACCTTGCACTTATCGTACCATTCTTTCAACGATCCACGGGGAGTGCCTTGACGAACCAACTTGTCAAGGCACTCCTTTGCTTCACCACGACGACCTAATTGCAATAGAACGTCAACCTTTGAGATAGCAAAATCAACATTTTCAGGACGACGGCGTACGGCCTCGTCCCAGTCGTAATAGGCGACATCCCATTGTTGCTGCTCGGTCTCATAAGCAGCACGAGCGGCATAGGCGTCGGCACTATCTGGGAACATCTGTACGATACGGTTCAACTCGTCGATGGTATCCTGTTTGCGGCCCATCTTCTGCAACACATGGGCCAGTCCGAGACGGGCCTCAAGGTGTACGGGTTCGATGGCCAGGAAGGCATCGTAGTCGACCTTCGCCAGATCGTAGTGCTTCTGACGCTCATGCACGTAGGCACGAAAATATAGGGCTGCCAGGTTCTTCTCATCAGCGCGCAGGATACGGCCATACTCCGCCAGCGCATAATCCCATTGCTCCAACTGGATATCAGCCTCGGCCTTACGCAGACGGAGGTCATTGTTCGCTGGATCCTTCTTCAGATTCGCGTTGAGTGTCTCTAAGGAGTCGCGCCACTCCTGCCGCGTCTGCGCCGAGGAAGAACTGACAAATAATGAAACAAACAACAATAAATATATTTTCATATTTTGCGTTTTAACGACAACATAAACAACTTAGATAACAATTCATGGCGACAACTTGTCGCCTCAGGAGAATGGTTTCTCGTGCAGTAATCGACCAAAGGTCGAAAAGTTGTCATAGTTGTAGTTAATAATATACAGTTGTCTTTTATTTCTTCGTACTAATATAATTCACGATCCACTCTCCTACTTCACGGGTGCCGTAGTGGGCACCGCCCTCGACTTGAATCTCGGGGGTACGGACATTTGCATCGAGCGAAGCGTTGACAGCCTCGCGGATAAGAGCCCCCTCCTTGTTTAGGCCGAAGTGCTCCAAGAGCATGGCGGCAGAGAGAATCTGTGCCAAGGGGTTGGCAAGGTTCTGTCCTGCAGCCTGAGGCCAGGAACCATGGACAGGCTCGAACAACGGTGTATGCTCACCTAATGACGACGAAGGCTGCAGGCCCATTGAACCTGTGATACACGAGGTCTCGTCGGTAAGGATGTCGCCAAAGGTGTTCTCGGTCACGATGACATCAAAGAAACGAGGTTCCGTCAGCACACGCATAGAAGCATTGTCGATAAACATATAGTCGGTCTTCACCTCCGGATACTGCGGTTCCATCTCCTGAGCGATCTGGCGCCAAAGACGAGAGGAAGCAAGCACGTTGGCCTTGTCGACCACCGTCAGATGCTTGCGACGTGTCATGGCCATCTCGAAGGCCACCTTCAGGATACGCTCAATCTCCGGACGGGTATAGATGTCGGTATCATAGGCCTTGTCGTTGTCCTGATACTTCTCACCGAAATACATGCCACCAGTCAGCTCACGGATCACCACGAAGTCGACTCCGCACAACAGTTCGTCCTTCAGCGGTGACTTATGCAACAGGCAGTCGAAGGTGGCCACAGGACGCACGTTGGCAAAGAGTCCGAGTTTCTTACGCATGGCCAGCAGACCCGTCTCCGGACGCACCTTGGCCGTCGGATTATTGTCGTACCTCAGATCACCCACGGCAGCAAAGAGCACCGCATCGGCACGCATACATACCTCGTGGGTGGCATCGGGATAAGGATCGCCCACCTCGTCAATGGCATGGGCACCACAGATGGCACGCTCGTATTCAAACTGGTGTCCACACTTCTTGGCAATCGCATCGAGCACAGCCACACCTTGTTTCATGATCTCAGGACCGATACCGTCGCCCTCGAGAATCGCAATATTCATTTTCATAATTCGTTCTTATTTTCGTTTTCGTAAATGTTCAACATCTTAAAAGTAGCCTTGATGGCCGCCTCCGTCTGGTCGGCATCCAAGCCTCGAGTACGGATAATCTTACCGTTGTCGTTCCAGGTGATGACCGTCTGCACAAGGGCATCGGTACGACCGCCCGGGGGAATGGTAACCGCATAGTTCTGCAGGATGGGGAACGTGCGGTTCAGGTACTTCTTATAGATATAGCGCAGCGACTTCACGAAGGCGTCATACTGACCGTCGCCCGTAGCACTTGCCTCGTACTCCTGACCATTAATCTCAACCTTGATGTTTGCTCCTGGCTTCAGACCGTAGGCCGTAGATACCACATAACTGACAAGCTTTACCTTGTCCTCAGGGGCATCGTGTTTCAGCACGTCGCTAACAATGAAGGGCAGATCGTCCTGCGTCACACGTTCTTTCTTATCGCCAAGTTCGGTGATGCGCTGGGTCACGCGGCGTGTCTGCTCAGAGGTCAGTTCCAAGCCAAGTTCTTCGAGGTTTTTGATGATGTTGGCTTTACCGCTGTTCTTGCCCAGGTCGTATTCCCTGCGACGACCGAAACGCTCTGGCACGAGGGCATTCTGATAGAGTCCGTTCTTCTTGTCGCCATCGGCATGGACACCAGCCACCTGCGTAAACACGTTGTCGCCGATGATGGGCTGATTGGGAGCTACGGCAATACCGCTATAACTCTCCACCAGACGGGAGATGTCGTTGAGTTTATCTTCGCGGATGTTCGTCTTGGCATTGAACTGGTCCTTCAGGATTACCTGCACACTAGACAACGGTGCATTACCACAACGCTCTCCCAGACCATTCACCGTCACGTGAAGCCCCTTGGCTCCGCTAAGTACAGCAGCGAGGGAATTCGAGACAGCCAGATCGTAATCGTTATGGGCATGGAAATCGAAATGGGTATCGGGATAGCGCTTCATCATCTTGCGGAAGTACTCGATACATTGCAGGGGGTTCATAATGCCGAGGGTGTCGGGAAGCATAAATCGACGAATACCAATGTCGCAGAGCGCATCCATCATCTCATATACATAGAAGGGCGAGTCTTTCATGCCGTTCGACCAGTCCTCGAGATAGAGGTTCACGTTCATGCCCTTGCTACGAGCATATTTCACCGTTTGGGTAATATCCTCGACATGTTCCTCGGGCGTCTTCTTCAACTGCTCCTGACAATGGCGCAAAGAGCCCTTTGCCAACAAGTTGACGGTTTTACAACCACAGGAGTCGATCCAGTCGATGCTCTCGCCGCCATCGATGAAGCCGAGAACCTCCACCTGACTGAGTTTGTCGATCTTCTCAGCATAGCGACAGATCATACCTACAGCCTCCTTCTCGCCCTCAGATACGCGGGCCGAGGATACTTCGATACGGTCAACATTCAGGTCGTTGAGAAGCATGCGGGCGATGATCAGTTTCTCGTGCGGCAGGAAACTGACACCGCTGGTCTGCTCGCCATCGCGCAATGTCGAGTCCATGATCTCGACAAAGGGTTGTATGCGCTGATATTTGCTTACTTGTTCATCTGTTCCCATAGTTCTGTCTTTTCTTTATTCTGTACTAGGAAATCTATGTCGTCGAGCCCGTTCATCAGACAATGCCTCTTATAGCCATTGATGTCGAAGTGCTCGCTATGGCCTGTGGCCTTGTTGGTGACGGTCTGGTTCGGCAGATCCACCTCCACCATCGTCTGCGGATTGTTCCGAATGCTCTGGAAGAGTTCTGCGAGGAAACCTTCGCTCACCTGCACGGGCAACACAAAGTTGTTCAGTTCGTTGTTCTTATGGATATCGGCGAAGAACGAACTGATAACCACACGGAAACCGTAGCCGGCGATGGCCCAGGCGGCGTGCTCACGACTCGATCCCGAGCCGAAGTTCTTGCCTGCCACGAGGATACAACCCGAATAACGGGGATCGTTCAGCACGAAATCCTTATTCACGGTACCATCGCTATTGTAACGCCAGTCGCGGAACAGATTATCGCCAAAGAAACGCTCTTCGCGAGTTGTAGCCTTCAGGAATCGGGCGGGTATGATCTGGTCGGTGTCGACATTCTCCAACGGAAGCGGCACACAAGTCGATGTTATAACGTTGAATTTCTGTTTCATCTCTCTAAATTCTAAATTCTTAATTCATCAACTCTCTCGGATCTGTGATAACTCCCGTGACGGCAGCTGCGGCAGCGGTAAGGGGCGAAGCCAGGATAGTGCGGGCACCAGGACCCTGACGACCCTCGAAGTTTCGGTTAGAGGTCGAGACGCTGAGTTTGCCGGCGGGGATCTTATCATCGTTCATTGCCAGACAAGCCGAACAGCCTGGCTGACGAATCTCGAAGCCTGCAGCCTCTAAGATTATGTCGAGACCCTCTTCACGTATCTGACGGTCAACGGCCCATGATCCAGGTACAAGCCAAGCCACGACATCGTCGGCCTTCTTTCTGCCCTTCACGATAGAGGCGAAAGCACGGAAGTCCTCGATGCGACCGTTGGTACAGGCCCCAAGGAATATGTAGTCCACCTTCGTACCCAGAAGTGTCTGTCCTGATTTGAAACCCATATAATCAAGGGCCTTCTCGAAACCTACTCCACCCTCTGTCGGAATCGCCTTAGTGATGCCAATGCCCATACCGGGATTAGTTCCATAAGTGATGCGGGGTTCGATATCTTCTGCGCTGAATACCAGTTCTTTATCAAACACAGCATCATCGCCGCTCTTGAGGGTTTTCCAATAGGCGACGGCCTTTTCCCAGTCCTCACCCTTGGGGGCAAACTCCCTACCCTTCAAGTAAGCAAATGTAGTCTCGTCGGGGGCGATAAAACCGCCACGCGCACCCATCTCGATAGAGAGGTTACAAAGCGTCAGACGACCCTCCATCGACATATCCCTGACCACATCACCCGAATACTCTACAAAGTAGCCGGTAGCGCCCGAGGTTGTCAACTGAGCCATCAAGTAGAGGGCTACATCCTTCGCCGTGACACCCTTTCCAAGTGTTCCGTTGATGCTGATGCGCATCGACTTCGGTTTCTGTTGGAGGATACATTGCGAGGCCATCACCATCTCCACCTCTGAGGTGCCGATGCCAAAGGCCACAGCACCCATCGCTCCATGCGTGGAGGTATGCGAGTCGCCACAGACAATCGTCATTCCCGGCAAAGAGAGTCCCTTCTCAGGTCCGACGACATGGATGATACCGTTGTCCTTCGAGAACATGCCGTAGTGCGTCAGTCCAAACTCGGCGGCGTTCTTCGCCAGCGCATCTACCTGTTTCTTCGATACAGGGTCCTCGATGGGTTTGTCCTGATCGTGAGTGGGTGTATTATGGTCGGGCATACAATAGATTTTCTCCGGCCGATAGCACTTCAGTCCTCTGGCGCGCATGCCGTCGAAGGCTTGCGGCGAGGTTACCTCATGACAGTACAAGCGGTCGATATACAACTGTGTCGGTCCGTCCTCCACCTGCTGCACCACGTGTCTGTCCCATATTTCATCGAATAGTGTATTCATCAGTCCTCCACCTTAAATTTGTTGATACAATCGATGTAAGCCTCTACGCTGGCGGTCACAATGTCGGTATTGGCTCCGAAACCATAATAGAGCGAACCGTTGTACTCTACCTGCATGTGCACCTTTCCGACGTCGTCCGAACCCTTCGAGATAGCCTGGATAGTGAATTCCTTCAGCGTCATCTGCTTCATGATGATCTTCTTCAGCGCCTTGATAGCAGCATCCACAGGACCGTTACCAGAGGCAGCCGCTTCGAACTTCTGACTGCTGATATCAAGACCAATAGAAGCTACACTCTTCACGCCCTTACCAGTAGTTACCTGCAGGAAGTCGAGCTTCACAGCGTGGGCATCAGCCATATCAGCACCTGCCAGCATCAGCACATCGGCATCGTTAACCTCCTTCTTCTGGTCGGCCAGCAACAGGAATTTCTCATAGATCTTGTCGAGTTTCTCTTCCTCGAGATCCACGCCGTTCACGTGCAGACGATGCTTCAGGGCAGCACGACCACTACGGGCGGTGAGCACGATCGAGTTGTCGTCGATACCCACATCCTTCGGATCCATGATCTCGTAGGTATGCACATTCTTCAGCACACCGTCTTGATGGATGCCAGAGGAATGAGCAAAAGCATTACGTCCCACGATGGCCTTGTTCGGTTGCACAGGCATATTCATCAGACTCGACACCATACGGCTCGTCGGATAGATCTTCGTGGTATTGATGTTCGTCTCGATACCAAGACTCTTGTGACATTTCAGGATCATCGCTATTTCCTCCAACGACGTGTTACCAGCCCGTTCGCCGATACCGTTGATGGTCACCTCCACCTGACGGGCACCTGCCATCACACCATTGAAGGTGTTGGCTGTAGCCATGCCTAAGTCGTTGTGACAATGGGTAGAGATGATGGCTCGGTCGATACCGTCGACATGCTCCTTCAGATACTTGATCTTCTCGAAGTACTCCTGAGGCAGACAATAGCCCGTGGTATCAGGGATATTAACAACCGTGGCACCAGCCTTGATCACAGCCTCTACCACCTGCGCCAAATACTCGTTGTCCGTACGACCAGCATCCTCGCAGTAGAACTCCACATCATCGACGAACCGCTTGGCATACTTCGTAGCAGCCACGGCCCGCTCGAGGATCTCCTCACGGGTGGAGTTGAACTTATACAGGATATGTTCATCGCTGGTGCCGATACCTGTGTGGATACGCTTGTGCTTGGCATACTTCAGCGCCTCGAAGGCCACGTCGATATCCTTCTCTACCGCACGCGTCAGCGCACAAATCACAGGCCACGTAACGGCCTTTGAGATTTCAATAACCGAGTTAAAGTCACCCGGACTCGATACGGGGAATCCTGCTTCGATCACATCGACGCCCAACTGTTCCAGAGCCTTGGCCACCTGAATCTTCTCTACGGTGTTCAATTGACATCCCGGAACCTGTTCGCCGTCTCTCAACGTTGTGTCGAAAATAAACAATCTGTCACTCATTTTTATATGTTATTACAATTTTACTTTTTTACCTTTTCATTTCTTCATCTCAAAACAAAAAGCCTTTCGCACTCGGAAGTGAGAAAGGCTCGTATCATTTTTAATGTTCAATGTTCAATTTCCTATGTCCATCTACTTACACCTCAATCACTTCCGACCACTCCCTGCAGTCGAATAATAATAAGGCCATTAAGTAGAATCATACTATTCATCTCTATTTACGATTTAATTTCGATTTCGGCTGCAAAAGTAAGCATTTCTTTTGTAACAAACAAATAATTCGTCACTTTTTTGCGCAAACAAGCAACATTTTATCACTTTTTCGACCTTTCTGCTTTCACTTCTTATACCTTATTATATATAATTCGGCTTATCGCTCGTATTCGTAATAATACCAATAAGTGCCTCGATACTGTTCCTCCACCTTACCCTTGCGCTCAGACTCGAGCGAATACTGACGCTCCAATTCCTGCAGGTTGCGCCAGTCTTCCTCGGTGACGGCATGATGATAGAGTACCACGGGATGAGAGGTGCTGTGGGCATAGAGCACGAGGGCCTCTCGATAGTGCTTCGGCAGATGGTCGTCGAGTGTAAAATACTTGCCTACCTCACGGGCGAAACGATCAAGTTGACGGTCGATCAACAAACCGCAAAGGTAGTAGTTTACAACACTTTCTGAGGGACGACTGGCGAGGAGCAGTTCGAGATAACGTATGGGAGCCATCGAGGTGGCGGGTCGCGCACCAAGGAAACGATAAAGACTGTCGGCAGGACAGAGCGAAAGGCTGTTACGACCGTCGGTTGGTAGGATATCGGCCGAAGTACCCGTCACGGGATATTCGAAGAGCCGGTCTCCGAGGGCCTTCTCACGGGCCAAGGCATACATGCGAAGCATGAGCAGGTTGGCATCGCTCTCGACAGATTTCCGTCCTACATCGAGGGCCTTACGGTATTGTCCATTAGCCAATAACTGCTCGGTCTTCATGCGATATTGGAATACGGCATTGGTGTTGCCTATCCACGCCACGAACATCATCTGCAAAGCCAGCAGCAGCATGTTGACCCACATAGGCCGCGACAAGAACGAATGGCTCTGGTTCTCCTCTACCTCCTGATAGACTCTGGCTAAAACGACCAACGGCAACCACACGAGCATCACGACGACGGGCAGCCACCAACTCCATCGAAAGACGACTTGAGTAGCGTCGGGGATATCGACATCGGTGAGCAGCCCCAGCACGAACATCGAGGGCACATAGGTAAGTGCATAGAAACGTTTCTTCAGTCGGACCAGGACATAGACGATCAGTTGTATCACCATGAGAAACACGGTGAAGATGACCGATGCCAGCAAGGGGCGATAAGTAGCCCGACCGTCGCTGAGCACATACTGCATCACCGCCAGCAGATCGGCCTGGAAGAAATAGAGCCAGGCGAACGAGAAGACGACAAAAACAATAGCACACATCACGCGGATGGTGAGAGTGCTATTCTTTTTATTTAAGCGATTATAGTTCATTGGAATTTGAACAATTGAAGGTCAAACCTTCTTCAACACAACTGCCGAACGAGCGGGGATATAGAGTTTGAGCCACTCCTTATGATCCTGCACGTAGAGCGGATCGTAGTTGGTGAGATGCGTCATCGTATCGTCCGCGAAGCCGTTGCCGCCAAAGTCCTTCGAGTCGGTATTGAGCACCACCTCGTAAGAACCCGTTGGCACGAGGAAACCGTAGTCGGTATACGAGCGCGTCGGCGAGAAGTTGAACACGAACACGAGGTCGCCACGCATGAAGCAGAGCACCTGGTCGCCATCGTCGTGCCAGATCTCCTGCACAGGCGTATCCTGGAAGTTCTTCACACTCTTGATCACCTTCAGCATCTCGCGGTCGAAATCGCCGAGCCAATGATAGCACAGGTCTTTATTATCGACGAGGTTCCATTGACGACGGGCATACTTATACGACCAGCCATTACCCTCGCGCGGGAAGTCGATCCACTCGGGATGACCGAACTCATTACCCATGAAGTTCAGGTAGCCACCGTTGATGGCGGCAGCGGTCACCAGTCGGATCATCTTATGCAAAGCGATACCGCGTTGGGCCATATCGTTCACATCCTTCTTGGCGAAGTGCCAGTACATATCGGCATCGATCAGTCGGAAGATGATGGTCTTGTCGCCCACGAGTGCCTGGTCGTGACTCTCGCAGTAAGAGATGGTCTTCTCGTCGGGACGACGGTTCTTGACCTCCCAGAAGATCGAGCACACATTGATATCCTCGTCGCGCACCTCCTTGATGGTCTTGATCCAGTAATCGGGAATGTTCATAGCCATGCGGTAGTCGAAGCCGTAGCCGCCATCCTCGAACTTCGCAGCGAGTCCGGGCATACCCGAAACCTCCTCGGCAATGGTGATGGCGTTGGGGTTCACCTCGTGGATCAGTTTGTTGGCCAGCGTCAGATAGCAGATGGCGTTGTCGTCCTCATGACCGTTGAAATAGTCGCCATAGCCGCCGAAGGCCTCACCGAGACCGTGCGAGTAATACAGCATCGAGGTGACGCCGTCGAAGCGGAAACCGTCGAAGTGATACTCCTCGAGCCAATACTTACAGTTGGATAGCAGGAAATGCAGCACGTCGTCCTTGCCATAGTCGAAGCAGAGCGAATCCCAAGCGGGATGCTCATGACGATCACCGGGATAGAAGAACTGGTTCGGATCGCCGCAGAGGTTACCAAGACCCTCCACCTCGTTCTTCACGGCGTGCGAGTGTACGATATCCATAATCACAGCGATGCCCTTCTGGTGGGCGGTATCGATGAGTTCCTTCAGTTCCTCGGGCGTGCCGAAGCGGCTCGAAGGAGCGAAGAACGACGATACGTGATAGCCGAACGAGCCGTAGTAAGGATGCTCCTGAATGGCCATCACCTGGATGCAGTTGTAGCCGTCTTTGATGATACGCGGCAGCACATTATCCTTGAACTCCGTATAGGTGCCCACCTTCTCGGCATCCTGCCCCATACCCACATGGCACTCGTAGATGAGCAGTGGGTTCTTCTTCGGCTTGAAGGTTTTCTTCTTAAACTCGTAAGGCTTCTCGGGATTCCACACCTGGGCAGAGAAAATCTTTGTCTGATCGTCCTGAACCACGCGACGGCACCAGGCGGGGATGCGCTCCCCTTCTCCACCGTTCCACTTCACCTTCATCTTATAGAGCTGGCCGTGCTTCAAGGCTTTCTCCGAGAGTTTCAGTTCCCAGTTGTTGGTACCGGCGATGCGCTTGCACTTATACTTGTCAGACTCCTGCCAGTTGTTGAAGTCGCCGATCAGATAAATCTCGGTGGCGTTAGGAGCCCACTCGCGGAACACCCAGCCCTTAGGCAGCTTGTGGAGTCCGAAGTATAGATGCCCAGAGGCGAAGTCTGAGAGTTTCTTCTTGCCGTTCTGCGTCAACTGACCGATCTTCCACAAGGCGTGGTCGTGGCGTCCGCGGATAGCGCCCTCGAAGGGCTCAAGCCAAGCGTCGTTTCTAACCAATCCAATATGTTCGGGGACTTGGGGCTTTTCTGCCTTTACAGTCTTCTTGCTGGTTCTTTTGGGAGCCGCTGCCTTCTTCGTGGCAGGCTTCTTAGTTGTTTCTTTTTTCGTTGCCATAGACTATGATGTTTATTTATACTCTAACCTTAAAGATCGCCTTTTTGATCTCGGGGTTGTCGGCGATGCAGGGGGCGTGGCCGTCCTGCGGGAAGAAGATGGCCATCTGCATGGGCTCGACCGTCACATAGGTCTGTGCCTTGGTGTCGCCATAGAGGGTGACATCCTTCTCGGCGTTGTAGTCGAAGGCCGGCAGATCGCAGAGCGGTGTATAGCCGAAGGTTTCGGCACAAGAGATGGGAATCTGAATGTCGATCATGTTGATATGGGTCTCCAGGACTGCTGCCTCCTTACCGCGGCCCTTGGTGGTGGTGAGGTTCAGAAACAGGTCTTTGTCCTTGATAGGATACTTGCCGGGCTCCATCGTGCGGAGGTCGTGGCCTTTCAGGAATGCCACCACGTCGGCAAACAGCGGGTTCAATCCCACGTACTTGTTTAGGTTCTCAATCGTGTCAATAATCATAAGTATATCTCTCTAAATTCTTAATTATCAAATCTTAATTTACCTGTCTGTGGCCTCGGGTATAGTTGCCTTCGGCGGTGATACGGCCATTGCGGTCTTTCTCTACGAAATGCCCGTCGCGCTGGTCGTCCTTATAGGTTCCCTCGAAACGGTTACCGTCCTTGTCTTCCTCGATGGCAGGCCCGTGACGCTTGCCGTCCTTGAACTGGCCTTTGAACTTCGAGCCGTCGAAGAATCGCATGATGCATTCGCCATTGGGCTGACCGTTGTGGAAACTGCCTTCCACCAGATCGCCGTTCTTCTTCGTCAGCTTGCCCTTGCCTTCCTGCTTGTCGTGTTTCCATTGGCCGGTATAGGTATCGCCGTTTTTCCAAATGAAGGTTCCCTGACCGTGCTTGTCGCCGTTCTGGAACTGGCCCATATACTTGTCGCCGTTGGCATACTTGAAGATGCCCGAGCCCGTGCGACGGCCCTGATGGTAGTCGCCTTCATACACATCGCCGTTCTGAAACTTATAGATGCCGCGACCGTTCATCTCGTCGTCAGCCCATTGGCCGGTATAGGTATCGCCGTCGGCATAGCGGAAGGTGCCTTTGCCCGAGCGCACATTGTCTTTCCAATCGCCGTCGTAGGTCGAGCCGTCGCCCCAGTCGAAGAAGCCCTTGCCCTGTTTCTTGTCGGCCTCCCAATCACCCTTGTAATAGGCACCACCGGCGAAGGTGTAGGTACCTTTTCCGGCACGCTGGTCCTTGAACCACTCGCCGTCGTATTTATCGCCGTTGAAGTAGTACATCACCCCGTGACCATGCTGGTAGTCGCGGAACCACAGCCCGTCGTAGCGGTTGTTGTTGGCAAAATAGTAGATACCCTTGCCGTGCTGCTGGTCCTGGAACCACTCGCCCTCGTATTTCTCGCCGTCGCTGAAGG